>Ga0105046_10018895_pt1 | contig 10475 bp, 9 predicted proteins | sample MAT03_FD_78385 | JGI IMG/M metagenome (GOLD analysis project Ga0105046, IMG submission 78385) | Freshwater microbial communities from Lake Fryxell liftoff mats and glacier meltwater in Antarctica - MAT-03 (megahit assembly) | ecosystem: Environmental > Aquatic > Freshwater > Ice > Liftoff... | reverse complement strand
GGCCCCTTCTATGTGCGCGGGCTTTATGGCTTGTTCATCCCGAACAGCGGCCACTACGCCACCAACGATCTGGCGCACTACGTCGAGGCCGAGGGCGGCCTGGTGTTCTGAAGTCGGGGCGCCGTTCTGCTCACTCGGCCTGGCGGACTTTCGCGTGATTGAATTTCGAGCCGGTCAAAAGGCACCCGACATGCCGAAGCGCGTTGGCGCCTAGGCGAGTTCAGTCGCAAGTCGCGGGTAGCGTTGCGTGGTCGGCCAAGTACTCGGCTTCGTCGGCGGTGAGCGCTCGCTTGTAGAGTTGCACCTCGTCGAGCGAACCACTGAATGCCGGTTGATCGAGCTCCTGCACGTGACCGCCCATGATGAGCGGCGAAGCGTTGTCCGTGCTGCCCTGGTGGGCTGTGGGATTCTGCGTGTCGGTCAAAACGCCATCGACGTAGAAATTCAGCCCGTCCGCAGCGTCGCGGTCGACGCTGATCACGATCTGATGCCACTCGCCGTCCATGACGTCGACGTCCGACGGCGCCGCGTTGTAGTTGGAGTGCGTACCATCGGCGATCTGCAGGCCGATGGCACCGGAGTAGCTATAAACGTGGTAGCCGGTCACGCCGCCTTGTTCGTCGAAGATCCGCTTGTCCAGCACGTAGCCGCCGCCCGTGCTGAGCCAGAAGGCGATCGAAAAGTCGCTGCTGCCGAAATCGTCGCCGTCGATGTCGGCGCCCACGACGTGGCCTGCTGCCGTGCCGGGAAATGAGAACGCTTCGTCGAACTTGCCGCCGCCGTCCGCAACTGCGGAACCGATCAGCTCACCTGCCTCGCTGCTGACCTCTTCGAGGACGTTGCCGTTGGCCTCGTAGTAGGCCGAGAGCCCGGCCGGGAAGCAGGGCTCCTCGCTCGGCTCGCCGCCCATGCCGCCTTGTCCGCTGCCGCCCGAGCCGGTCCTGCCGCCCCCGCCGCTGCCCGAGCTCGAGCCGCCGCTGGCAGTGCTCTCGCCGCCCTGCCCGCCTGCACCTTCGTCCCCGTCACCCGTGGTGCTGCCGCACGCCGCCGCAACTGCGCCTAGAAGAACCACCGCCACCCCCCGCATTTCGAGCTTCATATGGAGCCGACGGTAGTGAGCGGCCGGGTGCCTGAGGAGATGACTATTGGGTCACTCGGGTGAGCCGCCATCGAGACCGTAAGTCGGCCGTACGAACGAATCGTTCTGCTAGCTTGCCGCCGTGACCGAAGTCGTGGGGATCAAGCGTTTTGCCGGAGTGTTTCGCTATTCCGGCCGGGCGCTCGAGTTGGTTTGGACGACCAGCCCCAAGCTGGCCGCGTGGATGGGCGGCCTCAGCTTGGTGGCGGGTCTGTTACCGGCCGCAATCGCCTACGTGGGCAAGTGGATCGTCGATGCCGTCGTGGCGGGCTTGGGGAGTGGCGATGAGGCGTCGCGTCGCGCGGCTCTGTTGGCTGTGGGCTACGAGCTTGGCTTGGTCGTGCTGCTCACGGCCGTCACTCGCGGGTTGTCGGTTTGCGAGTCGCTGCTTCGCGCCATGTTGGGCCAGCGCGTGAACGAGATGATCCTCGAGAAGGCGCTGACGCTCAGTCTCGGCGACTTCGAGGATTCGGAGTTTTACGATCGAATGACGCGAGCGCGGCGCGAAGCGTCGCAGCGGCCGCTCAGCTTGGTGAAGCGTGCTTTTGGTCTGGCGCAAAATGCCGTGTCGCTCGTCGCCTACGGGATCGTCTTGGTGCGCTTCAACGTGGGAGCCGTGGCGGTTGTGGTCCTGGCTGCGTTGCCCATTTTCATTGCCGAAACGCGGTTCTCGAACGATGCCTTTCGCTTGTTCAAGTGGCGGGCGCCCGAGACGCGCAAGCAGGCCTATCTCGAGTCGCTGTTGGCCCGCGAAGATCACGCCAAGGAGGTGAGCTTGTTCGGGCTGGGGCCGCTGTTCTTGGAACGCTACCGAAAGATCTTCACGCTGCTCTTTCGCGAGGATCGCAACCTGACGCTCTCGCGCGGCGTTTGGGGTTTTGGTCTCGGTCTGCTCAGCACCGCCGCGTTCTACGGCGCGTACGCTTGGATTGTCGCTAGCGCGGTCGCGGGTCGCATCGGCTTGGGTGACATGACTCTCTATTTGCTGGTGTTCAAGCAGGGTCAATCGGCGCTGGCCGCCAACTTGTCCGCGGTCGGCGGCATGTACGAGGACAACCTGTATCTCTCGAACCTGTACGAGTACTTGGGGCACGAGTCGGGCGAGAGGGCGGGCACGGCCGAGCGCGGTCCGAGTCCGGGCGATGGCATTCGTTTCGAAGGCGTCTCTTTCAGCTACCCTGGCGCGGAAACGGCGGCGGTCGAGAACATCGATTTTCACTTGCCGCCGGGAGGCAAGTTGGCGCTCGTCGGTGAAAACGGCGCTGGCAAGACGACGCTGATCAAGCTGCTGACGCGGCTCTACTTGCCGACCCAGGGTCGTGTGTTGCTCGATGGCCTCGATACGCGCGATTGGGAAGCAGGGGCGCTCCGCAGGCGCATCGGCGTCATCTTTCAGGACTTCATTCGCTACCAACTGCTCGCCGGCGAAAATATCGGGGCCGGAGACGTGAGCGCTTTCGACGATCGAGAGCGCTGGGCGCAGGCCGCCGAGATGGGCATGGCCGAACCGTTCATCGCGCACTTGCCCCAGCGCTACGACACGCAGCTGGGCAAGTGGTTCAAGGATGGCCGCGAGCTGTCGATCGGTCAGTGGCAAAAGTTGGCATTGTCGCGCGCTTTCATGCGCCGCGACGCCGACATTCTGGTGCTCGACGAGCCGACGGCGTCGATGGACGCCGAAGCCGAAGCCGAGGTGTTTCAGCGCTTTCGGAACCTGTCGACCGGGCGCATGGGCATCGTGATCTCGCACCGCTTCTCGACTGTGCGCATGGCGGACCAAGTGATCGTGCTCGATGGCGGTCGCATCGTGGAGCGGGGCGATCACGAGGCGCTCATGGCGCTGGGTGGCCGCTACGCCCATCTTTTCAACCTTCAGGCCATGGGCTATCGCTGAGCCCTCGATGCACTAGGGTCGCGCGATGCCGCTCGATTTCCAGTTGCTCGCTACCGATTCCTCGTCGGCGGCGCGGCGCGCGACGCTCGGCACGGCGCATGGCAGGGTCGAGACGCCGGCGTTCATGGCGGTCGGTACGCGCGCCTCGGTGACGGGCCTTGCCCCCCGTGAGCTAGAAGAGACCGGCTGCCAGGTGGTGCTCGGCAACACTTACCATTTGATGCTCCGGCCCGGCGTTGAGCTATTTCAGCGCACCGGGGGCCTGCACAACTTCATGGGGTGGCAAAAGCCGATCCTCACGGATTCGGGCGGCTACCAGATCTTTTCGCTCGCCCACGATTGCGTCGTCAGTGAGCGAGGCGCGTTCTTCAAGGCCTACACCAGCCAGCAAATGGAGATGCTGACGCCCGAGCGTTCGATCGAAGTGCAGGCTGCGCTCGGTTCGGACATGATGATGGTGCTGGACGTCTGCGCTCCGTCGAAAGCCGATGAGCCGGTGATCGTCGCGGCGATGGAGCGCACGCATCGTTGGGCGCTGCGCAGTCTCGAAGCACGGCGCCGCCTGGCCGAAACCAGTGGACACGATCAATCGCTGTTTGCCATCGCGCAGGGCGCGCTCGATCTCGGGCTTCGGCGTCGCTCGGCAGAGTTCTTGACCGCTCATGCCTTCGACGGCTTCGCCATTGGCGGCGTCGCTGTCGGCGACAGTCGCGCCGAACGCGACGAGGTGGTGCGCTTCACCACCGAGCAGCTGCCGGTCGATAAACCTCGTTATTTGATGGGGGTGGGCACGCCGCCCGACTTGCTCGAAGCCATTTGGGCAGGGGTCGATCTGTTCGATTGCGTCATCCCGACGCGGCTCGCCCAACAAGGGTCGGCCTTCACCGAGACTGGCCGCGTTCGTCTCACGCGCACTCGCTACTTTCGGAGCGACGAAGCGCTCGATACTTCGTGCTCGTGCAGTACCTGCTGCTGCTACTCGCGCAGCTACCTCCACCACCTGTTCAAGGCGAACGAGCCGCTCGGCCCACGCCTTCTGTCGCACCACAACCTGCACTACTACAACACGCTTCTCGCCCAGGCGCGCGTAGCCATCGAACGCGGCGTCTATTCGAGCTTTGCCAAGAACAAGCTCGATCAAATCGATCGCCACGAGGACGGCGAACTCAAGCCCCGCAGCCAGGCCCTCTCTACGGAAAGCTCCGATGCTGGACTGTGAAATCGTCGTCACCAAGAGTGGCGCTCCGGCCATGCACGATCGCTTGTCCGGCGAGACCATGCATCCGGTGGTCGGGCCTCTGGTCGAAGGGCGTGAGGTTTACTTGGAGCCCGCCCATCTGGACCAAAGGCTGCGGAAAGGCACGCAGCCTCTCGTTTTGCTCGATGCGGGCCTTGGAGCTGGCACCAACGCGCTGTTGGCTTTTCGGCTCGCGACAGAGCTCCCGGGCGCCACGCGAAAGCTCCACATCATCAGCATCGATCACAGCTCGCGCGCGTTCTCCTTGGCTTTGGAGAGTGAGCACGCCGTAAGCTTCGGCTTCGACGAGCTTTCCGTTCGAGCCGGGCGCGAACTCCTGGAAACGGGAGTCTCCGAAGCGCCGCGCACGAGCTGGGAATTCCGAATCGACGACCTGGCGCTGGAGTTGGGGCGCGTCCCGGATGAGTCGGTCGACGTGGTGTTCTGGGATCCGTTTTCGGCCGCCAGCGCGCCCGAGCTGTGGAGCGTCGAGATCTTTCTTCAGCTACGGCGCGTCTGTCGGGCGGGCGCGACGGTTCACACATTCTGCGCTTCGACCCCCGTCCGCTCGGCGCTGCTCTTGGCCGGGTTCGTCGTGGGTGAAGGTCCGGTCACCGGCAATGGCCGCCCGACGACTCGAGCCGGCCTGAACCTGGACGACGTGAGCGAGCCGCTGCGCACCCGGTTTCTCGAACGCTTGCGGCGTTCTTCGGCGCCTTTTCCAGCAGATGCACCCGCCGACGCGCTCGAGCGCGTGCGGCAGCTAGCTCAGTTCAGCGGCAGCGAACCCAGCGCTTTCTGAGTGCGAGGTGTTACTCGCAGACGCTGACGAAGGTCCACGAACTGCCGTCTTGCGGCGAATGCGCCCGACCAATCTGATTTTCGCGGGAGCCCGCGGCCCGTTGGCTCAGTCGTCCGTGGGTCGAGCGTCGGTCCAAGGGACGCCATCGACGAGCAAGCGCCTGCCGACCCAACTGCCTGGAGATACCTCCGCCAGACCGACGCTCGCGCGACCGGCTGCGAGTGCTTCCTCGAGGGCGGGCGCGTGCTCTTGTTGCACGTAGAGGCGGTGCGCGTTGCGGACGAATTCGATCGGCAGGTCGACCGAGCAATCGTGCGGGCGAGCGCCGGTGAAGTTGTGGACCACGGATCGACCAGCGATCGTTCGGGCACAAGCCCGCTCAGGCTCGCCGCTGTCATCGAGCGGCGTCTCGGTCGTTAGCCGGTACTGCAGATAGTGGCCGCGCACCATGTCGCTCGGATCGTAGCCACTGATACCGACGACGATCTCGCGCGCGTTGCGATAGCGCATTTCACCGATGGCGATAGCCGTCAGAAAGCCGACCAGAGGCAGCAGCAGCGCCGCGATCAGAAGTGCGCGGCGACTCACGAAGCGGCCTCTTTGTTGCGGGTTCCGAGCCCAGCACGTGTCACCACCAGCAATGCGATTCCGAGTCCCACGAGCACGAGCCCCGATACCAGCATGCTCTCGAACAACTCGAAGCTGGCCAGCAGAACGCGAAATGCCAACAGCCCGATGGCGAGACGGACGACGCGCGGACTCGCGGCGCGTTCCGCGAAGAACCAAGTGAGCCCCCAGAACGCGGCAAATGCCAGGAATGCCAAGAAGCCGTTGTTCAAGTTGCCGATGACCAAAGGGACCACCATGCCGAGTAACCCCACGCCGAGTAGGAGCCGTGCCTCGTTGTCACTGCCGAGTCCAAGGCGGGTGCCCTGTCCGTGCAGCGCGAGCGCCAAGAGCGCGAAAGCGCCTAGCCCCAGCAGCGCGAACGCGGGTAAACCAGGCTCATCGACGAACGAAGCGACGCTACCAAGCGCGCCCAAGGCGCCGAGATGCAGGCCGAGAAAGGTCACGCCCGTTTCGCTCCGTGCTTCGAGGCGAGCACGCGAGAACAGGGCGGCGACGAGTGCCCCTAGAACTCCGAGCACGAAGAGGGTGACGATCGAGCCTTGGCCGCGGAAGGCGCGCGACGCGTTGGCCAGCTCGTCCCACGACTCATAGCTCGACCACAGGCTGCCCCAGAGCGAAAGGTACCAGAGGATCTGCGCGAAACGCGTTACCGTGGAAAGCATGAGGGGCGCCGTCAGGCCGCACCACACGGCCAGTAGCGTCCAGAGGTCGCCGTCCTGGTGGTAGATCTGCGAGACCAGGCCCAGCCCCGCCAGCGTAAAGCCGAACGAGAGCAGGAGCGGAATGTCGCCGCGCACAGACGGCTTACGGCTTTCCGTGTAGGCCCAGCCCGAGGCGAGCCCGAGCAATGCGAACATGCCCGCCAGCTTGAAGTTGTCGCCCAGCCTTTCCCAGTTGTGCGCGATCAGCACGCCGATGCCGGTGACAACGCCGAGAGCGCCGAGCAATGCAACAGCGAGCGCTGGGCGGCGCTGGGCCTGCTTCTGGGTGTAAGCCGACTCGAACGCATGCAGGCGTGTGGCGAGCCCGGCATCGATCAGCCCGGCCTCGGTCCAACGTTCGAACATGGCGCTGTCGCGCCACGCTTCGGGCGCGGATGGCGGACGGGAGTTTGTTTCGGCCATGGGCTGCGGCAGCTTTGCTCAGGTACTACGCCCGGGACAAGAGCTGACGCCCCAGAACTATCAATAAATTCGATGATTTGTCGGGGCAACCGCGCGGGTGCGTGGGCGCCGTGACGTTTTTCCGAACGTTGCTAGCGTTCGGGTCCCATGGCTGAAACGTCGTACCCCAAGAGCAAGATCAAGGTTCTCCTGCTCGAGAACATTCACGAGACCGGTCGCGCCATTTTCCGCGCGGACGGCTTGGATCTGGAGGTCCAACAGGGCTCGCTCGGTGAGAAGGAGCTGATCGAAAAGATCGCCGACGTCCACCTGCTGGGTATTCGCTCCAAGACGAACGTGACGCCGGCGGTGTTGGAAGCCGGCAAGCGCTTGCTCGGCGTCGGCTGCTTCTGCATCGGCACCAACCAGGTGGCTCTCGCCGAGGCCAACCAGCGTGGCATTCCGGTGTTCAACGCGCCATTTTCCAACACGCGCAGCGTGGCCGAGCTGGTCATCAGCCACATCATTGCGCTGGCGCGTCACGTGCCAGACCAGATCCGCGAGATGCATGCGGGCGTGTGGAGCAAGAGCGCCACCGGCTCCTTCGAGGTGCGCGGCAAGACTCTCGGTATCGTCGGCTACGGTCGCATCGGTCGCCAAGTGGGCGTTTTGGCAGAGTCCATGGGCCTCACCGTGCTCTACACCGACATCGAACAGCAGCTGCCGATGGGCAACAACCGCTTCGTTCCCGAACTCCAGGAGCTGCTTGGCCGTTCGGACTTCGTGACCCTGCACGTGCCAGAGACGGCCGACACGAAGAACATGATCGACGAGGCACGCCTCGCCCAGATGAAGAAGGGCAGCTACCTCATCAACCTGGCGCGCGGCACGGTCGTGGACATTCCAGCCCTCGCTGCCGTTCTCGCGAGCAAGCACTTGAGCGGCGCCGCAATCGACGTGTTCCCAGTCGAACCGCCGGGAAACGGTGCCGGCTTCGAGTCCGAGCTCGTCGGCCTGAAGAACGTCATTCTCACGCCGCACGTCGGTGGTTCGACCGAAGAAGCGCAAGAGAACATCGGCAGCGAGGTGGGCAACCGCCTGCTCGAGTACCTGAATGCGGGCATGACGACCGGCTCCGTGAACTTCCCGCAGATCGGTCAGCCGCTCTTGCCGGGCAAGCACCGCATTCTCAATGTTCACCGCAACGTGCCGGGCGTTTTGGCCGCCATCAACGGCATCATCAGTACGACCCACGCCAACGTTTCGGCTCAGGTGCTCGCGACGGATCCCACGATCGGCTACCTGGTGATGGACATCGATCGCAGCGTGAGCGAAGAGGTGAACGAGCAGGTCAAGGCGCTCGACACTAGTATCCGCACCCGCATTTTGTACTGATATCCTACGATTTCCCCCCGGCGGTGTGGCGGAGTATTCTGACGGCGACATGTCGGTTCTCGCGCCAGGGATATTGATCGCCGCGCCGCCCATTGGCGATCCGAACTTCGATCGTTCGGTGGTGCTGCTCGCTTCGCACGACGAAAAAGGGGCGTTTGGTTGGGTCATCAATGGACCGACGATGATGACGATCGGGCAGCTTCTGGTGCGCGCCGAAATCACCGAGGATCTGGTCGAGTTGCCCGGTCAAGTACGGCGCGGTGGACCCGTTTCCGAAGAACAGGTCTGGCTGGTCTACCCCGAGTCGTCGCGCCTTGTCGGGGTCGAGGGCCAATTTCAGGTCGCGCCGGGCATCGTGGCCACGGCTTCGCGCAGCTTCCTCGAGCGCCTCGGGCAGGGGCAAAAGGTGCCGGGCCTCTTGGCCTTTGCGGGCTATGCGGGTTGGGGGCCAGGGCAGCTCGAAAACGAGATTCGTGTCGGCGGCTGGCTTCCCGGACCTGCCGAGGACGAGTTCGTCTTTGGCACGCCTGCCGACGAAGCTTGGACCCGTGCCTACGAGCGCCTCGGAACGTCGCCGATGGCCTTCAACTCGCGCACGGTGGGCCTCGCCTAGTGCGGAGGCTAGCCCTCTGGATTTGGGGCGCCTCGGGCTTTGCGCTCGGCCTGCAGGGTGTTTCGTCGGCAAGAGCCGCAGCACCCGCCTCTCGGGGTTTGGTCGCGCCCCGCCGCTGTCCCAGCGAAATGGCCGACGTCGGCGGTACCTGCATCGATCGTTGGGAAGTGTACACGGTCGATCACAAGTCGGGCGCGGTCCTGTCCCCCCACTATCCGCCCGAACCCAAGCTCTTGGCCTTCGTCCACGACTACTGGATGCTCGAAGCGGGCCGCGTCGGCAGCGAACGGGCGCGCCGGTTTCCGTTGCCGCCTTTGCCCGAGGTGCAAAAGGGCGCGTTTGTGCCGCGAGCGGTCAGCGCGCCCGGCACCACGCCGCAGGGATATTTCAGCTACTACAGCGCCAAGAGCGCGTGCGAGACTGCCGGCAAGCGGCTTTGCTCGGAAAGCGAATGGGTCCGCGCGTGTCGATCGCGCGGCGGCACCAAGCACCCTTACGCGGACGCGTTCGAGCCAGGCCGTTGCAACGTGTTTCGCAACATGCACCCGGCCTACGAGCTACACGGCAATTCCTCGCTGGGTCACCTCGATCCACGCCTGCACTTGGTTTGGGAAGAAGGCACCCGGCCCCTGCTCCTTTCCACGGGCCAAATGACGCAGTGCGTCTCGCGGACGAAAACGGACGGCGACATCTACGACATGGTCGGCAATCTCGACGAGTGGATCGAAGATGCGGCTGGGACGTTCGTGGGTGGTTTCTACTCGCGTGCAACACGCGAAGGCTGCGAAGCCAAAGTCGAAGGGCACGCTCCCCAGTACGTCGACTACTCGCTTGGCGCGCGCTGCTGTCGTGATCCCGGCTGAGACCGACGCTCAGCTCGAGCCGCGACCGCGAAGCGTTTCACCCAAGCGGTTCAGGCACTTTCCAAGCTGCTTGAGCTGGGCCGGGTCGACGTCCTTGCCGTAGCTGGACAGCGAAATGGAAAGTGAGCGTTCGCCACCCGAGGCCGGCAGCGTGCGCAAAACCAAGGCAGCGCCGTCCAGTTCGTCCCAAGACACCGCGAGATCGCGACCCTCCTCATGGCAGAGCACGCGTCCGGTGAGCCGGGTGCCGTTGGGCAGTTCCAGACGCACCTTGCTGCCGACGCTGGCGATGTCGGCTGCGCTGTGGCCGAGCCAGGCGCGCAGGCCGAGCGCGTTCGAGAAATAGAAATGCACGAGTTCGGGCGTCGTTTGCGCTCGCTCGAAGAACCAATGCACCTGGCGCGGTTTGGTCGGGTGCCGCGTGACGGCGTGATCGAGCAGGCTGAGCGCGAGGGACCACGAAGAGCGAAAACCACCCAAGTCGTCGGTTTCGTCCAGTCCCTCGTGAATCAAGCGGACGGAGTTCTCGACCAGCGAAAGGCCGACCAAACTTTGTCCGGCGCGGAAAACCAATTTGTTCTGCTCGACATCGACGCTCTCGACGACAAGTTCCATCTGCGCGTTGAGGCTCGGCCAAGCCACCCGGAAGTGACGCTTCTCCAGGCTGCCGGTCACCTGATCGGCGTGCCAGGTGGAGAGGCCCTCGGCGGTGCTGATCGAGTGCCAGAGGAGCTGTCGCGGAGCGTCGATGACGCGAGTGAGTTCGAGGAACGCCACGGACTGTAGAGGTACCATATGCC
>Ga0105046_10018894_pt1 | contig 10475 bp, 6 predicted proteins | sample MAT03_FD_78385 | JGI IMG/M metagenome (GOLD analysis project Ga0105046, IMG submission 78385) | Freshwater microbial communities from Lake Fryxell liftoff mats and glacier meltwater in Antarctica - MAT-03 (megahit assembly) | ecosystem: Environmental > Aquatic > Freshwater > Ice > Liftoff... | reverse complement strand
GGACATCCTGTCGAATCGCAGTCGCGGCATCCTGCCGCGAAAGTTTAACGCATTGTGGCCAAATCCGGAGTGTGAAATGGAGACGGGCCGAGTTCCTGAAGCTCGGTCCATCGCTGCGATTCCTGCAGCTTGGACATTCATGTCCAAGATCCTGGCCATCCGAGGGACATGAATGTCCATCCTACATTCGATCGTTCCGCCATCGCACACAAAACTTGACTCATCTGCTACAAGTTTCAAAAGGTAAGCGTAGCTAACCTTCCGCAGCTTCCAGACCCGGAGCCGCGATGGCCGTGACATCCTGTGCTTCGCTCTGGTCGGAAGATCCTGCTTCCACTGCGATTGTGCCTGCTCCAGCCATGAGTTTCGGGCCTTTGCGGTTGGCATCGATGATCTTATGCATGTGCTCGGCGGACATCGTTTCCATTTCGATCAGATCTGCCGTAATTTTTTCCAGTGTCGTACGTTGAGACGTCAGCGTGTCCATGGCGGTGCGATACGCTTCATCGACCATACGTTTCACTTCGATATCGATCTCACGCAAAGTTGCTTCGGCATGAATCGATTCGGAAACGATCCCGCCTCCGCCGTGAAGAAACGGTGAACGCTGGGATTCGCTGTAGTACATCCGGCCCATGCGGGGACTCATGCCGAATTCCGTGACCATTCTGCGAGCCAGATCGGTGGCGCGCTGCAGATCATTCTGCGCCCCGGTGGACGTTTCGTTGTAAATGATCTGTTCGGCAGAAATCCCGCCGAGCAGCACTGCGATGCGGCTCTGCAGTTCCGATTGTGTCAGCAGTTCGCGATCGTCTTCCGGCAATTGCAACATGTAACCCAATGCACCCATCCCGCGCGGAATGATGGAAATCTTGTGTACGGGATCTGTGTGCGGCAGACTGGCAGCGACCAGAGCGTGTCCGGATTCGTGGCAAGCCACGCGGCGTTTGACATCTTCCACGATAATGCGAGACGTCTTTTCCAGACCGGCAATCACGCGTTCAATGCCGTCCTCGAAGGCCTTCATCGTGACACGTTTGTCCTCGCGTCGAGCCGATAATAAAGCCGCTTCGTTGACAAGATTGGCAAGGTCGGCACCGACAAAGCCAGGCGTGAGCTTCGCCAAACGCCTCATATCGACGTTGTCAGACATTTTGATCCGCTTGGAATGCACATTCAGAATTGCCTCACGACCCTTGATGTCCGGTCGATCGACAAGGACATGGCGGTCAAAGCGGCCAGGTCGCATCAACGCCGGGTCCAGCGTTTCCGGTCGATTTGTGGCACCCATCACGATCACACTGTGATCAGTGCTGAATCCATCCATTTCGACCAGCAGTGCATTCAACGTTTGTTCACGTTCGTCATGGCCACCCGGAGCACCGCTGCCACGTACTTTGCCCAGCGCATCCAGTTCGTCGATGAAGATAATCGCCGGGGCCCGCTGCAAGGCCTGCTGAAACATGTCGCGGACACGAGCTGCTCCCACGCCGACGTACATTTCCACGAAGTCCGAACCGGACAGACCGAAGAACGGCACACCCGCTTCACCAGCAACAGCCTTGGCCAGCATCGTCTTGCCAGTACCTGGAGGGCCCACGAGCAACACGCCGCGCGGAATGCGCCCACCGAGAGCCTGATACTTCTGCGGCGTTCGCAGGAACTCAACGACTTCTTTCAGTTCTTCGACCGCTTCATCAATGCCAGCCACGTCATTAAATGTGACATGCACATCTTCCTGAGCATACAACCGGCCGCGACTTCGTCCAAACGACATTGCCGAACCGGTCCCGCCGACACGGCGCAGGACGAAAATGAAGGCTCCGACGAACATGGCGGTGATGACCAGCATCGGCAGCATGGCGATCCAGTCGGACTGCAATTCCGTCCCGTAGAACCGAATCTCCATTTCATTGAGCTTATCCTCGAGCTTCGCCCGACTCACATCACTGATGCCGATCAGTGGAACCTGGAAGCGTTTGAATTCACCGCCCTTACCTGCCAAAGCATCTTCGTGAGACGGGTATTGCCAGGTGAGCGCAGTCTGTGACAGCGACACTTCAAACATCTGGCTGGCGTTCAGGGTCTTCTTATCCAGCTTCTGAATCACCTCACTGTAGGACAGGCGTTCGCCGCTGCGACCCCGCGCGGCGACTGAAATCACGACGGCTGCGATGAGCCCGATCGCGATCAGATACCACATTCCGTTATTTGACTGACTGCGGTCTTTTCGCGGCGTACGGCCGGGCTTGCCGGAATTCCCCGAATCATTTCCAGACGACTCATCCTGCTGACCTGACATTCTGCACTTTACTCGCGGAAAAATCCGGCTGACCGTGATCGTTGCGAAACCGCAGATTCAACGGCAATCGGACATGGATGTGTTCAACGATAAAACAGACGTTCCTGATCTGCAACTTTAGACCTGCTTATGCTGGCGGTCAACCAGTGATGCAACGACCGCAGACAAAGTTTTGATTCCGGAGGACGGGTCCGCACGGTCTGGCAGACCAGAATGCATAAAACACGGGCGGAACCCAATCGCAGGATTCCTTTTTGCGGCTATCATTCGGCAAAATTCCTTGACTTTCAGAAAACCCGACCGCTGCGACGTTCGCCCATCGCGAATTGTTCACACGCTGCTCAATGGAGGACGCATGGTTCGCGATTTTACAACGGAGAGCCTGTCACACGACCCGATTCATGGATACATCCCCTTTATTTCCCGCGTTGGTCTGCCGTCCGGCGAAGCTGCCGAACAGGATCTGATCGACCATCCGTGGGTGCAACGGATGCGGCAGATTCATCAGTTGCAGACCGCGTGGTGGGTGTTTCCTTCAGCCGAACACATGCGGTTCCAGCATGTGCTGGGCGTCATGCATCTGGGATCTGTGGCCGTCAATGCCTGGTACGATTCACTCGTCGACTCGTGCCGTAATGTTCCTTCGAGGGCGTGCGTCGAAAGCATAGTGCGGATCGCCGGTCTGCTGCACGACGTCGGACATGGTCCGTTCGGACATTTCTTTGACGATCATTATCTGGCTCAGTTCGATCTGACGCATGAAGACATCGGCGGGCATATTATCGAACACGAACTCGGCGAGATCATCCGTCGCGTCCGTCGTAATCCTAATGGCAGGCTGCAGCCGCTGGAAGAGTTGGATCCACGACAAATCGGCTGGCTCATTCGACGTCCGTCCGGAACTGCGGAAGATCAGGAAGGACATCCTGACTGGCTGCGGAAACTGCGTTCGCTGTTCAGCGGCATCTACACGGTGGACAACATGGACTTCGTGCTTCGTGATGCGTACATGTCGGGCTACAACACCAAGGCGTTCGACATCTCCCGCCTGATTCATTACAGCTTTTTCACCGAAAACGGTCTGACGATCCATGCACGCGGTCTGCCGACGCTGATCAATTTTATCGAAACCCGAGCGAACCTGTTTCGCACGATCTACTTCCATCGCACAGTCCGCGGCATCGATATCGCGCTTGAGGATTATTTTGCCGAGACGATGCAGAAGATGTTTCCGGGCAACCCGTTACTGCATCTGAAGGCCTATCAGGGACTCACGGAAACATCGTTCCTCGTGGATGTCGTACGTTGGGCCGACAGCGACGATCCGAAACTCCAGGAACTGGGCAAACACTGGAAAGCGATCATCAACCGCGAAGAAATGTGGCGGATGGCGTGTGAACGCACAATGCACTTTCACGGTGGCCAGGCTGAAAGCACAACCATCTTTTCCGAACCGGATCTGGTGGAACGTCGAGTCCGGGACTACCTGCCGAAAGCCATCAGTGATATCCCGCTGCGGATCGACGTGGCAAAACACTATCACCGCCCGAGTGCCCGTAAACCTGTCGGCAAGCAGAATTACTGGTACGACGCAGCCAGTGGTCTGTCGCATGAACTGGACGACGACGAACTTTTCCGCAGCCTGCCCACCAGCTTCATCATCTTCCGCATCTACAGCCGCGACCACATCCACGACAGAGAACTCAACGCCGCCCTGCAAAAAGTCGCTGGCGGTGCGGGCGGCGACACGAAGACAAATATGTAGTGCCTCGGAGTGCCGAGCTACAATGCTGCCTTTCCTGTAGCCTGGACATTCATGTCCGAGATATTGGCCCTCGCATTGTCGAAACGGCTTTCAAGGCAAAACAACCTTCACTTCGACACTGTTCCATGGCGATGCGACGGACATGAATGTCCATCCAACGACGAACTCATCCGATGATCTCCATGATCGGCTTGCCGTGATCGATTTCGAGTCGTTTTCGGCCGGGAACTTCCAGCTTGCGGGAGTCAAGCCCAAGTTGTCGAAGGATCGTGGCATGAATATCGGTGACATAGTGCCGGTGCTCGACGGCATGGAAACCGATTTCGTCCGTCGCGCCGTGAGCGATTCCGCCTTTGATTCCGCCACCGGCCATCCAGACTGAGAAGCCATACGGGTGATGATCTCGTCCGTCCGTACCCTGCGACGCAGGCGTCCGACCGAATTCGGTGGCGAAGATCACAATCGTTGAATCGAGCAGACCACGCTGCTTCAAATCTTTCAACAGCCCCGCTACTGGCTTGTCGACCGCTTTGAAATTGCTCTCGTGGTTGGCCTTCAATCCGCTGTGCGCATCCCACGCCCCTGCTCCACCCGCGCCGTGCTGGACCTGAATAAAACGCACACCCCGTTCAATCAGCCGTCGCGTCGTCAGCATCTGCGAAGCAAAGTCGCGCGTCGCGGGGTCGTTGAGGCCGTACATTTCCTGAGTCGCCTGCGTCTCCGAGTCGAATCCGAGTGCTTCGGGAACCGACGTCTGCATGCGAAACGCAAGTTCATACGCCTTAATCCGCGCCGCGAGGGCCGGGTCGTCCGGATATTCGATTGCCTTGAGTCGATTCAGGCGTCCCGCCAGTTCGAAGTTGAGCTGCTGCTCATCAAGTGACAGGCCGCTGGTCGGCTTGCCGTAGTCGAGCGGGTTATTTGGATCGATGCGAACGGGAACAGCATCATGTGCCGGGCCGAGATAATGGCCGTCTTTGGCGTTCCAGTACTCGCGATTTCCCATCGAGATGAACTGCGGCAGGTTTTCGTTCAGTGAGCCCAGTCCATAATCCACCCAGGCACCGAGTGTCGGGAATTCGCCGTCGAGCATATGCCGACCTGAGTGAAATTGTGTCTGTGCACCGTGATTATCGTCGGTCGTCCACATGGAACGAACAATTGCTATGTCGTCGATGCAGCTTCCGATGTGCGGTACCCAATCACTCATTTCGATGCCACAGTCGCCGTACCTTCTAAATCCGACTTGCAGAGGATAGAGCTTCTGTCGCAACTCGACGTTGAAGGCAACTTCGCGTCGCTTGAGTCGCTCGGGATTCTGGGTGTCGGCATAAGGCGTCTCGCTGATCGACTTGCCAGCGTACCTGGTAATTTCGGGTTTGGGATCGAACGACTCCGCGTGCGAAACCCCTCCGTTCATGAAGAGCCAGACAACGCTCTTCGCCCTGGGAGTAAAGTGCGGTTGTCCGTCCGGCGGCTGCCAGACTGCATGCTCATCCGCCCGGACGATACCGTCTGCAGCGAGCATCGCTCCGAGCGCCAACCCGGTAAAGCCGAGGCCGATGTCAGCGAGGAACGTTCGCCGGTGCAAACCGGCGGCAAGTCCGGGTCGAAAAAAATCAGGCATCGCGTTTTACTCCGAAGGAAAAGCTCTGCGGCAGGAATCACAGGATGGGGGAAAGCTGCTTTTCGGGGAATATAAATTTATCAAAAGCATGCACCAGTAGCCCGACCGAATGAGCGGTTTCGGAAAAATGAGCCGAGGAAACGAAGCGTTTGCAATTCTGCCTGCAGACACGGAGGACAGGGAAACTGCATGCCGACATCTCGGTGTGGAGATCGGTGAGTGCGGGCTGATTCTGGATGAGATTTAACAACGCGGTTGGCGAAGCCTACCGATTGCGGGTGACAGTCGCCGAGGCCGCGCAGGCGAAGCTGAAGGTGGGTATTCGTGAGTATTTCAACGCCGTGATGTGATCCGCATCAAGAATGATCACTCTTGCCTCGCTTTTGGTCATCCTGACGAAGTCGTTGCCTTTCGTTGTCGCTGGAGCGTGGGATTCGTTTTTCCGCCAACCCACGGTTCCGCGACCTTGCCTGCAAGACGCGGCAGACTCATTGATTGCCGGGAAGAGATTATCCAGATACGCTTTCAGGCTCCATTTCGAGCGCTGGCATCGGCCTGACCAAGCCCTCTCACTGATTTTGAGTTCCATTACGGCCACTCACCGGGTGCGTACTTGAATTCAAGTCGAACTGAGACGCCAAGCGCCTGCAGGACATCGTGAAGGCAGGACATACTGGCTGACCGATAGTCGGTACATTCGTAACGCTGGATTTGTTGCTTTTTCGTCTCAAGGCGGTCGGCCAGATCTTTTTGACTGAGCCTCAGCGCGATCCTTGCCTTGACCAGGGCCTGAGGAAGCTCGTCGAATGAATCAACAACGATGACATCACTCTCGCCGGATTGAAGGCGTTCGTAGTTTTCGAGTTGATTTCGCAATGCGTCCAACTGGCTTTCGAGCGCATCGCTCTCCAGTTGCATCAAAAGCGGATCGCTGCCCTGTCGCGAGCGGAGGCTGCTCAGGGCCTCAGCAAACTTGTCCGCCTGAGCTTTCGTGATTCGATATTGACGTTCGTTCGTAATCATTTTGCAATCCGTTTGATTCATGGATCAAGGGCGATAATCCCTTGTCGGCACCCACATTTTTCGTTGGAAATCCCCGTTTCCTTTGAGGAACAACGCTTCCGTCGGGCTTGACCCGGTCGGAGCGACAACTGAGAAGCTACAACACCACACACCTACCAACCGCTCCCCTCATTTCGCTCGCTCGCCGAAGGCGAGCGAGCGAAATGAGGGGAGGAGAGCCTACCGCGTTCAGTTGTAGCCTTTCGGTTGCGTTTTTGCCGGGACATGCCCGACGGAAAGCCAAACTCTGAGAGGCTCTTGCTTCGAGACCGTCATACCTTAGGATCACGGCCGGGGCGATATCATGATGCCGGTCAGGGAGTGAAACTATGCAGATGGTCCAGTGTTTGCAGCGATTCGGTTCACAAAATGTCGGCAACGACAATGGCTATAATCCTTTTGGGATTCCCAGTGTTCTTATCGATATCACAACCCTCACCGAATCGTGATGAAATCGTTGTGATTGAGTAAAGTCTGAACGAGGTTTGTCCGAGCAAGAATCTCCGGGTTCGGGCGATTGTGGGTTCGGGCGAGTTCGGTCATGCGCCGGAGAAGCTCGGACATTGTGGCCTGTTCTTCAGCCGTCGGTTCGACCGACAAGACTGTCACGAACGCGGTCCGGATGAATTCGATGTCGGATGCCGATGGATTGGCGGCGGCGAGTCGTGCGGCGATCTTTCCTGCCATTGTTGTGGCGAACGGGCTGTTTTCCAGAGCAAGTGCCTGCTGCGGGACAATACTTTCCCCGCGTCGATAACAGTCAAGCACGTTGGCATCGTCAAACATCGACAGAAACTTCTGGTGGTCGTTGTGTGAGTGTACAAAGTACATACTGCGGCGGCACGACAGTTCATCGTTGACCGGTATCGACGGTCCACCGAGTGATATGTCAAGTTCGCCAGCCAGATGCAACAGGTTGTCCCGCACGATCTGAGCGTCCATACGAATCGGGTTCATCCGCCAGTAGAATTGATTGTCGCGATCAACCTTAAGATTTGCGTCAAGGGCTCCGGCATTCGAGGACGACTGCCGATAGGCCTGCGACGTCACGATCAGCCGATGGAGATGTTTCATGCTCCAGTCGTGCTCAACGAATTCCACGGCCAGCCAATCAAGCAACTCGGGATGCGTCGGCGGAGTTCCGTTGCGACCAAAGTCAAACACCGTCGGCACCAGCGGCTTTCCCATATGCCGCATCCAGATGTGATTGACAGCGACGCGCGCCGGCAGCGGGTGCCGCGGGTCCGTCAGCCACTTCGCAAAAGCGGATCGTCGACCGGTGCTGGTGACCGGGAATGGCATGCCTGCGTTGCGATTCTGATAATCTTCCTGGGTCTTCTTTGCGCCGGGTAACGACGTATACTCGTCGCTCGGCATGTCAATCGCCTTATTCGCGGATTCCAGCGCGGTCGTCGCGGCCACGAGTTTCTGCTCGGCTTCGGCTTTCTTGTCAGCGGCGGCCTGCAGCAAAGCCAGTTCCGCGCGAGTCCGCTCTTCGTCAGCACGGGCTGCTGTCAGGACGCGTTCTGACTTCGCGGCGGCGATGACAAGATCCTGACTGCTCGGAGACTTCACACCCACGTTGCCGTCGGATGAAACGGCGCTGGATGCAGAGCCGAGATACCGCGCCCGATCGGCTGCGGCGCGTGCATCGATCGAGGCGAGCTGAGCTTCGGCCGTCTGTATTGCTTTCTCGGCGACTCTCAGGGCGAGCTGGGCCTGCTCAACCGGCAGCAACATGGCGGCATCGACTGTTGAGCGAGCGGCCTTGATCTGTTCCTCTGCTGCCTCGCGATGCGTAGCAACCACAGATTCCCGCAGACCAGGATACGTGGCTTCGGTCGGCAGCGAAACGGGTTCAATCTCCAGCCTTAAATCGTCGGACGACAGAAATGCGGGCACAGCCGGTTCCATCGGGCAACTCTTGTCCGGATTCTGATCGTCGCCACGCACATGCAGGTAGGTCGGCGCGTCGAGGTGCGCATCGAACACGCGCGGGATGCCGTCCTTCTCAAAGTCAGGCTCGCCGGGAACCATCTCGGCGCGAATCTGATAAGGTTCGAAGACTGCGCGCAGCTTGTAGTACTCCACCTGGGAAAGCGGGTCGTACTTGTGGTCGTGACACTTTGCACAATTGAATGTCAGCCCGAGCATCGCTTTTGCAGAATGCTCGATCGTTTCATCCAGCCATGTCGTCCGATTGAAAATGAAGTATTGCCGAGCCAGATAACCGGTCGCGCGCAGCCGATCAAGGTCATTGGGATAGAGTTCATCCGCAGCGAGCATCTCGCGCAGCATCTGATCGTAGCCTTTATCAGAGTTCACTGAATCGACGATCCAGTCACGCCAATGCCAGATGTGTTTCTGAGAATTGCGGACTTCAGCTCCGAGCCCCCACCAGTCGCTGTATCGCCAGATATCCATCCAATGCCGTCCCCAGCGTTGTCCATACTGCGGACTGTCGAGCAACTGCGTCACGACCCTGTCGTGCGCTTCGAGCGAATCATCAGCCAGAAACGAGGTGAGTTCTTCGGGCGTCGGCGACAAGCCTGTCAGGTCGAGCGAAACACGTCGCAGCCAGACTCGCTTGTCAGCTTCTGGTTGTGCCACGATCCCGTGCCTGCGATGCTCACTGGCGATGAAGCCGTCAATTGGATTGTGTTGCCACCGAGCTTGCTCTGCCGACGGCGTCTCAATCTGCGGCACTGTGGCCCGCGTGGGAGACCGGAAGGCCCAGTGATCTCGCGGATGCCGCTGGGGCTGCTCGTCGACCGGAGCCTCCGCCTTCTGCGCAATCCAATTCCGCAATGAAGCAATCTGATCAGGCTTCAGCGGCTCACCTTCCGGCGGCATCCGTTCGGATGCATCAGTCGCCGTGACACGATTCAGCAGCAGACTTGCACCGGAATCACCTGGGACAATCGCAGCCCCCGACTCACCACCCTTGATGGCAAGCAACGCCGTATCAAGCCGCAAGCCACCCTCCTGCTTCAGCGCCCCGTGACACGCAACGCAGCGCTCGATGAGGACCGGCTTGATGTGCCTGATGTAATCGACATGTTCATCGGCAAAGAGAGACGACGAAAGTAATAACAAGAGGAAACCCTGCCATGCCGGAAAAGCAATTCGTGCAGGCAACACTGATCGCAGGCTTCCACATATCTGCTGATGCAGCATAAACCGCCGCGCGATAAACCGCCGCATCAGACTTTGATGTTGCCGACTGTCGATCTCTGCCATGGAGCTCGCCTCTCAATCATCTGGATTTGCTGTCTGCACCAGACTCCGACTCAAAGCGTTGTCCTACCGGATGTAGCCATCGACCCAACCTCGCGCTGCCTGTGGCGGTACTGCATCCGCGAAGTCTGTTCCGTCGGCCAGCGTAAACGATATCGCGAGGGGAAACGGGCCTTTGGGGGCTCCGCCTGTGTACGGGCCTTCTCCCGTGAACAACCCTTTGGCAACCATGTTCAGTTGCGTAACTTTTCCGTCGGTCAGCGTCATTTGTCCCCGGAGGCGGGCCGAATATGTTCGGTCGCCGGACGCCGACTTCAGCTCCACATGCCCCGTGATTTGATCGCGATCAATCGCGAACCTTGTTGAGGCGACTTCAGGTTTCTCCCAGAAAGGTGCTTCGCCACGAGTGTTATCCACCAGATGAAATTGAGCAATGCGAAGTGCTAGTCGGACAGGAAAGTCACCCGCGGCGAGTGCTTCGT
>Ga0105046_10018892_pt1 | contig 10475 bp, 9 predicted proteins | sample MAT03_FD_78385 | JGI IMG/M metagenome (GOLD analysis project Ga0105046, IMG submission 78385) | Freshwater microbial communities from Lake Fryxell liftoff mats and glacier meltwater in Antarctica - MAT-03 (megahit assembly) | ecosystem: Environmental > Aquatic > Freshwater > Ice > Liftoff... | reverse complement strand
GGCTTGTCATGCCCACCGCACTTGCCTAGACCCTCAGCATGTTTAACGGTGAGCGATAGAGCGACAGGCTGGTTCAGTCACCCGTCGGTATCGTGACCCAAATAACGGTGTCTCACGAATGAGGCTGAGGCTGGTCAACATGGGCTTGCTCATCGCAAGCCACCCCTTTACGGGGTGGGGTGGTCGTTGACTTTCAGGCGGCGCTCAAGATATTTGACGCCCAGCGATAGCGTGATGGTCAGCAGTAAATAAATCAGCGCGGCGGTGCTGAGGTAGACCACATATTTGAAGTTTGACCCGGCGATGACTTTGGCCGTTTGGGTGATCTCGCGTTGCGCCAAAACGATCCCGACCAGCGACGAGTCCTTAATCATGGACACGAGGTCGTTGCCCAGCGGCGGCAAGATGCGGCGGATGGCTTGCGGCAACACGATAAAACGCATCCGTTGAGTAAAGGTTAGTCCGAGGGCGCTTGCGGCCTCAATCTGGCCTTTTTCGATGGATTGAATCCCTGCGCGGAAAGTCTCGCTCATGAATGCCCCATAAGCCAGCGCCAAGCCGATGATTCCGACTTCTACTGATGTGCCACGGAATTGTAAATCAATCCCCATCGGCGCGAGGACATCGTTGCGAATATACGGGATTAGGACGAAGGCCGAAATCAGCATAAACGTGACCATCGGCAAGCCACGGATGATTTCGACATAAACCGTGGCGAGGTGATAGACCAGTCCGCGCACGATGCTGAATGGTATACCCCTGACGGTAGTGGCCGGTTTGGGCGGATTGGAACGAATTAACCCGATGACTAGGCCAAAAAACACCGACAATACGTAGCTGGACAACCCGATAATCAAGGTGAGTTTGACCGGTTCGGCAGCCAATTGCCGAAACGCCAGCGAGTATTCTTCGTTTGAGGCGATGGCGATGCCAATCCAAAATACCATCAGGATTAAGATAATTCCCCACCACGGCGCATTAAATAAGCTACGGTAGAACTGCCAGCCGTTAAACCCTTTTATTCTAGAGGGAGGGGGAGAAGCTTCCATGGGTCTAAAACCTTGTCGTCTATGATGAGCAAGCTAGGATAAAAGGGCGGGGCGGTGAGTTTGTTTCTTCACCGCCCCGTTGGTTTTATGGTGGTTTTCGGTTACTTGCCCGCGAACCAGTTGTTGTTAATGGTGATGAGTGTGCCGTCAATCTTCATCTCGGCCAGCGCGAGATTGAAGGCTTCGGTCAGCGCCGAGCCTTTGGTGAAGATGAAGCCAAGTTGCTCGGTATCGGTCAGCGGTTCAACCAACATTTTGATCGAGTCGCCGTTGACGCCGACATAGCCTTGCCCGGCCACATCGTCCATCACTACCGCGTCAATGTCCCCAGCCATCAAGGCTTGTACGGCAATCGAGAAGGTGTCGAAGGCTTGTAAGCGGCCTGAGTCTGCGCCGACCAATTCTTCAGCGACGAAATAGTTGGTCGTCCCCGGCTGCGCGCCGACCAAGAAACTGGCGTCAGCGACGAAACCTTCAACGCTGTCAAAGCGGGTTTCATCAGAACGCACGATCAGGCGCTGCACCAGTGAGACATACGGCACAGAGAAATCGACCAATTCCTTACGCTCTTCCAAGATGGTGATGCCGTCGGCGGCCAAATCGTATTCCCCGTTGCCGATGGCGATAATCATGCCGTCCCACGCGGTCTCGACCCATTCCGGCGTGCAATTCAGCCGAACGCAGATTTCGCCCACGGCGTCATAGTCCCAGCCGATAGCGGTTCCGTTTTCGTCGAGATAGTTGAAAGGAGGATAGCCGTTCTCCAACGCAACGGTGATGCTTGCGCCGCCCAGATCGGGCAATGCCGTGCCGGTGAACCACTTATTGTTGAAATACTGGAGCGTATATTCGGCTTCCATCTGGTTGAGGGCGGCATCAAAGGCGGCGGTCAGTTCCGACCCCTTGGGGAAAATGAAGCCGAGTTCTTCGGCGCTGGTGAGCGGTTCGCCCATCAGCGCGATGAGATCGGCTTGCACGCCGACATAGCCTTGACCGGCCACATCGTCCATCACTACCGCGTCCACATCGCCCGCAATCAGGGCTTGGACGGCCACCGGGAAGGTGTCGAAACCGAGCAAACGGTCTGTGCCAATCAGTTCTTCGGCGACGAAATAGTTGGTCGTCCCCGGTTGCACGCCAACGCTGAAGTCGCCAGCAACGAATTCTTCCACAGTGCTGAAGCGATCTTCACCGGTGCGGACGATTAAACGCTGGACGAGCGAGACGTACCCACGCGAAAAATCGATCAATTCCTTACGGTCATCTTTGATGGTGATGCCGTCAGCTGCCATGTCGAATTCGCCGTTGCTAACGGCCAAAATCATGCCATCCCACGAGGTCTCAATGTATTCAGGGACGCAATTGAGGACGGCGGCGCAGATGTAGTTGACCACATCATAGTCCCAACCGACAGTGGTGCCGTCTTCAGCGATGAAGTTGAACGGCTTATAGGCATTTTCGACGGCGATGGTGATGGTCGCGCCGCCGAGGTCAGGGATGACTTTTTCGGCTTCATCTTGCGCCATCACACCTGTGACGGCCAATAGACAGGCCAAAAGGACAAAAATGAGTAGCTTACGCATAGCGGGTAACACTCCTGTACGCTATTAAAGGTTGCGGTGATCGTTTCATAACCGCTTAACTTGCCTTCAAAGTGTAACCTGCTGTGCGGTGAGCGTCAAATCTGTTTACGCGAAAGGGCGCATTTCATATTTTTGCATGGCGGGCTGGGGGAAAAACATGTGGGCGCAGCACACTGTCGCCCCTACCCATCGACGGTGGTTGGTAGGGGCGCACCCGTGTGTGCGCCCGCCAAACTACGCGAAAGCGGCCTGAGAGTCCCCAAAATTGACCATTTGCGCGCTGATGTCCCATAAACGGCGGGCGACATCGGTGTCTAATGAGGCCGGCGCTGGGATGGCTGACTTGCTGTTGGCGAAATACTGGTGGCGGTGGCGAGTCCGATTCCGCTGTTCGCGCCGGTGATGAGGATGGTTTTGACGGTCTAGGTGGGGGTGGTCATGGGGTATTTTCCCTTAAAAGTGAATATGAATTCATATTCATTTACTCTATTGAGTTTGCTGTATAATAGCAAAATTGTTTTAGCAAACGCTCATCAAGTAAATTCAACTCATGACTCAAATCACATCCACTACCGATGACAAACGGCGCGAGCCGCAGCAAGGACGCAGCGTCCAGCGGCGGCAGCGTATCCTCGACTCGACGGCTACGCTACTCAATACGACGGATTATGCCGCGTTGAACGTGGGTGAAATCGCCCGTCACGCCGGGACATCCGTGGGGTCAATTTATCAATATTTCCCTAATAAAGACGCGGTGCTTCAGGCGCTAGCGGAGCAGTATCTTGGGGAGATGCGCGAGTCGGCGGCGGCGATTTTTGCGCCGCAAGACGGGGTGCTGCGTGAGCGGGTAGCGCAGGCCGTGGATTGGTTGGTCGGCTACGCGCAGGCGCACCCGGGCTTTCATCACATCGTCAAAAGCGAGTGGGTATCCCCGGAAATGCGGGCAGCAGTGGAGGGGGTGTTCGCCAATATTCACACCTCGGTCTGTGGGATTATCGGGGCATCCGCGCCGCACCTGAGCGAGCGCAAGCGGGGAGTCAGCGCCTATATCGTGATGGGGATGATGTGGGGGGTGTTGGACAAATTTTCTCACACCCCGCCCGACCTTCACGCCGATTTGGTCAGCGAGTTAAAGCGGGCGGCGGTGGGGTATTTAGAGGCGGTGGTTAGGGATTAGCCCACCCATTCCGTCCAACGTTCTGGGAGGGGCTTGCCCATCGCCTTGAGGTAGACGGTCAGCTTTCCGAAGATGATGAGGGCGGCTTGAGCATAGGTGTCGAACTGCTGTGTCAGCGTTGGCTCCCATCCGCCACGGTTGACGGTGACGGTCTTGCCTTGTTCCATCGTGTAGCCGGACAGCGCCGATTTGAGTTTGCCGAAACTGGCGTCAAAGGTGGAAACATAGGCTGACACAGCGGATAGCGCCGCGCCGGGGACGTATCCTGTCCAATCTTGCTTGAGGCTGGTGAACGACTCCGCATACGAGTCTTCAACCGAGGCGAAATCGGCCAGCAATTCACCGAGGGTCGGGTTGCCAGCGACGGCAAAATTGAGGTCGGCATCGGTCAGTGAGGACAGCACTTTGCCGCGCATCTCATGGAGCGCCGCAGCGATAAACTCAATGCCGCTGTAGAGGACATCTGGGGCTTGGTCGGTCATGAGTGATAATTCCTTTTGAGTTGAAAGTAAGAACATTTATATTATAAATCATCTGTTCTATTTATAGACGTTAGGGTGTTGTTAGATCGAGGCATTTCGATTAATTTAAGTGAGCGGGTTGGTGTTGGGGTTCGGGGATTTGTCGTTCGCGTTGTAGGGCGAGTTCGAGCCATAGACGCATCGCATCTTCAATGATGTGTGGAATATCTTCCTATTGATCAACCTGTGTGAAGCAACCGGTAAGTTCACGAACCGCAATCACATATCCACCGCTGTCCGGCGTGATTTCAAGCGTATAAGGCAGAGACATATAGTAGTTGATGTCTTGACTCATCGTCCTCTCTGCCCTATCTGTCGTTTTAGGGTTTACAAAATCTGCCCCAAGAAGGCTTTGGTGCGTTCGTGGTGTTCGATGTTCAGGTTGAAGAAGGTTTCAGGGTTGCCTTCTTCCACGATTCGGCCTTGATCGAAGAATAAAATACGGTCTGCAACTTCTTGCGCGAAACCCATCTCATGCGTGACGCAAATCATCGTCATGCCGCTTTGCGCGAGGTCTTTCATGACTTCCAGCACTTCTTTGATCATTTCGGGGTCGAGCGCCGAAGTCGGTTCATCAAACAACATGATTTTCGGCTCCATCGCCAGCGCACGGGCGATGGCGACGCGCTGTTGCTGTCCGCCGGACAACTGACCGGGGTATTTGTTGGCCTGTTCTGGGATTCGGACGCGCTCTAACAGTTCGTAGGCCTTCTGTTCGGCCTCGGCGCGGCTCTGACGGCGCACTTGCATCGGTGCGAGGGTGATGTTTTGCAGCACCGTCAGATGCGGAAACAGGTTGAACTGTTGGAAGACCATCCCGATCTCGCGGCGAATGGCGGCGATGTTCCGAACATCATTTCCCAGCGGAATACCATCAACGATGATGTCGCCCTCTTGGTGTTCCTCAAGCCGGTTGATGCACCGGATGAAGGTCGATTTACCCGACCCCGATGGCCCGATGACGACGACCACCTCTTTTTGGGCGATATTCACGGTAACATCGCGCAGCACATGAAAATCGCCGTACCACTTATTCACGCCGTTGCAGACGATGATCGGTTCTTGCATCTCGTTGGTTTTCATCTCAGTATCCTTATAAACGTTAGAGTTTGACTTGCCGCGCCACGCCGCTGCCGCTGTCCTCAATCTTGCGACTGACATAGGCCATGACGAAGCTGAAAACGAAGTAAACTGCCGCGATGAACAGATAGGTCTCGCGGCGAAGGCCGATATATTCGGCTTGCGCGACCACCGTATCCGCCACGCGAGTCAGGTCTGACAGGCCGACGATGGCGACCAATGACGTGTCTTTGAACAATGAAATACATTGTCCGACCAATGTTGGGATGACCGCTCGCAGCGCCTGTGGCAGGGTGATGAACAGCGTGACTTGCGGCGGATTCATGCCGAGGGCTTTGGCCGCCTCGGTCTGGCCGGAGGGGACGCTCTGTAAGCCGCCGCGCACATTTTCCGCCAGATATGCCGCGCTGAAGATGGTGATGGCGACCATCGCTCGCACCGCGCCGGGGACTTCACTAAACGACGGGTTAACCAGCGGCAGCGCCAATGACGCGAGGAACAGCACGGTAATTAATGGCACGCCGCGCACCAATTCGATCACGCCGATGCAGAAATATTTGACGGCTGGCAACCCTTCTGCGCGCCGCCCTAACGCCAATAACACGCCGATGGGGAACGAGACCACGATGCCGACGGCGGTCAGGATGAAGGTTAGGAATAAACCGCCCCAACTTCGGGCGTCAGTGCTGGCAATCAGGATGTAGATGAGGATTGGCATGATCGCCCACATCCAAAACACGATTCTCCGTGAGGGTTTGGGCGTGGGGGGGATGGGCGGATAAGACCGATCCAAAAGCTGCATGGCGGCGTAGCCCAGCGCTATCAGCGCCAAGCATGGGAGTAGGAGTCGCCGGGTCTTTTCGGTGAATGGGCCGAGGTGCAGCACCAAGAAATCATCCAGCGGGCGCTCACCGCGATATTGATTGTTGACGAACAAATAACGAGCGACATCTGTCCCGTTTTGCTTGGGTTGTGGGGTCTCGACCAAGAAATCATCTGTGACGCGGATGTGCTGGGTGATGCTGACGACTTGGGGCTGCCCGCTACGGGCGTCCATCACCGGCTGTCCATCCGCATCAAGGCGGGCGCGGGTGATGCCGCGTTCGAGTACCGGATAGACGCCGTTCATCTCTAACAAAGTGTTGGCGTTTTCGGCCTTTACCGTCCGTTCGAGGATATACCAACCCGATTCCGGCAGGGTGAAGGTGAATTCATCGCCGCTTTGCGTGAGTTCAGCCTCTGCCAGAACGGTCTCGCCGTCAGCCGCCAGCAGCCTAATGGTCATATTCGGACCGTTGAGGGCGTAAATATCGACGATGGACAAATCGTTGATGCTGCGAAGTGCGTCAAGTTCAGTCGTGAGCGTGGCGCGGTCTGGCGCGGGAGTAGTGCTACTTTCGATCAGGCGTTGGACTTCTTCAATCCGCCCTTGCCCTTGCAGACGGACGCTGGCGGACGCGATGAGCGCATCAGCGGCGCGGTCTGTGAAGGCAGTAATGCCCGCCAAGCCTGCATCGGTTGGGGTGATAGAAGATGCCAACCGCAGTCGGATAGGCTCGCCTTTCGCGCCGATGAAACTCATCGTATTTTGCGGGATTTCGGTCACAGAGCCAGAGACGACGGAAATGCTACCGCTGGTGATGAAAGACGGGGGCAGCGGGATCGGGCTGATGAGGGCGGGGATGATCAGCATTAGGGTGGCGATGATGGCGATGCCGATCCAGCCGCGTAATCCGACCCGTGACCACGCCCGTAGGCTGATGCCGACGCCGAACGCCAACAGTAAGGTCATGATGTTTACACGGTTCATGGCGTCTGGGTCGGCTTGCATCGAGCCAATCATCAGGTTAGACAAGTTGCGCGTGACGGAATACCAATTGGCGCCACTGATTGTCCATTGAATCAGGCTGACGATGGCAGCGATGAGGAACAAGGCTGAAGCCACCGTGAGTAGCGAGTCGAATACAGATGGGAATAAGTTGCCGCGAATCCAGCCGATGACGCCGGTGGTTGCTAACGGGGCGTGACGGCGGGGCGCGTCATTGACATAAATGGTGGTGATGGATGGGGGGGACTCTGTCATGAGGGGATTTTCTCGACATGTGGGCGGCGGAGGACGGTATGCACTAGCCCGTCGTTCAGGCGTTTCCACCACGGCGCACGAGTGATGGTATCACGGGAGATCAGTTGGAAGCGCCCGTTCACAATATTCATCACGAAGGCGATGGTCAGGCTGATCGACAAATAGGTGAGCATGACGATTGCAAACATTGAAACGCTTTGACCGCTTTGGTTGATGATGGTACTGCTGACCTGAAATAAATCTGCGAACGAGATGGCGATAGCGAGGCTGCTATTTTTGGCGAGGTTGAGATATTGATTGCCCAGCGGCGGGATGATCACCCGTAGTGCTTGTGGCAGGATGACTAAGCTAAGCGTGCGTTCAAAACTCAAGCCGAGGGCGCGAGCTGCCTCGATTTGTCCTTTATCGACGGCCATAATCCCGGCACGCACGATTTCTGCGATGAAGGCGGCGGTATAGACAATCAGGCTGATGGTCAGGGCGAGGTACGTGGCGGTATACGGGTTGCCGTTGACATAACGTAGACCGGCTTTTTGGGGCGAGATGATGATCAACGGGGTTCGGGCGACCTCGGCGCGCTGCTCTGGAGTCAGCAAACTTTGCTCTAAACTGTCGCTGACCGCCACTTCCATCTGGACGCCATCTTGGTTGAGCATGATGGTGGTCGGGGCGGGCGGCAACGATGCGACCAGATACCCCAATAAGCCGACGCCGATGATGATCCCCAACGCGCTACGTATGCGGGGGATGTTGCGCCCAGTGCGCTCGATGATGCGCCCAGCCTCAAGCCAGAAAGCGCCTGCGACGGCTATGCCGATGGTCGCAATGACCGCGAATAGGATGAAGCGCGGGCTTGCCATCATCTCAGCCAGCACGATTCCACGATTGTTCAGGACAACCAACGGGTTAACTGCTGGGATTTCGATGGAGTCTTTTACGGCGGGCAGTGACAGCACGACGATGTAATAAAAAGCGAATAATTGCACCAGCAGCGGGGTATTTCGAAGGATTTCAACCACGAATTGGGCGATGCTGCGGATGAGGAAGTTACGCGCCAGCAACATAATCCCGACGATAATGCCCAACAAAGTTGCGGCGGGTAAGCCGACCACAATCACGCGCAAGGTGTTTTCTAACCCCACGGTATAGGCGCGCCAGTAGCTTTCGTCAGGCGAGTAGTAGGTTTCTGCGCCGCCGATGTTAAACCCGGCGCGCAGCCCCAGAAACTGGAAATTGGGCGAAAGATTGTTGGCGGCCAGTGCGGATGAGACGCTTTGGGCGAGGATGGCGACGCCCGTAAAAAAGACTAACACAAACGCGACTTGCAAGAATATTTTGATGAAACGTTCGTCTCGTAGAAAGGGAAAAATGTCTTGGAGACGATTTACCAGCCAAATAATGCCTTTGACAACTAGTCTTATGGACGAAAATCTTACTTGCATAGGGGTGACCTCGCCAATGATGCACGGTTAAAAAAGGTGCGGCGAGCTGATGCTGCCCAGCCCGCCGCACACGTCTAAAGGATGGTTAACGGAACGGCGGGTTGTACATCAGGCCGCCGTCGGTCCATAGCGCATTGACGCCGCGTGCCAGACCGAACGGAGCAGTCAAGTTGCGCTCATAAATCTCGCTATAGTTGCCGACGGACTTGATGACCGTGACCATGAAGTCGTTGGAGATGCCCAGATACGTGCCGGACAGATTTTCGCCAACGCCCAAGAAACGTTGGATGCTGGGGTCTTCACTGGTCAAGAACGAATCGACATTCTCGCTGGTGATGCCGAACTCGTCAGCTTGCAGCAGGCCGAAAATTGTCCAGCGCACGATGTCGGCGAACTGGGCATCGGATTGCGGGCTGACCGGACCGAGCGGTTCCTTGCTGAGGACGATATCGAGGATGGCATAGCTACCGGGATCAGCCGAGCTGCCTTTGGTCGAGAGCAAGCCCGAAATATCGGTGGTCACGGCATCGCACGCGCCTTCATTGAAAGCGGCCATCGCGCCGTTGAATTCTTGGAAGGTCTGGAGGGTGAATTCCAGCCCACGCGACTGCATGGCGTCGGTGATGTTCAACTCGGTGGTCGTTCCGGCATTGGTGCAAATCGTGCCGCCGGCGAGGTCAGCAAGGCTGGCGATGCCGCTCTCGGTACGAACCATCACGCCTTGACCGTCGAAGAAGATGGTCGGCGCGAAGGTCGCACCCCAGTCTACGTCACGGCTGAGGGTGAAGGTGGTATTGCGCGAGAGCAAATCGACTTCACCGGAAGCCAAGACGGTGGGGCGGTCTGCGCCAGTGGTCGGGCGGAAGGTCACGGCATTGGCGTCGCCGAGGATGGCGGCGGCCACAGCGCGGCAGATATCCACATCGAAACCGGTGAATTCGCCAGATTCGCTCTTGAAGCCGAAGCCGGGCAGCACATCGTTGACGCCGCAGATCAGCGAGCCACGCTCAACAATACGTTGGGTAATTTCACCCAGCGGGCGGTCTTGCGCGCTGGTCACGCCGACTGCCAACGCCAAAAGCGTCAACAACGCGGCAAATACGAACAATTTCTTGCTCATTCCTTACTCCTTAAAATGTTTTGAACTGAGAAACACTCCGATTGACTGGATGGAAACGCTACCAGCGCAAACGTTACCTAGAAAATACCGCATAAGCGGGCGTCTGTCAAAGTATCGTGACGATTTGGGTATCCAAGAAGCGCGCCAGTCTGTTGTTCAGAGTGACCATTGAACGGGGCAGCGACGCGGGGATAGCGCAGTTGTCGCCAAACCTCACCCCCTAGCCCCCTTTCCACAATGGCTAACCATTACCCACATCTTTGGGGGATGATACCTCGTTTCAGCAACCTCACCCCAACCCCTCTCCATAGGCTATACATTACCCACATCTTTTGTGGAGAGGGAATTGAATAATTTCCACGTTTCAACAATGTCCTGTAGGCGCGTCCAACCGCGCCACAGGACTTTTACCCCCGGTTC
>Ga0105046_10018890_pt1 | contig 10475 bp, 2 predicted proteins | sample MAT03_FD_78385 | JGI IMG/M metagenome (GOLD analysis project Ga0105046, IMG submission 78385) | Freshwater microbial communities from Lake Fryxell liftoff mats and glacier meltwater in Antarctica - MAT-03 (megahit assembly) | ecosystem: Environmental > Aquatic > Freshwater > Ice > Liftoff... | reverse complement strand
TTTTATATTATTATTTTTTATTTTTTTTTTTTTTTTTTTATTTTAAAAATAAATTTTTTTTTTTTTTTTTTTTTTAAAAAAAATAAAAAATTAAAAAAAAAAAATTTTTATATATTTTTTAAAAAAAAAAAAAAAAAAATGATAATACTTATAAACTGGTTTGACATTTTTTTATGGTCAGTTTTTTTTTTAGCTTCAATTATTATAATCATTTTATTAATTATTTGTATTATAAAATTGAAACATAGAAATTAAAAAAAAAAATTATTATTATTCATATTTTTAAATATTATTTTAAAAAAAAAAAAAAGTATTTTTTTTATTTATTATTGTAAAAAAAAAATAGGTGTTTAATCATTTATTTAATATATATTTTTTTTAAAATCCGAGGTTTTTAATTAAAAAATTTTAATACATAAAATGAATGATGAAGATAATGATTATAATGATTATAATAGTACTAATATTGTAAATCAAGCATTAGCTTCTTATTCATTTGATCCATTTAAATTAAGTGAAATAAGTGAACTTGATCATGAATTAAAACATATTCCTAGACATGAAAGAGAATTAGAAAAAATTAAAGCATCGAATGTTGAATTAAAAAAATTAAATGATAATCTTCCAAGAGTAAAAAATCAATCTTTATTAGAAGAATTTTTATTTAATTATATTAATAAATCCTTTGATAAAGGAATTCCAATAAACGTAAATAAAATAAGAGAAGATGTATTAACAGATGTAGAACTAAATTGTGTTAAAAAACAAACTCTTCAATGTACAGATTTAAATAGATTAGAAATTTTAGAAGTAAATTTAATTTATGTACATGAAGGATATTTTAAAGTAGGATTAATTGATTATGGAATTAATTTTGTTAAAACTATAAAAGATGATAAATTAATAATAAAAACAGATTCTGAAATAATATTTGGAAAAGATATTAATATGAAATTAATAAATATTTTATCAAATTATAATAATCAAATTGAAAATTATGAAAAAGAAGGAGTTTTATCAAAAAATTCAGGAAGATTTTGTGTAGTTAAACCTTCCAGAAATTATAAAAATAATGAAACTATGACTAAATTAATAGATTCTAATGAAATTTTACAATTAACAGCAAGAAAAATAGAATATTTTAGATCAAAAATAGGAATTATTAATGAACAAATAAATTATCAATTAAATCAATTTCATAGAAAACAACAAAATAGATTATTAAATTTTCAAAAAGAAACTAAAATTGAAAAAGGAGATTTATTTAATTTAAAAGATAAAAATTTTAATAAAGATAATGAAGATGATAAAAAAAAGAAAGATAAAGCAAAAAATAAAAAGAAATCAAAATTATCTTTAAATAATGATTCAAATAATGATGAAAAAGATCCTCAACAAGATGAAAAAGATTTAATTAAAAATATTAAATATTTATCTTTTTTATTAAATACATTTAAATTAAGAATGTATTTTACTATATATAATATTTTAAATTATACTTTATATTCTAACAGAATAGATTCAATTTTAAATTTATCAAATGATAAAAATTTTTCTGAAATATTAGAAGAAAAATTTGGTATATCTAAAGATGAATTAGAAAAATTAAAAAAAAATTTAACTTATGATATTTGGATAAAACTATTTTCTCGATATTCACAATTTTCCCCTTCAGAATTAATAAAAATATTTGTTGAAAATAGTCTTAAAAAAATATTACCTTCTTCATATCTTTCTAAAAAAAATGAAATTAAAAATAGAAATATTAAATCAACAAATCGTTTTCATATAACTTTTTTTGAATTTATTATTGATGAAATTGAAAAAAGAGATTTATCTGCAAATAATTATTTTTATGAAAATAAATTTGATAAATATGTTGATCATCCAAGTCAAAAAAGATTAGATACATTAAATAAACAATCAGAAAATATGAATGCATCAAATTTATATAATTTAATAATTAAAAAATTTAAATATTTTCCATTAGGGTTATTAAATATAAATAAAGATAAAATAAAAAATTATAATGATGAAGGAGAGATAAAATATTTAGAAAAAATAATGAAACAATATGAAAAAATAAATGAAATATTTTTAGAATGTTATTTATATAATGAAAAATTTTATCATTTTTTTAATAATTTATTATATTTTAATAAATTTCCTCATCCATTATTTCCTTTTCTAACTTTTAGTGGGATAGATTCTAGTTTATATAATTTATCAATGTGGTCTGATAGATTATTTTTAAATAATGATTTTTCAAATTTTGGAGATTTAAAAAAAGAAAATAATCTTTTATCAACAAATTATTATTCAATAAATAATTTTTTAGATTATTTTTATGGTGCTTGGTCACAAAAATTTTTACTTCAATTAAAAAATTCTGAAATAGAAAATCTTACAGATAATATTTTTAATCCAAAAACATTAAGATTTTCTCTTATACCTTTGAAAGATGATCAAAATAAAAATTATTTTATTTCAATAGAATTTTATCATATAATTCAAATTTTAAAAAATAAAAAAATAAATAATAACAAATTTATATCAGATTCAGAATTAATTTCAATAACATATATTTTAAATTTAATAAAAAAATCATCAAAAGATATATTAAAAATAAATGAAAATAATTTAGATGAATTATCTCAAAAAATTAATAAAAAAAATAAAGATAAAATATTAAAAATATTTGAAGAGAATAGATCAAATTCAATAAAATCTTATTTTGGTAAAGATAAAAGAAATTTTTTATCAAGTTGTTTTAGAAAATATAATAAAAAAAAATCAGAAATAAAAGAAATATCAAAATCACCTTCAAAAACACCTAAAACACCTAAAACATCAAAAACATCAAAATCACCTTCAAATACACCAAAATCACCTGAAGTACAAACATCAAAATCACCTTCAAGTACACCAAAATCACCTTCAAATACATCAAAAATATCGGATACAAATTGGGATGAATTTTTTGAACCAAATGAACCACCTTCAAATACATCAAAATCACCTGAAGTACAAACATCAAAATCACCATCAAAAACATCAAAATCACCTTCAAAAACATCAAAATCACCTGAAGTACAAATATCGGATACAAATTTGGATGAATTTTTGGAACCAAATGAATCACCTTCAAATACATCAAAATCTCCAAAATCACCTTCAAAATCTCCAAAATTATCAAAATCACCTTCAAATACATCAAAATTATCTTCTCAAAATTTATCTAAAATACCTATATCGGATATAGATTTGGAAGATTTATTAGAACCATTTGAACCATCTTCTTTATTTGAAGATGAAAAAACAAATTTACCCCCAGAACCTACAAATACTAAAGTTTTATTACCAAGTGAAGAAATTAATGAAATATTAGATAATCAAACAATTAATACAGAAAATGAAGAAGAGGAATTAAACAATTATTATGATTATAATGAAAGAAAAATTTTATTTAAAAAAATTTATTTATTAAATTTATTTTTTAAAGATAGTTTCCATGATGAAGATAATAAAGAAAACTTAAATCCTTTATTTTATGGATTAATAAGTAAAACTTCTATTAATAATTTTTTTTTACCTAGAATAATAAAAAATAATAATAATGATGATCCAAAAATGAATGAAATAATTGTCGATAATAAATCTGAAAGTATTTTATTTAAAAGAAAATTGGATGACCCTAGTGATTGTGATGAATTTTTATTTTTTGATGAAATATTATCAAAAAATAAAAAATATATAAATAAAGGTGGTTTTATAAAAATAATAATTGATAATTCTCCATATATATCTTTAAATATGGATCAATTACAAAAATTAAAAATACCCAGAGAAAGAACATTTGGTATAAAAACAAAAAATTTTAGAAAATATTCTCAATCAAAATCAAATGAAACAATAAATTTAGAAACTGAAAATTCTGAATCACCACCCAAATTACCAAAAACACCTTCTTTATCTGAAATTATAAATTTAGAAACTGAAAAATCTCAATCACCACCCAAATCACCAAAAACACCTTCTTTATCTGAAATTATAAATTTAGAAACTGAAAAATCTCAATCACCACCCAAATCACCAAAAACACCTTCTTTATCTGAAAATAATTTTAGTAATAATTCAGATACAACTGAAGGACAACAAATAGAAAATGATTTATTTAATAAAATGGATTCTAATAACCTTTATGATTTTTCTTTTGATCATTATTTACAAACAGAATCTGAAAATGTAGAAAATCTTGAAAATTTTCAAACATCTTCTTTACATAATAATGATATTATAGAAACTTCAAATACATCAAAATCACCTGAAAAATTACCAACAACACCTTCTTTAACTGAAATTAATTTTAGTAATAATTCAGATACAACTGAAGGACAACAAATAGAAAATGATTTACTTAATAATATTCTAAAGGAATTTCATTTACAAACTGAAAATTCTGAAAATGTAGAAAATCTTGAAAATGTAGAAAATCTTGAAAATGTGGAAAATTTTCAAACATCTTCTTTACATAATAATGATATTATAGAACCTTCAAATACATCAAAATCACCTGAAAAATTACCAACAAATATTTCTTTAGATCCATTTTATGAAAGAGATGATGAAGAAGTTGAATTAACAATTAAAAAAACCAATAAAACAAAATTTTTATCTGAAAATCAAGAATTAGAAATTGAAATGGGATCAACTATTTATTTAGATTTAATGAGAAATCCTAATTCAACAAATTCTGAAAAAATATGGTTTCATACAGCTGAAAAAAAAAGAAAAAAAAAATCAAGTTCTAAATTTGAAAAAAATTTTAGTGAATTTAAAGGTTGGATATCAAAAATAATATGGTTAGATGTTATTGTTGAAGATAAAGAAGAAGAAGAAGATAAATCTATTTCAAAAACTAATGAACAAAATTCTATTATTAGATTTGATGAAAATATACTTTCAGAATTTCAATATCCTTTATTTATGTTAAATATATTTAAAATGTTATCTTCTATAAAAGTTAAATTAAATGAAAAAGCAAGTTTAAAATATATGCTTATGATAAGATTAAATCATTTAAAAACATTTAATGTACCAGAATATCAAGTTATTTATTTATTAAGAAAATATTTAGATTTTGCTTTATGTACACCATTAAAAATTTCTAATAATTCAAAAAATAGTAAACAATCAACTTATATAAATAATAATAATGAAGATTTTCAAGGGGAATTTTTATATAGATCAGATTATGTACATTTATGGACTATAATAAATAAATATTTTAAAAAATCTGAATCAGAAGATGAAATTATTACTCATGAAACTTATAGAATAGAAGAAGAAGATGAACCACTTTTATTAAGACCTATGCCAACATTTGAAGAATTAAAAAAATTAGAAAAATTTTATTATTCTTCTATTTTTAAAAAATATTCATCATATGATACATATTCATTTTATTTAGGAGATAATAAAAAAGAATCTTCTTCTTCTTCATCATCATCTATAATAAAAGAAAAAAATTATGGAGGAAATGATTTAGAAACCTATTATGTAAATATTTTTGAATATTTATATACAGATATAAATTTAATATCTTCTAGTATGAAAAATGTAGTTGAATTAGCAAATGGTTATGAAGGAAAAATATTTACAAAACAATTTTTACAAAGTAGAGTAAAATTAGATTTTGATTATTATTTAACAAATTATAAAAAATCTAAAAATTATTTAATGAAAAAAAATAATAGTTTGTATTATAATTTAAATCAAGATAATATTATAAATATTATAAATCCTGATGATAGTATTAAATATATTTATAACAGAAAAAATAAAGATCTTAAAATACCAATTAATTTTGATGAATTAATAAGTCCTTTACAAGAATTAGTTAATAATAATACTGATAATGTTGAATTATTACCAAATAATGATGAATTTAATATAAATAGAAGGATTCAAGTTGTTAAATTTAATATAATGAAATTTGGATCACCTTGGGTAAATTTTTCAATAGTTCTTTGGGATAAATTAGATAATGAAGATAAAATTTATATACTTGAAAAATTTTATACAAAAACAAAATCAATAAATAATGATAATGAAAATAATAAAAAAATAATTTTAGAATTAGAAAATGAATTAAAAATTTTATATATAAAATATAATCTTGAAAATGCTCAATCTATAAAATTTATTAATCAATATTTTCTTAATGCTTCTTCTAATAAAGTATCAAGTATATCTCAATATTTTATCCCATTTGATTTAAAAAATTATATAAATCTAGATAATAATTCAATAAAATTATTAAATTTTGAAAATAATAAAATTATTAAAACATTATATGAATTAATAACAAAAGATAAAGAATATATAAATTGGTTTTTAACTAATTCTTATATACTTAATAATTTATCATCTACTGGAGATTTTGGTTATAAAAAAATAAAAAAAGAAAAAAATCCAAAAAAGAAAAAATTAATAAATGAAGGAAAAAAATATGAAAATACTTTTTTTAATGAACAAAATATACATTTAAAAAATAAATATCCATTTTTAAATTTTCATATACTTAAAAATAATAAAATTCAAATTAATAATTTATTTAATTATCTTAAAAAATTGATGATATATAAATATATAATAAAAGAAATAAATATAATATTAATTGAAATGGATTTATTTAATAATGATATTGAAAATAATGATATTATTGAAAATTTATTAGTTACAATAACATATAATGATATTGAAAGTTTTGAAGAAACAATAGAAAAATATTTTCCAGAAGGAGGAACAAATTTAATTATTTCTGAATTTAGAGTTAAATTAATAAATAATTATAATTCAAAAGAAAAAATTGGTTTTTTAAAAACTATTTTAGAATATTTACAAGAATTTTTAGATTCATTAAATAAAAAAAATAAAAATAGTTTTAATAAAATTTTACAAAAGATTTTAGAAAAAGATTTTGTAAAAAATATAAAAACTGAATTTTCTCAAGAATGGTTAAAAATAAAAGATAGTTTAAAATTTCCTTATTTTTCAATGTTTGAATTTCAAGAATATTTAAATAATAGGATTCTTATTTTATATATTTTACATGATAAAAAATTTTTAAAAACAAAAATTATTAATAATACAACTGATAATAATGTAATAAAATTTAAAAATAATGAAACAGAAGATAATAATAATAATATAAATTCAATTAGAGTAAATATTAAAGAATTTATGGATACATTAAATGAAAATACAACTCCTTCTATTTCTAATTTAGAAAATAAATTTAAAAATATGTTAGGTGAAAATATTAATCCAATATTAAAAGATTATGATGAAATTTTAGATAATATTATTTTAAAATCCATTAAAAATTATATAAAAAAATTACCAACTGAATTACCAACTGAATTACAATATAAAATTATTTTAGATTCAGAAATATTTATTGAAATGAAAAAAGAAATAATAAAAAAATTATATATATTTTTTAATGATATTTTAAGTCCATATTTTAAATTAGCTAAAAATAAATTAATGAAATCATATATTACTTAAATAAATAAAAAAATTCTTCCATTTTTTTTATATTTTTTTTATTTTTTATTTTATGTTTAGAAAAATTTATTTATTTATTTTTAATATACCAAAGTTTATAAATAACAAGTGATAACATAATTATTATAATAACAGAAAAAATAATTACAGTTATTAATATAGCTAATTCCATAGCATTTAATTGATTATTTTCTGTTTCTTTTTCTATTTGTTCTTTTGAATCAAAAATAGTTTTATCCATTAAATAATCTTTAAATTTAGGATCTTCAAATGGAAAAACTGTAGAACGAAAAGCATTTCTAACTTCATCTAAAGTAGGTACTTTATCTAATTTTTTCTCTAAATTTTTATTAGCATTATTATGTAATTCATAAATTAATTCTTCTACATCTTCTTTTGTTTCTAAATATTTTTCTACTGGTTTATTAATAAAAAATTCTTTGATTTCTTTAGCACAAGGATCTTTACATAAAAAAATACCTGAAAGATTATTAATAGTGTCTAACATAGCCTTTTTTTCTTCTTCATTTGGAAAAACTGGATAATTAGAGGCTTCATTATGTAATGTAAACCATTTTGCTTTAAAATAAGCTGATAATTGAGGCATTTTTTAAATTTTTTTTTTATTTTTTTTTTAATTTTAATTATTTTATTTTTTTTTATTAATGTTTAATTCTATTATCTTCTTATCTAAGAAAAAATTTCCTGTAGAAAAAAAAAATATATATAAAAATTAATTAATAATACTATTTTGATAAATTTTTGTTTTTTTTATTTTTTTGAATAAAAATTGAAAAATAAAAATAATAATAAAAAATTTAAGTTATTTTTGATTAAAATTTTTAACATTATCAAATTCATTATCAACTATACCAGAATTTGTTTTTGTTTTATTATTAAAGGATTGGGAATTTCTATCATTAACATTATTTTCAAAAACTATTGATCCGTCAATAATTCTTTCATTATTTTCAGGAGTTTGTATTGATTTTATTGATGTTTTTAAAATTGTCTTTTTATCAATATCATTTGAATATAAAATATTATTTAAAATATTATTTGCTGATGAAATAATATCTTGATGCTTTTCTTCTGAGGAAGGGTTTTTATCAATTAATGGTACAATTTTTTGTGAAATTATTTTATCTGAATTATCATCCTTTATTAAAGATAATTTATTGCTACTTTTTTTTTCATTATTAAGATCATTAACATCTATTGCTTTTAATGTTTTAGATTTTTCATTTTTATTAATATTTATTGAAGCTTTTTTTTGTTTTTCATTATTAGAATTATTTTTTATTATAATATCATTCATTTTATCATCCATTTTATCATCCATTTTATCATTTTTATTTGATTTTAATAATGAATTTTTCTTTTCATCTTTATTATTATTAAAATTTTCATCTTTATTAATACTAAAATTTTCATCTTTATTATTATTTTTTATAGATTCTTTTTTTGATATTAAAATTGGTTTTTCTTTCTCAATAGATTTTTTATTTTTAATATCTTCAATTTGAGTTGAAACCTTTTTTTTATTATTATTTAAAGATATAAATTTTTTATCTTTATTATCTTCATTATTTTTCTTTTTTTCCTCTTTAAATTTCTCATCTTCAATTTTTTCTTCAATTCTTTTTTCTTCTTTATCTTCTTCTTCATCTTCTTCATCTTCTTCTTCTTCATCTTCTTCATCTTCTTCTTCTTCATCTTCTTCTTCATTTTCATAATTAATTTTTAATGAATTTTTTTCTTTTTTTTGTGAACTTTTTTTATTTTTTGTAGAATTTTGTTTATCAATTTTTGATAAATTTTTGTTTATATTAATTTTTTCATCATTAATTTTTGTTATAATTTTTTCTTGTTTTAAATCTGACATATTTTTATTATTTATTATTGATATCATTGATTGATTTTTATTTAATAATTTTTTATCAATTATATCTTGAATATTTTGTTTAGTTAATAATATTTTTTCTTCATTAAAATTAGTTTTATTTAATTTTGGTGAAATAAATTTTTCATTAAAATTATTACTATCATTTTTTATAATAATTGATTTTCGAGGTAATTCAATTATTTGATTTTTATTTGGTTGTTCTTTTAATATACCTTTTATTTTTTCTTCTTTTTGTAGTGTTTCTTTTTTTATTTTATTAAAAAGATTAGATAAAGGTAAAATATCAATAATAACATAATCAAAAACATTTTTTATTATTTCAGTTATTGATCTTATATTTTTACATCTAATTGATTTATTTTTATTATATAAAAATAAAGAAGGATTTTGAAAACCTACTTCAATAGCAGCTGATAAATATAATTTAGTAATAAAATCTGTTATATCAGGTCTTTTATAAAAGATTTTATTATTTTCATCTTCTTCTGGTAAATTTTTATTATTTTTAATTTCTTCTACTCCAGATTCAAATAAATTATTATCATAAGATCCGCTAGTTAATGAAAAAATTACATAATTTAAAATTAAAACTCTTGATAATAATAAATTAAAATTTGGAAAAATATCTTCGTATTCAGAAATAATTTTTTTTACTGATTCTACTGAAATATTTTTAACATTTAAACAATGAATTTGAAAACATGATAATAAATCATTTTCATCATCATTTTTAATAACTGTTTTCCCTTTTTGATGTTTTATCAATATCTCACATTCTTGAAATTTTAAAAAAAAAAATTCTTGTAATTTTTCACAACACAATTTTTTTAATACAAGAGTCCATTTACAACATCCTAATTGTAATAAATCTATTGAAATATTTTTTAAATCAATAATTTCATGAATTTCTTCCATTTTTCTTATTTTATTTTTTTTCTTTTTTTTTCTTTTTATTAATTTTAAAATTAAGAAAGGTGTTTTTTTATATTTTTTTTTA
>Ga0105046_10018887_pt1 | contig 10477 bp, 5 predicted proteins | sample MAT03_FD_78385 | JGI IMG/M metagenome (GOLD analysis project Ga0105046, IMG submission 78385) | Freshwater microbial communities from Lake Fryxell liftoff mats and glacier meltwater in Antarctica - MAT-03 (megahit assembly) | ecosystem: Environmental > Aquatic > Freshwater > Ice > Liftoff... | reverse complement strand
CGCGCGGTTCGCGGATTCGGCGGCGTCACGCGCTGCGCGCAGCTCCGCCTCGGTTTGCTTTCGCTGCGTGATGTCGCGCGCGATTTTCGACGCACCCACGACCACACCCCTGGAGTCACGCACCGGCGAAATCGTCACCGACACCTGGATCGAGCGCCCGTCCTTCCCCACACGGATCGTTTCATAATGCTCGATGCGTTCCCCGCCGCGCAGCCGCCGCAAGAGGCCATCTTCTTCGCCCTGCCGATCTGCGGGAACGGTGCGGATAACCGGCTGGCCGATCATTTCGTCTGCCGACCATCCGAAGAGCCGTTCCGCGCCTGCGTTCCAGCTCGTCACCACGCCGTCCAGAGTCTCGGTCACGATGGCATCCCCCGAGGAGGTGACGATCGCCGCGAACTGGGAACGCGCGGCTTCCATCAGATCGAGAATGCGCGGAACCAGCGGTGGCAGCACCACGGCAGTCGTCACGGAAGCAATGGCGGTAATGACCTTCACCCAGCCAGACAGCCAGTACCGCGGATGCTCCGCCGTCAGCGTCCACAGCTCCATGAAGTGCGTGGCACCACAGGCGATGATGAACATTGCAAACGCGAGCATGATCCAGTGGAAGGGGAGATTCCTCCGGGCGCGAAAGACGAGCCAGACGAGCGTGACGGAGATGGAAACGTAGGACGCTCCGATGAGAAAATCCGAACCGCCATGCAGCCGCATCAGGTCGCTGTTGAACAGATAGCAATGCGCGTGCGGCATGAAGAACTCGCCGCCGGTAGCGTCCCGCCTGAGATACAATCCAAGGGCTAGCAAAAGAAGAGTCACAGCGAGCGTGACAGCGGAGCGAAGGACAGGGCGGTTCATGGCATGGGCGCAGTGGACTAAGGTCGAAAGATGGAAAATCGATCAAGCAAATCCCGCAGCACCTCCGCAGAGACAGGCTTTACGATGGGCCCGGTGAAGCCTGCGTCACGAGTGCGCGCGCGATCGGCATCCATTCCGTGGCCACTCATCGCCACCGCTGGGGCATCCGACTTTGTCCGCAGCGCGGTGGTGACATCATACCCGCTGCCGTCCGGCAGTCCCACATCGTCCAAAAGTTGTGATACTTCCTCTGTTCGCCATGCGTGCTCACAGGCGAGCCTGTGGCCTCCATGCATTCGATGGTGTCCCGGATGGCTTCCTCGTAAAGGGGGTCCAGCTTTCGATCCTGGCCATCGCCCGCCGCGGCCAAGGCCTCGGTCCGATGGACTGGCCGCGGAATGCTTCCGATGGGTTCGGTAGGTATGGTCATGGGCGGGTGACAGGACAACACGGCACGTCACAAGCCATGGGTATTTCACACAATTCGGCGGAGCAGAACGAACGAGCGTCCCGAGAGCGACAGCTTTTCCCCGGCGGGATGTTCTGCTCCCGGCTCGACGAATCCGCGTTCGTCGGCGGTGTCCAGCACGAGGCCCCAGCGCTGCGCGGCCTGGTTCGGGAGGGTGAAATCGATGGCTTCGTGCGAGGCATTCAGGAGCATCAGGAACGTCTCGTCGGTGATGGGCTGGTCGCGCCAGTCGCGGACATCGAGTGTATCGCCGCAGAGCAGAACGCCCAGCGTCTTCACGAACGAGGTGCCCCATTCTTCGTCGCTCATCTCGTTGCCCGCAGGATTCAGCCACACGAGATCCTTCACCCCTGCCCCGCGCACCTCGCGGCCCTGGAAAAATTTCGGACGGCGGAAGATCGGATGTTCACGGCGGAAGGCGATAAGGCGCGCGGTGAATTCCGTCTGCGAGTCCTCCTCCGGCTTGCGCTGCCATGAAAGCCACGACGTTTCATTGTCCTGGCAATAGGCGTTGTTATTGCCCTGCTGGCTGCGCCCGTATTCGTCGCCGCCGCAGAGCATCGGCACGCCTTGGGAGAGGAAGAGAGTGGCGAGGAAATTACGCTTCTGGCGGCGACGGAGGGCGTTCACGGCTTCGTCGTCGGTCGGGCCTTCCGCGCCGCAATTCCAAGACTGGTTGCTGTTGTCGCCGTCCTTGTTCTCCTCACGGTTGGCGTCGTTGTGCTTGTCGTTGTAGCTCACGAGATCGTGCAGCGTGAAACCGTCGTGGGCGGTGACGAAATTGATCGAGGCGTAAGGGCGGCGGCCATCGCTCTGGTACAGGTCGCTCGATCCCGTGAGGCGCGCGGCGAGTTCGCCCACCTGCGAGTCATCGCCCTTCCAGTACGAGCGCACACAGTCGCGGTATTTCCCGTTCCATTCCGCCCAGCCGACGGGAAAATTCCCGACCTGATAGCCCCCCTCGCCCACATCCCACGGCTCGGCGATCAGCTTCACGCGCTGGAGCACCGGGTCCTGATGAATGATGTCGAAGAAGCCGCTGAGCTTGTCCACCGAATGCAGTTCTCGCGCGAGCGTCGAGGCGAGGTCGAAGCGGAAGCCATCCACGTGGCATTCGGTGGCAAAGTAGCGCAATGAATCCATGACGAGCTGGAGCACGCGCGGATGCTGCATGTTCAGCGTGTTGCCGGTGCCGGTGTAATCCATGTAATGCCGCGGCGAGTCGGCGACGCGCCGGTAGTAGCTGGCGTTGTCGATGCCCTTGAATGAAAGCATCGGCCCGAGGTGGTTGCCCTCCGCCGTGTGATTATAGACGACATCCATGATCACCTCGATGCCCGCCGCGTGCAGGAGTTTCACCATCCCCTTAAACTCCGACACCTGCTGCCCCGCAGCGCCGCTCGCCGAGTAACGCGACTCCGGTGCAAAGTAGCCTATCGAAGAATAGCCCCAGTAGTTAGTCAGCCCGCGCCCTTCGAGAAAGCTATCGTCCACGAAATGATGGATCGGCATCACTTCGACCGCCGTGACGCCGAGCTTTTTGAAGTACTCGATCGCCTGGCGCGAACCGACGCCGGCGTAGGTGCCGCGCAACTTTTCCGGCAGCACGGACCAGAGCGCGGAGAAACCTTTGACATGGACTTCGTAGATCACCGTCTCGGCCATCGGTCGGGCGATGCGACGGTCCCCGGACCAGTCGAACGCATCGTCCACCACCACGCAGCGCGGCATGAGCGCGGCGTTGTCGCGGTCATCCATGTCGAAGTCCTCGTTGCCGCCGATGCGGTAGCCGAACATCTCCGCCGCCCAGCGGAAGCCGCCGGTGATCGCCTTCGCGTAGGGATCGAGCAACAGCTTGTTTGGATTGAAGCGGTGCCCCGCCTCCGGCTGCCACGGCCCATGCACGCGATAGCCATAGAGCGTGCCGGGCGCGGCATCCGGCACGTAGCCGTGGAAGACGTGATCGGTCTTCTCCATCAATCGCCGCCGCACGATTTCGCGCTGCGGATCGGTGGGATCGAAGATGCAAAGCTCCACCTTTTCGCCGTGTTCGGTGAAGAGCGCGAAGTTCGTGCCCTCCCCATCCCAAGTTGCGCCGAGGGGATATGGATGGCCTTGCCAGACGCGGAGCGGGTTCATGGGTGATGGGTCAGGTAATGGGATACTGCGCAAATTCGCATTGGTCGTGTTCGTCGGATGTAGCAATCCGGGTAATTCGGGCGTCTCACCGGCTTTTGTCACGCTCAAGAATGCGAGGAGGTCATCTAATTCGGGCGCGGTGGGAGATTCGTTTCGGCTGGAGGCTGAAACCAGCACGCGAGGTGCATGCCTGCCCTGAGAACCGCGCAAGCGCTCCAAGCACGCAAAGAATTTTCCTTTTCCATACGCGCAGTCCGGAACGCACCGGCGAGCGGACGGGTAACATCGAACCAAAACCGAAAGGACCAAGCACGTTGCTTTCTTGGGTCGCGATATTCCGCATCATGGGACGGCGCACCCCGCCCCCGGGATAATGAGCGGCGATGCGTCCCCGGTCGGCTCATTGCGAAATGGGCCGGCGCTTTGCCGCATCGCCGCACATGGCTCCCTCTTCAAGAAGCCGGTCGTTTCGCATGGCAATCGTCGCGCTGGCCATCGGCGCGGCCCTGGTCGCGGCGCTAGTTTTGAAAGCCCCGTCTCCGCCAGGCATTACGCGCCCTGTCGTGGCCGAGCAGTTGCCAGTGGCTCGGAGCGCGGATGAAATCCTCGCGCTGCTGCCCGAGCCGGATACGACTTCGCCGAGCGGAAAGGTGATGGCCGCGGCCACCGCGCGAGTGCGCAAGGCGCCAGAGAACGCGGTGGGCTGGGTTACGCTCGGCGACTTGCTCGCGCAACGGCAGCGCGACTCCGCTGATCCGAAATTCTACGACTTTGCCGAGATGGCCTACGGGCACGCGCTCCTATTGCAACCACGCATCTCGGGCGCGATGTCGGGCATGGCGTGGGTGACGGGCGGGCGGCATGTCTTCGATGAAAGCACGCGCTGGGCGGAGAAGGCGATCGAGGTCGATCCGGGAAATGCCGCCGCGGTGGGCATCCTTGGCGATGCGGAAGTGGAACTTGGCGACTACGACCAGGCCTTCGAGCATTACCAGACAATGATGGATCTGCGGCCCGATCTTTCTTCATGGAGCCGCGGCGCGCATCTGCTCTGGCTCACCGGCGACAAGACCAACGCCATCTGGCTGATGGAGCGCGCGATCAAAGCCGGCGCGCCTTTTGCCGAGAACACCGCGTGGTGCCGGGCGAAACTCGCGATGAAGGCGGGCAACTCCAGCGTCAGGAGATCTTGGAAGGCGCTGCCGCGCCGATCGAGTTCCATTCGGGTTCGCGGCAAAGCGTCGCGACGGTCGTCCGGGAGTTTTTATTCTCCGGCATCCATCACATCTTCATCGGGCCGGATCACATCCTGTTTGTCGTCGGACTGATGCTGCTGGGAGGCAGCGTGGGGCAGCTTTTGAAGATCATCACCGCGTTCACCGTGGCGCACAGCATTACGCTCGGGCTTGCGACTTTCCGGGTTCTTTCGCCGCCTGCTTCCATCATCGAACCGGCGATCGCCGCCAGCATCGTCGTCGTGGGTGTCCACGCCTTCCTCGGCAAGCGCGGGCGCGATCCGCGGATGATCTTCGCCTTCGCGTTCGGGCTCATTCACGGATTCGGATTCGCCAATGTCCTGCAGGAGATGGTGCTCCCACAGGCTGCGCTCGGGTGGTCGCTTTTCGCGTTCAATGCCGGAGTCGAGATCGGCCAGGCGTGCATCATTGCCCTCGTCGCGCCTCTCCTCGCACTCGTCCAACGCCGCAGCGAAGTCGTGGCAGCGCGGGTCGTCGAGACGGGTGCGCTGGCCGTCACTGTCGCGGGCGCCTTTTGGTTTTTCCAGCGCCTCATGTCGTAGCCCTGTTTCGTGCCGAAGCTAATGGCAGCTTTACGGGGCTGGGCGGCACCTTGCGATTTTCGCTGAATCAGACCGCAGTTGCAGGCGCCGGACTCTGCGGGAGCGAGAATCCTTTCGAGAATGGGAGTTATGACCGATCGACTTCCCCGGTACGGAACCAGTCGGCACGCCAACGGCAAATCTCGACGGCATCAGCCCGAAGGAACCGATCTCGATTCTCAAGCTCGCCGTGTCCCTCTGAAACATTCAGAGCGGCTCCGGAAAGTCTTTCACTCCAACACGCGGTCATTGTGAGGGAGTCCAAGCAATTCGAAGAATCTCGTGTCATTCACTCGCGATGCAGACAAGCCACGGGACCCTTTCACTCGCTCAGTATGACCCACAGGAAGACCCTCCCGACACGCTCTCACCGCCGGCTGGCGGACATCCGCGAATCAGCGGAGAACAGGCCGCTTACCCTTGCCGTCAGCGGCCGCGCCACAAAGACAAGAGGGTCATTTTTCGCGCTACCCGTCAGCTAGTTCGGCCACCCAGCGAGCATCGGCAGGGAGCGTCCGTGTCTGGCATCTGAAGCAATGCGGGAAAGCCGCGCGCGGAAGACCCGTCTGTTCGCTATCCCGAATTTTCGAGGAAAATAGCATCCTGCACACTGTCGCGTGGCGGCGACAGGGCTGTTGATTTTTGCGACGCATTTCCGAGGACGAATCCGCACTCTCAGAGGTGCGACGTGCCTGGCACGAGAATGGCAAAGGGTGTGTGACGCTACCCAAACCACACACCATGCTTCACTCCTTCGACCAATCCTACGGCAAAACCGCCGCACCTCCCGCCTCCGGCGAACCTACCGACGAACAGCTCATGGAAGGCATTCAGCAAGGCGACGAAATGGCCCTCGCGGCTCTGCATCGCCGCCACCGGGCGCTGCTTCGCACCATCATCAGCCGCATGATCTATGACGATCACGAAGTGGACGATCTCGTTCAGGACTGCCTCGTCGATGTTTGGCGGCACGCGGCAAACTACAGCGCCGCCAAAGGCCACGTCATCGGATGGCTCGTCACGCTTGCCCGCCGCCGCACCATCGACCGCATCCGGCGCAAGACTGCCTATGCTCGGGCGCAGAACAGATTCCGCGATGAAATCTCGCCGGAATTCGAAGGACACACCGGGGCCGACGAGGTGGCCGGCGCAAGCGACCGGGCTGAAGCGGTATCGCGGCTCATCGCGAGGCTTCCCGAGGCACAGCAGCAGGCCGTGCATCTCGCCTTCTATCGCGGGATGAGCCAACGCCAGATCGCCGCACATACCGGCATCCCCTTGGGCACGATCAAGACGCGGCTGGAACTCGCCTTGCGGAAATTGCGTTCCTCGGTGCTTGCATTCGGTGAATTGCACGAGCAGCCGCAAGTGGCTGCGTGATGAATCCGTCGCGCATCACTGGCATCTGCTTCCGGACTCCTCCAGTCCCGGATTTTTCTCACACCGACAATCCAAACTGCCGGATCTTCAGATAGATCGTCGCACGATGGATGCCGAGCTGCCGCGCGGCCTGTGCCTTGTTTCCATTCGCGCGGCGCAGTGCCTCGATCAGTGTCTGGCGCTCTGCATCCACAAATGAGACCGGTGACGCATTCCGGAAAGTTGGCGACGGTGCGAGATCGGGAGTTTGAATTTCCCGCGGCAGGTGCCGGGAGCGCATGACCGACTCGTCGCAGAGCACCAGTGCGTGCTCGATGGCGTTTTGCAGTTCGCGCACATTGCCCGGCCACGAGTAGGCGCGCAGCAGTTCGAGAACCTCGGGATCGAGCTTCGGCGGAGTCTTCCCGAGCTGTTGTGCAAAGCGGCGCAGAAAAGTGTCCGTGAGCTTCGCGAGGTCTTCGCGTCGTTCGCGCAGCGGTGGAATTTCGATCTCAAAGGTCTTCAGGCGGAAGTATAAATCCTGCCGCAGCCGCCCATCTTGCACGGCCAGGACGGGCGGACGATTGCAGGCAGCGATGAGGCGGAAATCGACTGGACGGCTCTTCGTCGTGCCAAGCGGACGGTACTCGCGATCCTGAAGCACACGCAGGAAGCGGGTCTGCAATTCAACGGGCATCTCCGTGATCTCATCGAGGAAAAGCGTACCGCCATTCGCCTCAGCGATCATTCCGGGAAAGGCCGTGACTGCGCCTGTGAACGCCCCCTTCGCGTAGCCGAAGAGTTCCCCTTCGATCATGTTCGCGGGAAACGCACCGCAGTTCAGCTTCACCATCGTCTGGCCCGCCCGCGCGCTACACTCGTGAATGCGGCGGGCGACGACTTCCTTGCCCACTCCGCTCTCGCCGGTGAGCAGCACATTCGCCTCGCTCGGAGCGACGCGCGCGATGAGCTGTTCCAGTTCGCGCATCCGGCGGCTGATCGCCACCGGGCCGAGTTGCTCCTCCGCTGCGCGCAGTTTGATCTGCAATTGTGCCTTCTCCTTTTCCAGCACCACATTTTTTTTCACCAGCGCCTGCTGCTCCAGCGCCCGGCGGCACAGGCTGATGAGTTCCTCGACCGCATACGGCTTTGGCAGGAAATGAAATGCGCCGAGCTTGATGGACTCGATCGCATTCGCCAGCGAATCGTGCGCGGTGAGAATCATCACCGGGATTTCCGGCTGGGCGGCCTTCAAGTCCTTGAGCACTTCGAGTCCGTCGGCATCAGGCAGCCCCAGATCGAGCAGCACCAGATCGGGTTTCAGTTCCGCCACCTTGCGGCGTCCCTGCGCAGCATTCGGGGCAATCTCCACGGCAAACTTGTTCCTTTGCAGCACGGCCGTCAGCGTCGCCTGCACGTTGCGTTCATCGTCAATCACCACAATCAGCGGAGTCCGGTCACTCATGTGCGTGCGATGGCAATTGCGACGGTGCGCAACGACGGGGCAGTGTCCGCCGGCTTCGCGAGATGCTCGCCAAAGCCTGCACCGATCGCCGCCTTTCGATCCGCCCCGGTGGCGAACGCGGTTGGCGGAAGTGTTGGCAGTTGGCCCCTCTGCAAGTCTCCGATCGCGCTGTTCGTCAGCTCGGGATTCGCGCCGATCAAAAATACTAGGGCAATCAAGCCGAGTATCAGTGGAGTATTCATGGGCACCATCAAGCAAGCCCGGACGCTCCCGCAATGGAAAGGCTGAAATGGCATCGGAAAAAAATGAGTTTCCACACGGCCAGGCGCACACCGGAGAGCGAATTCTCGTCTCAACCTCCAGCGCCGAAATCCCATGCCCACCAAACCGAAACGCACCCCAGCGGTGAAACAGAATCCAAAGGCCGATGTCACTCCGCAAACCGCCGAGCTGCATCAGACCGTCAGCAACCTCGCTGACACGCTGACGACCAATCATGGCCTGCCTATTGCAGACAATCAGAACTCGCTCAAAGTCGGCGAGCGCGGGCCGACGCTCCTCGAAGACTTCATCCTGCGGGAGAAGATCACGCACTTCGATCACGAGCGAATCCCGGAACGGATCGTCCACGCACGCGGCACCGGGGCGCACGGCTATTTTCAAGTCTATGAATCTTTGGGCGACATCACCAAGGCCGCGTTTCTCCAAGACCCGAAGGTGAAGACCGAGGTCTTCGTGCGCATTTCCACGGTCGCCGGCGGGGCCGGCTCGGGCGATCTTCCCCGCGATGTTCGCGGCTTTGCGGTGAAGTTTTACACGACCGAGGGCAACTACGATCTCGTCGGCAACAACATCCCGGTCTTCTTCATTCAGGATGCCATCAAGTTTCCCGACTTCGTCCATGCGGTGAAGATGGAGCCCGACCGCGGCTTTCCGCAGGCAGCGTCGGCGCACGACAATTTCTGGGACTTTGTCTCACTCACGCCCGAGAGCATGCACATGCTCATGTGGGTCATGTCCGACCGCGCCATCCCGCGCTCGCTGCGGATGATCGAAGGTTTCGGCGTCCACACCTTCCGGCTTATTGATGCGCAGGGTGTCTCGCGCTTCGTGAAATTCCACTGGCGACCAAAGCTCGGCGCCGCCTCGGTGCTGTGGGATGAAGCGGTGAAGATCAACGGCGCGGACCCCGACTTCCATCGGCGCGACATGTGGGAGGCAATCGAGCGCGGCGATTTCCCCGAATGGGAACTCGGGCTTCAGGTCTTCGATCAGGCGACGGCGGATGCCCTCGACTTCGACGTGCTCGATCCCACGAAGCTCATCCCCGAAGAAATCATCCCGCTGCGCATGATTGGAAAAATGGTGCTTAACCGGAACGTGGATAACTTTTTCGCCGAAACCGAGCAGGTCGCGTTTCTGCCGACGAACATCGTGCCCGGCATAGACTTCTCGAACGACCCTTTGCTTCAGGGACGCCTCTTTTCCTATCAGGACACCCAGCTCTCGCGACTCGGCGGCCCGAATTTCCACCAAATCCCGGTGAACGCGCCGCGCTGCCCGATGCACAATTTTCAGCGCGACGGACTGCGCCAGATGGAAGTGCCGAAGGGCCGCGTGAACTACGAGCCCAACAGTTTCGACGGCGGAACCCCGCGCGAAAACCCGACGCGCGGTTTCACCAGCCACCCGGAGCCGCTCGACGCCACCAAGCAGCGCAAGCGCGCGGCGACCTTCGCCGATCACTACTCGCAAGCGCGGATGTTTTTCCGCTCGATGACGGAGCCGGAGCAGCGGCACATCATCAGCGCGTTCGCCTTTGAACTCGCGCACGTCGAGACGAAGCCGATTCGCCTGCGGATGCTCGGCCACCTCGCCACGATTGACGCCACGCTGCACGAGCAGGTCGCCGCCGCGCTTGGGATGCCGGAGAAAGCTGAGACCATCCATCCAGCCATTGCGCCGCGCGATCTCCCTCCCTCGCCCTCACTCAGCATGCTCGCCAAAGCGCCCGCAACATTGCAGGGCCGCAAGATCGGCGTGCTCATCACCGATGGCTTCGACTCGTCGCTCCTCGCCGCACTCCGTCGCAGCGCCAAGGCGGCGAAAGCCGTAGTCGCCGTCATCGCACCGAAAGTGGGCGGTGCGACCGACAGCCAGGGTTCACTGGTTGCAGCGGACTTCCCGCTCTCCGCCGCGCCGTCCGTTTTCTTCGATGCCACCGTCATTCTCGCCTCCGAGGACGCCGCCGCCGAGCTTGCCACCCGAGCCTCTGCAGTCGAATGGGTGAGCAACGCCTTCGCACATCTCAAGGTCCTCGGCCACACCGCTGGCGCACAGTTGCTTCTCG
>Ga0105046_10018886_pt1 | contig 10477 bp, 10 predicted proteins | sample MAT03_FD_78385 | JGI IMG/M metagenome (GOLD analysis project Ga0105046, IMG submission 78385) | Freshwater microbial communities from Lake Fryxell liftoff mats and glacier meltwater in Antarctica - MAT-03 (megahit assembly) | ecosystem: Environmental > Aquatic > Freshwater > Ice > Liftoff... | reverse complement strand
TGGCCACGCCATTGGGCGTTTGAGTGGTTACCGCCGGGCGTTGTCCCTGGCCGACATTGCGTTCGATGAGAGGCTTGTGACCTACGGGAGCTTTCCCGAAGCCCCGGGGCTTGATGCTGCCAACGAACTGGTTGATAGGAACGTGCCGTTTTCAGCCCTTTTTGCGGGCAACGATTGTATGGCGTTCGGTGCGCAAGTGGCGCTTTTTCGCAAGGGCCTGTTTGTTCCCAAACATGTGTCGCTGGTTGGCTTCGACGACACGCCGCAGGCGCAGTACCGAACGCCGCCGATGACAACCATTTCGCAACCTGCTGTTGAAATGGGCGCGGCCGTCGCGAACCAAGTGCTGGCTTTGCTGGCAGGCCAAGCTGAGCCCATGAAGCTTCGGTTTGAGACCCCTCTGATCATTAGGGAATCCACCGCGCTGTTCGTTCCGGCCTAACGTGTGAAAATGTTTTCCATTGCGCCGATGGTGGCGTTGGTTGTTCTTCTGCCTATGGCAGCCACCGCCGCTCCTTTGACTTGCGCGCAGGTTCGCAACGGCGCTTGCATGGCGGCTGATACGTTTTCGCTTGAATTTGATGGAATGGGGAACCCATTGGCCGTCATGAACTTCGGCTTGTTTTCCACTTCACCAACGCAAGGAAGATTTCAGGCGCTGTGCGAAGAGTCTTTTGGTGGGCGAACGCCTGAAAATATCTCCGTCGCGGGATCGAAGATCCTCATTCCTTCGCGACAAGGCGTGTTTATAAACGCTTCAGAAGATCTGTGTAATTGGAACTTGGCCAAAGGATTGCCCGCAGACGGATACGTGTACCAAACTGTGACCGATCCACTGCTGCAAACACGGGTGTGGGCACTCGTTGGAACGGGCGGCGTTCGCCAACTTTATGTTTCCGAAGATCAAGGCGCTTCATTCGTCTTGCGACATCAATTTGTGAAGGACGAAGTTTGGTGGCGACTGGCAGTGCTCGCTTCAGCGCCGCGCAAACTCTACGTTTCAGGTCCAGGCCTTGTTGGACCCTTTGCCCTCGCGATATCGAACGACGACGGCCAAAGTTTTTCCAACGTTGATCCCGTGCCCGATCTTGCCGATCGTGCGCGCAATTCAAAATTAGAAACAGTGTCTGATGAAACACCGCCGCGGCTTTACTTTTCCCGCGATACCCCCCTTGGGAACGATGAAGTTTGGGTTTCACAAGACGATGGCAAAAACGTCACCCGTAGCCTTGCACTGCCCGCAGGGCACTTTCTTGGTGGCTTTGCTTTTGGCGCCACTCAAAATGTACTGTACGTTGGCAGCCGTTCCGCCTTAACCACAGGCAAAAGCGGGGATGGCGCGTTATTTAGATCAACGGACGGCGGGCAAAGTTGGGCCGCTCCTGTGCTTTCGTCAGAGCTAGGTCCGCGCTTTCGTTGCTTGAAGATTCGCGAAGGCGTTTTGTACGCCTGCGGTGGAGGTGTTGATTCTGGGGATTCGTCGTATGTGTCGCAATCGACAGACGGCATTTTGTGGACGCCAATCATTACGATGCGGCAGTTAGATGCCCCGCCCGACTGCGTGCGACACCGTTGCCCTGACTCCACCGCATGGCTTTGCTCCTCTTATGGCGTGTGTCCGCCGGCAAGTCCCGACGCAGGTTCCGTGGATTCGGGAACGATTTCCTCAGATGCTTCATCTGGTTGTTCTTGCGAAGTTGGCGCGAAACGAGGAACGGCTTCAGGCTGGAGGTTCACTGCAATCTTTGCCCTAAACCTAGGCCTGCTCTGGCGCCGAAAACGTCGTAGGCTGCGCGCATGAACAGCGATTCAGGTGCAAAGCCTCTTATTCGCCTTGCCTATTCCGTGGATGCCGATGACGCCTTCATGTTTGCCGCCTTGGCCTCTGGTGCGATCGAAACAAATGGTCTGCGGTTTTTACACCAACGCGCGGACACGGCCTCTCTAAACGCGTTGGCCACGCACGAAGGCGCCGATGTTGTGGCTGTCTCTTTGGGTGCCTATCCGCAGATTGCGGATCGTTATTTGTTGCTGCCTCATGGCGCCAGTGTCGGGCGCGGGTTTGGGCCTGTTGTTGTTGCGAAGAGGGCGATGAGCATTTCGGACCTTCGCGGCCTTCGCGTGGGCGTTCCTGGGCTCACCACCACCGCGTACATGGTGCTGCGTTTGATTCAGCCGGTGTTTGATGCGGTGGTTGTCCCCATCGCGCCTTTTTCCAGGGCCTTCGATGCGTTAGAGGAAGGCTTGGTAGATGCCGTGTTGCTGATCCATGAAGGCCGTTTGTTGTATGAACAGCGCGGTTACCACAAGGTCGTTGAACTGGGCGAATGGTGGCAGCAGGAAACCGGGCTGCCGTTGCCCTTAGGGGTCAATGTCATTCGCAAATCGCTTGGGGCTGATTTGGTGCTTCAGGTCTCTGCGCTCTTGAGCCATGCGATTCAATGGGCGTTGGCCAACCGAGGGCAAATGGTGGCTTCAATTGCGGCCGAGGAGCGCGGCGATAAAGCCTTGGCCGATCCCGCTCTAATCGACCGTTATCTAGGCATGTACGCCAACGAGGACACCCGCCACATAGCTCCGGACGTACGGCATGCCATCGACGTTCTGTTTCAGCGAGCTCGAGCATCGGGGCTATTTGCGGCTCACGCAGACGTGCAGTGGGCTCCATAGCCTGTCGCGTTATTTGGATCTGAGACCACCCATTTAGGGGTCGCTAGGGGTCTCTGTAAGCCCTTGTGTGTGATTTCTTCGCTAAGTAATTGAAATTGCATTCGGCATGTGTCACTTTCCGAGTGAGGTCGCTCACGTAGCCAAAGCAGTTCCGGCTCGTTCCTATCTGGCCGTCACATTGCTTAAGTCGCTTGCTGAGATCGAGTTGCCGGAAAATGAAAATCGTTCGTCGTAGGATCTGGTCGCGTTTTTTGGGGTTGGTTGCGGTTATTTCCGTGACGTCGTTTGCGGCTGCGTTGGCACTTGCCGCTTATGAGCCCAATATGGCTCGCGGCGTCCGAGTTTTGGGTTCGTTTTTGCAACGCATTCCCGTACGCGTTGTGCACCGCAAGGCCGCGCCGGTTGCGGTCCCCGTTGCTCCTACTCCTGTTGAACTTCCTGCCGTAACCCCGCCAGCGATGCCAGCGGCAGAAGCCACTACTGCCGCCACTCCTGTCGCCACTCCTGTCGCCGCTCCCGAAGAGTGGGACGAAGAGGACGAACTGCACGGCGACGACGACGAAATGCCTTCGGCTCCGTCTGAGACGCCCTAGACGTCGATCCTGTCACTCGTCGACGTCGAACTTAATCTTCGCGTCGTCGGGTAGCTTCTTGATAGCAAGGATTCTCGTAGGGTTCGGTTCTTTCCAGAACACGCCAAAGGTCATCTCAACCTTTGAGCCTAACGCAATCCCACTGACATCAACGCCCGATGAAATCGTAAAAGGCATCGGCATGGGCACCATTCCGACTTCTATGCCTTCTTGATCCTTGAACTTCGGGATCGCCTGGTGAAGTACCACAATGGTTTTGCCGTTTCCAGGCTTTGTAGCTGCAGGAAACAACTTCACCACGCCTTGCACGGTGTGCCTGGCTGCGGGCGGCTCGGGCGGTTTGGTGCACGCAGCGTTGGCTCCCAACGCCACGGCAATGAACGCGCCTGACACCCACTGGCGCAGCGTTGCCAATGCCAACTAGGCTCTCCCGCGCTTGCTGCCCGGTGGTGGCGGCATCGGAGGGCGCGCTTCTGCGTCTTCTGCTGCGAACCGAACTTCATCTAAGCCGTCTGCCAGATCAACTTCATCGATCACCGAAATGATCATGTCTTTATAGGCGCTGTGAGGCAAACCAAGCGCTTCGCCAAGCTTGTGAACAAACTCATCCTCGGCAACATCGAATTCCTGGTCGGCTGCGTGAATGGCGGCCACCAACTCAAGCAGGTGGCGTTTCACTTCGGGCGTGTCGTTCACAAAAACCTTCGCGGTCTTTTCCAGATCGAATCCGTCTGGCGTGAATTCTTCAATGCGAAAATCTAGATCCATGGGCAAAGAATCTTCATCCAACAAATGCTTCAAGAGCTGCTTGACAGCTGATCGTTCGTCTCCCGCCAGGTGCTGGTCTGCATAGGCGGCTCCCATCAAAATATCGGCTACGTCTTCAATTCTGTCTTTCACGACCTGAATCTCCCCCAGCCGGGCAGGGCACGTCAAGGATTTGGAACAATGTGGCGTGTGGGGTGCAGCGCGCGTTACACTTTAGTGGGGGTGTCATGAAGGCATTGGTTAAGTTGAAGGCAGAACCAGGGTTGTGGCTGCAAGATGTGCCGATGCCACAGGTGGGCATCGACGACGTGTTGATTCGCGTGTTGCGCACGGGCATATGCGGAACGGATCTGCACATTTTCAAGTGGGACGATTGGGCCGCCGCCCATGTGCCAACGCCGCTGGTCATCGGCCACGAGTTTGTGGGCCAGATCGTGCAATTGGGTTCAAGTGTAAAGGGTTTTCGTGTGGGTGATGTTGTGAGCGGGGAGGGCCACATCGTGTGCGGGCACTGCCGCAACTGCATGGCTGGCCGCAGGCAAATGTGCGACAAAACCCAGGGCGTTGGCGTGAACCGCCCCGGGGCATTCGCCGAATACATTTCGTTGCCTCAAACGAATGTATGGTGCCACGCTCCGGGCATCGACAAAGACGTGATGGCCATCTTTGATCCGTTCGGCAACGCCGTTCACACAGCACTTTCCCACAATGTTCTTGGTGAGGATGTGTTGATCACCGGCGCAGGGCCCATTGGGCTGATGGCCACAGCCGTGGTTCGCCACGCTGGAGCTCGCCATGTCGTCGTCACCGACGTGAATCCGGATCGCCTGGCATTGGCCAAACGAATGGGCGCCAGTGTGGCGTTGAACGTCAGCACGCAAAGTTTGGCCGAGGCACGGTTACAATTGGGGATGAGAGAAGGCTTCGATGTCGGCTTGGAAATGAGCGGCAACCCCACCGCCTTCTGCGACATGATTGCGAATATGTGCCACGGTGGGCGGATCGCCATGTTGGGGCTTCCCAACAAACCTTTTGCCATCGATTGGAGCCTGGTCATCTCGAACATGCTGACGATCAAAGGCATCTACGGCCGTGAGATGTATGAAACTTGGTACAAGATGACTGTGTTGTTGCAAAGCGGGCTCGATATCTCGCCTGTCATTACGCATCGGTTTGCGTATACGGATTTTGAAAAAGGGTTCGAGGTCATGTCGTCGGGCGACAGCGGCAAAGTCGTTTTGAAATGGGCCAGCCTTTCAGCGTAACAGCGAGGTAACAAACATGATGGGCCGCGTGCTTTTTCACTTGGATAGCGAGATTTCGGCAATCCAACAAGCTGGTCTTTTCAAAGGTGAACGCGTTATTACGACGCCACAGGGGCCGCAAATTGAAGTGGCCCAATCGAAGGGCCGCAAAGTTGTAAACCTCTGCGCCAACAACTACCTGGGGCTGTCGGACCACCCTGTGGTGTTGCAAGCCGCCCGCGATGCCATCGATCGTTGGGGGTATGGCATGTCTTCTGTGCGCTTTATCTGCGGCACGCAATCGATTCACAAGGAACTCGAAGCGAAGCTTTCTACGTTCTTGGGCATGGAAGATACAATTTTGTATTCCTCGTGTTTCGACGCCAATGGTGGCCTTTTTGAAACGCTGCTAGGTGCCGAAGACGCAATCGTCAGTGATTCGCTCAACCACGCCAGCATCATCGACGGCGTGCGCCTGTGCAAAGCGCAACGCTTTCGCTACGCCAACAACGATATGGCAGATCTGGAAGCTCAACTCGTGCAAGCTTCGGGCGCACGGTTTCGCATGATTGCCACCGACGGCGTGTTTTCAATGGATGGCACCATTGCCAACTTGTCCGCCATCTGTGATTTGGCTGAACGATACGACGCGATGGTGATGGTGGATGATTCGCACGCCACGGGATTCATGGGCCCAACGGGGCGAGGAACGCATGAATACCGCAACGTCATGGGACGCGTTGACATCATCACCAGCACTTTGGGCAAGGCCTTGGGTGGCGCCGCAGGAGGCTTCATTAGCGCCAAATCCCAAGTGGTGGCGCTGCTGCGGCAACGTTCAAGGCCCTATTTGTTCTCGAATGCGCTGAGTCCGATCATAACGGCTGCGTCTGTTGCTGTGATTGATCTGCTGTGCGGGTCAACGGCGTTGCGCGATAAGCTGCAAAGCAACACTACTTACTTCAGGCAGGAAATCTCGAAACTTGGGTTGAACATTCTGCCCGGGGAACATCCCATTGTGCCGATCATGTTAGGAGACGCCGTGGTCGCGCAGCGAATGGCGGCCTTGCTGTTGGATCGCGGGGTTTATGTCGTTGGTTTCTCGTATCCCGTGGTCCCTGCGGGCAAAGCGCGCATCCGCGTGCAGATCTCCGCCGCGCACAGTGAAAGTGAGCTGTTGTTTGCTACCGAACAGATTGCGGAGGTTAAAGCTGATCTGGGGCTTTAGCCGTTCGCCCAGCTCACTTAGGCAAACACTTACCTTTGGCTTCTACCGACACTCCGGCGACCGACGCCAAACAAGCATTGTCGTAGGTCAATCCGTCGCAGCCACAAACGGGGGCCAACTCCTTGGTGCAAAAGTTAGGAAACGGAGTGCAAACACCAGAAGCATCCGCTCGCCCGCACATACCTTGCCCTTGCCAATCGCAGTATTGGTTCCCCGGGCATTGCTGTTGCCCTCGTGAACCACAGGCTTGGCCTGACGAATTCTTACAAGCGCCCGTCGTAGCAACGTCGGTGCCAGCCGCAGAGGCCGCACAGGTGTTGTCGTACGACTTTCCGTCGCAGCCGCACACAGGGTTGGAAATGGCCAAGCAGGTCACGGGTCGTGGCTTGCAAGTTCCTGCGACGTCGCCTTTGAGGCACGCGCCTAATCCGCCACGATCACAATACTCAGTGTTGGAACAAGGCGCCGCGCCACACAACATCGAAACGCTGCTGTCGCCTGAACCAGGGCTTCCTCCTTTGCCGCCGCTTTGCGTACTTCCACCAGTCCCCACCGCGCCACCTGTGCCCGGTGCGTCGCCCACGCAAGCGCTGCGCGTACACAGCAATTGGCCGTCATTGCAGGTGCAGGTGTTGCAATTATCTGAAGCAGAGGTTGTTTTTCCATCCGGTATGTTGCCGCAATTGGCAGGCGCGCAGTCCCTGTCCGTACATCGAAGGTCTCCACTGTCTGAACACGAGCAGCTGTTGCATCTGTCCATTAAAACCGTTGTGCCTGGTTCCACGGGCATGCCTTGGAACTCACATTGGACGCTGGTTTTTCCGCACGCCGACTGCAGCAAAAGCACCGACGCATAGAAAGAAAACGCGAGAACCGAAGCGGTCGTGAAACTACGGAGTAACGGCATGTGTTTGTATCCTAAAGTCCATCAAGGGCGGCAAGGAAGTCAGCCGCCAGATCGCGATGATCTTCCACGCCGATGGAAATGCGAACCAGATCGTCAGTGACGCCCGTGGTGCGCAATTCTTCAGCGTTCATCTCTGAATGCGTGGTTGTGGCAGGGTGGCAGGCCAACGTTTCAACGCCACCAAGGCTAACAGCGTTGTGGCCGATCTTTATCCGGCGCAAAAAATCGAAAGCGCCGCGTTTGCCACCTGCCACCTGCAGTGAAAACACTGAACCAGGGCTCTTACACTGTAACTCAAAGATTCGCCGTTGCTCGGGATCTTCAAACAGAGTGGGGTAGTAAACCTTTAGTACCTTCGGATGTTTTGCCAGTGCAGCGACAACCTTTTCGGCGTTCTTCGCTTGACGGGACATGCGCAGCTCAACCGTGGGCAGGCGGCTGTCTAACAGCCAGCACTCATCAGGCTGCAAGATGTTTCCCAAGATCGCTCGTGTGCCACGCAGGCTGTCCAACAGTTCAGCGTCCCTGCCGATGATCACACCACCCAACATATCGCTGTGGCCGGCCAAAAACTTCGTGGCGGAATACACCGCCAGATCGGCTTTCATCTGCAAGGGATGTTGAAAACACGGCCCCATGAACGTGTTATCCACCACCACCAGCGGCCGTAGCTTTCCGCTTCTTGCGTGAGCAAACGCCGATTTCGCTGCAGCTTCGATGTCAGTCATCACCAGCGTGGGGTTCGCGGGACTCTCGATCAACACCATCCGCAGGTTCTCTGCGCCTGCAATCGCTTTGTCCATAGCCGCAGTATCACCAGCAGGCACGGCAATGCCAATGAGCCCTAGCGGCTCAAGCATCTGGTGAATCAAGTGTTGCGTGCCACCGTAGATGGGGGTGGTGTACACGAAGCTGCTGCCCGGCGGGCAGAACGCCAAGAACAGCGTTGAGATCGCGGCCATGCCGGAATTGAAAACGGCAGCCGAAGTGGCGCCGGGTTCAAGGGGAACAATTTGGTTCTCTAAGATCTCAGCATTTGGATGCGAAAGGCGAGAGTAGATAAGATCTACGTTTTCGCCCTCCGCAGGCTTCGAGCGACCGAGCGCAATGGCAAAAGCCCGTTCCGCGGCTTCGGGACTTGAAAAAACGTAGGTGCTTGAGCGAAACACTGCGGGTCTTGCCGATCCCACGGACAACCGAGGATCGAACCCACGTGTGAGCACTGCGGTGGGGGGGCGAACAAAATAAGGCGTCTTGCTTCGGCCGGTGGTCATGTCGGCTCCCTTCTCCCTTGATCGTGGGGCCGCCGCCACAGATTCGCAAGAAATGCCTGCAGTACAAAGCGAGAAGCTACGCCTAGCGAAGCTTCAACCACAAGTAGGCAGCGGCCAACACCACGTAGGTCACGCACGAAAGGCTCAACAGCATCATGGGCAATCTGCCGGGCTTCGCGAACCCAGGCAGTTGTTTTGGAAGGACGATATAGTTCAAGAAAAGCAAGGCTATAGAAAACGTCACCGTTCCTACGAATCCTATGACTGCAGACAGAACAATTAATGGTCCTGGCTGCGCCAAGGGCATCGTCGCGCAGGTGATAGCTGTCAGCAAACAAAGGAAAAAGCGGTACCACCACGTTGCGGAGCGTTTGCGTGGCCGCTGGAAGAAGTTCAGTAAGATATCGGTGTTGACCCGGCTCACGGCATCGGCCGTCGAAAGCCAAGTGTCGCCAAGGAAAGCGGCGGCAACAACCAAGAACAGGGCCTTTCCAACGGCACCCCACCGCAAAGCAAAGAACTCGCTTTGAACAGTGGCAATGTCCCACCCTTCGGGAACGAGCCCTTTGGGCGTTAGTAGCGCAAAAGCGAGCAAACAAGCCATCAGCGTGGTCGCCAAATTCCCAACCAAGCCAATGCCCGAATCCACAAACAAGAACCGTTTCCACGTGCGGAGTCTCTGGGGCGAATCTCCTGCGTTTTCGGGCACCCAACCAACTGCAGGCGCCGAACCCAAGGGCGCTACCGCTTCTTCGGGCGTGTCACTTGCCACCCGGGCCATACCCACGCCTTTTTCCTTTAACCAATACGAGTAAAATAAGATCCAAAAGCCACCAAGGCCCACAAAGGTAATTGCGGTGAGCAAACTTGAAGTGTCCTTCGGATCCCACAGCCGTGTGGCTGTTTGAGGCCAAAACACTCCGGCCAAGAACGTTGGGATCTGTGCAACCACCGACGCGTGGGTGCACGCAAATATCAACCCAAGCAGCGTCACCAGGGCGACCACCAGCATGAATCGTTCAATGAAACGGTAAAGGTGACGGCTGGTCATCAACGCAACGAAGAACACGGCGATGCTCGCATAACCCCAAAACAAAGTTCGGCCTTCGGTCCCCAATGAAGTGGGGAACCCCGTCAGCTGGGCCAATGCGGTGCCACCTGCCGAAGCAAAGGCCCCGAACCATAGAAACGATGCGAGCATCAGAATCCATAAAGGGAACGCGAACCAGGCGTGCAGACGCATGAAGCCCTGCCAAATGCTTTCGCCGGTGAGCATTGTGTACCGCCCAATTTCGTAAGAAAGGGGCCACTGAAGAAAGCTGGCGGGCAGCAGCAAGAACAGAAAGCCAAGACCGTATTTGGCAACCAGATAGGGCCACCAAATCAGTTCGCCTGAGCCTTGTGCCAAGGCCATCCAGACAATTCCGGGACCAAGAGCGGCTTTCCAGCCTGGAAACGCTGGTACAGGTTTGCGACGAAAGGGGGCAAGCAGGGGGTGGTGGAACACGGGGGGCAGAATACTCGCTCGGAAAAGAAATGCGTCACCGCGCGCGCGGCAATCGCTGCTCTATAATCACCAAACAGTCATGAACAAAGTCTCTGTTGCTCAGCTTTTGTCAGGTGCTCTGCCTGCCGGATCCACCGTGACCATGGAAGGGTGGGTGCGTACCCGAAGGGATTCGAAGGCGGGTGTGTCTTTCATCGGCCTTACCGACGGCTCCGGATTCTCCCCTTTGCAGGTCGTGGCAGCTGCCGACCTGCCCAATTACCAATCAGAGGTGCTCAAAGCGGGG
>Ga0105046_10018885_pt1 | contig 10478 bp, 10 predicted proteins | sample MAT03_FD_78385 | JGI IMG/M metagenome (GOLD analysis project Ga0105046, IMG submission 78385) | Freshwater microbial communities from Lake Fryxell liftoff mats and glacier meltwater in Antarctica - MAT-03 (megahit assembly) | ecosystem: Environmental > Aquatic > Freshwater > Ice > Liftoff... | reverse complement strand
GGCTGGGCGCGGATGATTTCGGCGATCCGGCGGTGTCAAGTTCGCGGGCCGGACCTGCCGCGCGCGACATGATCAACGGGTTCACCCCGGGGGGGGTGACGGCGCGCCCAAGGTTTCGGCATCGGCAAAGCCCTGCACCGCCAGCACCGCGTCGCGCAGCGGCCCGAGCGATGCCACCCGATAGGCCGCGCCGGGGGCGATGTCGCGCACCAGCGGTTGCGGCCCGTGGGATGTGACCTTGGTTTCCCTGCAGCGCGGTGCCGCGTTCATGCCGCCACCGCCGTTCCGGTCAGAATGTCGTTCCAGTCGCGCCCGGCTCGGGGGTCGAGGATAGCTAGCGCCCAGCCCAGGCCCTGCGCGCGTTCGGCCAGGGCGTGCGCAACGTCGCGGCCCGGACCGTCAGGACCAGACTTGCGGAGCGAGCCATTGAAGGCACCATCGGGTCGGGTCGCGTGGCGAGCGGCAAGGGGCTCACCTACCGCCGGTTCGGTCTGCGCAAACGCGCTGCCACCGGCAAGCGCGAATTCGATCTGCTGCGCGGCGACCTCGGGATCGAACACCATCCGGCCCCGCCGCAGCAGCCCCACGGCCTGTGGCATGGTCGCGCATTTCAACGGCCGGTTCGACAACGGGCTGCCAGGCGCCATTTCCGTTCCGGCGAAAAGTCGGAAACCACGCTGGACCGCTGTGAACTGCTCGACAACCGTCAACTCCCATGCAGGTGTCCGGCCTGACCGCTGTCATCTCGCGTTCCAAGGCATCTGATCATCGGTGCGATCGATACTGTTGCCGGGGATGCGGGCAAGCGCATCGGCCAGCCATGCCCGGGCGATCTACGCCATTCAGCTTGGCGGTTTCGATCATCGCATACGCGATGGCGGCGGATTCGGCGCTGGTTTGCGAACCCATGAACGGGTAATTTCTGCGACCCAAGGCAACCGCGCACATCGCGCGTTCGCCGCTCGCCGCCGCCATTGGGCTTGAAACCAAGGCGCGCCACTGGCGATTGCTCGGACCAATGGCGGACCTTGGCTCGCTGTTGTCGATCTCCAGGATGCCGGAGTCGAGGTCGGGGCGAATCCCCGACGATTTGCACAACACGGTCCCGATCTTGTCAAATCCTCTGCGCTGGCGGGATATTTGGCCCCTAGCCCCCCTGCCGCCGCTTGGGCCAGAATGGCGCAAGGCAATGGCCAGGGGGGCGGTATGGCAGGTTGGCAGGCGGGCGATCTGGCGGCCCTGACCGCCCGCGCCATCGACCGGTTGGGAACGGGCGATTTCTATGACCGGCTGCTGGATCTTCTGGGGGCGGCGGCCCCGCATGATCTGGCCGCTCTGGTACGCTATTCCCGCGGCGCGCCGCCCGATCTGATCATCCCGCGCATCGCGCCCACCCCGGCGATGCTGGCCTATTGCCAGCATTTTCATGCCTTTGACCCGTTTTATGTCCATTGGAATGCCGGCGGCGATACCGGCGTGTTCCGTCTGCGCGCGATGGACAGCCATATCGGCCGCAGCCGCTATGCGCGCGAGTTTCTGACCGCGATGGCGATCCATGACGAAATCGCCGTGTTCCTGCCGCCGATCGGCCAGGCCGTGCCGACGCTGATCCTTGACCGCGCCAGCGCCAGCTTCTCCCCTGCCGAAATGGCGCGGGTGCGCGGCTTGTTCCCGCTGTTGGCCGCGTTGCATCGCCGCCACCTGAGCATCTTTGTCGCCGAAGGCATCGACACTGCCACATCGCCCATCGGGCCAGAGCGTCCGCTGCGGCTGGTCGATCAGCACGGGCTGACGGTGTTCGCCACCGCCGCCTGGGCCGACATCGCCGGCCGCGCTGATCCCGGCATGGCTCAGGCACTGGCGGTGGTGATGACGCGGGGGCCCTGCGCGATGCGCCTGCCGGGGCAGTTGCTGTTACGGCGCACACAACTGCCGGCCGATTTCGGCCCTGCGCCGCGCGGCTTTTGCGACGAGATCACGCCCGACCTGGCCACCCCGGCCATGGCCCCGGCCCTGACCCTGCCGCAAGCGCTGGCCCAGACCCTGACCGAGCGGGAACAACAGGTCGTGCTGCTCACCCTGCAAGGCCACCCGGTGATCGAGATTGCGCGCAAATTGGGCCTGTCGCGCGGCACCGTCAAGAACCACCGGCTGGCGATCTATCGCAAGCTGGACATCACCACCGAGCGCGAACTGTTCGGCGAATATCTGGCGGCGCTGCGCGGGCCCGACCCATGACCAATGGCAGGGATGACAGGCAGGGCGCCTTTCCCGCAGGATCGGCGCATCGGCGGCGGCAAATGCGGGGGGGGCAACATGGCGCAGATGGTGCGGATAGGCGTGATCGGTCTGGGCAGCGTATCGGAAAAATACGTGCCCCATATCCGGCGGCTGAACGTCGACGGCACCCCCTGCGAGGTTGTCATTGCCTGCGACACCCGCCCCGCCATGGCGGAACGGGCGCGCGACTGGGGCATTCCCGCCTTTACCACCGACTATCATCAGGTGCTGGGCCGGGCGGATGTCGATGTCGTGCTGGTGCTGACGGCGATGCAGGCGCATGGCCAGATCACCCGCGACGCGCTGGACGCGGGCAAGCATGTGCTGGTCGAAAAGCCGATGGCGATGGATCTGGCCGAGGCCGCGGAACTCGTCGAACTGGCCAGGACGTCCAAGGGTCACCTTGTCTGCGCGCCGCATGTCACGCTGTCGCGTACCTATCAGGACATGTGGCGGCATATCCAGAACGGCGATATCGGCCGGCCGAAATCGGCGCGCGGCCTGTATGCCTGGTCCGGCCCGACCTGGGGGCCGTGGTTCTATGAACCGGGCGGCGGGCCGATGTTCGATCTGGGCGTCTACAACGTCACGACGCTGACCGGCCTGATCGGACCGGTAAAGCGGGTGATGGCGATGACCGGCATCGGCGTGCCGGAACGGATCGTGGACAACCGCAAGATCACCGTGCAGACCGAGGACAACTTTCAACTCCTGCTCGATTTTGGCGATCAGTGTTTCGGTGTGGTCACCACCGGGTTCACCATCCAGAAATATCAGGTGGCGGGCGTCGAGATTTACGGCACCGAAGGCACCATCAACATGAAATCCGACGATTGGGATCCCAAGGGCTATGACTTGTGGCGCAACAAGGACGGCTTTTGGCAGAACCACGACAGCCGGCGGCACTGGCCCTGGACCGACGGTATCCGCGACCTGATCCAGGCGATTCAAACCGGGCGCAAGCCGGTGAATGCGCCGGAACATGCCTATCACGTGCTGGAAATCATGGTGAAATGCGCCGAGAGCGGGCGCAGCGGGCAAGCGCTGCCGATCCTGTCGACCTTCACTCCGCCCCGGTTCGACCGCCCGGGCGACCAGATCGCCCCGCATCTTGACCACGCGCCGGACTGACAGATGGCCTATAAATCCAGCCCGCGCCCGGTATTCGACGGCCCGACGCCGATCCCCTATGCCCAGGTCACCCGCCATATCTGGGGCGATGTGGCGGCGGGGCTGGTCGATGACTGGATTTATGTGTCGTCCGACAAGATCCACCAATTGGTGTTCGGCATGCCCCCCGGCGACGGATTTCGCCATTCGGAAAGCTTTCGTACCGTGTTCGCGGCGGACGAGGTGTTGCTGGTCCTGATGGGCACCATGGTCATCGCCAACCCCGAATCCGGCGAAACCCATCTGGTGCGTCAGGGCGAATCGGTGTTCTTTCAAAAGGATACCTGGCACCACGCCTTTGCCTGGGGCGACCAGGAGTTGCGGGTGCTGGAGTATTTCGCCCCGCCGCCGTCGACCGGGTCATCGGGAAAATACGCGGCCACCAAGACCTTTGTGTCCGACATCCGGTACGAACGCAGCGGGTTGATCGGTCAATGGCCCGCCGCACAGGCCCAGGCCAATGCCGCCGCGACAATCCGTGTTCTGCGCGAGGCTGACCGGCTGTGGTCGCTGGATCGCGGCGACCCGCGTGTGCTGACCGGGATCATCGCCTCGACCGATCAGTTGACGGCAGGCACGGTGCGGCTGTCGCCGGGCGGGCGCAGTCAGACGCTCGGCCATGGCGGGGCGGCGGGCCTTTATGTGCTGGCCGGACGGGTCAACATCCTGATCGACGATCCCGACGCCAGCCCCGTCTGGTTTGAACTGCACCCGCAAGACGGCTTTTACATTCCGCAAGGCACCCGTTACCGCGCCTTCAACATGGGGGGCGCGCCGGCGGAATATGCGTTCGGCGTGGCCCCGCTGTATCACGCCGCACCTGCATGACCCAGGCCCGCCCCTTGCCGCCCGTGTCCACCGATGGCCCCCATGCCATCGGCATCGATGTGGGCGGGACCAAGATCGCGGGCGGGATCGTCAACCTGGCCACCGGCACCGTGACCGCGCGGCGGCAGATTGCCACCCTGTGCGACAGGGGCGGCGAGGCGGTGCTGCAGGACGTGGCCGCGATGGCACGCGGCCTGGTGGCCGATGGCGCACAGGCGGGGTTGGTGCCGCAGGCGCTGGGCGTCGGGGTGGCCGAACTGGTCAGCCCGGCGGGGCAGGTGTTCAGCGGTTATCGCATCCGCTGGCGGGGCATCGACGTGGCCGCGCGGCTGGGGCCGATCCTGCCCACCACCGTCAGCGCCGACGTGCGCGCCGCCGCGCTGGCCGAGGTGCGCCACGGTGCGGGGCGCGGGTTGGGGCAGGTCTATTTCGTCACCATCGGCACCGGCATCAGTGGGGTGCTGGTGCAGCACGGCATCCCTTTTGCGGGCGCGCGCGGGGCGGCGCTGGTCATCGCCAATGGCCCGACCCGGTACAGTTGCCCGGCCTGCGGCCATGTCGACAGCGCGATTGTCGAGGATATCGCTTCGGGCCCCGGGCTGGCCGCCGCCTATGGTGCCCCGGCCGAGGCTGTGCTGGCGGCGGCCGAGGCCGGCGAGGCCCGCGCCCTGACCGTCATCGCGCATGCCACCCGGGCCCTGGGCCGCAATCTGGCCCTGCTGGTCGGCGCGCTGGATCCGGCCGCGCTGATCATCGGCGGCGGACTGGGCGCGGCCCCCGGCGTTTATTTCCGACACCTGACCGTGGCCATCCGTGCCGGGCTTTGGGTCGAAGACCCCGACACGCTGGTCATTGCGCAGGCCGCGCTGGGCCGCGATGCCGGCCTGATCGGGGCTGCCGCCGCCACGTTGCAGGCCATGCCTGTCGTTTGAACCACGCTTGGACAACACAAGGGAGAGGACCAATGCCGATGACCACGTATTCCCGACCGGGCCGCGTCAACCGCCGCAATTTCCTGCGCGGCACTGCCGCCGCCGGGGCGCTGGCCGCGCTGCCACGCGCCGCCCGGGCCCAGACCGAAGGGCAATTGCTGCTGTGGCTGCCGGGCGGGTCGGACCTGTTCTGTCAGATCCATACCGGCCTGCTGGACGGCTTTTCGGCCGGCGCGGGGCTTGGCCCGGCGCAAACCATCTGCGGCCTGGGCCAGGATACCGAATTTACCCAGGCGCTGATCGGGGCCATCACCGGCGGCAACCCGCCCGATATCTCGATGTTGTGGGACAGCCCGGTGGCGCTGGGATCGCAGGGTGCCTTCATGGCGCTGGACGACATGATGGCCAATTCCACCATCCCGATCAGCACCTGGCCCGCGGGCCTGCTGTCATCGTGCCAGTTCAAAGGCCAGACCTTTGGCCTGCCGGTCACCGCCGGCGTCTATTCGATGTGGTACAACGAAGAGCTGTTCGAGGCGAAGGGCATCTCGACTGCGCGGGCGGATTTCCCCAAGACCTGGGTCGATATGCGCGCCCTGTCCAAAGAGTTCACAGTCTGGGACGGCGATAAGTTGATGACCGCCGGATTCATGCCGCCGCGCAGCCCTGAAACCATGGCGATCTGGTCGGCGTTGAACGGCGGGATGCTGTATGACGAAGCCAACCTCAGGTACACCATTGATTCAGAACAGAATATCGAGATGATGAATTTCTTCATCGACTGGCTGAATGAAGAATACAAAGGCGACGTGAACCTTGTGGACCGGTCAAGCAACTTTTCCGACGGCTATCCCAATGGCGACACGGGCATGGGGTCCGCTTTCCGCGAAGGTCGACTTGCGGGGATGCAGTCCGGCAGCTGGCTGATGGGGGATATCTACGGCGATCCGGTTCCGGTGTTCGAGCGCTGGAACCTTGCCGGGCATCCGACAGGGCCGTCGGGGACGGCGTCGGTCTCGGGGGTCTGGCCGAACTGGTTCGTGATCCCGGTGGGATCAAAGAACCCGCAGGCCGCGTTCGACTATCTGGCCTATCTGTCCACCGAAGGTGTGGTTGAATGGTACCAGCAAATCCCCGACTATCCGACCAACAGTCAGGTCGTGGCAAAGTCGCCTCAAAGCCTTGTTGACCGGCGCGGGGCCGAATTTGCCGATGACGTGACAGCCTTTCTTGGTGAACAGGCCAAGATTGTGACGGCAATGTGGAACTCTCCCGTGCAAAGCTTCGGAAATGACCAAATCCGTCTGGCGATGGAAAAGATCTATACCAAGGCATCCTTGGTCGCCGATGCGTTGGCCGAAGCACAGATGTCGGCACAAGCCGAACTGGAACGGGCATTGGCCGGCTGATGCCCGACGCGAAGCCCAGAACCGCCGGGGCGCCTGCCTCGCCCCGGCGGAACCGTCGCTCTGGACGCGGCGAGGCGCGGGCAGGTTTCCTGTTCGCGCTGCCGTGGATGCTCGGACTGGCCATCTTTACCTTTATCCCGCTGATTCTGACATTCTACATCGCACAGACGAAGTTCCAGATTGTTGGCCCGCCCAAATGGATCGGCCTGCAAAATTACGAAGCGATGTGGACGGACGGGGCCGTGTGGACGTCGGCGCGCAACACGATCACCTTCGCGGTGATTTCAGTCCCGATCAAACTGGCGCTGGCGCTTGGGCTGGCGTTGCTTCTGCACCGGGCAACTGCGCTTTCGGGCTTTTACCGCACCGTCTTGTATCTCCCTTTCCTGATGCCCGCCGTCGCAGGGTCGATCGTGTTCATGCTGTTGCTGACCCCCGGTGCCGGGCCGATCAACATCATTCTCGATACGTTGGGTTTTTCTCCGCCCGACTGGTTGCGCGACCCCAACGCTGCCCTCTGGACGCTGATCATTCTCAGCCTTTGGCCCTTGGGGGTCGAGACGATTGTCTTTCTCGGCGGCTTGCAAAACATTCCCAAAGACATCTCCGAGGCGGCCGATATTGACAGCCCGCGCGGCTGGCACAAACTGTGGTGGATCACCCTGCCGCTGATCACGCCGATGATTCTTTTCAATCTGGTCATCGGCATCATCTATTCCTTTCAGATATTTACGCAGGCAATCGTCATCGGCGGCACCACCGGGCAACCGGCGGAATCGACCCTGATGTACATGATCTTGATCTATCGGGCGGCCTTCCGTTATTTCAACATGGGCTATGCTGCGGCTTTGGCGACAGTGCTGTTTCTTGCTGTTCTGCTGCTGACGCTGCTGATCTTCCGGACGGCAAGGTCATGGGTCTACTACGAAGGAGACAGCCGTTGACCGTGGACATCGCTGCAAAGCGGCGCACCGCACCACGCAGGATCTGGCAAACCACCTTGTATCATGGCGGGATGCTGCTGATTTGCTGCATCTTTCTTTTGCCCTTCTACTGGATGGCAATTTCGGCCTTCAAGAACAATGCCGAGATTTTCGCAAACCCGGTGGCCTGGTTCCCTGACCCGATCCGTTGGGAAAGCGTCGGCGCACTTTTCAGCCGCGATGATTTTCCCGTTTTGCAACAGTTTGTGAACTCCTGTTTTTACGCAGGCACGGTGGCCCTCGCCGTATGCTTTTCCTGCTCTTTGGCCGCCTACAGCTTTGGTTGCCTGCGCTGGCGCGGGCGCAATCTGGTGTTCGGGTTGACGGTATGCGCCTTGCTGCTGCCGGGGATCGTGACGTTCCTTCCGGTCTATCTGGGGTGGAGCGCGGTTGGACTTACCGGAACCTATGTGCCGCTGATCGCACCATTCTTTCTGGGCGATGCTTTCTTTATCTTCATGCTGCGGCAGTTCTTTCTGGGCGTCCCGCGCGAGTTGATGGATGCTGCCCGGCTGGATGGCGCGTCCGAATTCCGGATCTGGTGGCAGATCGTTCTGCCGCAGGTCCGCACTGCGCTGGTGATCGTCGGCCTTTTTGCGATCGTCTATACGTGGAACGAATTCTTTGGTCCGCTCATCTACCTGCAGGACCGCGAAGATTTCCCGCTCTCGCTCGGCCTGTTTACATTCCAGTCGACACGGGCCCGCGAATGGTCCCTGTCGATGAGTGGCGCCTTGTTTACGGCACTGCCGATGGTGATCCTGTTCCTGCTCACGCAGCGGCTGTTTCAGCGCGGTCTGACCACAACCGGACTGAAGTAGCGAAAGGACGACCATGGGCGCTGTAACTCTTGAAGGCGTGCGCAAGCTTTTCGGCACACTCGAGGTGATCAAGGGGATCGACCTGACAATCGCCGACCGCGAGCTTGTCGTGTTTGTCGGGCCTTCGGGTTGCGGCAAATCCACGCTGTTGCGGATGATCGCGGGGCTGGAGGATGTGGATTACGGCACCATCACCATCGCCGGCCGCGACGTGACCGAGGCTGCGCCGGCCACGCGCGGCGTCGCGATGGTGTTCCAGAATTATGCGCTCTACCCGCACATGACGGCCTATGACAATCTGGCCTACGGTCTGCGCCGCGCGGGTTTGCCGCGCGCCGATATTGACCAGCGGGTGCGTGACACCGCCCGTATGCTGCAAATCACCGACCTGCTGGCGCGGCGGCCCAAGGCGATGTCGGGTGGCCAGCGCCAGCGCGTCGCCATCGGCCGCGCCATCGTGCGCCAGCCGCAGGTGTTTCTGTTCGATGAACCGCTGTCGAATCTGGATGCCAGTTTGCGGGTCGAGATGCGCAGCCAGATCGCGCGGCTGCACCGTGAACTGGCCGCCACGATGATATTCGTCACCCATGATCAGGTCGAAGCGATGACCCTGGCCGACCGGATCGTGGTGTTGAACGGCGGCCGGGTGGAACAGGTCGGCCGCCCGCGCGAGGTTTATCACGCGCCGGCCAACCTGTTCGTGGCAGGTTTCATCGGCAGTCCGGCGATGAACCTGCTGCCCGCCCGGGCCGAGGCTGGCGCATTGGTGCTGGCGCTTGGCCCCCGGCTGGATTGGCCCCGGATCGACCAGAACGGCCCGGCGCGGCCGCAAGGGCCGGTGACGCTCGGCCTGCGCCCCGACAGGCTGGCCCTGGCCGCACCCGGTCAGGGCGCTTTTGGTGGCGAGGTGGTGCTGGCCGAGCATCTGGGCGATGGCAGCGTGCTGCATATCCGCACCGATGCCGCCACGACCCTGACGGTCAAAGTGACGGGCGACGTGGTGGCCCGGGTCGGCGACAAGGTCGGGCTGACGGCAGACCTGCGCGGGGCATGTCTGTTCGGCCCGGACGGCAACCTGATGTTCACCGCCTGACCTCGATTGGTGCCGCCCGATCACGGCAACCGGCGACAGGGCCGCAGACCGGGGGCAAGGCCGCCCGAACTCGCCGAACTGCGGCATGGGCGCAGGGCCTGTCCCGCCCCGTCGGCCCCTGCCCCAAAGCGCCCGGCCACCGCCCCGCAGCGCCCGGCCTGTGCCCCGCCGCGCCCGGCCTGTGCCCCGCCGCGTCGGCCTCTGCCCCTCAGCATCGGCCTCTGGCCCCGCAGCGCCCGGCCCAGTGCCCCGCCGCGCCCGGCCACCGCCCCGCACAAGCGCCCCAAACGTCTCATACCAACGGCCCGAATACCTGACTCTGGGGATTCCCAAATCATCGTAAGCGGTGCCTGAAGGCCGTCCAGTTTTCAGATTGACTGTTTTTGGAATGCCCATGGCATTAGCAGGCTGCTGAAAAAGGTCTTTTGGAGTCGTTCGGCAGGAAAAATCTTCCTGTATGGGGCCATTTCATGCCGTAAAAGAGGAACTATACCGCTTCTACTTCAAAATCCGAAAGTTCTCGTGGGTTATGACGCGGAAGTTGTCTGACACCTTGTCTCGGAATTTCGTCCATTCTTGCGGGATGGCTTGGATTCAAGTTTGAAGTGCGACGGTTGATTTGATAGCCGCGAGTTCCTGGGCCATGGCTTCGGCGGGTGTATTCCATCCCAGGGTCTTGCGGGGGCGGTTGTTCATCATGCGGGCAACGTCGTTCAGGGTGGTCTGACTGAGATCGCTCAGGTCGGTGCCTTTCGGGAAGAACTGGCGGAGCAGTCCGTTGGTGTTTTCGTTCGAGCCGCGCTGCCACGGCGCATGCGGATCGCAAAACCAGATGTCGATCTTCAGGCGTCGCGCCAGTTCGGGGTGGCAGGCCATTTCCGAGCCCCGATCACAGGTCATCGACCGGCGCAGCGCCACGGGCAGTCTTTTCATTTGCCGGGTGAAGCCTTCGAGGGCGGCGC
>Ga0105046_10018883_pt1 | contig 10478 bp, 8 predicted proteins | sample MAT03_FD_78385 | JGI IMG/M metagenome (GOLD analysis project Ga0105046, IMG submission 78385) | Freshwater microbial communities from Lake Fryxell liftoff mats and glacier meltwater in Antarctica - MAT-03 (megahit assembly) | ecosystem: Environmental > Aquatic > Freshwater > Ice > Liftoff... | reverse complement strand
GCAGCAGCAGGCGCTTGGGCAGCAGGTAGCCCCCGAGGGCGCCGAGGCGGTTGACCGCGCCCGGGATGACCACGCCCTTGTCCTTGTCGATGCCCTCCACCGCGTCGGCGGCCACCTTCTCGACCGGCACCCACATGATCTCGGGCAGAGCGCCCGAGGCATCGTCGTCGGAGAAGCCGGCCGCCTCGGCGAAACCGGTGCGTACGGGGCCCGGGCACAGCACGGTGACGGTGACACCGGTGCCCACCAGCTCGGTGCGGATGCCGTGGCTGTACGACAGCACGAACGCCTTCGACGCCGCGTAGCCGGCCTGGCCGGGCAGGGGCTGGAAGGCGCCGACCGACGCCACGTTGAGCACGGCGCCCTTTCCACGCTCGACCATGCCCGCCAGGAACAGCGCGCACAGATGCGCCACGGCGTCGACGTTGGTCTGGATCATCAACAACTCGTCGTTCGGGTTGCCCTTGTGGACCGGGCCCATGGTGGTGAAGCCGGCGTTGTTGACCAGCACGTCGACGGCCAGATCCAGATCCGCCACCCGGTCGACCAGGCCGGTGCGGGCGTCGGCGTCGCTGAGGTCGGTGGGCAACACCTCGGCCCGCACGCCGTGGGCGGCGGCGATCTCGGCGGCCAGGGCCTTCAGTTCGGCCTCCCGTCGGGCCACGAGGGTGACGCCCAGCCCGCGAGCGGCCAGGCCCCGGGCGATCTCGGCCCCGATGCCCGAGGACGCCCCCGTGACGAGGCAGGTGCGGTCAGCGGCAGGGGAGGGCAGGGCCATGCCCGCAGCGTAAGCGCCGCCATCCCACCCCTTCGCTCGTTCTGGCCGCGGCCATCTGTTGTCACGCAAGAGATTTCGCGGCCGGAACGAGATCCCGCCGGTTCTGGCCGCGGCCATCTGTTGTCACGCAAGAGATTTCGCGGCCGGAACGAGATCCCGCCGGTTCTGGCCGCGACGACGTGTTGTCACGCAAGAGAATCCGCGGCCAGAACGAGTCGGGGGTGCGGTCGGGGCGGGTGCGGATGGGTAGCGTCGGCGGCCGTGTCCGGATGGGAGTTGGCAGCGGTGTGTGGGGCGGTGTTCGTCGCCGCCGCGACCCAGCAGCTGTCGGGGTTCGGGTACGCCCTGATGGCCATGCCGCTGTTGACGCTGCTGCTGGGGCCGAAGGACGCCGTGGCGCTGGCCTCGCTGTCTGGGCTCGCGGGGACGGGCCTCATGGCGTGGCGGTTGCGGCGCCGGGTGGACCGGCCGGTGGTGGGCCGTCTGCTGATGGGCGCGGTGGTGGGCATGCCCATCGGCATCGTGGCGCTGCGGCGGGTGCCGCCCGACCCATTGCAGGTGGCCTTGTCGCTCGTGGTGCTGGCGGCGGTGGCGCTGCTGGCCTCGGGGTTCGCGCTGCGGTCCGAGCGGCCCAGCACCGAGGTGGGCGCCGGGTTCGTGTCGGGGATGATCAACACCAGCATCGGCGTCGGCGGGCCGCCCGTGGTGCTGGTGCTGCAGGCCGCCGAGCACGAGCAGCACGCCTTCCGCGCCACCACCGTCACCTACTTCCTGTGCTCGAACCTGATCGCCCTGCCGCTGTTCTTCGCCTCGGGCGTCGTGTCGTCGTCGACCTGGGCAGCAGGGTTGTACGCGATCCCGGCGGCGCTCGTCGGCACCCTCACGTTCGAGCGGGTGGCCTTCCGCCTCCGGTCCGAGCACTTCAAGCCCCTGGTGCTGGGCCTGCTGGTGCTGTCGGCCCTGGCCTCCCTGGCGTCGGTGGTTCTCTGAGGAGTTGTTCGGTACGGTTGCACATATGCTACGCCTCGTGAATCGCGCCGATCTCGTCGTCGAACAAGCGCGGCTCGAAGCCGGGCTGTCGAGGCGAGCGCTTGCCGCCCGGTCCGGGGTTCCCACCTCGACGGTCTCGAGGATCGAGAACGGAACGATGGATCCGACGGTCACGATGCTGGAGCGGGTTCTCGCCGCAGCGGGTCAGGTTCTTCACATCACGATCCGGCCGGTCACGGACCGGCCGTCGCTGGCACGGCTCGCCGATGCCGTGGATGAGGCTCCGTCGGGCGTCAGGGTCGATTGGACGAGGCTGCGCGGCTTCGTCGATTGGCTCGCCCTTCACCCCGACCAGCTCGCGGCCAGTGTGGCGGCACCACCGGCGCGGACGGGCACCGTCCTCGACGCCTTGCTGGCTGGGATGGCCGAGAAGCTGAGCGCCGACGCGGGGCTCACGCCGCCCCGCTGGGCTCGAAGCGTCCCGCCGTTGGGCGAACCTTGGGTCACCCCTGGGACGCCCCGGATGGTCGCCCAGGCCGAGCTGCGAACGCCGCCCGAGTTCCGGCGGCGCAACATCGTGCTCGACGAGCGGAGTCTGTGGCGCGCCGGTGGATGAGGTCCTCTTCGATCGGCACACGATCCTCGAGCTCCTCGAGGAGGTCGCCGCCCGCCTCGCCGAAGTCGATCATCCGCGTGCTGAGCTGATAGTTGTCGGTGGATCGTTCATGGCTCTCAAGGGACTCAGAACCGGCACGGCTGATGTCGACACGGTTACTCGACTCGACCGGGTGATCACCGCCGCCGTGGCTGAGGTGGCCGCACGCCGGGAGCTGCGTTCGGATTGGTTGAATGATCGAGCGGCGCCGTTCGCCCCTGCGGGTCTGTCGAGTGACGAATGCGAGGTCCTGTTCGACCACGGCCGTCTCGTTGCGCTCGGCCCACCCCCCGACGCGGTGTTCCTCATGAAGTTGCAGGCGGCTCGCGCCGGCGACGCCGATGACATGCGAGCGCTGTGGCCGACCTGCTCGTTTGCCGACCCTGCCCAGGCGGTAGCGGCGTTCTACGAGGCGTACCCCCATGAGGAGTTGGACCCCCACCTCTTGGAGTTCGTCTCCAGGACCGTGGGAGCCGGATAGGACAAGCTGGGCGGCGGCTGGAACGCCTCGGCCACACGTCGCCCCGCCGGCGTTCCGCGGGACGGCGGTGCGCTCCACGCACGCAACGGACGCGGGCGCGACCCGGGGGCACAGGTCGAAGCGGGCTGACTCCGGCCCCCGGCCCCCGGGCACGAGGGATCGAGGCGGGGTGACCGGATGAAGTCAGCGCCACGCGCACCGGGACGCGACCGTGGGCGAATGGCGGGTCTCTCGCCGCCGCAGTGAAATCACGATCCGTGGTCAAGCGAGCACTGAACGCGCTACTCTGACCGAGTCGACAACTCAGTGGACTCCTTCGATGCGGGCGAGCCGCTACCCGTTCCGGAGTCAGGCCTCGGGTCCCCGGGCGGAGACCCGACCGTGACGCCGGACATCCTCGTCGGCGCGCGCATCGTCGTGGTCGACGACCAGGAGTCCAACGTCGTGCTGCTCGACCGGTTGCTGCGATCGGCCGGCGCCACCGATGTCCACCTGGTGACCGACCCGCGTAAGGCGGTGCAGCGCTGCCTCGACGTCGAGGCCGACCTCGTCCTGCTCGACCTGCACATGCCCCACCTCGACGGGGTGGCGGTGCTCGAGCAGTTGCGGGCCGCGTTGGCGCCCGATGCCTTCGTACCCGTGCTGGTGCTGACCGCCGACACGACCGACGGGGCCAAGGGACGGGCGCTGGCCGCGGGGGCCAAGGACTTCCTCACCAAGCCGCTCGATCGCGACGACGTGGTGCTGCGGGTGCGCAACCACCTCGAGACCGCGGCGCTCTACGGGCGGGTTCGGCGCGAGAACCACCGCCTGCACGCCGAGTTGGCCGAGAACGAGCGGTTGGCCCGGGCCGAGCGTGAGCGTCACGAGGAGCGTCGTCAAGCCGTGCGCCAGATCCTCGATGATGACCGCATCGACATGGCCTACCAACCGGTTGTCGACCTCCGCACCGGAGCGATCATCGCCGTCGAGGCTTTGGCGCGCTTCCGCACCGCCGTCGTGCGCCCGCCCGACCAGTGGTTCGCCGACGCGGCGTCGGTCGGGCTGGCCACCGAGCTCGAGGTGGCCGCCATCGCCGCGGCGTTGCGGCGCCTGCCGGATCTGCCGCCGCAGGCGCGCCTCAGCGTCAACGTCTCGCCCCGCGTGGCCCTCACCCAGGCGTTCGCCGACTGCATCGAGGGCGCGCCCCGGGGCCGCCTCGTCGTCGAGCTCACCGAGCACGTGCCGGTCGACGACTACGAACCGCTGGTCGAGCGCCTGGCCACGTTCCGGGCCGACGGGGTGCTGGTGGCGGTCGACGACGCCGGTGCCGGCTACGCCGGCCTGCAACACATCGTCAGCCTGTGCCCCGAGGTGCTGAAGCTCGACCGCGAGCTCACCTGCGGGATCGAGCACGATCCGGCGCGCCGGGCCATGGCCGCCTCGATGGTGCACTTCGCCGACGAGATCGGGGCGCTGCTGGTCGCCGAGGGCATCGAGACGCAGGCCGCCCTCGACACGCTGCGCCAGTTGGGCATCTCGATCGGGCAGGGCTTTCACCTGGCTCGACCGGGATTGCTCCCACTGGCCTCCGACCACATCCAACTGGAGGCGGCCGCGCCGGCCAAGGGGGCGCCTGATGAGCGGTGAAGACGGGCGCCCTGATCAGGCTTTCTACGAGGCGCTGATCGCCACCAGCCCCCTGGTGGTGTTCCGTCTCAGCGGGGACGGTCGTCGAGTCCGCTACATCAGCCCGAATGCCGAGCAGATGTTCGGATGGAAGCCCGACGTCATGGGCACGTCGGGGTGGAGCTGGCGTGATGCGGTGCACCCGGACGACATCGGGTCGCTGCGAGAGGCATTCCGCGCCGTCCTGGCCCCGGGCGGCGAGTCCGCGGTGGCGACGGTGCGCGTGTTCCGCCCCGGCCGCGACGCCCGCTGGGTGGTCCTGCGCTTCCGGCACGACCCGTCGGGGTCGGGGGACATCACCGGTTTCGTGCTCGACATCCACGATCGGGTCGTGGCCGATCAGGAGGCCAAGCGCGAGCGTGACCTGCTGCACGCCGTGCTCGACCACGCCAGCGTGTCCATCCAGGTCAAGGACCTCGAGGGGCGGTTCTTGGTGGCCAACCGCCAGATCGAGCGTGACTTCGGGCTCGACGAGGGCGCGCTCTTGGGCATTCGGCCCCACGACGTGTGGCCGAAGGACACGGCCGACATCTACGCGGCGAACGATCGCGCCGTCCTCGACGCCGACGGGCCCGTCGAGGTGGAGGAGACGGCCGAGCATCTCGACGGCACCCACACCTACATCTCGGTGAAGTTCCCGCTGCGTGACAACACTGGGAAGGTCTTCGGCATCGGCGGGATCTCCACCGACATCACCCAGCGCATCCGGGTCGAGCGCGAGTTGCGCCAATCGCAGGTCTTCCTCGACTCGATCATCGAGAACATCCCCGACATGGTGTTCGTGAAGGACGCCGGCGACCTGCGCTTCGTGCGCTTCAACCGGGCGGGCGAGGAGTTGATCGGGCGCTCACGCGACGATCTGATCGGCCGCAATGATCACGACCTGTTCCCGGTCGAGCAGGCCGACCACTTCGTGGCCGCCGATCGAGGGGTGATCGAGCGCGGCGAGTTGACCGACATCGCCGAGGAGGAGATCGACACGGTCCACCAGGGCCAGCGCATCCTGCACACCAAGAAGATCCCCATTCCCGGCCCCGACGGTGAGCCGGCCTACCTGCTGGGCATCTCCGAGGACATCACCGAGCGCCGTCGCGCCGACGATGCCCTGCGGGCGGCCAAGGACGAGGCCGAACGGGCGAACCGGGCCAAGAGCGAGTTCCTCTCGCGCATGAGCCACGAGTTGCGCACTCCGCTGAACTCCATCCTCGGGTTCGCCCAACTGCTCGAGCTCGACGAGATGGCCCCCGATCAGTCCGAGGCCGTGAGCCATATCCTCAAGGGCGGCCGTCACCTGCTGTCGCTGATCAACGAGGTGCTCGACATCTCGCGCATCGAGGCCGGCACCATGGCGCTCTCGCTCGAGCCGGTCGCCCTCGACACCATGATCGAGGAGTGCATCGAGCTGGTGCGCCCCCAGGCCCAGGCCCGGTCGATCGAGCTGGTCAACAACGACGGCCGCCGCCACCGCCACGTGCAGGCCGACCGCCAGCGGCTGCGCCAGGTGATGCTGAACCTGCTGTCCAACGCGGTGAAGTTCAACCACGACGGGGGCACCATCACCGTCGCCTGCGAGCACGAGGACGCTTCCGTGCGGATCATGGTCACCGACACCGGCGCCGGCATTCGCGCCGAACGGCTCGACCGGCTGTTCACGCCCTTCGACCGGCTCGACGCCGACGCCGCCGGCGTGCAGGGAACCGGGCTGGGCCTGGCCCTGTCGCTGCGTTTGGTGGAAGCCATGAACGGGACCATCGAGGTCGACAGCGAGCCGGGCCGGGGCTCGACGTTCTCGTTCGCGCTGCCCGTGGGCCAGCCCGAGCAGGTGGCCGACCGGCGGCGCGAGCTCAACCAGGCTCGACCCACTCCGGCCGTCGCGGCCGCCACCGTGCTCTACATCGAGGACAACCTGTCCAACCTGCGCCTGGTCGAGCAGGTGCTCGAGCGCCGGCCGGGCGTGCGGGTGGTGTCGGCGCTACAGGGATCGCTGGGCCTCGAGCTGGCCACGCAGCACCAACCCGACCTGATCCTGCTCGACCTGCACCTGCCCGACCTGTCCGGCGACGAGGTGCTGCAACGGCTCAAGGCCGACCCGGCCACCGCCGACGTGCCCGTGGTGATGGTGTCGGCCGACGCCACGTCGGGCCAGGTCAAGCGGTTCGCGGCGCTGGGCGCCGCGGAGTACCTCACCAAGCCCCTCGACATCGCCCACCTGCTCGACGTCCTCGACCGGCACCTGACCGCGGGCGCCGGCTGACGGCGGGGCGGACGGGGCTGACGGGGCTGACGGCGCCGAGGCTGGGGCTCCCGGCGACCCGGAGATCTCTCGTTCTGCCCGCACCGTGGCGTTGTGGACAACGGCGGGCTGCTGGCAGAAGGGTCAATTCGGACCGGATCAGACCAGCATCGCCCGGACCGCCTCGATGGTGTCGGCGTCGGCGGGGCCCTTGTCGTAGCGGTAGTCGCGGACGCGGGCGAAGCGCAGCGCCACGCCGCCGGGGTAGCGGGTGCTGCGCTGCACCCCGTCGAGGGCGATCTCGACCAGCAGCTCGGGGCGAACCCACACGACGCCGTCGGTGCGGCGGTCCTCGATCGCCTGGAGCGCCTCGGTCTGCCAGGTGAGCAGGGCATCGGTGAGCCCCTTGAAGGTCTTGCCCACCATCACGAATCCGCCCTCGGACCCGTAGCCGCCGACGGGGTCGCGGGCGCCCAGGTGCAGGTTGGACAGCCAGCCCTGGCGCCGGCCGTGGCCCCACTCGGCGGCCAGCACCACCAGTTCGAGGGTGCGCACCGGCTTCACCTTTCTCCAGGCCTTGCCGCGACGCCCGGCCTCGTAGGACGAGTCGATGGCCTTCACCATCACGCCTTCGTGGCCGGTGGCCAGCGCATCGGCCAGGAAGGCGGCGGCCACCACGGGGTCGTCGGTGACCACCCTCGGCATGGCGGCGACACCGGCGACCCGGTCGAGGGCGGCGTGGCGCTTGGCGAGGGGTGCGTCCAGCAGATCGACGCCATCCAGGTGCATCACGTCGAAGAAGCGGGCCCCGAGGCCGGCGCCGGCGTCGCCGGTCTTGGCGCCGAACTGGCTCATGGTGTCCTGGAACCGCTGGGGTCGCTCGGCGCCCTGCGCGGTCCTATCGCTCTCGTGGGTGCCGATGGCCTCGCCGTCCAGCACCACCTGGCGGCACGGGAACGACCGCACCAGGGCGACGATGCCGGGCAGGCGGCCGGTGACGTCGTTGAGGTTCCGGGTGAACAGGCGCACGTCGTCGCCGTCGCGATGGGCCTGGATGCGGGCCCCGTCCAGCTTCCACTCCACCGAGGCCAGCCCGGTCGCCTCGATGGCTTCCGCCACGTCGGCGGCAGTGGCCGCCAGCATCGGCGACACCGGGCGCATCACGGTCAGGCCCACCGCGCGCAGCGCCGCCTCGCCGCCGGTGCGGGCGACGACGGCCACAGTGGGCAGGTCGCCGGCGAGCATGGCGGCGCGGCGCACGACGGCCGGCGGCACACCGTTGGCCCGGGCCACGGCTTCGGTGACCAGCCCCTCCAGCGCGCCGTGGCGCAGCTCGCCGGTGAGTAGGCGCCACAGCAGGTCGACCTCGGGTGCGGTGGCCCGCTCGAACACCGCGGCCAACTCGCGCCGGCGGGCGCCGGCCGACCCTTCCCCGCGGTGGGCGGCGAGGCGGTCGACGAGCTGGTCGATGTCGGTGATGGTCAGGGTGGCTTGGGTCGCCGCCGCGGCCTCGATGGCGCCCTCGGCCTCGGCGGCATCGGCCGCGTCGGCCAGGCCGGCGGCGTCGGCGACGGTCGCCCAGCCCACACCGATCCGCCCCTGCCGGGCCCCGCCCGACAAGATCGCCACGGTCGCCGCGATCTCGTCGGGGTCGAGGCGCCCGATCAGCTCGGCCAGCGCCTCCAGCTTGGCCGTGCGCGACCGCGTGGCCCCCACCGCCGCCGATGTCGCCGCCACCTCCACGAAAAGAGTCACGGATTCACCCTCGCACAAGAAGCTGGAGGAAATACCCGTCACGGGTGACTGCTATTTCCTCCAGAGTCGTTGGCAGTATGACGGGGGAGATCAGGCGTCGATGTCGACGGCGAGGCCGCGAGACATCAGGGCGTGGTCGACGAAGCGCCACACCTTGTCCGACCACAGATAGCCCATGTGGCTGCCGGGGAACCAGCACATCTCGGGCTCGTCCCAGTGCGCCCACAGGTTGCGGGCCTGGTCGGCCGTGGCCAGGCGGTCGCCCATGCCGGCGAAGATGGCCCGCGCCTCGGGCGGCGCGGCGGGGGCCATGCTCAGCGGTGACACCACCCGGTGCACGTCCTGGGCGGTGCCGTCGAGGATGTGGTGCTCGATGGCTCGCAGGTGCAGGTGGTGGGGCGCGTGGTGGCGGATGAGTTCGGGAAAGTCGGCCATGGGGATGCCGGCGAGGGCCAGGTCGAGGTCGGCCTCGAGGGCGGCGACCAGGGCGGTCAGCATGCCGCCGAGCGAGACGCCGAACACCCCGAGCTTGGTGGGCTGCTGGGCCCGGACCCAGGTGAGTAGCCGGCGGATGTCCCACACCGCCTGGGTGAAGCCGTGCACGCTGTTCATCAGGTCGAACGACAGGAACGCCTCGCCGCTGACCCGGCTGGACCGGCGGGCACCGTGGGCGGGCAGCACGATGGCGGCCACGTTCACGCCCAGCGTCTTGTGCAGGTGGGCGGCCCGGAAGCTGACCAGGTCCATGAAGACCGAGCCGGTGCCGAAGCCGTGGATGCAGACCACCCAGGGGCGGGGGGTGTCGCGGTCGGGGTGGCGCAATAGCCAGGCCGACGCGGTGCGGTTGGCCTCGAAGCCCAGCCAGCGGTCGCGGCCGGGCACCTCGTCGGGGGGCTGGTAGCCGCTGGGCCACCACAGGCGCTCGTAGCTGCTGCCCAGCGCCCAGCCGCGGGTGACGACGGGCTCGTCCAGCGGCGGCGGCACCTGGTGGTACGAGACGGGGTCGTCCAGCCAGCCGTGCGCCTCGAACAGGGCGTGGGCCTCGGTGAGCTCGGCGCCCACCCGGATGTAGTCGTCGCGGCGGGGGAAGCGGTTGGGGCCGACGGCCATGGCCATGATCGACTCGTCGAGCACCACGTGGCCGACCAGGCCCGGGGTGATGCGGGTGTCGGGCCGCCCGGGCCGCGGCGCCTCGGTGCGAGCGCGCACCTCGTTCACGACCCACCTGGCGGTTCGAGGGGCAGCGACGCCGAGGCGGGCCAGGGGCTGGCGGGCCAACTGCTTCTCGACGGTGTGCCAGGTGGCGGTGGACCAGTCGACCACGCCCAGTGGGTCCCACCACGGGCGGTTGCGACCTTCGGGCTCGAGGCACGTGCCGGTCTCGGCCTGCTCGTCCTCGTCGGGGGCCCCCGCCTCGGTCACCGTCACAGGATCGTGGTCATCAGACGATGAGGCCGAGGCCCTTCTGGCAATGGGGCCCTCCCCAGTGCTCGACCACCTTGGCGTCCCGGACGCGCAGGATGGCCGTGCCGTTGATCTCGACCGCCTCGCCCGACGCGGCGACGTCGTAGAACGGGGTGCCCGTGTGGGTGCCCTTCACCGTCCAGTTCGACACCACCAGGTCGTCGTGCTCGATCAGCAGGTCGACGGTGAACGCGAAGTCGGGGAACGCCGAGCGCACCTCGTTCCACCACGCCACCTCGTGGCTGCGCACGTCGGTGTCGACCGCGTCGGGGTTCACCCGGGCGGTGACGTGGCTCATGAACTCGGGCGCCCAGAACTGGAACACCGCCTGCTCGTCACCCCGGAACATGGCGTCGCTGTACTCGCCCAGCATCCTCAGGTTGTCCGACATGGTCAGATGATGGCGTACCTGTCGGCGGCGTGTCGGCCGGCGCCGGGTTCCGGCGCGACGTTC
>Ga0105046_10018882_pt1 | contig 10478 bp, 10 predicted proteins | sample MAT03_FD_78385 | JGI IMG/M metagenome (GOLD analysis project Ga0105046, IMG submission 78385) | Freshwater microbial communities from Lake Fryxell liftoff mats and glacier meltwater in Antarctica - MAT-03 (megahit assembly) | ecosystem: Environmental > Aquatic > Freshwater > Ice > Liftoff... | reverse complement strand
GTGTTGCATCCATTCGCCCGTGGCGAGGCCATCGAGTTGGCCAGCGTCGCATTGACGTTGACCGCTGCCCAGTTGTTTGCCGAGGTGGCAGAAGGCTGATCAGTGGGGCCGAAACCCTGAGCGCAGAGACCCTTCATGCCATCCGGGCCCGGTTAAGTGACTACCTCAGCGCCAGCTTGCTGGCCCGGGTGGTTGCGGCCTCAGTGGTGCACGAGGTGCTGGACAAACATGAGTGCAACAGCTAGCGCATACGCAGCTTTCCTGCTGTGGCTGCGTTTACCACTGCATGGCCCTGAGCCTGTACCCTGAAGCCGCCTACGAAGAAGTCTTTGCCGTGGTGGCACAGGGGCTGGCTTGGTCTGCCGGTACTGGGCGTCAAGCCCAGGCCACAGGCGCACAGCTGCTTTGGCGCTGCGCCAATGCCCGTGCAAGCGGATCAGGTGCAGCCGGGGCCGCGGCACTGGCGCCTGAAAGGCGCCTTTCGTTCGCCCGGGCGGCCAGGCGGCCAGGCGCTGCATGAACTCCAGCGGCGACATCACGATGTGGGTGGTGCCGTCGCGCCAGGCCGTCTTGAGTTTGAGCACGACCTGCCCGGCGGCGTTGATCTGGAGGCGCGACCCGCAGTCGAACCGGGCTAATCGGATTTGCCATCGCTTCCATACCTGAACTGGAAAATACTTCACGTTACTTTGGCGTCGAACTCTGGAGCATCGCACCGTGGCGCGGTCGGCGATGCTGCGGCGCGTGCATGCGATCATCTGCCCCTTGGCGCCGCGCCGCCGCGCCGCCCCCCAACTCCTGATAGTGAAGGACACGCGAGATGGCAGATACGGTAGATGCTTTGGAACTACTGGCCCTGGATCTGGACCGCGCGGCGCGGGAACATCGGCCCGTGCCGCAATGGAGTGACCCGGAACCCCTGAGCCTGGCGCAGGCCTACCAGGTGCAGTCGCGCGTGGTGGCGCTGCGTTGTGCACGGGGCGACGCGATCGTCGGTCTCAAGCAGGCTTTCACCAACCGCGCCATGATGCAGCGCATGGGTGTGATCGAACCGGTCACTGGCCTGCTGTGCCGTGACATGCAGATTGCCGACGGCGGGACGCTGGATTTGGCCACCGTGTTCAGGCCCCGTGTCGAGGTGGAGGTGATGTTCAAACTGGCGCAAGCCCTGCCGGCGGACGCCACGAGGGTGCAGGCACTGCAACGGGTGCAGGCATTTGCAGTGGCGATCGAGATCGTCGACTCGCGCTACAGCGAGTTCCGGTTTGCGTCCCAGGACGTGGTAGCCGACAACGCGTCGGCCTGCGGCTTCGTGATCGGAGCCTGGCAATCACCGTCGCTGGCGCTGGACAACTGCGCGGTGACACTGGAGATCGACGGCGCGGTGGTGGTCAGCGGCACGACCGCCAACATCCTCGACCATCCGCTGCAGGCACTGTGCAACGTGGCACGGCTGGCGGCGCGCGACGGACGGCCGCTCGCCGCCGGCAGCATCGTGCTCGCCGGCTCCGCCATCGACCCGCATCCGATCCAAAGCGGCAACCGGGTGCTGGCGCGCATCGACGGCCTGGGAACGGTCGGCTTTCAGGCCTCTGGCAACTGACCCAGCCTGGCGGGCGCGGGCGATGCCGGCCCGGCCCGCGCTCTCGCTCGCGTGTCCGGCGCCCGGCAGCAGGTGATGCCCGATGTGTCTCTGCCCGATGTGTCTCTGCCCGATTTCAAGGCCTGCGGCAACCCGGTTCCACACGCCGCGAACACCCGCCAACCCCGCAACAACCACCTGGTCCCACGCCGCAGAACGCGGTTGCCCTCAGGAAGCGGGAACGGTCGGCAAACTTTCCGGGGAAAAGGCCGTGCGGAAAAAAAGTTTGTCAGCACAAGCATGCATCCTTATCATTGATCAAACATCACAGATCGCGACGATGAGAACCTCCGCCGACTCCCAGATGCGTGCCGTCCCGTTGACGGCCTTTCAGCCTATCGTGCGCCAAACGGTCAACGAGTCGGTCTACCAGGCGCTGCGCAACAAGCTGATGCATGGCGAATACCGCGCCGGCCAGATCTTGGGCATCCAGTACCTGGCTGACGCGTTGGGCACCAGCACCATGCCAGTGCGCGAGGCCTTGTGCCGGCTGGTGGCGCTGCAGGGGCTGGAGCCGATGCGTAACGGCATGACGCGCGTGCCGCTGATCACCCGCGAGCGGCTGAACGACATGCGCCGCAGCCGGGTGCTGGTCGAGGGCACGGTGACCGAATGGGCCAGCCCGCGACTCGATGCCGGCACGCTGGACATGCTGGCCGAACTGGCCGCCGAAATTACACAGGCGCGCCGCACGCCCGAAGGCGTTCCGATCAGCCTGGAGAAGAACCGCATCTTCCATTTCACGATCTACGCCGCTGCCGCATCGCCGGTGATGATGGCCATGATCGAGAGCCTGTGGCTGCAGTCCGGCGCCTACCTGCGCGACAAGCGCGAATTGCTGCACACGGCCGAGCAGCCGCCTGACCTGCTGCACGAGGCCACGATAGCTGCGATCCGCCGCGGCGACCATGCCCGCGCCCGCCAATGCATAGAACAGGACGTGACCTGGATCTTCGACCGCCTGGACTGAGTTCCTGGCGCAACACACCCCTCCGACAGGACGACACCACCATCATGCTGCACAAGCACCGCTCCAAAGCCATCACCCACGGCCCGACCCGCGCCGCGCACCGCGCCTTCTTGCGCGCCACCGGCATGGACGATGCCGACATGGAGAAATCCATCGTCGCCATCATCAGCTCGGCGGGCGACAACACGCCGTGCTCCAAGTCGCAGGGCCCGCAGGCCGACAACGCACGGCTGGGCATTGCCGAAGGCGGCGGCGTGCCGGTGATGATGTCCACGGTGTCGGTCTCCGACGGCACCTCGATGAACCACGACGGCATGCGCATGAGCCTGCTGTCGCGCGAACTGGTGGCCGACAGCATCGAGCTGGCAGTGCGCGGCCATGCCTACGACGCGCTGGTTGGTTTCGCCGGTTGCGACAAGACCTTGCCCGGAACCATGATGGCCATGGTGCGGCTGAACGTGCCCTCGGCCTTCGTCTACGGCGGCTCGATGCTGCCCGGCCATGGCCCGGACGGCACCGAGCACACGGTGCTCAGCGCCATCGAAGGCGTCGGGCGTTACCAGAGTGGCGCCATCTCGCTGGAGCAACTCGGCGCCATCGAACGCACCAGCGCGATGACGGTGGGCTCCTGCCCGGGACAGTTCACCGCCAATACCATGGGCATGGTCGGTGAGGCGCTGGGGCTGTCTTTCCTGGGCTCGGCCACGATTCCGGCCGTCTACAGCGAACGCCTGGCCCTGGCCCGACGCGCCGGCCGGCGCGTGATGGAGATCCTCAAAAGCGGTGGCCCGCTGCCGCGTGAGCTGGTCACGCGCAACAGCCTGGAGAATGCCTGCGCCGCGGTGGCGGCCACCGGCGGCTCGACCAATGCGGCCTTGCACATTCCAGCCATCGCACACGAGGCCGGCATCGTGTTTACGCTCGACGACGTGGCCACCGTCTTCAATCGCACCCCGCTGATCGCCGACCTGCAACCGGGCGGCAAGTACCTGGCCAGCGCACTGAACGTCGTCGGCGGCGTGCCCTGCGTGCTCAATGCCTTGCTCAAGGGCGGCTTCCTGCATGGCGATACGCTGACTTTGAGCGGCCGCACCTTGGCCGAGGAGTTGGCCGAGCATCCCGGTCCCGACGGCAAGGTGGTGCGCAGCTGCGAGGCGCCGATCCACGCGAGCGGCGGTGTCGTCGTGCTCAAGGGCAATCTGTGCCCGGACGGTGCGCTGCTCAAGATCGCGGGGCTCAAGGCGCTGACCTTCGACGGCCGCGCCCGCGTGTTCGAAACCGAGGAGGCTTGCATGAAGGTCGTCTCCAGTCAGTCCTATGCGGCCGGCGACGTGCTGGTCATTCGCAACGAAGGCCCACGCGGCGGGCCCGGCATGCGCGAGATGCTCTCGGTCACCGCAGCGATCTACGGTCAGGGCATGGGCGAAAAGGTCGCGTTGCTGACCGATGGCCGCTTCTCCGGTGCCACCCGCGGCATGTGCATCGGTTACGCCAGCCCGGAAGCCGCCGCTGGCGGACCGATAGGCTGCGTGCGCGACGGCGACCGCATCACCATCGACGCGGTGGCCTGCGGCATCCACCTGCATGTCGACGACACAGAACTGACCACGCGCCGCGCCGCCTGGAAACCGTTCGAGCGCGAGCGCCTGTCCGGGGCGCTTGAAAAATATGCCAAGCTGGTCGGCCCCACGCATCTTGGAGCGGTGACCCATTCCGGCAATACGATCTGGCCGTATCCGCCAGCCGAGGAAGTCACGTGAAAAGCGCCGACGCGAGACACGTCGCACACGCGGCGCCACGGCAGGACATCGCCAGCACCGGAGCACAGGCATGAATCTCGGATTCTGCGGACTGGGACTGATGGGCGCGCCGATGGTGCGCCGCCTGCTGGCGGCCGGCCATGTCGTCAAGGTCTGGAACCGCTCAGCCGACAAACTCACGCCGCTGCTCGCGCTCGGCGCCGTGGCGGCCGGTACGCCGATGGATGCCGCCAGCGACGTGGACGGTGTTTTGATGTGCCTGTTCGATGCCCAGGCGGTCGAAGCCGTGGTGTTTGGTGCCGATGGCGTGGCCCACGCGCGCAGCCTGCCCTGGCTGGTTGACCATTCCAGCATCGACCCTGCGGCAACCCGCGCGCTGGCACAGCGGCTGCACGATGCCTGTGGCGCCTACTGGATCGACGCGCCGGTCTCGGGCGGTGTACCCGGTGCCGAAGCCGGCACGCTGGCCATCATGACCGGTGGTGCGGCCACGCATCTGCCACAGGCCAGCGATGCGATGCGCGCCTATGCCGGCAACGTGACCCACATGGGTGCATCGGGCGCGGGCCAGGCCACCAAGTTGTGCAACCAGACCATCGTCGCGACCACGATCAGTGCCATCGCGGAGGCCATCGGTTTTGCCGCGCGCAACGGCATCGACCTGCGACAACTCGCGCCGGCGCTGGCCGGGGGCTGGGCCGACTCCAAGCCGCTGCAGGTGTTTGCGCCGCGCATGATCGAGGCACAGCAGCATTCCATCGGCGCCTTGTCCACGATGCTCAAGGACATTGACACCGTGATGGCCAACGCCCAGAGAAGCGGCGCGCCGATGCCGGTGACCGCCAGTGTGCAGCAGATGTTGCGCGTGGCCGCCGCGATGGGACTGGCCGAGGCGGAACTTTCCGCCGTAATCAGCGTGGTGCAGCCCGAGCGCCGCGAAGACTTTCTGCCGCAGACCCGCCGCTGAGGGCCCACACGATGCAGCTCGCCGCAAACCTCAGCTGGATGTACCCGACTTTGGCGTGGGACCAGCGCTTCGCCGCGGCGCGCCAGGACGGCTTCGATGCGGTCGAGATCCTGCTGCCCTACGACCACGAACCGGCCTGGTATCGGGACCGGCTGCGCGAATACGGGCTGACGCTGGCCCTGTTCAATACCCCCATCGTGCCCGAAGCCGGGCGCATGGGCCTGGCGGCGATACCCGGTGCGCAGGCCGAATTCCAGCGCCAGTTTGCACGCGCGCTGGCAATGGCCGAGGCCACCGGCTGCCGGCGCATTCATGTCATGGGGGGCAATACTGCAGCGCTCGATCCCGCCGCCTGTGGGCAGACGTTTCTGCAGAACCTGGAACATGCGTTGGGCCTGGCCGAACGCGACGGTCTGACGCTGACGCTTGAGCCATTGAACCGCATCGATGCACCGGACTATCTCTACCATCGACCGGACGAGGTCGTTTCCATCCTGCGGCAATTCCAGTCGCCCCGTTTGCGCTTGCAGTTCGACTACTACCACTGTGCGCGGGAGTCGCTGAACCTGCTGCAGACGGTGCAGGAAACGGCGCCCTGGATCGGCCATGTGCAGATCGCCGGCGCGCCGGTGCGCTGCGAACCCGACTTGTCGGCCGATGGCTGGCTGGCCGCGGTGGCGGCATTGCCGGCGAACGGTTATGACAGCTGGCTGTCGTGTGAATACAAACCCGGCACGACGGCAGGCGAAGGACTGTCGTGGTGCCAGCCGCTGCGCGACCAGAGATTGCTGGCATGAAACTGCCCCCACGCTCACTGCGTTCGCTGGACGTGCCACTACCAGAGGCCGCGGCCCTTCTGCCCGTCCCGATCTGCGCAGGCAGAGCAGGAGCCGTGGGCATCAGTCTCTCGAGGACCGGCAATACCTTGGCAACGGCCGGGCGGAATTGACATGAAGCCCCATGTGCTCGTGACGGGAGCCAACGGATATGTCGGCCGCGCGCTGACCCGCCGCCTGTGCACGCAACTGGCGGCAGGTGCGCTGCAGTCAGTGACTCTGCTCGACCAGCACGCGGCGGACGACGACGCCTTGATCGAGAGCCTGCCTGCGCCGGCGCGGGCGCACTTGCACACGGTGATTGGCGACCTGCGGGACCCGGACAAACTCGCGCAGGCACTGGCACGGCGACCCGATCGGGTGTTCCATCTCGCCGGCATCACCAGCCGCCAGGCGGAAGACGCGTTTGCACTCGGCCTGGCTGTCAACGTAGACGGCGCCATGGCCCTGTTCGAAGCGCTGCGCCTGCAGCAGCAAAACCCGGTGCTGGTGTTCGCCAGTTCCTGCGGCGTCTATGGCCCTCCGATGCCGGCGTTGATCGACGATGCCACGGTGCCGGTGCCGCGGCTGAGTTACGGCAGCCAGAAAATGATGATGGAAATCCTGCTGTCCGACTACAGCCGGCGCGGCTGGCTCGACGCTCGCTCGCTACGCCTGCCCAGCATCGTCGCGCGCCCGGCGCCCCGCGGCGCCGCCGCATCATCCTTTGCCAGCGACCTGATCCGTGAACCGGCGCTGGGCAGGCGGTATGTCTGCCCGGTGGGCCCCGACGCCAGTCTGTGGTTTTTGTCCCTGCCAAGCTGCGTCGACCATCTGGTGCACGCAGCCGAGTTGCCGGCCGACGGCTTGCCGCCCAGCCGTGCATGGAACCTGCCCGCGCTGCGCGCCACTGCGGCCGAGCTGGTCTTTGCGCTGGCACGCCGACTCGGCCGCGAACCCGACGCCCTGGTCGACTACCAGCCCCAGGCTACCCTGCAGGCCCAGTTCGCACAATGGCCGCCGTTGTCGACCGCCACCGCACAACGCCTCGGTTTTGCCCACGACGGCAGCCTGAACCAGCTGCTGGCGAACGCGTTGGCCGAACTCTTGCTTTCCTCCCCCCCTGCCCATCCTGTTCACTGAAAGGAACCACACCATGAAAATCACCTGGACCTCCACGCTGCTCGGCGCCTGCATGAGTACCGCCCTGCTCACCAGCATGCCGGCGGCAGCGCAGAAGACGACCGAACTCACGTTTTCGGTGTGGATACCGCAGTCGCACATCCTGGTCTCCAACTTCATGATTCCCTGGGCCAAGGAGGTCGAGCAGGCCACCGAAGGGCGGGTCAAGATCAACTTCCCGCCCAAGCCGGTGGCCAATCCCGCAGGCCACTACGACGCGGTGCGCAATGGTGCGGTCGACTTCGCGTTCATCTCCAACTCCTACTATCCGGGGCGCTTCGACCTGCTGAAGTTCTCGATGCTGCCCTTCTCGGGCAACAGCGCGCTGTCGACCTCGGTCGCCTCGTGGCGCATCTACGACAAGTACCTGAAGGACGCCAATCTGTTTCGCGGCGTCAAGGTGCTGGGCATGTATGGCCACGGCCCCGGCGGCGTGTACACCACCGACCGCAAGGTCGAGAAGATCGAAGACTTCGATGGTCTGAAACTGCGCATCGGTGGCGGCATGCAGGCCGACGTGGCCAAGGTGCTCAAGATCAATGCGGTCGTCAAGCCGGCGCCCGAATCCTACGAGCTGATGAGCACCGGCGTCGTCGACGGCGTGTACTTCCCGCCCGAGTCGATTGCCTCGTTCCGGCTGGTGGGCGTGGTCAAGAATGCCACCCTGTTCCCGGGCGGCCTGTATGCGGACACGCACAGCATCATCATGAACGAGCAAGCCTTCTCCAAGTTGTCGGCCCCCGATCAGGCGGCCATCATGAAACTCTCCGGCGAATACATCGCACGCATGGGCGGCAAGGCCTGGGGCGATGCGGACACTGCGGCCATGGAGGCACTCAAGGCCCAGAAAGTCAACATCCACATGGCCAGCGACAAGTTGGTGGCCGACATCAAGCAGCGTACCGCGCCGTTCGAGAAGGCATGGTTGGACGAGGCCAAGGCCAAGGGCATCGACGGGCCCAAGGTGCTGCAGGCCTACCGCGACGAGCTCAAGCAGCTCGAAGCCGGCAAATGAGCCTACTACACGACTGAACCAGCGACCGGCGACAAGAAGACCATGCTGAACTTCCTCACCCGCAGCGCGCTCAGCGCACTGCGGCGAGTGGCCAGCGTGTGCCTGGTCGCCCTGGCCCTGCTGACGCTGGCCGACGTGATCGGCCGCTACCTGCTGAACTACTCCATCATCGGTGCGGTAGAGATCACCGAGATGCTGATGGTGGGGGTGATCTTCGCCGGCATCGTGCTGGCGACCGTTGCCCATGAACATGTGACTGTCGATCTGCTGACCGTGCGCATGACCGGGCCGCTCCAGCGTGCGCAGAAGACCATTAGCAACCTGCTGGCCACGGGCATCAGTCTGCTGCTGGCTGCGGCCACCTGGAGCCAGGCGGCGTCGGCGCTGGACTTCGGCGACAGGACCACGATGCTCGGCCTGCCGCTGGCTCCAGTGATCTTTTTCATGTGCGCCATGTTGCTGGTCAATGCACTGGTCCACGCCTGGCAGACCTGGGTCGTGATGACCGGCAAGGACGGCGATGACTGAGGCCTTGATCGGATTCGGCGCAATGCTGCTGCTGGTGCTGTGGCAGGTGCCGGTGGCATTTGCGATGGCGCTGATCGGTGTGCTGGGGTTGAGCTGGATCCGCAACTGGCCCTCGGCCTATACGCTGGTCGGCTCGGTGGTGCAGGAGAGCGGCTTCCAGTACATGTTGTCGGTGGTGCCGCTGTTCATCCTGATGGGCAACCTGATCACCCAGTCACGCCTGTCGCGCGAGCTGTATGCGGCCGCCTACGCCTTCCTGGGCCACCGCAAGGGTGGCCTGGCAATGTCGACCATCGTCGCCTGCGGGGGCTTCGGCGCGGTGTGCGGCTCCAGCCTGGCCACCACCGCGACCATGGCCAAGGTCGCATATCCCGAGATGCGCGACCTGGGCTACGACAAGGCACTGGCTGCGGGCTCGATTGCAGCCGGCGGAACCCTCGGCATCCTGATCCCGCCCTCGGTCGTGATGGTGGTCTATGCCATCCTGACGCAGCAAAGCATCGGCAAGATGTTCGCCGCCGGCATCCTGCCCGGTATGCTGGCCATCGGCCTGTACCTGCTGGCGGTGCGCTGGACGATCTGGCGCCGGCCCGATGCCGGCCCGCGTGGCGCGCGTTTGGACTGGCCACAGCGCGTGCAGGCCTTGCGTGAGGTCTGGGGCGTACTGGTGCTGTTCGGCATCGTCATGGGCGGCATCTACGGCGGTGTGTTCACCGCCACCGAGGCAGCCGGTATCGGCGCCTGCGGGGCTTTCGTGTTCGCATTGGCGCGCCGGCGCCTGACCTGGGCCATCATGGGCGAGGTGCTGGTCGAGTCGGCGTGCACCACCGGCATGTTGTTCATGGTGCTGATCGGCGCACTGATATTCGCCAACTTCATCAACTTCACCTCGCTGCCGGGTGACCTGCAGGACATGGTCAAGCAGTTCGCCATCCACCCGATTCTGGTTATCGTCGCCATCTGCGTCATCTACGTGCTGCTGGGCTGCGTGCTCGAGAGCATGTCGATGGTGCTGCTGACAGTGCCGGTGTTCTACCCCCTGGTGCAAAGCCTGGGCTTCGACCTGATCTGGTTCGGCATCATCGTTGTCGTGGTGACCGAAATCAGCTTCATCACGCCACCGGTAGGCCTGAACGTGATGGTGCTCAAGAGCCTGTTGCCCGACGTTCCGATGCGCACGCTGTTCGGTGGCGTGATGCCCTTCGTCGTCGCCGACCTGATCCGGCTTGCGATACTGATCGCGTTTCCGGTCATCACGCTGACGTTGCCACGCTTTCTGGGCTGATGCCCCTATCGCACGCTGCGCACAATACCATTTGGGCACGGCAGAACCCGACTCGCGGCATGAATTTGCTGGCCAGGTCGCGCGCCGCAGCCAGCAGGTACGGAATCCGGGCCTCGCGAATCTCGGATTTCGCGCGGAGGGGACGTAACGCCCAAGGGAGCCACTCGCATGCAAATGGACGAGATGGGTCTGTACACCATCGAGAACGGAAAGATCGTGGAGGAGCGGTTCTTCTTCGGGGGGCGAGGACCCGGTCTGGTCTGATCGCGCATGGTCTTTCCAAAAAGTGTGGCCATGACCGCGTTCTCCAGGAG
>Ga0105046_10018879_pt1 | contig 10478 bp, 6 predicted proteins | sample MAT03_FD_78385 | JGI IMG/M metagenome (GOLD analysis project Ga0105046, IMG submission 78385) | Freshwater microbial communities from Lake Fryxell liftoff mats and glacier meltwater in Antarctica - MAT-03 (megahit assembly) | ecosystem: Environmental > Aquatic > Freshwater > Ice > Liftoff... | reverse complement strand
TGCGCCGCGCGGGGGCTCGCCCCCCAGCGCAGATATTTATTGGTAACCGGAAACGCAAATGGGCTCTCCGGATGCGTGGCCAACGTCAGGCGAACGATGTAGTCCTGCACGTGGGGCGCCAGGACCACTTCACGAATCAGCTTTTGCCAGCGAAGAATTTCGGCGCCTTCCATGACCTTTTCCGGCCGGACATCGATCCCTCGCGTCGTGCGATCGATGATCGTGGAGAGTTCATTGCGAGTCGAATAACCAACCACGAGCTTGAAGAAAAAACGGTCCAACTGCGCTTCAGGCAGCGGATAAGTCCCTTCTTGCTCGATCGGGTTTTGCGTGGCCAGCACGAAGAACGGTTTTTCCAGCACGTAGTGATGACCACCAGCCGTAACGGTTCCTTCTTGCATTGTCTCCAACATCGCGGACTGCGTCTTCGGCGTGGCGCGATTGATTTCGTCCGCCAGACAAATCTGTGTGAAGATCGGGCCACGCTGAAACTCAAAGACCCGCCGACCCTCAGGCGTTTCCATCACCATGTTGGTGCCGAGAATATCCGCCGGCATCAGGTCTGGCGTGAACTGGATACGCGAAAATTCCAGGTCCAACACTTCGGCTAGCGTGCGGACTAGCAGAGTCTTGCCCAGGCCGGGGACGCCTTCGAGCAGGCAGTGGCCGCCGACGAACAAACAGGTCAGCACGCCGTCGACCACTTCTTCATGGCCAACAATCACGCGCGCCACCTGCTCTCGAACGGCGGCGTAGCGAGTAAGAAACTCCGCGCTCTGCCGCTCCATCGATTCGCCAATACTCATGTTTCAAAAATCCTGTCGTGCCGGGTGCTAGGGTGGATGTTTGTGTTGTGCGTTTGTCTGGCTTCTAGTGTGCAGCCGCGCCATGGACGCTGCAACACGCGCCGCCAATAGGGCCTATGGCTTGTCGGGTTTGTCTCGATCTTCCCAGACCTTTTTCTTGGCCTTGAGCAGTCGACTGGTGTAGCTCTCTTCTTCGGCCGGCTTGGCCGCAGGCGGGGGTGCGGCGGGCTTGGGCGCCTGGGCCGTAGGGGACGGCTGATCCAACACGCTCGGATCGATCTTCTGCTCCGGCGGCGCCTCGAAACGGGCCGTGGTCCGTTGCTGCTCCAGCCGCTCGGATACCTCTGCCTTCCGCGTCCGCAGTCGATCCATGTATTCTGTCGCCACAGGCGCCGCTTGTCGCCGCAAGACAACGTCTCGCACCCGACCCGCCATCGGTCCGACGAATCCAAAATTGACAGTCACACGCCGGAAGAAGACGTCAAAGAAAAACAGGCACGCAGCCGCCAGCACCAACCAGTGCCAGGCGTCCTGGCTGCTATTGGCCGGCGGCAGATCGCGACGGAAGGGATCGTTCGACGCCAGCAACAGCTCGATCCCGGCGTCGGTCAGCGGCTCGTCCATCAGCACGCCCGGCTTGCCCCCTTTGGGCGAGAGTTCTGCCAAAGACTCCAATAGCGCTACGTCCGCCTCGCGATCCGAGAACTCCGCGGAGTACGGCACATTGATGCCCGTCCGCAACGGCGCCTGGCCTGGCCCGGGGCTAAGAATGGTGAAGTAACTGCCGGCGTCCTGCGCGTCGAACTCGCCTACGTATCGGCCCGGCGCCGTTTGTTCGAGCTTGATGGCGTGAGGATCGATATTCGGTCCAATCACGCTGCCGGAAAAATCCAAGAAGTTCAAAAACTCATCGTCCTTGTCGAGCGCGGTGACAAAGACTTTGACTTTGTTCCCTTCGACTTCAGTCGCGACGGTGAAATTGCCTTGATCGCTCACCGGTCGCATCGACCAGCGGACTAACTGCGTAAAGAACTTGTCGTAGTCTCCCCAGGTCGACCACTGCTTGGCCCACCGTGCGCCATCGTCCGTGGTAAAGGCGACCGCGCGCCCCAAGCCATACGTCCAAGTCGCCAGGATCGTGGCGTTGTTTTCATCCGCCGGCACGGGCGAGACAATCCCCACTTCGACCAGCGGATTGCGTTTGATTGTCGTCCGCACAAAGCCGGTCAGCGGCGGCAGTTTGTTGATGCCGGCCGTAATTTCATGCGGGTACTTAATCCGGGGCTCAAAACCATTGGGGTTCTCATACACCAGTGGCTGCGAGATCCGTCGGGCTTCGCGCTGAAATATTTTGGGCAATGCCTGAGGACTTTGCACCACGTAATACTTGCCACCAGTTTGCAGCGCCAGTCGCTCTAACTCCGGATGCCCTACCGTGCCGTGGCAACCGACGGCGACCGTGGTCACGGTGACCTTGTTCTTTTTGAGCGAATTGATCACGGCCTGGCTTGGGGGCGCGGGATCGCCATCGCTGATCACAATCATATGCTTGACGGCCGCGTCCTTGATCGCACGGAACGCGTTGTCCGCCAACTTCAGTCCGGGGTCAAACTGCGGCATGTCACCCGGGACCATTTTGTCCAAAAAGCCAAGCATCTGGTTGCGGCGATCCCGAATCACCGTGATGCCACCCCACAGCCATTTGTCGGTGCCGTCCCAGTGGAGCACGCCGCAATAATCTTCCGGGCCGAGCGCTTTGACGGCCTCTTTGGCGATCACCTTTTGCCAGTGGTTGCCGTCCGCCATTTCCGAGGCATGCATCACCAAGGCCAACGCCCCCTTGGGCACCACCTGCGTGCTCTTAATCTGGAAATCGACTGGCATCGCCTTTTCGAGCTCTGTGTTCGTCCAGCCGCCGGCGCCAAAACTATTGGGTCCCCCCAACATCACGAGTCCACTCCCCATGAACTCGGTGTTGGTCACCAGCATCTTGATCTGATCGTCGCTGAAGTGCGTGATCCGTGCGGCGTCTTCGCCGCCCGAGCGCGGGACATTTGCCAGGATGACCGTGTCGAACTGTTGCAGTTCCGGCAAGCCATTGAAGAGTTGATTACTGGGACGAACGGTCACTTCCAGATTGTTGGCCCGTAGGCGGTCGACCAGTTGCTGATGCTCCCCCCGATTCTCATAACTCTCGATCAACAGCACCTGGCCGCTACCGCGCACGTGCGTGAACGCGGTAGCGCGATTGTTCTGGCTCATCGCGTCCATGGCCGGATCGTCCGGGATGAACTGCGCCTCGTACGTGTAAAAATCGGGATCGTCAATCTGCTGCCGAACGGTAAACACGCTCTTACCCGGCGGCAGGTCGACCGCTTCGCTCGATAGTTCCACCGGCTGATCGTTCGTGCGCTGCAAGACTCGCAGCTTGCCGCGGACGTGCCCGGCCTCGCCTAGCTTCTCCGGGTTTGTATTGTTGACGACGATCCGCAGATCAAAGGGCTGGCCTTTGCGGACGTCCGGCGGCACGGCCACTTTTTCGACGATAACTTCGCTACGGGCGCCGTAGCGAATGGGCAGCACGTCAATACTGATGCCGGCCTCGGACGCGGCCCGGGCTTCTTCCAGTGCGTCGCCAATATTCTGATTGCCGTCGCTGATCAGCACGATCCGCTTGGCCGCGTCATGTGGAAACGCGGCCTGCGCCAACTTGATCGCCGCGGCGATGTCCGTGTAGTCCGGGCCGAATTGACTTTCGACATTCTTGGGAACCGTGACGTTGTCGTCGTACGGCGGAACTTCAATCGCCGGCTCTCGACCGAAAACAATGGCGCCCACCAGGTCCTGCGGTTGCCTCTGCTCTGGAATCACCGCGTTGACATACGAGATCATCGCGGTTCGATCCGCGCCCGGTATGCTCAGCGATTGATCCAGCAGGTAGACGACCGCTACCCGATCGTTGCTGCGGACGAATTCCAGTTCAGCCGCGGCCAGCACCAACAGCAGCAACACCAGGCTGCGCAGCGTGCAGACGAAAATCCGTCGCCAGCGGCCGAGCGCAGCCAGGCTGCGGTAGCCGAACCACCACAGCGCCGGAACCAATAGCAACAGCCATAAGAAGCCGGGCGTGTCGAAACGGATTCCGTAAGAGAACATCGTTCAGATCCGTCTCAGTTCGATTCGCCGTTGCCCACCAGGGTTCGCCCAGAATCCCGCCAGCTACATCAAAACCCGCTGCACGCGATGATTGTTCGTGTCGAGCACATAGATCCGCCCCTGCTTATCGCGCACCAGTCCCCACGGATTAAACAGTTCGCCCGGGCCGCGTCCCTCGTGTCCCCAAACGCCCAAAGACTTTCCGTCGCGCGTGAACTTTTGCACGCGGTGGTTTCCGTACTCGCAAATGTAGACGTTCTGCTGATCGTCGTGAACCATATCGTACGGATAATAAAGCTGGCCGGGCTCCGATCCGGATTCGCCCCAGACCTGGATTAAGTTCCCTTCGGTGTCAAAGACCTGGATCCGGTGGTTGCAGGCGTCGACCACCCACAGGCGGTCCTGCTCGTCGAAGCTCATCCCTTGCGGCCGGATGAATTCGCCCGGCGCGGACCCGTGTCCGCCCCATTGCTTCAGAAAGGTCTTATCCGGGGCGATCTTCTGAATTCGGTCGTACTCTCCATATTCGGAGACGTAGCGATTTCCTTGCGAATCCTCGACGCAGTCCGTCACCCAGCCAAACTGACCTAGTTCCGGCCCCTGCTGACCGCCGATCCACTCCTTGAGTTCCCCCTCGGGCGAATAGATCAGCACCTGGTAGTAATGGGTGTCCGAAACGACAACGTTTCCCCGACGGTCAATCGCCAGACCTGTCGGCCGGCCATTGGTGTGCACGGGCGTTTGCCAGGAGCGAATAAACTCGCCCTCGGTGTTAAACACCTGGATTCGGGCCGTCATATCGACAATATAGATGCGTTCTTGATCGTCGATGGCGATCGCCCGCGGCTTTTGCATCCGCCCGTCCGAGACGCCGCGACGGCCCCAGATGACGTCGAGCTTGCCACTCGAGGGGCCCGCCTCGCCGCAGCCCCCGGCGAGCATGGCCGCCAGCAAAGCCGCCGCAATCCAAAGTGTCGCGATCCCTCCCCGTCCGGGCGTGGAAAAAACGACGCGGCGCAGGCGTCGCGGTTCTCCCAGAACTCCTAATGCAAATTGGACGAGCCCGGGCATCGCCTGGCCCCTTGACCGCGTGTTGCAACCACTCTTATAGTAATCTGTTACGCAAAGAAAACACAGCAACGAGATCGCATTTCGCTCCGCTCGAGCCGAACCGCGCACTACGACAAATCTCGCGGACACTGGCCTCGATCCTATCACCTTTCGCTACTCGGCACACAGACTATGCCTCCGCTTGTGCTCGATCTGTCCAGCGCTGACGATTCGCGCGACATGATCCATCGCGCGGTTCAAGCCCTCGCCGAAGGCAAGGTCGTGGCGTTTCCGACCGAAACCGTCTATGGCCTGGCCGTATCGGCATTGAGTGAGCAGGCGGTCGAGCGTTTGTTGCAGAGCAAGAATCGAGACCCCAATCGTCCACTGGCCCTGGCAGTGCGAAGCGCGGACGAAGCGCTCGACTACGTGCCAGGACTCGGAGCGCTCGGACGCCGCATGGCGCGCCGCTGCTGGCCCGGACCCGTGACGCTGGTCATCGCCAATCACCACCCACAGAGCCTGCTCACGCAGCTCCCTCCCGGCGTGCAGCACGCAGTCGCGCCGCAAGGGACGATCGGCTTCCGCGTGCCGGCCCATCCGGCCATTCACGACGTGCTCCGACTGCTCGCCGGTCCCGTGGTGCTCACCAGCGCCAACCGTAGCGGCCAACCAGACGCCGTGACGGCGCAAGAAGTCATCGAAGCGATGAACGACGATGTTCAGGTCGTGCTGGACGGCGGGCGTTCCCGCTACGGCCAGCCGTCGAGCGTCGTCCGAATCTACGATGACCACTTCGAAGTCCTCCGGGCGGGCGTCGTCTCGGAACAAACTCTCAAGCGTCTGGCGAGCATGATGGTCTTATTCGTCTGCACCGGGAACACTTGCCGCAGCCCCATGGCTGAGGCGATCTTTCGCTCCGCCATGGCGGAAAAGCTGGGTTGCGCGCCATCCGAATTGGCCGACCGCGGCCTGATGGTGATGTCCGCCGGCATCTCGGCCTCGATGGGGGGCCGCGCCAGTCCCGAGGCCGTGGTAGTGTTGAATAAGCTGGGGATCGATCTATCCGCGCACGAAAGCCAACCGCTCACGGAGCAGTTGGTGCGACACGCGGATTTGATCCTTCCGATGACCCGATCGCACCGTCAGGCGATTCTGAACGAATGGCCCGAAGTGGCCGATCGTGTGAAGTTGGTTTCGCACAGCGGCGCCGACGTGGGGGATCCCATCGGTGGTCCGCCCGAACTTTACGAACGCTGCGCAGCGCAGATCAAGGCGGATTTGCTGGAGTGGGCAAAGGAAATCGACGTAAAGTAGCGGCCTGAATCGCTACTTTGCAAAGTACTTGAAACTGGAATTTCGGACAGATCAGATTTAGAGCTCTGCCGTGACGACGTCCTTGGACGTAGTCGCTCGGCGAGCGCGGAGAGAAACATGCGAATTGCAGTCGGCAGCGACCACCGCGGATTTACCGTGAAAGAAAACCTGGTGCAAATGCTCCAAAAGATGGGGCACGAGGTCATAGACTGCGGAACCCACGACTGCAACAGCGTCGATTACCCTGACGTCGCCGCCTTGGTGGCGCGTCAGGTGCATAACTCGGAGGTCGACCGCGGAATTCTGATCTGCGGCACCGGGATCGGCATGTGCATCGCCGCGAACAAATTCCCCGGCGTCCGCGCCGCCCCTTGCCACGACGACCTCTCGGCAGAAATGAGTCGCCGCCACAACGACCTCAACGTCCTCTGCCTATCGGCCGACATGCTGGGCGAACGATTGATCGATCGAATGGTCGAAATCTGGCTGCGAACCGAATTCGAAGGAGGCCGCCACGCCCGCCGCGTGGAAAAAATCGCCGCGCTGGAAGCGGAAAAAGAACACCTGGGGCATAACTAGAACGCTGCCGTTCGCACACGACAACATTCAGCGCGGACGCCCCTGCTAGGGCTCAATCCACAGTTCGGGCCCCGCGGGCCAAGAGTTCCACAATCCGATCGACGTCGTAAACGCATCCGCCCCAGGCGCCGCCGCTGGCGGATTGCAGTGCGGCCCAGAGACGCGTGTCGGCCGGGAGCGCCTTGTCTGGGTGCAGATCTTCTCGCGCGGGACGCGCAGCCAATTCCGCCGCGCCTGCCTGAGGGCTAACGCGTTTCTCAGGGCTGCCGACATAGTTGACCGTGCCGACTAGCTTCCGGCAGTCGATCTCGATCTCAATCAGGTCCCCATCGCGCAGTCGCCCAATCGGTCCACCCGCCAACGCCTCGGGGCCAACATGCCCAATGCAGGCGCCGGTGCTGACGCCCGAGAAACGCGCGTCGGTCAGAACCGTGACCTCGTGTCCCCATGAAATATGTTTGAGCGCCGAAGTGATCTGATAGATCTCTTCCATGCCAGATCCGGCCGGCCCGCGCCCGGCCAACACCAGCACGTCGCCTGCGCGGATCGGCGCGTCGCCGCGTCCTTTGATCGCGGCCATCGCGTCGACCTCGCGCGTAAAAATGCGCGCTGGCCCCAGCTTGCGGTAGACGCCATCGGCGCCCACAGTGCGGCGATCGATCGCCGTGCTCTTCACCACCGAGCCTTCGGGCGCCAGGTTGCCGCGAGGAAAGCAGACCGTGCTCGTCAAGCCGCGCTCTTCGGCCTTCGCGGGTGAGAGGATCACATCGTCCGGGTCGATATTGTCGCTTCGATTCAGCGCCGTGCGCAGCGTCTGGCGGCGTTCGCTGGTTTGCCACCAATCGAGCGTCTCGCCCAATTTCATTCCGGACACCGTCAGTACGTCGAGGTCTAACAGTCCCAGCTCACGCAGATGCAGCATCACCTCTGGCACGCCGCCGGCCATAAAGACTTGCACCGTGGGATGGCCGACGGGGCCGTTCGGCAGCGCGTCGACCAATCGCGGCACTTGCCGATTCACCGCTTGCCAATCCTCGACTGTCGGCCGGCGCAAGCCCGCGGCATGCGCGATCGCCGGAATGTGCAACAGCAAATTCGTCGATCCGCCGAACGCCGCGTGGACTACCATCGCGTTGCGGATCGCGGCGTCCGTCAAAATATCTTGCAATTTGACACCGCGCGCGTGCATGTTCCACAGCGCCCGAGCGCTACGGCGGGCCATGTCCAACCAGATGGGCTGGCCCGACGGCGCGAGCGCCGAATGCGTGAGCGCCATTCCCAAAGCTTCGCCCACCACTTGCGACGTGGCCGCGGTCCCCAAGAACTGGCACCCGCCGCCGGGCGAAGCGCACGCGCGGCAGGCGAGCAACGCGGCGTCTTCCAACGTGATTTCGTCGTGGGCGAAGCGGGCGCCGATCGATTGCACCTTGCCGGCGTCTTCCCCTTCGCTGGCCGGCAACGTCACGCCGCCAGGGACCAGGATGCACGGCAGTTCGGCGGATCCGGCGAGCGCCATCATCATTGCTGGCAGGCCTTTGTCGCAGGTTGCCACGCCCAGCACGCCGCGGCGCGTGGGGAGCGAGCGAATCAGCCTGCGAAAAATGACCGCGGCGTCGTTGCGGTAAGGGAGGCTATCGAACATGCCGGACGTTCCCTGCGTGCGGCCATCGCAAGGGTCCGAACAAATTCCGGCGAACGGCACGCCACCCGCGGCCTTCAATTCGCGCGCGGCGGCAGCGACCAGCAATCCAACTTCCCAGTGGCCGGTGTGGTAGCCGAGAGCGACCGGCGTTCCGTCATCGGCGCGGACGCCTCCCTGAGTGCTCAATAGGACGAACTGCGGCCCCAGCATCTGATCGATCGGCCAGCCCATTCCGGCGTTTTGCGAAAGCCCAAACATATCGCCGGAAGGCGAATCGCGTAGCATCTCGGCCGTCAATGGGAGCGAGCCCTCAGGCCCAGCGGCGTGCGTCTGCACATCCAGCGGCGCAGACCCGCTCCCCAGAATTTCATCCGCCGTAAACGCGCCGTGCATTGGAGTAACCATGCGGATCTCTGCGTGTGAAGACAAAAGTGCCAGCGCGCGACGTAAGGATCGCGCGCGATGCTTCAATTCAATTTGCCGTTGACTGCCTGGCAGGCAACCAGCGCCGCGCTACGACCGTGGCCAGCACCGGCAACACCACGGAAGCCGCCAGTGCCACCGGCAGATTGCCTTGCTCGTGCGCCCAATATCCCAGCGCCGCATAGGCGGCTGCCAGCCCCAGGTTCGCCAACAACACCACCGGCAAAAACTGTCGCCAGGAGAGCCCGATCGCGCCTAGCAAGAGCACGCTCGCTTCGGCCAACACCGGTAGCGGCCGGGTGAGGACCAGGACCGTCGGTCCGCCGCGCTCGGCCAGCGCTTCCATCCGCGCCAGATCCGCGGCCGAAGTAAACCGCGCCGCCAGCGGCCGCCCCAGCCATCGCGCTAGCGCAAAACCAATCGAAGCCCCCGCGGTCATCCCCAGCCAGTTGACGCCTGTTCCAGCCAGCAATCCCAAACGGGATCCGGCCAGCGTGCTGACGAAACTCGACGGAACAGGCAGTAAGATATCGCTCGCCAGCGCTCCGATCACAATCGCCGCCGTGGAGACGGGCGAGAGCGTTTCGTCCAGCCACGCTTCAATCCGCGCTTCAGCCCATTCCCCAAACAACAGAAACGGAACCACCGGCGCAAGGAGGACCAATATCACAGCGATCGACCAGCGAACCAGGTCTGACATAACAAATGGCGCGCCGGCAGAGGGCTGAAACCAGGGAGTGCGATGCAGGAAATGCCCGGGCCGAGCAAAACCGATACTACTTGGCCAAAACCCATTGTACACCACGCGGCGGACGCGAACCCAAGACCGATCGCGTCGTCAGAAGCTGGCCCTGTTGGAGGTGGAGGCGATTCTGCTGCCCCGCTTATCGCGCGGTTGCCGGACGGCGAGCAAGATTGCTCTTCGGCTCAGAGATTGCCACGGCGATCCAGCCATCTTGGATGACAAACTGCGAGAAGAACAGGTCCATCGTTCGCTTGTCGGTGGACCACTTGGCGTCCGCTAACTGCATCTCGCGATCGCGCGCAAAGGCCTTGCTGAAGATTCCACGCAGCGCTATTTGCGAACGCGTGCTTAGCCGCGGACCGATCAACTGCACGGTTCCGTCGCGGACAAGCTTCGCCTGCAGGCCCTCGACCTTGGGTTGATAGTAAACGCGAACGACGAAGTTTTTCCAGGTCGTTCCCGCGTGGCTCAACTTGGCCACGGCCAGATTCAATTCGATCCGGCCATTTTCGCAGCGGACCAGGATCGCGTCTTCGTCGGCAAACGTGACGGAGACGTCTTTGTCGACCGAGTTCATGAACGGACTGTTCTTCAGATTGAGCATCCGGATGATATGCTCTCGCAGTTCCGGCAACGGGAATGTGCGACCGTTCAGCCCCAGCTGTTCGCTGGCGTTGTTGAAGATCGATTGGTGGATCTGCAGGCTGGCCAGGCTATCGCCAGGGGCCCGGGGACGGGGCGTATGTCCGGCCAACTGCTC
>Ga0105046_10018878_pt1 | contig 10479 bp, 7 predicted proteins | sample MAT03_FD_78385 | JGI IMG/M metagenome (GOLD analysis project Ga0105046, IMG submission 78385) | Freshwater microbial communities from Lake Fryxell liftoff mats and glacier meltwater in Antarctica - MAT-03 (megahit assembly) | ecosystem: Environmental > Aquatic > Freshwater > Ice > Liftoff... | reverse complement strand
CGGCAAGGAGCTGTTGCGGTGGCGGAGGACTGGCGGCTGCGGGACGAGCAGGGAACCGTTCGTTCGCTGACGACCCAAGAGCTTCGCGACGGGCTTTCGCGTGGCGTCATCCCGTCGAGCGCGCTGGTTTCGCGTGGCGGGAAGGACTTCCAGCCCGCGTTCAGCATGCCGGAGCTGGCGACTGCGGCGATCCGCGCCAAGCGAATGCCATCGATTCCGCCTGCACCGCCGGTGCTCACCCGCCCCGGCGCACCGCGCTCGGCAGAGATCCCAGCTGCGCCGCGATCCCGCAGACGAATCGCGCACACCCTGGTCGGCATCCAGGGTGACGAGGACGACGCCGTATCCCCCGCCTCGCTGGGCGCACCGATCGTCGCGCCGGGTGCTGGCGGCACTGCGCAGGGTGCGCCGCGCGCGATCACGCAGGTCCCGCGTTACACACCCTCGCCGCCGACAGGTTCTCCTCCCGCCGACGAGGTCGTGATCCCTCGCGCGCCGCGCGCGCCCGGGCAGACCTCGCTGACCGTCACCGAACACGGCTGGGACGATCCGGGCCGCGCCGAAGGCGGGTCGATCTTCGACGGCGAAGAAGACGCGCAGACCCTCGTCCAGAAGGGCGACCTGCCGAGGCGGTTGCCGCCGAAGCTGCCCGCCAAGCCGCCGGCCAAGCCGCCCGGCCCGCCGCCGAAGGCGGGCGCAGAACCTAACCGACGCGAGGGCGGTGCGAGCACGCCCCCGGGGCGCCCTCCCATGCGCAACACGGTGATGGGTCTGGGGACTGGCGGGGCACGCATCGTTCCGCCGCGCACCCAGGCTCCTCAGATCGGCGCGAAGGGCGGCTCGACGCCTCCTCCTCCATCCACCCGCCCGCTCTCTAAGCCTCCGCCCGCGCCGCCGCTGAAGCGTACGCCTTCGCCGCCTCAGGTCGCCCCCAAGCCCGGCGCCGACGAGGCGACGCACCCGATCGCCGACGAAGTAACCGACGTCACCCCGGCCCCGCCCGCGGTGCAGGCCGCGGCGGCGAAACCGACCGCCACCAGCCCGAAGCCGCCGGCCTCGGCGACGAGCCCGAAGCCGCTCGCGACCACCGCCAAGCTGCCGGGCGCCGCGATCGAAAGCCCGGTGGCGGCCGTTCCGAAGACGCCGGCAACCACACCGATCCTCTCCACCCATGAGACGCTCTCCGGCGGCACCGCCGCGCCGGCATCGTCACCTCCCACCGCACCGAAGCCGGCCGCCGGCGCACCCGTGTCGGCGAATACTGCGACCGCAGCGCAGCTTACCGCCGTCGAAGGGACGCCCACCGTCCCCATGCCGGAGGCGCGCGAAGGCTCGCCTCCGGTGGAGGGCACGCCCACCGTTCCCATGCCGGAGGTCCGCGAAGGAGCGGGCGCCGACGTGGACGAAGCGCCGACGTCGAAGATGGCGGTGCAGATCGTTCATGGCGCCGCGATGGCCATGCGCGCCGCACTCGCCGCTCCCCATTTCGATCCCGGGACGAAGGCCGGCGCGCCCGTCCCCGAAGCCGTGCCGCCCTCGGCGATGCCGCCCGTTTCGACCGCCGCCAAGGCGCCCGTGGTGTCGGCCACGCGGGCCGGCGCGACCGCGCTCGGTCGAGCCCAACGGGATTCCTTCGAGGAGATCCTGCCGTCGCCCATCGCGACGAGCACCGGCGTGACCGCCGTGGCCAACCTCGAAAGCGCCGTCCCCTCGGTGAGCGTGAAGATTCCGCGCCCGCCTCGCACACCACGCGAGAGCGACGCGGCGTCGCATCCGCCGCTCATGGGCTCGACGCCGCCACCCGCGGCGAACGACGACGACGAGGTGGCCCCCCAGTCGGGCGTCGAGGTTCCGGTCTCCTCGCTCCTCGCCGCGAGCAGCGTGTGGATCGCCGGCCTCGTCCTCGTCTTCTTCGTCGGTCGCTGCTCGGCGATCGAGGCGCGGCCCCCCGAAGTGCGAAGCGTCGTCGGAACCGCCGCGCGCATGGCGTTCCTGCGCGCTGCCGGCCCGACCGTGAGCGGGAGCTCGGATCTGCGCGCTTGCAACGTCTCGCGGCGCCCGTCGCGCTGGGCGCCTGTTGCCTCGAAGAACGTCCCCTTCGAGATGGCTCCCGTCGCAGGCGGCGCTGCGATCCTGGTCGGATACGGCGGATCCGACGAGGTCGGTGTCGGACTTCGCGTCGACCCCAAGACCGGCAAGTTCGAGAAGGTCTTCGACCAGAAGGTCGACGGTGGCGTCGTTCGCGTCACGCCGCTACCTGGCAAGACGACAGATGATGCCCCGACGTTCTTCGCGACCCCCAAGGCCGACACGACGCTGGTACCGGTGGCCGGGATCGACCCCGCCGTGTGGGTCCGCTTCGGCGACAGCGGCATCGAGTCGCTCCCTGCCGCGGACGGTACTGCAACCAGCGCGTTCTCGTTCTCGGGCGATCGTTCGAACGCCGAGCAAGTTCTGGGCACCAGCGCGGGCGTGTACCTGAGCTTCCGGCGCGGCGAGAGCATCATCGGCGGCTGGCTCGACGCGAGCGGCAAACCCCAGGGCGAGCTGTCCGCGGTAGTCGGATCGGGCGGGAAGGTCGGCAAGCCCCGAGCCAGCTGGAACGGCAAGGAGGTCGCCGTGACCTTCGCCGACAAGCCCGAGGGCTCGCCTTGGCAGGTTCGGGTCGGCCATGCCGCGGGTGGCACGGTGCCGACGATCACGAAGGCCTTCGACCTTCCCGCCGGCGGTCCTGGTGGGGACGCGATCGCCCCCGACATCGTCGGCTTGGCCGACGGGCGCTGGATCCTGATGTGGACCGAGGGCGCCGCCGGCACTCGCGCCATCCAGTCGATCACCCTGGCTCCCGACTTCACGCCGATCGGCGATGCCATTGCGCTGTCGCCGCCATCCGGCAACTTCGGCCAGGCTCAGCTCGGCGTCGTCGGAAAGTACGTCACCGTCTTGTTCCTCCAGAAGGGTGACGAGGATTTCGAGCTTTGGGGCGCGGTGCTGCAATGCGGTTGAGTCGTCGAAACGCGCTGGTCGGGTTCGTGGGGCTCTCCATCGCCGGTACGACGAGCGGGTGCGTCGCTGCGCGCACGTCCAAGGTCGCCACCGGCGAGCTCGTCGAGATCGGCGAGCCGACCTACGACCAGCTCTTCGCCAAGATGAAGGACGCTCTCGCCGAGACCAACGGTCTCGACGGCGAGGCGCCGCTCCGCACTGCCGTCGCCTCGGTGATGAAGCTTCCCGAAGAGACCGCGAGTGCCAAGACCATCGAGGCACTCGCCAAGGAATCGAAGGACCTCAAGGACAGGGGCGTCGCCATCAGCGTTGCGCTCTCCCCCGAGCCGAAGATCGCCGGCCGAGTCCCCTGGGCCGCCGACATCGAGAAGGTCCTCCGCGACGGCTTCAAGCGGGCCGACGATCTCGCGGCGCTCGCGCAGACCCTCGACGAGCTCGAGACGCAACGCGCATCCGCACTCGCCGACGCCGATACCAAGCTGCGCGCAGCTGGCGTCCCCGTCACCAAGATCCGTGAGGCCAAGGAGGAGCTCACCGAGGCCAAGGAGATCCTGGCCGAGCGCCGCCTCAAGGCGGAGAACGAGTCGGGCCGGGCCGCCCGCTACACCCTCGGGGTCGCGCGCGCCGTGGACCTCACCGCGGCGGCGCCGCCACCTCCACCCGCACCGCCGCCCGCCGAGACGTCGAAGAAGCCGCCGTGGATGCGCGGCAAGCCCAACGCCGGCTGGAAGCCGCCGGCTGGTGGCGCCACCAAGCCGGCGGGGAAGCCTACTGGCAAGCCCAAAGGCGACGACTTCGACCCCTGACTGCCGGCGAGGCGACGATGATTCGTGTGGAAACCCATGGATCGATCGTCGTGATGACGATCGATCGCCCCGCGGCGCGCAACGCCGTCGACCGGGCCACTGCCGACGCGCTCGCCGAAGCGTTCCACGCCTTCGAGCGCGACGACTCGGCCCATGTGGCGATCCTCACCGGCGCGGGCGGGACCTTCTGCGCCGGCGCCGATCTCAAGGCGATCGCGCGGGGCGAGCCCAACCGCGTCGACCCCCAAGGCGACGGCCCGATGGGGCCGACGCGCATGCGCCTCGATAAGCCTGTCCTGGCCGCGATCGAAGGCCACGCCGTCGCCGGTGGTCTCGAGCTCGCGTTGTGGTGCGACATGCGCGTCGCCGACGAGGACGCGACGCTCGGCGTCTTTTGCCGGCGATGGGGAGTCCCGCTCATCGACGGCGGCACCGTCCGCCTTCCCCGCATCGTTGGCCTTGGCCGGGCGATGGACCTCATCCTCACCGGCCGCGCCGTAGGCGCCCGCGAAGCCCACGCGATCGGCCTCATCGACCGCATCGCCCCCCGCCGCACCGCCCTCGCGACCGCCCTCGAGCTGGCCCAGCAGATCGCCGCCCTGCCCCAGGCCTGCATGCGATCGGATCGCCGATCGGCCTACGAGGCCCTCGACCTCGACTTCGACCAGGCCATGCAGAACGAGCTCCGCCACGGCATCGCCTCCCTCGCTGCCGAAGGAGTAGGTGGGGCCAGCCGATTCGCCAGCGGCGCTGGAAGACACGGACAAAAAGACTGAAGCGCCCCATAAGAGGCGCTTCTGCTTCTTCATCTCGCGAGGTGCGAGAGGGTGCCGTCGATCAAGTGCCCGGGACGGGCTTGGGCGGCACGCCGAAGATGCTGGCGGCACGACGCTTCTCCTTCGCGGCGCGTTCGCGCTCCGCGTAGGTCGGGATGCGGACGCGCTCTCGGTCGGGCATCGCGCGACCGGCGGCGATGGCGTCGACCTCTTCGCCGTCGATCGTCTCACGGTCGAGCAGGGCCTCGGCGATGTTGTTGAGGATCTCCTTGTTGCTTCCGAGCAGATCCTGCGCGGTCTTGTAGCCCTCCATCACGAAGGCACGGACCTCGTTGTCGATCTCGTTCGCGACCTTCTCGGAGTAGCTGTTCTTCTGGCTGTTCCCGAAGTCCTTGCCCAAAAAGACGCTCTCCTCGTCCGAGCCGTAGTGGATCGGACCGATGACGTCGCTCATGCCGAACTCGGTGACCATGCGGCGGGCGAGGTTGGTCGCCTGCTTGATGTCGTTCGACGCGCCGGTCGTGTAATGGCCGAAGATGACCTCCTCCGCGACGCGGCCGCCCATCATGACGGCGAGGCGCGCCTTGGCGTAGTCGCGGCTCATCGAGAGGCGATCTTCCTTCGGGAGCTGCTGGGTCAGGCCAAGCGCCGGCCCGCGGGGGATGATGGTGACCTTGTGCACCGGGTCGGAGTTCTTCTCGAGAAGCTTCGCGACGAGGGCGTGACCGGCTTCATGCCAGGCGGTCGTGCGCTTTTCTTCGTCGCTGATGACCATCGAGCGACGCTCGGTACCCATCATGACCTTGTCCTTGGCCATCTCGAAGTCGGACATGGTGACGACGTCCTTGTCCTGCCGGGCGGCGAGGAGAGCGGCCTCGTTCACGAGGTTCTCCAGGTCGGCGCCGACGAAGCCGGGCGTGCCGCGGGCGATGACCGCGAGGTCCACGTCGGTGCTCAGGGGGACCTTCTTGGTGTGGACGGCGATGATGCCTTCGCGACCCTTCACGTCGGGGCGGCTGACGACGATGCGACGATCGAAGCGACCGGGACGGAGGATCGCCGGGTCGAGAACGTCGGGGCGATTGGTCGCCGCGATGATGATGACGCCCTCGTTGGACTCGAAGCCGTCCATCTCGACCAGCAGCTGGTTGAGCGTCTGCTCGCGCTCGTCGTGACCGCCGCCCATGCCGGCGCCGCGGTGACGACCGACCGCGTCGATCTCGTCGATGAAGATGATGCAGGGAGCGTGCTTCTTGCCCTGCTCGAAGAGGTCGCGGACGCGGCTGGCGCCGACGCCCACGAACATCTCCACGAAGTCGGAGCCGGAGATGCTGAAGAAGGGAACGCCCGCTTCGCCGGCGATGGCGCGCGCGAGGAGCGTCTTGCCGGTGCCGGGGGGGCCCATCATCAGAACGCCCTTGGGGATGCGACCGCCGAGCTTCTGGAACTTCTTGGGGTCCTTGAGGAAGGCGATGATCTCTTCGCACTCGTCCTTCGCCTCGTCGATGCCGGCCACGTCGGCGAAGGTGACCTTGTTGGCCGCGTCGCTAAGCAGACGCGCGCGCGACTTGCCGAAGCTCATCGCCTTGCCGCCGCCCGCCTGGAGCTGCCGCATGAAGAGGTAGAACATCACCAGCAGGAAGATCGTCGGCAGGATCGTGATGAGGGCCCCCGACCAGAAGGTCGGCGCGTCGTCTTTTTCGAAGGTGACCTGCACGCCGTTGTCGACGAAGACCTTGGTCAGATCGTCGGTGGCGGTGGGCCCGATCGCGAGCTTGTGCTCGCGCGGAGCGTTGGCAGCAGCCTTCGGATTTTTGACGTAGAAGCTGTACTCGCGGTCCTTGACCGTGACCTGCTCCGCGTGAGGATCCTCTTTCTTCGCGGTGACGAGCGCCATGAAGTCGCTGAACGCGACGGGCGTCGCCGGCGTGCGTTCCGGGCTGAGGAACTGCCAGATCGCGAGAAACATCATGATCAGCAGCACCCAGAGCAGCAGCGTCTTGTGCGATTGCTTCACGGATCGACCTCTGAGACCGGTGACGGATGGACGGACCTACGGCGAGCGATCGTCGGGAATGCCGGCGGCTCGCGGAGGTGAGCATGCCATCCCTGATCCGAGACGTCGACCGAACGACGAGGATCAGGTCTGGCGGCGGCGGCGCGGTGGCGCTGCCAGCCCGTTGATTTTTATAAGGACGGAAGTCTCCCTGGGAAAGGCGGGAGTTTGTGAAAAAACGTGTGGCTCCGGCTGCCGCGACACGCTTGATCCACCCGTCGTCCTATCAGCACTCTGCGCTTCGGCGTCCGCGGGGTCGCCGTCCATCGCGACGATCGGGGTCGCCAGCACCTCTCGCCCGCCGGCCAGGAGCAGGGTCGCCGGTCGTCCCTGTGCGAGGGCGCGTGCCATCGTCTTTCGCTGCGCAGCGTTGAAACCGGCCAGCGCATCGGGAGCGGCACGGAGAGGAGCCAGCGCGTCGGCCAGATCGCACAGCGAAAGAACGATACGCGGCGAGAGGCTCTCCAGGAGCGGCAGCACCTCGGTGCGGATGCGGACGCGCTGGAAACGAACATCGAGGTTGGAAGGATCGAGGCTGCAAGGGATCGCGTGCCGCGCCACGTACGCCTCGACATCGCTGCGCAACGCGCGAATCAGCGGGCGGCACAGCACGCCGTCGCGCGGAGGCAGGACGGCAAGCCCGCGGGGACCGGCCGCGCGAAGGAGGCGGGAGATGAGGGTTTCGGCGCGATCGTTTGCCGTATGCCCCGTCGCGATCACCACGGCCCCGATCCGTGCCGCCACGTCGCGGAGGGCGGCTTGCCGAGCGGCGCGCGCACGCGCCTGCAGATTCCCGCCAGGGGGGACATCGACCGTCACCGACTCGAAGGGCACCTCGAGTTCGGAAGCGAGCGCCGCCGCGCGCCCGAGCTCGAGCGCAGCTTCGGTACGCAGCCCATGATTGATGCCGCAAGCCGCGACGCGATGGCCGAGGCGGCCCCGCAAGTGCGCCAGCGCGTGGAGGAGCGCCATGGAGTCGGGACCACCACTCACCGCGCACAGGACGAGATCGCCCCGCGCGAAGACGGCGTCGTCGGCGACGGCGCGCGCTATCAGGGTGGGCAGCGAGGGCCGACGACGGTCGGCGCGCCCGACCGGGCGCTCAGCGGTCACAGAAGCTCGAACGCCTTGCAGAAGGCGAGATCCTCGGCGTCCCAGGCCGCATCGCGGTGCGGAGCGTCCGGGAAGCCGAGGGAGCAACTCGGCGCTGCGTCATCGAAGTGAGCACAGCTCTCGCAGCTCCACATGAGCCGGAAGTCTGCCGCCTCTCGACGCAAGAGCGCGTCGATCGGGAGGATCACTCGCTCTTGCCCGGCCGCGCGCGCCGAAGCACGACGACCGTCTCCACGTGGCTGGTCTGCGGGAAAATCTCGAACGTCTCGATCGTCTCGATGGCGTACGGACCAACGGCGGCTCCGGCGCGACCGCGGCCCCCGCAAAGGATCGCGAGGTCACGCGCGAGCGTTGCCACGTCGCAGGAGACGTAGACCACCCGACGCGGGCGCGCCTTGGCGATCGCGGCGCAGGCTTCGCGCGCGCCGGTGCGCGGCGGGTCGAGCACGACGAGATCGACCTTCGCAGGTACCACGTAGGTCGCGGCGTCGGCGACGACGTGCTTGCCGGAAAGCGATCGCGCCTCGAAGCTCTTGCGCGCCGCGCGCACGGCGGCTTCGTCGAGCTCGACGCCGATGAACGAGGCCGCGCCCTTGGCGAGCAGGACCGAGAGCGTCCCGCTGCCCGAATAGAGCTCCAGCACGTTCTGTCCGCTGTCGGCACTTCGTGCCTCTCTTGGTCCCGAATCGCCTGCCGCGGCGAGCTCGGCGACGCGACGCGCGAGGAGGGCGGCGCCTGCGTCGGAAGGCTGGGCGAAGCCACCGGGCGCGATCGTGAGGGGCGCGCCGTCGGGCCCTTCGACGATGGGCGAAGGATCGCCGAACAGGGCGGCCTGCCGCACCTCGGCGAGACGCACGCGAGCGCCGGCCCAGGTTCCGGCGCGGACGTGCGCGTCGATCGCGCCGTAGGTAGCCGAGGAAAGCTCACCTTCCCACGCCAGATCGACGACCGGGCGGACTTCGCCTCCGCTGCGACCGAGCGCGAGACTGGCATCGCCATCGCCCCGTGATCCGGCGAGCGCCTTGCGGAGCTGGGCGACGCCAGAGAGCAGAGGCTCGGCGAGCACCGAACAGGACTCGATGGAGACGAGATCGTTGGTGCCCGCAGCGCGATAGCCGACCGCGATCCCGTTGCGATCGGCGCGCACGTGCAGCCGCGCCCGCGTGCGATAGGCGAGCGCGGCCGGCCCGGCGTGCGTGGTGATGGCGGGAAGCGTCGCGACGGGTACACCCAGCGCGTGGGAGATGCCAAGGGAGACGATTCGTGCGTGCTCGCGGCGCTGCGCGTCGACGTCGAGGTGCATCCAGTCGCAACCGCCGCAGCGGCGAACGATCGGACAGATCGGCTCGACCCGATCGGGCCCCGGCGTGATGACGCGCAGAATGCGCGCTTGCGCGCCCTTCGCGGCGGCGCCGGGGTCGAGGATGGAGAGGCGGTCGCCAGGGGCGGCTCCGCGCACCCAGATGACCCGACCGTCGTGCCTTGCGAGACCGGCTCCACCGGCGCCCAGCGATTCGACATCGACTTCGATCGGCTCACTGCGTGGAGCGCCCGGCTTGTTGCGGCCTTGCGCCGCGCGATGTCCCAAGATTGACCCGTCTTGTACGATCTACTTCATCGCGATGGTCTCTTTACGGACCTCGCCCGAAGAGACCAGGACGCTGATGATCTTGTCGGGCCCCCCGGCCCGCGTGAGCGTGATGCGGTGCTGGCCAGGCGGAACGGGCGCCTTGACGACCGGGCTCGGGCCGAGCGACTCGCTCCCCCGGCGTACGTCGTCGCAGAACGGCTTGCAGATGATCGTGAGGTAGCCCGGCTCTTCACCGGGCGTCGCCGTTGTGGCCGGCGTCGTCGGCGCGCTGCCCGAACCGGGCTTGGGCGCGGTGTTGGGCGCGGCGGCGACGACCGACCCGCGGGGCGCGGGGCTGGTCGGCTTGCCCACGACGACGTCGCTGCGCGCGGTGATGGGCGCCAGCGAAGCGCTCGGCCCCGAGGGGACCGCCTCGGCGGCGATCGCGATCGCGGGAGGCGCAGGCGCGACGAGCTTCAGGTACAGAAGGGTGGCGAGCCCAGCGACGCATATCGCCGTCAGCACCGAGAGCGTCACGAGGACCGCCAGCCCCTGACGGCTCGCCTGCCCCTTCGTCACGTCTTGCTTGGCCAGCCAGAGCGTCGCCGCGTCGGGGCGCGGCATCGACATCACCGTCTCGATGGCGGCTTGCGGACGACCCTGGAGGTTTGGCGCGGCAGGCAACGGACCCGGCGTCTGCGAGAGCGGCAGCGGCGCGGGCGGCGCACCGATCGGAGGCACCCCGAACATCTGCATTCCGTGGGACTGGCCACCTTGTCCTTGATGTCCCTGGTGCGACGGGTGTCCTTGACCTGGGTGCCCCTGACCCGGATTGGACGGCGGCGGTCGGCCGAACGTGGGCGCCGGCCCGAACGAGGGCGGCCCATTCTGCTGCTGTGACACCTGTTGCGTCGGCGCGCTGGTGCGCTTGTTGTACTCGCTCTGCGGGCCGGGGTTCTGCGGACCGGATCGCCGCGCCAGCATCGCCTGGGCGGCGTCGTCGCGCATCGCGATCGTCGTCGGGATGTCCTCCTCCTCGTCGGTGAGCGACGAGCCTGCCATGCCGCCGCCGTGCGGCGGGCGCGAGGGCGGACGGGGCAGGACCGGCGAGGACGGCGGAGGATGCGGCGCGACCCGTGGGGGCGCCGGCGT
>Ga0105046_10018877_pt1 | contig 10479 bp, 9 predicted proteins | sample MAT03_FD_78385 | JGI IMG/M metagenome (GOLD analysis project Ga0105046, IMG submission 78385) | Freshwater microbial communities from Lake Fryxell liftoff mats and glacier meltwater in Antarctica - MAT-03 (megahit assembly) | ecosystem: Environmental > Aquatic > Freshwater > Ice > Liftoff... | reverse complement strand
TTTTCGTCGAAGGGCAACTCAATGAGACCGTTCAACCGCATTTGTTTCGTGGCTCTGACATCGCGAGCGGTGGATTGAATCACGTCGGGCTCGGTTCGGTCGGGCAAACAACCTGCTAACCCAACGACAATGGCAATGTCCGTTGCGTGCCCGATGCCCGTCAGTGCCAGCGATCCATACAACTGCACTTGCACGCGAGCGATTTTGTGGTGAGCATCTTGTGAAGCCTGTAGCCTTTCGACGCATTCCCTCCCAAATCGAAACGCGGCGATCATGGGGCCGACAGTGTGCGAACTGGACGGACCAACACCAATTTTGAACAGATCAAAAATACTGTACACGCGATTGCCTTTGTTGTGTTTTGATATGCCAGAAACACTATTATTGTATCGGAACTTCCGCCTCCAATCCAAACCAACCGTAGACTCAAGCGGGTTTACGCCACGAAAAGTCCATGATAATGACATCGTCCCAGTCGCAGCCAAGACAGTTTTTGATTCCCGTTACCAGAAACTTGGTCGAATATGCTGCGATCCTAGTGTGGTGGCTAATAGTCCTATGGTTGGTGACTGCTAGCAAATTGGATGGAACATTTTTGACTTGTGTTGTCATCCTGGGATGCTGGACGAAGACGGCACTCTTTGGTGCCGAAAACCTTAAGCAGCTTTACGACGCGTCTCAGTGCAACCTCGCCCATCATCGTTTCTTGATGTTGATGGGGATCAACATGTCGCAAATGATCCTTTCGTTTGCATTCGATTTTCATTTGCTGCACAGCCTCAATGCAGTTGCCTTCTCAGGCGTTGCCAAAGATGTTGGGCAGTTGGAGGTTTTGTTTGATTTCTTTTACCTCAGCACGCTTAACTTTTCCTTCTTTGGCTACAGCGAAATCATGCCTCAAACGGTGCCGGCCAAGATCGTAAACTTGACCGAAATTGTAATGGCGTTTGTGACGGTGATCTTTCTACTGTCCGACTTCATCAGCCTAAAGGATTCCATACGAAGCCAGCCATGATTCGGCATTAGATAAGTCTGCGGCGGGCCAGGAAGCCAGGGAGACGGGGCGAAACAGAATGCCGATGAGTTATGTCGGCAAGCCAAAGCGTGTCATAGGAAGGAGTTATCGTTCTTTTCGAGTCGTTTTCTTAGCGTTGCCCTCGGTTGCGACATCCTTTTGTATTGGTCCCTGCGACGCTTCACGACGCGAGGTTCAAATCGTCTTGGCCGATCGACTACAACACACTGACTTATCGATAAAAGCATTTTGCGGCAGTAGACTTCTAGCACAGCCGAGTTTGCTATTCTGCAAATCTCTTGCCAGCCCCCTAACACGAATTGGCATGCGCTGGTACAGCTGATTTGCCTCGGCGTCATATCGGCCAGTGTAGCTGCCAATGCGATTTTTGTTCGAATGCGATTGTATGCCAGCAGCATCGTTATCCAAAACCAGCGGTGGACCATCTCAGGTGACTTGCATCGAACGTGAGCCAAGTTCATGTTCGACTTGATACTTCTGCAATCCAATTCGACGTTCCAGCGGAAGCCAAAGAGCTCTGAAATTTCGTCTTTGGTTATCGCGTTCTCCCCTTTGGCATCAAGCATGGTCGTTACGATGAAAAATGGCTGTTGTGTATAGCGACGACTAGTTTTCCCTCGCCGCGACAACAAAAACTCCCGAGTAAAAATCGAAACGCTAGCATTTTGGCGGGCGTTTTCGCACGATAAACGGGATCGCACCCATCTTCGAGATGTCCTCTTGAGAAAATCCGCGCAAAGCGTGTCAAGCATCCGATTCCGAAAATCGCCCAAAATCTGGTTGACAAATGCCCCCCCCTCTTTACAACGTAGAAACGTGTCAACGGTCTAACAGGGGTTGTATGCTCCTGTATCGGTGGCAGCAAAAAAATTCGACCTATACGGTTCGATTTGATCTTTCAAACCAAAAGGCGGGAAAACTTAACCACAACCCGACGCGTAAGCGAGGGAAACGTACAAATCCCTCGCTCACGCGTCGGGTTATGTACGGATTTACAATCAATTCGCACAGGTCGAATTTTTTTTCCAGAACAGAGGCTGTTTGTGAAAAGACATACTGACGACGGTTTAATCTTTTCTCTTCTGACGATGTTTTTTTATCCTGTTTTGATTGTTTTTGCCATTCCCGTCCAGTGTTGCTTTGCGGAAGAGTACTACCTGCTAAGTGGTGAGATTTCGTCAACCGGCAAACAAGCTTCGGGGAAGACAGTAACGACGAGAAGTAGATTTGTGGTTGCGTCCGCTAAAGAGGTTTGCCTGTCTGGGATTTCTACGAGCGACGGAAACGAGTCATTTCACATCGCTGGAAAGAAATTCGATCGGCTCACTGTAGAAACCAGTTTGGCGACTGGAGAAATACTATTGGGAGCTAAATCTAAACGGCAGGTAGATCACGTAATTGAGCAAGGGTCGTTTGATCCTAGCAAGCCTCCTCTCTACCAATCGCAATCAATCTCTTTCATCCCCTTTGCGATATACTTTAGTTCAGGTTCGACAGAAATTGAAGCTTCCAAAGTTCTCAGGGGAGAGGCTCCTTTTTCAAATGAGTACGGCACCCTAAGTGTGGAGAGAGATGGCAACAAAATTCGCTCGATCAGCTTCGAGCAGAGTGCCGGTCAGCTAATTAGCGCACAATCTCGCATCAAACTTGAGGACTTTAGATCGAAGCTTTACACGCGAGGAGTGAAAAGAATTGGTTCCAAAGTTGTGTTTGATCCGTATCTTTCTTTTCAGGAACCGGCACTTTGGACCGCCAATGGGACAGTTGAGAGATTACCTGTGTCACTCGATGAAGTTGGTTCTCGTATAGAGCTGTTTTTTGCTGTGACGGATTTCAAGGTTGGCGAACACTTTGCACGCGACTACGTGGACTCTATCCTTTCAATCATACCGGACGGAACGCGCGTTGTTCGAAACGGAACCGTCCTTTATGAGTGGAGAGGCGGCAAGAAAACGGCCGCTGTCGATTTCTCTGCTCTCCAAGCTGGTAAGGAATTGTCTTTCAAGGAAAGAGGCTGGTCCGTCAATTTGATAGTCACCGGTTTATTGGTAGTTGTTTTCACCCTGTCTTCCTTAGTTTTAGCCTTCCATAAGCTATTCAAATGACGCTAATCTTCAATACTCAGTCTTTACGCAGTGGGTCAAAGAGGTACGGAACAACAATTACAGAGCTTGTTGTCAGTATTGCCGTGGTCTGCTTGCTTGTGTCGCTGCTTCTTAACGCAGTGCATTCAGCTAGGGAAGCAGCCAGAAGGTTTCATTGTTTAAGCAACCTTCGCAACCTCTCCATATCAGCCCTTGCTTTTGAGTCGGCAAACGGTTCCCTCCCCAAGGGAATTGACTCGCCGAAAAGTATGTCACACAACTCCAGAGGACTCCACAATTTTGTTGGGCACCTTGTCCATCTTCTGCCGCACATAAACGAGAATATGCAGCACGATTTTTGGGATGGTAGTTATCGGTCACAGTCGCCTTGGTGGAAAAGGGATTTACCGACATGCATCAAATCAGCAAATGTGGTCTTCCGCTGCCCATCTGACGACGCTTCTTTCGCGATTAAGGCAGGAAGTCGGGATAACGGAACGATAATGTGGGCAAGCGGACAGAATAGGACAGTGTCTTATCTGTGGCTCTCTGGAATTCCCCCAAGTCCCGTTTCGTCCGATGTTGGTTTGACGAACTACCTGGGTAATGCAGGACGTTGGCCTATTGATGGACGCGATACGACGTTCCCTCCCAACCAGCAGTTATTACTAGATGAATTTCGCGGCCCATTCCGGATAGGAAGAGCAATAAGGCTTCGAGAGATAACCGATGGGCTTTCCAACACATTGCTCTTGGGAGAAGTGACCGGCGGGTACGACAGCGATAGGCTGCGAATTACGTCATTCGGGCTACCTTGCTCACCAATGTGGACGCACGCAAATGCGGAAAATGTTAACAGTACAACCTACCGTCACCATAAAGACTGGTTTCGATTTAGTAGCTCGCACACTGGGAATCTGTTGAATTGGACGAAGGCTGATGGATCGTGCTTGACGATTGCAGCCCACATGGATTCACGAATCATGCTATCTCTAAGCGGAATAGCGGATTCAAAAATTACACTATTAGATTAAATGGAGCAGTGATGCGCATGTTATCGCTTATTTCAATCTTGCTACTACTGACTGGTTTCAATCAAGCGTCTTCCTCGCTAGCTTCTCAAGAAGAGTCCTCCAGTTCAGATTTCTCCGAATCTCGCACGCCCACGTCCTATTGTGGAATCTATTGTGTTAATGCGGTAGCCACGTCGTTCGGGCGGACCTCAGACCCCGCGAGCATCATTCAAGAAAAGTACCTTTCTGGACGATTTGGTTCCACAGCAAAAGATCTTGAACAATTGAGCTCAGACCTTGGGCTGATGTCCGTATCAAGACAAAACCTTTCCTTTCTAGATCTCGAACTTTCGAACTGTCCAGCGATACTACATGTACGCACTCCAGGCTCGGTTAAATCCTCGCATTGGATGTTATTCTTCGGATTCGAGAAAAATGGTAAGGTACGAGTCTACGATCCACCACGACACCAGGGTTCGCTAACAGAGGGTGAATTGCTTTCAATATGGGACGGTGTCGCCATTTTTGTTTCCGACGATCAAAAACATCTTCCAAAATATTTTTATCCGTTCTTTGTCCTGATTTCGATTTGTGTTCCGATTGCTGGATTTCATTTTACAAACAGGATAGGTCTCAATTGCAAGCTTGAATTTTTGGTTGTAATAGTTGCGTCGGTCGTATTTACTCATGTGTGTTTTCCAGCTGGATTCTTATGGAATCACTTGCCGCAGAGCATTTTATTCGCTGCACATCAGAAGATTTCCCATAAAGACTACTCTTATGAGGATATACGGAAGTTGCACAGCCGGAATGAAGTTCAATTGATTGATGCCAGAGCAGAAGACGCCTTTGACGAATACCGACTACCTGATGCAAAGAACCTCCCGGTCAGCTCGGGGATTTTGGCGATTAAGAATTTTTCTGAATCTCTCGACCACAAAAAGAAAATTGTAGTTTATTGCCAAAACAATCAATGTGGATGGGCACATAAAGTCGCGGGTTTATTGGAGATGATGACGCAGAAACCGATTGGGGTCTTTCGTGGAGGTGTTGAAGAGTGGTATCAGAAAAGTCTCAACGAGTAGTCAAAGCCTTAGTTGGAATAATTTGCGCTGCATTAGCGTTTGTTCTTTCTCTGAGCTCATTCTCACACCTGCGAAACCCATACGAGTTTCTTGGAGTTGTGCATTCGTACAAAATGCTCCCTAGGTTCGCTGCGGAATTTATCGCGACTATATTTCCAAATATTGAACTGACAGTTGCAATTGCCATTTTGTTTTTCGCAAGACAGAGGGTTTTGGCCTTGCTAATTTGCGTCGTGCTTTTTTCGACCTATTCGATTGCCCAACTATGGGTGTTCAGCCATGGTTTGAACGTTTCTTGTGGGTGTCTTGGTTCAAAGGACAACGATCCCGTGAGTTTAGTAACGATTTGCAGAACGCTCCTGCTCGCTGCTACGAGCGTTTTAGGTGTCTTGCTTTTGAAAATGCTCCCGCCAAGCGAAGAAATTTGCTGCCGTAAGGACCGTTCAAGTTGATGTCAATGCAAAAGTTTACTTCTTAGCGAATTCGTGTAGCAATCGGCCTGGGCTGCCCATGATGTTGTAGCCTGCATCGACGTGGAGGATTTCGCCTGTTATGCCGCCGCTGTAGGGGCTCATCAAATAAGCGCCCGACCGACCGACTTCTTCGTGCGTAACGCAGCGACCAAGCGGTGCAACGTATCCATAGTACTCTTGCATTTCGCCAACGCCTGCCGCGACTCCAGCAAGCGTCTTGAGCGGTCCGGCGCTGACTGCGTTCACTCGAATACTCTTCGGACCCATGTCGTAAGCCAGATAACGAACGGTCGCGTCCAGTGCCGCCTTGCAAATACCCATCACGTTGTAGCCAGGCACGCATTTCTCGCCACCGAAATACGTCATCGCAAGAACGGATGCTTCGGGATTCAAAATGGGGCGTGCAGCATTCGTCACCGAAATCAAACTGTAGACGCTTACATCCATGGCTAGTTTGAAACCGGCACGACTCGTTTCGACGGTATCCCGAGACAAATCATCGCGGTCTGCAAACGCGATGGAATGAAGTAGGAAATCAATATTGCCCATTTTTTCGCCGGCCATTTTCATAAATGCATCGACCTGCGCGTCGTCCTGAACGTCGAGCGGTTCGAGAAACGCTGCCTGGTCCGGGTAATGGACGGTGCATTTCGAAACCCGCATACGATTTTTCTTCTTTTCGTCCTCAGGTTTGTCTGGCAAATGAGAAAATCCGCAAACTCCGCCATGTTCCATGACCTCGCGAGCGATTGCCCAAGCGATAGACCGATCGTTTGCAACCCCAAGAATCAATCCCTTCTTGCCTTCGAATAACTTCATTGCGACAAACCTTAGCCATTGAGAAGATGAGTTAGAATTTTCCTATCCGCTTAGCCTAACCGCCCATGGTGACCGTCGACAAGCCCCGCTCGACCGGACAACACCTCTTGAGAAAGCGTGCGCCAGGCTCGTTGCCCTCTCGATTTCCGGTTATTATTGTTCTGTGAAGCCGAAACCACTGTCCAAACAACTCCATTTTCAACCAAAGAACAAGTTCAATATGCCAGAGGATTCGCCTGAAAAACAGCGTCCGCAATACAACCGTGTGATCCTAAAACTCAGCGGAGAGAGTCTCGCGCACTCCGGCGAACGCGGAATCAGCATGGACGAGGTGACCGCGATCGCCAAACAAATCAAGCAGGCGCACGAGCTGGGGTGCCAAATCGCCGTAGTCGTTGGCGGTGGCAATATCCTGCGAGGTGCCCAATTCAAAGGCTCAAGTGGGGAAATGATCCAGGAAGCGACCGCTCACTACATGGGTATGCTCGCAACCGTCATCAATGCACTGGCCATGCAGGATGCGCTTGAAAACATCGGCTGCACAACTCGCGTCATGTCGGCCATCAAAATGGATGGAGTTGCCGAGCCTTTCATTCGTCGCCGAGCTATTCGTCACTTGGAAAAGGGGCGTATCGTCATCCTCGCAGCTGGAACCGGTGCTCCTTTCGTTACCACCGATACTGCTGCCGCCAATCGTGGCCTCGAACTCGATGCAGATATTGTCCTGAAAGCGACCCGCGTCGACGGGGTCTATAGCGAAGACCCAGAAAAGAACCCGCACGCAACGCTCTATCGCGAATTGGATTACGACACCGTCATCGAACGCAATCTCAAAGTGATGGACTCGACCGCAATCGCTCAATGCCGTACTCATCAGTTGCCAATCTTGATCTTCAATTTCAAGAAAGAAGGCAACATCGTGAAAGCTGTAAGCGGCCAAAAAGTCGGAACGCGAATTAGTCCGCGAACCGAGTCTGGCGAACGTATTCTAGTCAATGCAACCTGATTTTTATGGCTTAAGTCCCACCCTGGTAAGATCCTCTTTAGAATTTTAGGAGTAATGCATTATGAGTGTCGAAGAAATTTTGATGGACACGGAAGACCGCATGGACAAGGCTCTAGGCGTGCTTAAAAACAATTTGGCGGGTATTCGAACCGGACGCGCAACTCCGGGCTTGCTCGACTCCGTAAAGGTAACAATCTACGGTTCGCAAACCCCGCTAAAACAATTGGCCAGCGTGGGAGCACCCGAACCGCAACAATTGGTGATCCGTCCGTTCGACAGCAGCACCATCAAGGAAATTGAAAAAGCGATCGTCGCCAGCGAGCTCGGGCTCAATCCGCAAAGCGATGGGCGTATCATTCGAATCAACATTCCACCCTTGAGCACCGACGTGCGAAAGAAACTGGTTGCTCGCATCAAGGACTTGTCCGAGGAAAGTCGAGTTTCCATTCGCAACGTTCGACGGGACTCGAACAAAGCCGTCGATACTTCCGAAAAAGAAAAACTCATCAGCGAGGATGACCGCGACAAAGCCAAAGAAGACATTCAAGAGCTAACAAAGAAATTTGAGAGCTCGGTGACTGACTTAGCCCGAAGCCGTGAAACCGATGTTATGGATGAATAATTCGGTGCTCGGCAACTATTTGAATCTGAGAGCAAGTCCGATTAAAGTGGTTTGCTCTCCCTCGGCCAATGACTCCCCCATCAGAACCCTGCCATGCTTCAACCCGTTCATTCGCGACCGCGTCCTTTTTATGTCTTGATTAGTGCGATCGGTCTTGTCCTTTGCGGCACCGTCGCCGCGAGCTGGCTTCAAGCCCAGGACAAAGATGTGCCTGGGCGAGAAATCCTCAAGAAGCCGCCACGATTGAAGCGACCGGAACTAAAACCCGCATCGCTGCCGATCGCCTTTTTCGAGGGGGAGCGAGTGGCCTTGGTTGGGAGCTCCACTGCGGAAAAGATGAATCTATACGGGAACTTCGAAACGCGTTTGCATCTGCGATTTCCTGAAAAGAAACTGGTCGTTCGCAATTTTGCAAGGCCGGCAGACGAGGTCGGCAACCGGCAACGGCCTGGCAACTACGATCTGCTCGACGATCCACTCTATGGTTTCTCGCCCGATACCGTTCTATGCTTTTTTGGATTCAACGAGTCGTATTCTGGCCCCGAAGGAATCGATGGTTTCAAACGGGGATACCGTTCCTTCTTACAGCAATTTTCCGAACGTTACACGCGCGATGACTCGGGAAGCAAGGTTCGCTTCGTTCTCGTGACTCCAGCTGCGTTCGAAAACACAAATGATCCTTTGCTTCCAAATGCAGAAGCCATCAATAAGAACTTGGCCCTCTATGCCGATGCGATTAAACAAGTTGGCAACGAAACCAATTGGCCAGTGGTGGATTTGTTTGCGGGCACGAAACTGCAATACGACGCGGAACCTAAATGCCAGTTTACGCTAGCTGGATTCGCGATGAACGAACAGGGCGATGCGGTGATTGGCAAACTCTTGGATGAAGGACTTTTCGGTAAGTCCAATTTGAATCCATCCCGACCCGTGTACGCTAAAGTAAAAGCGGCTGTCGTCGACAAAAGCTGGGTGCATGCACAGGACTATCGGATGCTCAATGGCTGGTACGTCTATGGTGGCCGGCGCACTTGGGATCAGGAGACGTTTCCAAACGAGTACCTAAAGATTCGCGGTATGGCGGCTTTACGCGATGCGTACATTTGGGATCTTGCCAGCGGAAAAAATCCGGCTCCTATCGATGACGACAAGACGAACCCGCTGGTTGTCCCTGAAACTCGATTTGGTGACCCGCGCCAAAAGTACTCCGAGCCTGCAGAACTCAAATACTTGAGTCCCTCCGAATTTATCGCGGCAACCGACGTTGCCGATGGACTTGAAATCAAACTCTTTGCGGACGAGACCAAATTCCCAGAACTGGCCAAACCCGTTCAACTGAACTTCGATAACAAGGGCCGGCTTTGGGTTTCCTGCATGCCAACTTACCCACAATGGCGACCAGGTGACAAGCATCCAAACGATCGCTTACTGATATTCGAAGATACCGATGGCGACGGCACCGCTGACAAATGCAAAACGTTTTATGACAAACTGCATTGCCCCACCGGTTTCGAGTTCTATAACGGAGGCGTTCTCGTTGTCGATCAACCTAGATTGATCTGGCTCAAGGATACGGACGGTGACGATAAAGCCGATCAAGTCGTCGAGATTATGGATGGTTGGGGAACCGACGATACGCACCATACTATCGGTGCATTCGAATTCTCACATGGCGGATTGCTGCATATGCTCGAGGGGGTCGCGATGAGCACTACGCTCGAGACGCCTTGGGGACCAAAGCGATGGTCCGGAGCCGCTGGCTCGTTCGTGTTCGATCCCAAGACATTCGAGATCAAACGATTTACGACGCCAGGCTATGGCAACCCATGGTGCATGACCTTTGATCCGTGGGGGCAAGGAGTCGTCGGAGACGGAACCAACGCGCAACAACATTGGGCAACCGCACTCTCTGGCAATCAAATCGGACCACGCCGCGGGCTCGATGCCATATTCGATAATCAAGGCATGCGGCCTGCACTAGGCAACGAATTCATCTTCTCTAAGCACTTGCCGGATTCGATCCAAGGCCAGTTCACTTACGCGTGTGTGATCAACATGAACGGCATGCCTCGGTTCCGAGTTCGCGATGACGGCGCGGGATTCGCCGGCGAACGAATCATGAAGGATGATGGCAAGCCAAACGATTTAATCAGCAGTAAGGACAAAAATTTCCGACCTGCTGATCCTCAAGTTGGACCGGATGGAGCCCTATGGTTTGGAGATTGGTGCAATGCCCTGATCGGCCATATGCAGTATTCACAGCGAGATCCCAATCGCGACCACGTTCGGGGACGCGTCTATCGAATGGTGGCCAAGGATCGACCCTTGGTAAAGCCCTTGA
>Ga0105046_10018876_pt1 | contig 10479 bp, 5 predicted proteins | sample MAT03_FD_78385 | JGI IMG/M metagenome (GOLD analysis project Ga0105046, IMG submission 78385) | Freshwater microbial communities from Lake Fryxell liftoff mats and glacier meltwater in Antarctica - MAT-03 (megahit assembly) | ecosystem: Environmental > Aquatic > Freshwater > Ice > Liftoff... | reverse complement strand
CCGTGGGGCCGGGAGCGGGTGATGCGGAAGGCCGGAGCCGCGGCCGTCGGGTCGCCCAAGCTGCCGGCGGAGGGTCCGGCTTGGCAGAGCCGGCGCAATCCCTCGACGAGGTGGGGCGGCCACTTGGAAAGGTTGGCGATTGTGCGGTGCTTGACCTTGCCCTCCCGGCGAAACGTTTCGCGCAGCAGGATGCAGGGCGGAGAGCTGCGGTTGGGGATGCGCGCGATAAATATAGCTACTTAACGAATGACAATGTAGGAAAAAAAGATTTGCCAGTGAAGGATATTTTGAATCTAAAGGAAAATTTACATGGCTACATTTGGAAGACAAAAAAGGCAATCAACCTCCTGCGTCGCAAGTAGTTGACTGCCTTTTTGTCTTTGGAACTTCAGGCTAATGAGGGAGGTGATCGCAAAGCGCTGCGCGCTTGCATCCATTTCTTCATGCGAAAAAAAGCTGTCCCCTCCCACAAAATAGGTAATCCGTGCTTCTTTTTTCAGGACGCTAACCGCCGGGCCGATCCGTTGTGACCCATCGGGAAATCCGACGAATAATAATTGTGACATGTGAGAAGATTTTAGGGGGGACTCGATTCCCTCACGGAATCGTGTGCCACCCCAAGAAAACCTTTAGTGGCAATTTTCTTTGAGCGCAAGAAAATGCGCCGTTTTATTATCCGAAACGATCGCTATTTCCCCGTCGAAATCAGGAACTCTGAAGTTAGAGTAAATACATGCGTCAACTGAAAACCCCACGACATGTATTATTTTAATAATGTATATGATGTAAGTTCAAAATTTCGAGTGACTTTCACGGTTTACGGAGCTCCAATCAGACGTCCTTACATGTAGAAAACGCGGATAAATTTATCAAGAGCGGAGGCGCCGATACGTCCGGGGGGAGCAGCCTATCACGGAATGAAATCTTTTGGAAAAGTGAAATTCATCGGAAAAACCCAGCCGGGTGGCGATTTCCTTGTTCATCAATTTGCCTTCGGAAAGCAGTTCGGCCGCATGGTGGAGGGTCCGCTCCGCGCGAAATCGTCCCGGAGAAACTCCCAGCACCCGCTTAAACGACCTCCGCAGCGTGTCATAGCTTACTCCGACGGATTTTGCCACATCCCGTGGCGTCATGCGCTCTTCCAGACGCTGACTGAAGATGTCGCCAGCTTGTTTCACCAAGGAACGTTCGAAACTGTTGATATAATCATGTTGTTTTGCAGTGGTCATCTGAGTCTCGCACAGAAAGAGCTGGAGGGCACAAACCTGTCGCAGCGTGTAGGAGCTGTCTCCTTCAGGCCCAGGCTCAGCGAGCGCCTGCATTTTGGGCAGCCAATGCTCCACCGGATGCAAGTGCATGACGGGTCGCTCCACATTCAGTAGCCCGGACTTTTGCCAGAGGGAAAAAACCGGGCCGCCAAAGGCCAGGAAGAATTCATCCCATTCCTGGCCTTTTCCCGGGGAGTAGCGATGCTGGAAAGCGGGGAAGACCATGATCAAGTCACCCGCTGCGACGGGGCGCGGACCGGTCCGCTCGTCTTCGTAGATTCCCTCGCCACGCAGGATGTAAATAAGGCCGTAATTGGTGGTTACACGCGCCGCCTTAAGCCCGGTGCGTTCGGTGACATGAAGAAACGCCGCGCGAGTAATGCGGCCCAAGGGCGAGTACCCCTCGGATTGGAGAACCAATTGCGATTTGCCTACGGGAACTATGGCCATGTCGTAAAATCTACATGTTTGATCCGTTTTTGTCTATTCCCTTTTGGCGTCGCAGGGACAATGGTTCACGTCTATGAACATTATTTTTCTCAGACAAAACATAGTGGCTCGGATTCTTGGTGTGGTCCTTGCCGGGTTTTCCTTGCAAGCTGCCTCAGCTCAAACGGCGAGGGTCTGGACTTCAACAACTACAGGAACCTACGATTGGTCCGATGGAGTGAACTGGGTGGGCAGTATTCCGGATTCCACGGGAGAATCCGCCAATTTTGGAGCCTCGGGAGCGACGCTCCAAGGAAACGTGACCGTGAATCAAGACATCGTAGGCCTCACGATCGCCGGGCTTGCCACTGCCAGCGTAGTGCAGAGCGGGACCCTCACGGTTACAGGCAATGGAATCACCCTCGATACTGGCAACGCAAGTAAGGCTTTCGTTACCGCAGGCGGTAGCGCTCCCATTCCGACTTATGCGATAAACCTGAATGTCACTGACGCGCAGGGACTGGATATCGTAGCGCAAAATCATATGATCATCAGCGGAAACATTACCACTGTAACGACAGGCACGACCCTCTTGACCGGTGGCGGCAATGTCTTTCTTGGCGGCACCAACAGCTTTAACAATGCGATGGTTACCAATGCAACCCCCTCTTATTTCGCCACGAATACGAGCGCGTTCGGGGGATCCGGAACTATGATGTTTAATAATACGATAAACCAAACATCGGGTGTTGCCACGCGTGCCACGGGGACTACGAACTTCACGCTTGCCGTGAACTCGGGAACCTTCACCGGTGTAACGACCGGCCGCAATGTATTTTCCAGCGGCGGCACCGGAACGATCTTGAACGTTACGACCAGCACCTTTCTTAATGATACGGTTGGCAATGCGCCATTCGAAATTACTATGCTTAGATCTCCCAACCTCCCTTTTTCGCCCACCCCCACCGGCATCGGAACCGTGATGTTTTCGGGGTCGAACTTCACCATAACCCGTAATGTACAGGTCGAAGGAGATCAATTTATTACCGGAAAAGCGGATTCGAGGCTGGAGTTCGCCCCCGCGACTGGAACCCAGACGTGGAGTGGCAACATCAACCGCGGCGCGGCTGTAAATGACAGTTGGTTTGCGCTTAACTCGGAAGGACCGGTCGTCGTCAAGTCCGGCAACGGGAAAGTGATCTTATCGGGATCCAACAACTATGTCTTCCAGACGGGAGTGACGGTGGGAACCCTGCTCGTCAACGGAGTGCACACTGCCACAGCCACGGGCGGCGCGCTAAACTCAGGCCGGAATGGATTCGGTGATGCCACCACCGGAAATTACCTGATCAGCTCTGGAGGCACACTGGGAGGAACCGGTCGTATCGCCATTACCGCCACGGCAGCCAATACGAACATGCTTTTGGTGCAATCCGGCGGCTTTCTTGCCCCCGGGGCCAGCATCGGCCAGCTCACCCTCGATGGCGTGAACATCTCGGGAGCTGGCTCCAAGGTTCTCAACATGGCAACCGGAGCCCGGTTTGTCTTCGAGCTTGATGGCAGCGGCGGCACGCCTGACCAGCTTTCCTTCTGGAACTATGTGCCAAACGATGTGCTTCTTTCCAATAATGCCATCAATCTGTCGCTGCTGGGCACGGAGACTGGTGGCACCTATACCGTGGACCTGTTCACCTTCTTCGGTAACAATGGGATTACGGCGGCTGCGAGTGGGATTGGCTCCGGTCTGATCGTGGGAACCACGAGCCCGAACATTAGCTCGGCCAGCATTATCTATAACACCAACGCTATCAGTCTTCAATACACCGTCATTCCGGAGCCCGGCTCTGTCATGCTGCTCTGCCTCTCGGCTGCGGGCGCACTGGTTTTCTTTGGGCGCAGGCGCGCGGTCCCGGCTAAAGTCTTGCCCGTTTGAGAGAAACTGGTTGATTCCGTCTCTAGCTTTGAGGTTCGGAGTACGGGAAAACTTGTCATGACGAATCTGATCCCAGTTCTATATACTTACGCTCATTGCGCCAGATGGGCTGCTTTTTGCGGTCGCCCGAAAAGCCACTCTTATCGGAAGGACTTCGCCCACATTTTCGACTTTTCCAAGCACACGATGTCTTCCACCCACGAGTCGGGTATTAATGCGAGGAATTTTCATCCTGTGAGGAATTCGCTGCGACGAGTCGGGTAATCTGACTATGGAAAGGCCCCGACTTCTCTTCAATGCCTCGGAGCTACCACGGATCCGCCGCACGCTTCCGGACGGCGGTCGCGTGCTGCTGGACGAGGTTCGCCGGGTTGTCAAAACGTTTCCCGGGCGGATCAATCAGGTGCTTGCCTCGTGGTCGAGCGCGGAAGCGGTGCAGGTGGCGGAGGCCTACGCGCTGACCGGGGAGGAGGAGTTTGCGGAGTGGACGCGCAGGCGCTTACGGGCTCTCGTTCAGGAAAAATCGTGGAAGTTTTCGCTACACGAGGCGAGTTGTCCGAACTGCGATCATGTGATGGCTAATGTCGGTGCGGGTGTTGCCTATGCGCACGATTTGCTGGGGGAAAGCGTCGGGGAAGCGCTCACTGCGTTGTTGGAAACCGAAATGCCAAGGCTGCTTTTCGATCCGTTTCTCAAAGAATGCAGAAATGAAAATTCATTTTGGTCCCACCCGAAGGCAAGATCGAATTGGACGATCATGACGGGCGGGGACGCCGGTTTTGCCATTGTGGCGTTGGGCCGTAAATGGGAACATCAGCAGGAAGGCATCGAAGCGGCAATCAGACTGGTCGAGCAGACGCTGGACCATGTCGGCAAGGAAGGCGACTGGTTCGAGGGCACCTGCTACTGGTTTGCGACATTGGCAATGGGCCTGCGTTTCATAATTGCTCTCGAGCGTGCAACGGAGGGTGCCCAGGATCTCACCATGCATCCCGTTTTGCAGCGCACGGGGCGGTTTGCCGCTCTTTCGGCGACATCGTCGGGGCGCCTGTACGCCTACGGGGATAACTGGACGGATCCCAACCATATCAGGGCCATGCAGGCCTCGCTGGGCATGCTTATGGCAGCGCTCCTTTCCAAACGTCCAGATTGGCTCCATGTCGCGCGGCAATTCCAGACGGGCTCGCTCTTATGGACCGCGCTTGACGATGGCGCCATTGCGGGTCGGCTGCCGGAAGAGCTCATCGCGCGATTTGATGAACCAGGAATCGCCACGATCCGAAGCGGCTGGAAGCCGAAGGACGCTTTTGTGGGGTTGCGGTGCGGAGGCACCACGACGGCCCACGATCACTTGGATGCGGCATCGTTTCATTTCGAAGCCTCCGGCGTGCCGCTGATCATCGATCCGGGCTGCTGGTGGTATGGCGATGGCGCTCACGAAATGGCACGCAAGCCCAATTACGACGGTTCCGCCACCGTGGGCCACACGACTCTTCTCGTGGATGGCAGAGGGCAGGAGCCAGCGAACACGAACAGGATACTTTCCGTCTCGAAGGGGCCGGGCTGGAGCCGCATCGTGGCGGATGCCTCAGGGGCCTACGGCTCGCGTCTCGAACGCTTTATCCGAACGATTGTTCTTTTGGGAAACAATGCTCTCGTCATCCGGGACGTGGTTAAGGCGACGGAACCACGGCATTTCGAATGGCTGCTCCAGCATGAGGCAGAGGTCTTCGACGAGGGACCCCACAGCATCTTTGTCCGCGAGGGAGTTCGGATGTGCGTGACGCCGCTCGCGCCGACTCCTCATATGGGATACCGGATTACGGATTCCGTTCGCCGCACCCTCTACGTGGCTTATGACACAGACGAGAGCCAAGACGTAAAACTGAAGTCCCGCGGATTTGGCCCGATCGACAGGAGCGTCGACATTGAGTTTCTGATGCTGGTCTGGGTCGGACCGGAATCGGCAGAAACGGCTTGGGATTTCGAGAGCCTTCCGGACGGGGCAGTCGTGCATTCCCCGCATCATGGCATCGTGGTTCTGCGAGAAGGGGACGAACTGAGGATCGAGGCGGCTTGCCTCTGAAATGGTAAGCCCGTTTATCTAAGGATGTGGCGCGTCTTCACCGCACTACGTCAGCACGATATATCTCCAAAAAAAAGTTTATGAAAGCAGGATTCGCCAAACAAATTGTCACGCCGCGTGCTGGCGTCCCAATGGAGGGACTAAGCCAGAAAGTGCCGTCCGCTTCCGTGCATGACGACCTGTATGTTCGCGTGCTTTTTTTACAGCACGGAAAGCAAACACAGGTGATCATCAGCTTCGATCTCTTATTCATGGAGCGTTTCCAGGTGGATCGTATTAAGGGGGCGATCAGCAATCTCACTGGATTAAGTTCCGCAGAAGTTCTCGTGAATTTTACACATACGCACGCCGGGCCTAGGATCACCCGGTGGGCTTATTCGGAGGGACCCGAGGTGGCTTACATCGATTATCTCGAGGTGGCCGCTTGCAATGCCGTGCTGGCCGCGCGCGGGGAGGTTGTTGAAGTGACTCTCGAGGCTGGATGCACAAACACGGATCTACCAGTCAATCGGAGGTTGCTCAACTCGGAAGGAAAGGCGGAATGGCGAGTGAACCGCGACGGTCCCGTCGTGAATGATTTGCCTTTTTGTATTTTCCGCGCCGTCGATTCCTCGAGTGTGGTTGCCGCTTTGTTCTCCGTCGCATGTCATCCCTCAATGATGCATGAGCCTGTCATCAGCGCGGAATTTCCCGGCGCAGCCGTGAAGAAGCTGAACGAAAGTCTGCGGACGGAAGGCGCGATCTTTCTACAGGGCGCCGCCGGTGATGCCAAGCCCCGCCCCGCCGCCGGTGACACATGGTGGGGAAAAAGCACCTGGGAGCAAATGAGCGAGGTGGGGGAGCATCTGGCTCACCTAGTTGTGGAGGGTGGGAAATCCTCCAGGCGGGTGGTGCCGGCTCTGCAGACCGAATTGGTGGAGGTGCTCTGGCGGCTTCTTCCGCCTCCCTCCCGTGTGGAATTGGCGGAGTTACTCGCCTCCTCATCGACCGAGGCAAATCGAAAGGCTTGGGCGCGAGACATGTTGGCGATTCTGGATCTGCTGGGCGATCTTCCCAGCGCGGTCGGAGTCCTTTTGCAGGTCATCACCTTGGGCGAAGATCTGCGAATCGTGGCAATCGAAGGCGAGGTACTGGCCCGGCTTGGGCAACGACTTCTCGCGGTAATGCCTCCGGGAATCAATTTCCTGCTCGGTTACTCAAACGGCTGCGCGCTTTATCTCCCTGATCGCTGCGATGTGTCGGCGGGAGGATACGAGGTGGATAGCTTCTGGGAGTATCATCGAGCGTCCGGCCCCGCTCCCGATTGTGACGAGCCGCTTGTGGAGGCGGTCAGGGTTCTTTGCAGCCGGGCATCAGGAGAAAAGCCCCAGCCTGATTATAAAAAGTGACTGGCAAAGCACGAGAATTGACCGTCGGCCAAGTGCCGTGCGCGTCACCGATAAAATCCGACATACCCGATCAGGATCGCCTGTTCTTTGACGCCCATGTTCGCATCGGAGCGCGGGGAGCAAAACACGCCGCCCTTCGTTGGCGGCTTGATCAATTGATTGCTGAGATGGAGCAGTGTTCCATTTCCGCCGCCCTAGTCTGGTCCTTCCAATCGGTTCGTTATGATGCGATGTTTGGAAACCGGGAATTGGTCTCCCAACTATCAGAATATCAAAACCTCTTCGCGGGGTGGAACGTGCTACCACATGGCACGGGGGAATTTCCGCATCCAGCCGAACTCGTTCGGGAAATGCGACAGGCTGGAGTCCGGGCCTGTTGTATCCATCCGCGCACTAATGCCTGGGACCTATTCGGCGATCATGTGAGACCTCTTTTCGACGAGCTCAGGGCCCACAAAATCCCCTGCTTCCTGCATCGGGCCGAAATCGATTCTTGGCGGCAGCTCGATCTTTTTCTGGAAAACAACCGCGGTCTGGCGGTGATTCTTTCCGGAGCCGGATGGTCGGAACAGCGGTATATGATTCCGCTGCTTCGCAAATACTCGGATCTTCACGTTACCCTAGAGTCCGCCCAGATCAATCGTGGCATCGAGGATTTATGCGCCTGGGGACATAGCGGGCAGGTGCTTTTCGGGACCAATGCTCCCGCTATGTCGATGGGTGCTCACCGGTGCTATGTGGACTACGCCGAGGCGACGGGGTTGCAGAAGAGCGCGGTGGCTTCAGGAAACCTTATGCGTTTGCTTGGCGTGGAAAAGCCACCCGAGCTTCATTCCAACCCGAATGACGACGTGTTCATGGCGGCGGCGAAGGCCGGTCGGCCCATGCCCGGCGGAGTCATCGACATGCACATGCATATTCTCCACGAAGGATTGAATGGGGGAGGGGGGCATTTTCGTATGTCGAACGGCGGTCCGATCGCGGTCTTTGAGCAACTTCAACGGATGGGGGCGGTCGGGGGAGGCTTCATGAGCTGGAACGGCACGGTTGGCGGCGATAGCGTCGCGGGAAATCACTGTGTTCAGGTCGCTCTCGATGCCGCGCCTCCCGGCTATTGGGGCCTTGCGACCTTCGACCCCTGTCATTATTCTGCGGACAAACTCGGGCGAATGATTCCTTCGTTTTACGAATCGGACCCGCGCTTTATCGGGATGAAGCCTTATTTCCTTTATGGGGTTGAATACCACCATCGATCATATGATCTCTGGTGGAACTTCGGCAATGAACATGGCTTTTATGCGGGACTGCACCGCGTTCGGAACGATTATCAGGAGGTGGAGTGCTTGGCGGAAAGATATCCGAATGTCCGATGGGTGGTATTTCATTGCGGGAGCGATTATGCCGCCGCCGATGGCGTGATCGAATGCATCCGGCGTTTTCCGAATGTTTATGCGGAGATTACCTTCACCTCGGTAACATCTGGCATCATCGAGTATTTGGTCGAACACGCCGGGGCGGAGCGCGTGCTTTACGGCAGCGATCTGCCGATGCGCGACCCGACGCCTCAATTGGGTTGGGTAGTTTTCTCCAGGTTGAACCTCAGCGACAAAATTCGCATCCTTCGGGAGAATGCCCTCAAGACGATTGAGCCCTGTATCGGACGTCTGCCTACCCACAATCGTCCGGCGTTGCCTCTTGGGGCGACGAACGCGCGCTCCTCTCGGTAGCAGCGAAATAGCAAATAAAAAGTATCCACCTGTCGTGTAGCCCCGATCATTACGATTTGCCCGTCGCTTTCTAGAAGGCACTCCGCCGCCTTCCCGTGCATCTGCTTGTAGGGTTTACCGAATATTTACACTGTGCCAGATGCATTAGCATGATGTGGAGTGTGTTAGATTTCAGCTTCTGAACGCGGAAATGGGGGGGGCTTATCGGGATGTCGGAGCTATAGGTTTGCGGTTCGATTTGATCCATCCGATGAGGACTTTTCCCCGATTTTGGAGCCCGTTGGACTTTCGCGTGGAGGCAGGCCTTTTCCGCTCGAATCTCCCAAGGGCTCGTCCATTGAAGAGGCATGAAAATAACAAACATGTATATTTTGCGTTTTACTTGTAAATTACCGACAAAGTGCTTTTTACCTAGTTTTAGACCTTGCTAAGTCCGTACGACTAATATACATGTTTGCTTATGAAATTCGCAATGTTGATAAGAGGGTCTTTTATCACCGGATTTAGAGTCGATGTGGTGAGCACTTTTCTTCTGGGTGCGCTCTGGATCCTTCCGGTGCCCTGTTTCGGCTCCGAGTCAAACCAATCGATCTTGTGGACGGATCTGTCCCCGAACGAGTCTTGGGAAGTTCAGGCGAGCGAAGTGGAAAGGGTCAAGACTCCTGAGGGGGCAATTTGGCGATGGAAGCTTAAGGCTGGGCAGCCGGCGACTCTGGCCCTGCGGCCATCATCCGACATTTTTGAGAAACTCCCCCGCTACGGTCGCCTTGAGTTGGACTTTCGCGTGGCGAGCGGGCGGATCGAGAGTTTGGGTTTCTTGGCGGCGGGTCATGTATCCGGTCCCCGCAAATACAAGGTGCACCAATGGAGCCTCGGCATTCAGACCACGCCTCGCGGACCCTGGATCAGCCGCCAGTTGGACCTGGCGCGCCCAAGCTGGTTTCCTTGGGATAATCCGGATGGCATGAAGTCGGAGTTTGCCTTTGAAGCCATGGCGACTGAGCCCGGGACGGTGGTGGAATTCCGTGATCTGCGTCTCCTCGCATCCGACCTCGTTATCAAGCCCTTCTTCGAGGTGCCCATTACCTGGCCCGAAAAGCAGGTGGAGGCGGACGGTTCGGTTACCTACCGGATGAATATTCCTGTCCAAAATGTCAGCAGCAAGCCGGCTACCATTCGGGCAGAAGTCGCTTCGACTCACAAAGAATTCCAGATCTCGGTGGAGCCGGCGGAACAGCCCGCCAAAAATGGGGAGGCAGTAGAGTTCGCGGTGACGGCCCGCATCGCCAAGGACGCCATTACGCGGCTTCCAGAGCTCGCCATGGAGGATCTCAAGCTCCGATTTTTCGAGCCCGGCGATCCCACCTCGGCCCAGACCTTTCAAATGCCCTTGGTCCGTCCTCTCTCGGCGCCAGTAAACCACCAATTCGTGTATACCCCCGAAACCCTCGCTGCGCTGCGCAAACGGATCGCAAAAGGCGACGAATCGATACGCAAGGCCGTCGCGTATGACGAGCTCATCAAGGAGGCTGATGCGTTTTGCGCCATACGGCTTGACCAAATTCCGCGCGGATACAATCATCCTTCGAACGACTGGCCGACCGTTCCGGGATCAACCCCCCCCGTCCGATACGAGATTGGCTCGGTG
>Ga0105046_10018875_pt1 | contig 10479 bp, 9 predicted proteins | sample MAT03_FD_78385 | JGI IMG/M metagenome (GOLD analysis project Ga0105046, IMG submission 78385) | Freshwater microbial communities from Lake Fryxell liftoff mats and glacier meltwater in Antarctica - MAT-03 (megahit assembly) | ecosystem: Environmental > Aquatic > Freshwater > Ice > Liftoff... | reverse complement strand
TTTCCAGTTTGACTTAAGCTTTCTGCTTTTGCTGTTAAAGTATCCTTTAATAATGCTGATGATTGAAGATTATGTTTTTTTATGTCAGCCATAACTTCATCAGAAAGTTCGTGAGCTTTTGAAAAATCACCAAGGGCAACATAGGCAGTAGTAGCTTTTCTCTTAATATCCAAATTTGCCTCTGTTTCTGCAGTTAAGTTTCCATCAAAAGGATCCACTTTTGTCTCAGCAGATATATTTTCAATTAACGTCCAAGCAAAAGTACATTTTTCCCAATCTTGAGTATGAAAACTAATATTTATAGCAGCGAGAAGCGTTTCTATATCTATTTGTTGTTGTTCAATGATGAGTTGGAATATCTCTGCAAGATGAAGTGGAGTTGCAGCAGTTGGAGGATTTGTTTTAAAGTATTTTGAAAAATGTAATAGTGCTGGATAGAGACTTATTCTGATTCCTTTCATGTAGCACTCTTCCATTTTTTCAATATTTCCAGTTCTTTCATATGTCTTTCCTAAGGTAGCAAAATCTTGATCACTTTCGGGATTTGTACTTGGTGTTTCAATCTGAGATTCGTCAGCTCCATTCAGTACTTCTCTTATTTTTTCTCTTGCTTCAAAAGGCAGATCAACGTCGGTGATTGCTTTCAACTGATCATAACTTATTATCCTAGGATTCCCCCTTTCTTCTTTTGGAGATTCAGCAACATCACTGCCCTCTTTATGACTCTTTGTAATTTTTTCCATACAATAGAATTTAGGGAATATTTGAAAATTCCACATCTGACATAAATATGTGTCAAATTTTTGAACAGAAAGGATCATATTATTCTTTCACAAGTATTATTTAATCCCCCACATACACCTCGCCGATTTCTTGGAGCTTTTGAGCGAGATACGGGAGATTTTTTAAATCTGGATCATTGGTGATAATTTTTTCGGCGGCGTTCCGGGCTTTGGAGATGGTGATGGAGTCTGTGAGCGAAGCCATTTTTAGGTCTGGGATTCCGCTTTGTCTGATGCCGTAGACGTGGCCGGGGCCGCGGATTTCTAAGTCAATTTCTGAGAGTTTGAAACCGCTGGTATGGTCGACCATCGCTCTGAGCCTTGTGGCTGCTGTTTGGGAATATTTTTGCATAAAAAGGAAGCAGTACGATTGGTGGGTGCTTCTTCCAACTCTCCCGCGGAATTGGTGGAGTTGCGAAAGGCCGAAGCGTTCGGCGCCTTCGATCATCATGATGACGGCGTTGGGAATGTCGATTCCAACTTCGATGACGGAAGTGGAAACCAAAATGTTGGTTTTGTTTTCTTTGAATTCTTGCATGATGGCCTCTTTGTCTGCGGCTTTCATTTTGCCGTGAAGTAAGCCAATTTTGAGCTCTGGGAAAACGTTGGTTTGTAAGTATTCGAATTCTTTGATCACGGATTTGAGTTCGAGCGTGTCGGATTCATCAATCAGCGGGCAGATGACGAAGGCTTGGCGGCCTTTTTTGACTTTGTCTTCGATCCAGCGGTAGGCGTCGGAGCGTTTGTTTTCTGGGACGAGGCGCGTGATGATTGGCTCGCGGCCGCTGGGGAGTTCGTCGATGATGGAGAGATCTTGGTCGCCGTAGATGGTGAGGGCGAGTGTGCGGGGAATTGGTGTTGCTGAGAGACTGAGAAGATGTGGTGAGCCTTGGGATTTTAATATGTCGCGTTGTTTGACGCCGAAGCGGTGTTGTTCGTCGATGACGGCGAGGCCGAGATTTTTAAATGTTACGCCTTGTTGAATGAGGGCATGGGTTCCAATAATAATATCAACGAGGCCATTTTTAAGTTCGTTCATAATAGCTGTTTTTTCGGATTTCTTTGTGGATCCGGCCATGAATTTTAAGTTGATATTCAGGTCTTTGAAAAGCTTGAAAAGCGTGTGGTAATGTTGACGAGCTAGAATTTCGGTTGGAGCCATAATTGCTCCTTGGTAGCCGTTTTTAATGGTATTTAAAAGTGCAATTCCAGCAACAACGGTTTTTCCTGAACCTACATCACCTTGCAAAAGACGTGACATAGGATAAGTTTTTTGCTGGTCATTCAAAATTTCATCAAGACTTCGGCGTTGTGCTGAAGTAAGTGCAAAAGGTAGAGTTTTCTCAAATTCACTGAGTGCTTCATGAATGACCATGGTTTTTTGTTCATGTTCATTAATGTTTTGCCAATGCCATTTTTTTTGAAGTGCGCCAAGTTGGATCAAGAAAAGTTCGTCAAAACCCAAGCGTCTTTTTGCTTTTTCTAAAGTTTTTAAAGTTTGAGGAAAATGGACTTCATAGATGGCTTGAGCGTAGGACATAAGTTCTTGTTCTTTGAGAATATTTTCAGGAAGATATTCAGGGAAAATGGTTTTGGAATATTTGAGGAGTGGATGGATTTTTTCGCGTATCCACTTGGAATTAAGACCAAAAGTTTCATGATAAATTGGAATGATTCGGCCGCTATGGAGAGGATTGTCTTGTGCACTTTCGATTTGCGGACTTTGCATTGTCATTCTTCCAAATTCAAAATTTACTTTGCCAGTCAGAATAATTTGTTGGCCATTTTTGAGTATTTTTTGGAGGTATGGTTGGTTGAACCAGATAAGATCGATTGATCCAGTTTCATCATTTAATTTGGCTTTAATAAGTGCTTTCCCGAACTTTGAACGTGAAGTTTGAAGTTGAGAAAGAAGGCCTTTTACATTCGTAAATTGGTTGGTGATGACTTCATTAATTTTGTAGGTTTTGCTGAGATCGATGTAAGTTCGTGGAAAGTACAACAAAAGATCCTGTAGCGATTTTATGCCAATGGATTCCAGCTTTTTAAGCTTGGGTTTCGTGGTTTTGAGGAGTATTGATAGGGGCGTGGTTGGTAGCATGGTTTTGTTGTAATCCTCGGTGAACTCTTTTGTTAATATCGCGGAAAATTCCCTCGATGCCAATGGCTTTGCCATAACGGTCTTTGATGAGTGTGGCGTTGGTTTCAAACAGCCGTTCTTCGCCATTTGGTAGTCGAATTCGCGCCAAGAAATTTTCGATGTTTCCTTCTTTTACAATTGTTGAATTAAATGTATCACGGTCGGCAGAATTTACATAGAGGTCCTTGATTTGTTTGCCGATTAGTTCCTCAGGGGTTTTAAATCCTAATAATTTTGATCCTGCCAGGTTTACTTCACTAAATCTTCCTTCCATATCTGCGAAATAAATCCCGTCATTGACGGACTCAAACATGCGTTTGTATTTATCAATACTTTTCGTTAATTCATTCGAAGTTTTGGCGAGATTTTCTGCTAGCTTTACATTTTCTTTGAGAATGAGGTTTTTCTTTAAGCTTATTTCGTTCTCTTTGAATTCGTAGGAAGTTATGGTGACGGAAATTACCCTCAAGAGATTGGCTGCAGCTCCTAGCCGTTGTTTTGTAAAAAGTGCGAGTTGAAGATATGCCTCTAAAAATTCGTCGATGGATACGTTTAAGCGTTTGGCTTCACTTTCCGCAGCTTCTAGGTTTGGATTGCCAAACCGTACCAGGCCGGCAACAAAAAAAGCTACAATTTTTCCGTTCACATAAATTGGTGATGCGAAGGTGTAGGTATCCAAATAACGCTCGAAGATGACGACTTGGCCTGTTCGCAAGCTTTTTTGGAAGGCGGTTTTGAGTCTGGTTTGAATTTGTTCGTCTGAGTCCATAGTTGGTTTAGCGAGTCCCCAAAGATGGCTTTCGTTGCTCATTTTTGTGAGAAGATCCCCTTCTAAACTTCTTATTGAAAGAGGAATTCCAAGCGCAATAGAAAAGCTATCTTGAATTTTTTGAAGTGTTCGAAATGATACTGATGATCGTAGATCTTGGGATTTTCCCACGTTTTACTCTTTAATGAATTTAATAAATTTGCGCTTTCCGACTTGGATAATTTGCTCTGAGCTGAAATCGACTATCAACTCGGCATTCTCTACTTTTACTTGATTGATTTTGATTCCTCCACCTAGAATCAGCCGTTTAGCTTCGCCTCTTGATGGGACAAGTTTGTGGTCAGCAAGTAATGTTATAATGTTTTCATTACTTTTATCGATTCTGATCGTTTCGATGTCTTCTGGCAAGCCTTTTTTAGAGAAAATTTGAATGAACTCTGCTTTTGCTTGTGCCGCTGAAGCTTCGTTATGATAAATAGTCGCAATTTTTTCAGCTAAATCCATTTTAATGTCTCTTGGGTTTTCGCCTCCTACAAGCGATTTTTTTACTTCTTCAATTTCTTTCATGGTCAAATTCGTGCAAAGTTCGTAGTACTGGATGATTGCTTCATCTGGAATGGACATGATTTTGCCGAACATTTGTTCTGCAGGATCTTGAATAGCGATGAAATTTCCTTCGGATTTGCCCATTTTCTTTTTGCCGTCGAGACCCACTAAAATTGGTGTTGTGAGGATGTTTTGTGGAACTTGGCCGTATTCTTTTTGGAGCACGCGGCCAGCGAGGAGATTGAAAGTTTGTTCGGTGGCGCCAAGTTCTAAGTCGGCTTTGAGAGCCACGGAATCGTAGCCTTGCATGAGAGGATACATGAATTCATGGACGGAAATTGGTTGGGCATTTTTCATGCGTTCTTGGAACATGTCGCGTTCCAACATTTGAGCCACGGTGAAATTTGAAGCGAGTTGGATGACGTCGTTAAAGCTCATTTTTCCGAGCCAGTCTGCATTCCAGCGTACTTCAACTTTATCAATGTCTAGGAAACGTTTTACTTGGTCCACATAGGTTTTGGCATTTTCTTCCACTTCAGTTTGAGTTTTCATTTTGCGAGCCTCTCCTTTTCCGGTCGGATCCCCTATTTGAGCTGTAAAATTACCAAAAAGCAAAATCACTTGATGGCCCATTTCTTGAAATTCGCGCAGTTTTTTAATCACCACCATATGCCCGATGTGGAGGTCTTTTGAACTTGGGTCAATCCCCAGTTTTACTCGCAGCTGTTTGCCGCTTTTGAGTTTCGCTTCCAAATCTTTTTTCACGATTACGTCTACGACACTGCGGGTGAGGACATTTTTAATCGCTTCAGGATTGGTGTTTATTGATGACATGATGGCACGAGAAAGGTTTTAATTCGTTAGTATTTTAGCGTAATTGTGGAAGAAATGGAAATGTTGTTGATGAGTTAATTTGAATTAATATTGAGGCGTTTTTTGGGTATTTTATTGAGGTACTCAAAGAAAGATTGGCTTTTTAACGGTTTTTCCGCTATTTTTCCGCTATAATTTTGAAATTTTTATGGACAATAAGCTTTATACTGCAAGGGAAGAATTTGTTGGGATGAGATTGGATAAGGTTTTAGTGGCACTTGATCGGAGTATTACTCGACAATATTTACAAAAACTCATTGAAAATGAGGATATTTTGGTGAATGGGAAAAAAGCAAAACCGAATTATAAAGTGAAAATTTCAGATACAATTGCGGTTAATTTCCCTCAACAGAAGGCTCTGAAGTTGAAACCATATGATTTTCCTTTAGAAATTGCTTACGAAGATGACGACCTTTTGGTTATTAATAAGCCAGCAGGGCTTGTGGTTCATCCTGGTGTAGGCGATACGCACATGGAGGACAGTTTGGTGAATGCGCTACTTCATTACTGTGGGAATGATTTTGCTGGTATTGGTGGTGTTTTGCGGCCTGGAATTGTGCATCGGTTAGATAAAGATACTTCTGGTTTGATGGTGGTGGCGAAGAATGATTTTGCGCAGCAGGCTTTGATGAAGCAGTTTAAAGATCGGACGGTGACGAAGAAGTATTTGACGTTGGTGATCGGTTGGATTGATCAGAATGAAGGGCTTATTGATGCGGCGATTTTGCGTGATGTGAAGAATCGGAAGAAGATGATGGTGAGTGCGCATTTGAATGCTAAGGATGCGAAAACTGATTTTCGGGTTTTGGAACGTTTTGATCATCCTAAATTTGGCAAATTTACTTATTGTGAAGTGAATTTGTTAACTGGGCGTACGCATCAAATTCGGGTGCATTTTACTGCTATTGGCTTTCCTTTAATCGGTGACGTTTTGTATGGTCGTGACAAGGTGAACAAAATTTTTGAACAGGAGTTTGGTTTAACTCGGCAATTTCTTCAAGCTGCTGAGCTTTCTTTTGAGCAACCACGAAGTGAGAAGAAACTTCATTTGAAGTGTGGTTTGCCTCAAGATTTGGAAAAGGTTTTGGAGGGGTTGAGAGCTTAGTGAACTCATTTCCCCCTTTTTCTTTTTTCGGAACGTTTCCTGCTTCGGTGCCGGTGAACATGTTCACCTTGCCGAGAGACGTTGGGGGTCAGTGGTGAATCTGCTGGTTCAAATTTTTTACGACTTGCACTCGGCTTATGTCCGAAAAAAGAAAAAGGGGGAAATGAGTTTTTAAGCCCTGGAAAGTTATTTTAGATTTTTCAAAAAGTCTTGTGATGCTTGGTTATTTTCCCACTATTGTTGAATATAAAAAAAAACTCCTCTTTTACATGAGGAGTTTTTAGTTCTTAAATTGAGATTACACTGCGATGTCTTGGATTTCCAAAAGTGTGTATGGTTGTCTGTGACCTTGAGTTTTCTGATGTCTTTTCTTTGGGATAAATTTGAAGATACGAATTTTCTCGCCTTTGATATGTTCCATTACTTTTGCAGTAACTGAGCCTGCTTGAAGGTATGGCATACCAATTTTTGCATTGTCGCCATTTTCTTCTGAAGAAAGCAGAACTTTATCGAAGGTAAGAGTTTCTCCTGGTTCGACTTCAATCTTTTCTACTTGGATAATAGCTTTTGAAGTAACTTTGTATTGTTTTCCATTGATTTCTACAACTGCGAACATAGATTTATGGTTTGAGGTAAAAATTGTTCTACCGATTTATTGTGTGGTGAACGGGTTTTAATTTACTTAAATTTGGCTCGTAATGCAAGCAAAAAGCTGTGTATTTAGCTATTGAATTTGTTCATGGCACTGTCTAGACCGTTTTTTAACGCTTCGTGGAGGCTTTCAGCAGTTTTTTTAAACACTTCTTTGGCAACAGATTGTTCTTGTTTTGTGAAAGTTGTTAAAACAAAGGAGTGGGTGTCTTGTTTTTCTGGAGCGCTCAATCCCCTGCTTTCAATTCCAATACGGAAACGAGGAAATTCTCTTCCAACCATAGCAACGATTGACTTAAGCCCGTTATGTGTTCCTGAGCCACCATTTTTGCGGATTTTAATTGCGCCGAGCGGGAGATCAAGTTCGTCAAAAATCACCCAGCAGTTGTGCGGGTGAATTTTGTAAAATTGCATAAGTTTTTGAACTGCTTCGCCGGAACTGTTCATAAAGGTTTGTGGTTTCGCCAAGATCACTGTGTCGCCGTTGATAGTTATTTGGCTTATTTCAGCGTTGAACTTTTTCTCAAATTTAAAAGATAGAACATTGAGAGATTCTGCGAAAGTATCGAGGGCTAAAAAGCCTGCATTGTGGCGTGTGAAAGCATATTCGGGGCCGGGGTTTCCAAGGCCAATTATCAAAATCATAAATTAACGCATGATGATAATTTTTCCTGCTACACGAATTCGGTCACCTGGTTGGGCGCCTTTTTTGCGAAGTTCGTTCTTGATACCCATTTTATGGAAGAAATGATGGACACGTTCGAGACCTTCAGCATCTTCCAAATTCGTCATTTTTACCATTTGTTCAATACGGTCACCTTTGACGTCAAAAGTACGTCTTTGTTTGAGAGTTGATGGATTTTTTTTGAGACGCTTGAATTCCACTTGGAATTTTGAAGATTTTTCGGCAGGCTTGAAAATTGTTTTTGCCGACTTTTCTTCCGGAATTTCTTCTTCTAGTCGACTTTTACGAAGTTCATCAACTTTTTCTGCCATCAAAAATACCAATTCTTGGATATTTTCATGAGTTGCGGCGGAAATTGTGTGAATTTTCCCCTTCAGTTTTGGGTATTTCTTCGCCAGTTGTTTTACGGCATCTTTGAGCTCTTCTGGTGTAACAGCATCGATTTTATTGATAGCGATAATTTGCTCTTTTTTACTGAGTTTCTTGCTGAAAGATGCTAGTTCTTTGTTAATGGTGTCAAAATCTTCCACTATTTGACCACGAGTCGGGTCTAATAAATGGATGAGAATTTCTGTGCGGGAAACATGACGGAGAAATTCGAATCCAAGGCCTTTTCCTTGATGTGCGCCTTCAATTAAACCTGGAATATCGGCTACTACAAAGGCGTTATGATTGTGACGGTCATATTTTCTTAAATCCACAACCCCAAGATTTGGAATGAGAGTTGTAAATGGATAATCGGCAATTTTTGGCTTTGCATTGGAAATTACTGAAATCAAAGTTGATTTTCCTGCTGATGGAATTCCAATAATACCAATATCTGCTACCAGCTGAAGTTCTAATTCAAGGGAAAAATCATCGCCTTCGGCGCCAATTTCGGCAATGGTTGGAGCTTGGTTTGTACTACTTTTAAAGTAAGCATTTCCAAGTCCTCCACGCCCTCCTCTTGCCACGATCACGCTTTCATTCTGTTCTTTTAGATCTGCTACTGTTTCTCCTGTTTCGCTATTTCTGATGATAGTTCCAACTGGCGCTTTTAAAATAAGATCCTCGCCGTTTTTACCGTTCATAAGTGCTTTTTGGCCATTAACGCCAGGTTCAGCACGGAAAAGCTTTTTGGTATGAAAATCAATAAGTGTATTGAGGTTCTGGTCGGCAACGATGACAATATTGCCTCCGCTTCCACCATTTCCGCCATCTGGCCCGCCGTGGTCAATAAATTTTTCGCGGCGGAAATGAGATGATCCATCTCCTCCTTGGCCGGCTTTTACTTGTATCGTGGTTTTGTCGCAAAATTTACTCATATGCTGTTTTTCAAACGGAATTCAAAAGTTATCGGCAGTACTCTAGCAGGTTTTCGTGCACTTGGCGAGGGGAAGACTGTCTATATTGCATAAAAAGTCTTTTCTTGCTTGTTTGACTGTATCTAGCTGACTTTTTAGTGAAGATTTTTATACAGCATGGAGAGCACATTGAACTAATATTTTTGTTCAAAAATTCCGCCATTGACTTCCCCGCTTTTGCCTCTTACAATCTGAGGGCATAAAAGTAGGGTTGTGTGGGCGCGTGGCGGAATTGGCAGACGCGTACGACTCAAAATCGTATTCCGAAAGGAGTGTGGGTTCAATTCCCACCTCGCCCACCATATTGGATATTTGGAGTTGAAATAAAAAGCTCATTCTTTTCTTCAGAGTTTATATTTTGATTTATAGAAAATCTATGATTTTGACCGCCATTGAAAATGCATTATTGATGACCCAAAAACGAGGTTGGGATAAAATGTATTGGGCTTTTGACATTCATGGTGTGATTTTCCCAAATACCTACCAAAATAATGCCGATGAACCTTTTTATCCCTATGCATTAGAGGTTTTGCAGTTTCTGAGTTTACGTCAAGACATTTGTCTCATTCTTTATACCTGCTCCCACCCCCGAGAAATTGAACAATATCTTCAGCGATTTGAGGCGAATAAAATACATTTTCAATATGTGAATAAAAATCCTGAAGCGAGCAATACTGCTTATGGAAATTATGTAGATAAGCCATATTTTAATGTTTTGTTTGAAGATAAGGCTGGTTTTCGTCCAGAAATGGATTGGAAGTTGGTTTTAGACTTTATTCAAACTCGGTTTTGATTTATTATCTTTCTTTGAAAACTTTAACTTGAAGCTATGATTCAACCATGGAAATTCATCCGCGAAGAGATTGAGTATGAAAATGCTTATGTGAAGGTGATTAAGCGTGTTTATGAAATGCCAGATGGTCGACAACAAGATTATTTTATTCGGGATGGCGTTGGTGATGTGGCTTCAATTGTAGCTTTGACGAAAGAAGGGAAATTTTTATTGGCACGTGAATTTCGGCCAGGGCCGGGCGTAGTGATGGATGAGTTACCTGGAGGAATGATTGACCACGGAGAAGAATCTTTAGCGGGCGCAATGCGTGAGTTGCTTGAGGAAACTGGATATACTGGAAAATTTGTACATGTAACGTCAGCTTTCCTTTCAGCTTATTCGATGGGTAAAAAACATTGTTACGTGTCATATGAAGCCGAAAAAACTCATGATACAGACCATGACCATAATGAATTTATTGAAGTGGTTTTGAAAAGTCCGGAAGATTTTCAACGACAATTGGAACTTGGTGATTTGACCGATTTAGATTCGGCGCTTTTGGGTTGGAAATATTTGAAGGAGAAAGGGCTTATTTAGAGCTTTTATAGTCATGCTTTTGGCCAACTGGTGATGTGGTACATCTTGACAATGAACTTGGAAATAGCCATGATCAGGTTCATGATTGAAAAAATTACTCCCATCCAGGCAGCGGAAATTTTGAAGCGCGGTGAACTCGTGATTATTCCAACGGAAACGGTGTATGGTTTGGCTGCCGATGGACTTTCCGCTGAAGCTGTGGCGAAAATTTTTGCT
>Ga0105046_10018873_pt1 | contig 10480 bp, 3 predicted proteins | sample MAT03_FD_78385 | JGI IMG/M metagenome (GOLD analysis project Ga0105046, IMG submission 78385) | Freshwater microbial communities from Lake Fryxell liftoff mats and glacier meltwater in Antarctica - MAT-03 (megahit assembly) | ecosystem: Environmental > Aquatic > Freshwater > Ice > Liftoff... | reverse complement strand
TCATCTCCATGATAAACGAGGATAAAAGTCCCTCCCAATGGTACGCCGGCTTTGTGCTGAAAACCGGGGTTTTTTCTCAGATAATTGCTTAGGTATTGCAGTTGGTTGAATTCTTTCAGTCTTCGCCTATACTCTTTTAGCAGTGCTTTTATCGAATCGCTGTAATGGCCGTAAACCAGCGCCTCCAGCCGGTCGTCGAGGTCTTCCCATTTTACCACGGGTTCTCTATGTTCACTTTGCGTGAAGAATTGTTCGTGTTTTAACTCAATGGCTTCGGCCACCCGTGTGATGTCATTCTCACGGTTGGTTAATTCATCAAGATCCAGTTCAGTCAAATCTGCCGGAAGAACATCAGGGAAGCGGGCAATGTAATAGCCGATGTAGATAAGGATCAATTCTTTGTCCCTTTCGGTCGAGATAGCCAGAAATTGAAATAGATTAATTGCAAGATTGTCCGGATCAAAGTAAGGTGCTGTAAGTTGAGTATTGAAGATTTTCTTTTCCAGATATGCGCCCAGAGTACCGGGTTTAACCCTGAAGTCGGGATCCCAGGCGACGAACCATGGAATTATTGAAGGAATTGGCACCTCAATCAAGCCTTTGGCTTCTTCATAGAAAAGATCGTAGAAGAATTTCAGGTTACCGCCCAGAAAACCGATCAGTTCGGCAATCCGGCTGTCATATTGGGCTTCAAGATCATTGAAATGGCAGGATCCTTCGTTCCTGACATTCAGGTTTTTTTCATCGAAAACACCTGTGCGCAGCGCTATGACATCTATCGGGAGGCGGAACCTGTTTTTTTGGGTCAACAGGCTACTGATGGCCGCCTGATAGTTCTGTCCGAGGTGGCCTTCGATCCTGAGGAAGTTGAATGGCCCGAGGTCGAAGCGCAAAGGATTTAACACGAAGTTTGGCGAAACCGGAATGAATTCATCTGATCGGTAGCTGAGGTTCTGATTTGCCCTACCGCGTTTTGTTCTTTCGTAATTCCACAAACGGAAAAGGTGTTTTGGGCCGCTCTGCAAATAATAATATGGTATGGCCTTTTCCGACAAGCTAACATCGGCCAGCTTATCGGGTGTAATCCTGATTTGTTGTGCCAGTCTGTTTTCCTGGCCTGACTGCGGCAGGGGTGGGGTATGGGTAAATTTAACGATCATCTCAACAAGGCGTGCAAAAAGCTGTCTCAATTCCCCAATTTGATCTTCGCAATCGCTGATGGCTGGCGATGGCATGAAATGATTCCTGAAAAGCTCAGGATTGTTTACCGAAGATGGATTTATAACTCCCAGCATCAGATGACGCGGAAACAAATCCTCAGGTGGTGAACAGGCACACATCATCCTAATGCCTTTCCAGCGGAATTCGTCGTAGGCATTCAGGATATCTTCGAAAAATCCGTGGTAGTATTGAATAAACTTCAGATGTTCTGCAGGGATGTTTGTGTTGTCGAGAAACCCGAATCTTGATGCAAATCCAGCGAAAGGGTCTATTGGGAATTCTGAACCAATCAATGGTTTGAAAGCCAGGTAGGCGGCTGAAAGCGCTTTGCCGGTGAGGTCTGAAGTTTTATCCAGGCTGAAAGCCCGGTGAAAACCTTTCAAAACATCGAGGGAATACACAGGTGTAGTGGCTACAACATCCCAGCGGGGCATCCTGATATCCGGAAGGTTTAACCTGCCGGTGAAAGATTGCTCCAGGTCGGCAAGTGAAAAATTGCCTGGCAGGTTGCTGGCTGCAGCAATAATTTTCTCCAGATCGGCTATTCTGATCAGCAGGTGGCGAAGTATTGCTGTGACTTCTTCACCATTGTCATTGCAATCATTGGGACTACAGTTGCGCAGGCCATCCATCCTAAGCTCAAGGAAGATGATCAGGGCCTTGTCGTTCAGGAATCCGGACGGATTATTCAGCGGAAAGGTGTTCGGTTCACCTGCAGCAAAAAGTTCCCAAAGAGGATATTGTTTCATCAACCCGCCGTCATCAAACTTAAAGTTAGGATAATCAACCTCATTCGGAAGGGTATATTCACGGTAGGAAACCAGGGTAACATTATCGGGCTGATTAAGCAGATAACCCGCTGATCCCACTCCCACGCCTCTTGAAACATGAATGCTGATGCTGCCACTATTGGTTTCTGTCTTAAATTCAAGTCCACAAACAATGCCAATACCAATAAGGTTGGCACGGGTCAAACGGTTCTGTTCATCGAGGTATTCGAAAACCTGGTTAAGATGGCTGTTTGTCAGCACCTGGTTGGCCTCAAAATGCGGGTATTTATCCTGGGTTGGTTTCATAGCGGGTATTGTTTAAATATTTTTTATCCGGACACCTCACGCCTTTGGAGGATTTTCAGGTTTACTTTTTTTCTTTGTTTTTGCTTTGGCAGATGATTTTTTGATTTTCTCCGTTTTCTCTGACTTTGCTTTTTCTTCTATCGGTGCAGGAACAATCAGGGTCCGCCTCATCGGGTAGTTGCCCAGCGTTGTGCTACCAAGTCTCACCGGATTTTGGTCACTGCCATCGTCGCAGTCGTGCAGGGTGGCGCCCGGATAGATGTTCTTGAATTTACTCAGCAGATTTACGACTACGTGAAGGGCATAAGACACATTTCTGTAAGCATTGTAGCTCTCGTCAAGAAATGCTTTGAGATTTCCGGCAGTCCCGGATTTGAATAAACTACCCGGACATAAATCAACAACAGGCCCTTTGAAATCAGGCAGACCGGCCATCGGGATTCCCAGTGCAATCTGATTTTCCATCCAGTTATAAAAAGCCAGACCATATTTTGAAAGAATTTCGCCTGCACAATTGCATAGATCTGTAAAATTGGTCGGAGAACTTTGAATAAAATTTGTTTGCAGAATGGCTTCAACTCGCTCCTTCAACAACTCTTTGGTCCAGTCAATGGCCGAATTCTCCTTTAACCAGATACACCAGGCTTCTTCAAATCGCTCAAACTGCCAACCGTTCAGCGCAATATCCAAAAAATGGCCGACCATAACCATTCTGATCTCATCAAACAGCGCAGGATCAATGATAGATGAACATTCTGAGGCGGGAGTAAGACTGCTGAACTCATTCTGCAGAGCGGTTTTAATGGCATCCGGATGAATGTAGGTAAGCGTTTTGTCCTCATACCAGTTTCTGAAGGAATCGGAGAAAAGCACATAGAAAGCGGTAGCACAAGCACAGGCTTCGTTTTCTGAGGGTCTGTTACCGCTTTCAGTCAGGCCCTTTTTCATCAGAAGACCAGTGATTGTCGTGATTACCTGATCGCAGAGATTTTCAATAAATCCGTCGTTGCCTGTCCAGCATATTTTGCCAAGGAGATGCGATGGAATTTCCTGCCGGATGGTTTTATCGGCAAACCGTCGCATATCGAGGTTGGTGCTGAACGGGCCTGTCCAGCCTGGCATCACCAGTGTCAGCCTGAACGAATAGGGGTCTTCATCGCCGCATGTGGCACATGATCCTGTGCTGCATGTCGGGTAAAGCGCATCACCGGTAAATTTTGGTCTGAGCAGCAGGTGTTCGACTAAAATGGCGCGCTCATTGCTGCTCCATGCGGTCAGTTCTTCAACCATACTACTGGCTGCTGACCGGGTATCAAATAAATCCTGGACTGTTCCAAGAAGATTACCATCTTTATCGTTTATCACAACAGTAAATCCACTGCCCGAGGCTGTAACCTGATAGGCATTCAATTTTACCATTTGCCGAAGAATAACTTTCCGTGCTTCTGTTTCAGCCGCCGTTTTATCAGTTGCATGTACGGTAAGAAACCCGGCAAGAAGTGTTTTTTTAAATGAACTAATCAGTTTATAATCAATATTAAACACAGAAGCTCCTACGGCTGTTGGTTCAATGTTGAACCCGAGATCAGGATATCCAAGAATGAGGCTCACCCGTTTTTTAAGCCCCGATGAATTTCCGCTTTCGCACTGGTAGTCAAATGCTTTTCCCCTGTCGTGGCTGATCTTTGGATAGGCTTTCAGAAAGGTTGTTTTATCTTCAATCAGGTGTGCAGCAGCCACAGATTTGCCCTGTAAGTTGGTCATTAACAAGGCGTATTCGCTGAATTGTTCGCCAAAGCGGGCCATCAGGTGATCGAGAAAGCGGTTTCTTCGCTCATGAAATTCATTGAGCGTTTCGGTCATCCCTTCCAGTCTGTTTTTTGTTAACCCATCGGTGATAGTATCATACCCCACAATCAGGGCTTCACTGAATTCCTTTACAAAATAGGTTCTGTCGGTTGCCGGATCAAGCGAGAACAGGTCGCGTGTATGGGCAATTTGCGAAAAAGCATTGCCCAGCAATTGCTCATAAATCATCAGGTAAGCCTTCAGTTGTTTGGCCCAGGCCCGCCGGTCTTCGCCAACATGCGAAGGTAGTCCTTCAGTTCCGGTGCCGTAAATCAAGGGCAAACTGTATTGAACCGGGAAATAGTCTTCGGTGTTCAAATGGGAGCCCAATGGTGCAAATATGTCATTTGGTGCATTTTTAAATTTTGGACGTTCGGCTTCACCTCTCAGTTGGGTTAAGGTGCCGAGTGCCTCATCCATGCGGGGGGTAAAAGGAAGACTATTCTTGAAATAAAGGAACCTGCTCAGGTTATGGTAAAGCCTTGGCTGATGGCTGGCTGTGATAAAGAGAAGCCATTTTGCACTGGTTCTTGAAGGGTCAAATACAGGATTTCCGCCAACCCAGGTGGGATCAGAAACGCCCTTCACAATGTTGCCTTCGGTGTTGTATTTCGACAGAACAAGGTTATTTATTGCTATAACGCCCTCAATTTCCATCAGCAGATTGATGATGTCGGAAGTTCTCAACACTGGTTTCAAGGTCGCAGATTCAAGGTCGGCAGCTTTCAGAAATCCGTTATTCAATTCGGGGCCGTTGAAAATATCTTCAACTGCCTGGTTTTCATTCATCAGCTCCTGCAAAGAGTAAAATGGAACCGGTGGGTTGAAGTAACGTTCAATTTCAAACCAAACCTGCGCCTGAACGCGCTCTATATCTGCATCCGGAGCTACTTCAATATCGGCACAAACGGCAACTTCTTCAATGTCCACAACTTTAATACGGCAGTAATCTTCATCAAGGTTGCGATGACTGTAAAGCAGGTCTTTAGCCATCTCAACTGCGGCCAGGGCTTTGATTAATTTGTTGCGATGCTGCCGGAGAATACCTGAACTGCTTTTATCAGACAGTATATCGGCTATTCCGGAAACCGTGCTGTTGCTTTTTGCAAAAGTGTCGCCGACAAACCGGATAGTCGCATTTTCAATGGTAATCGTATGGCTGCCAGGCAATAGTTCAATCTCAAAATCGAGATAAAACAGGTTTCGCCAATGCTTTCGCAGATAGCTGTTTTTCCCGTCATCGTTCAAAAGGGGATCAGTGATAACATTGTAAGATTTGGTCGCACCGAACTGCAACAGGCTCAAATTAAATGAAGCGCCGTTGGTTTCGTTGAATGCATCGCTGCTGTTCAGGAAAATATCCCAGTTGGTTTTGTTTTCAAGTTCCCAGGCGGGGAAACGGATTTCCATAACTGTGGCATGTGGTTTTCCGTCGCTGTCGAAAACCTGGTATGTAAACTCTATCTTGCGGTCGTTCAGGTCACCTGCTTCCGGATCGTTTTCAAGTTCAAGCAATACATCATATAAACCGCGCGGGGAAACAGTCAGAGGTTGAATCTGTGGATTTGCAGGACGTTCGTAAGATAAAACCAGTTTATCTTCTTCGCACCAGGCGTAATAATGCAGGTCGCAGGCGCATTCCTTACAAATCAGCCAGGCATTTTTTATGCCTTCAGCATCAATCAACAATCTCCTGAAATCATCAGATGTCCAGGGGTTTACAGTCAGAATTTCGCGGGCAGTAAAGAATGCCTGATCGGGATAAGGCTTTTTTTTGTCGGATGGTGGTGTAGCAGGGGCAAGGATGTCTTTGATGTCCCGGCCGGTGCGGAAAGCCAGATCAGTGATTGCATAGCAGAGTGCTTCCAGTATGGTGATGCCGGGATCATGGGTATTGTAGTCGGTCCATTGAACGCTACCCATTTGTTCTATATAACCAATGCCTTCCCTACGAAGCTCATAATAGTTTTCTGCCGGTTTCAGGACGGGCTTTTTTGTGATGGAAACAGGTTTCTGGCTCATGATTCGCAGTTGCATTTTTCAGCGGCAGTTGCTTCCGCATTGGGGTGAATAACCGTAATGTCGTGTTTATCAGCCGGAACCGAAACCAAAATGGAAACAGCTCTTGATCCTTCAATCTCATCTTTATCCGTGTTCCCGACCCCATCTATCAGGTGGAACATTTCAAAATCAGTTACATAGTCCACGTAGGCCTGCTCTTCAACAAAATCGATCAATACAGATTTATAAACTTTGCCGCCAAAGGTTGGTGTTCCTCCTCCCGGAAAAGCCCAGGGTGAAAGAAAGCGGGTAATGGCATCTTTTAACCGGTTTGTATAGAAAGCTTCATCATAGCCATCAAACAACTTTATTTTAAAATTGACCTTAATCTCCTCGAATTTTGGATTTCTGACATGCAGCCTTACAAAGCATGAGGTTCTGGACTTCAGAAATGCTTCAATATCCTGCAAGGTTCCGAGATTGGTATATGGACGCAGCGGATCGCGCTGATTGTGGTATTGTTTGTCGGGCACGGTCACAATAGTTACATTACCGGGAGCCAGTTCACGGTAAATGCCGTCGCCGCTTTCAGTTGGTTCGTATTGCGTGTGGTTCAGACATTTAACCCTGTAAATTTCAGGGAATGCTTCCAGCACAAGGTGTTCATAATCCCAAAGTGTGATGGCCCTGTCTTTGTGACGCAGGCGCTCGCTTATCCTTGTGTAAAATGCTGAAGGCAGTTCGGCAGCACGTCCGCCAAATGAATCGAAAGGCTGATTTATTTTTTTAATTGCCCCATCGGGTTTTTCAGGTTTGGTGATGGTACCGGCCGGTAAAACAGTCGCAGAAAATTGCGGATCATTTTCATGGTCGGTAAAAGTAGCCAGTATTGCCTGTGCTGCAACTGACAAAAGCCGGCAAACTGCATCGGTTTTTCCTGATACGGCCATTCGGATCCAATACTGTCCGGATGGTAGCAATGTATTGCTGTCATTCGCGTCGGAGGGTGCAGCCAGCATAACGATCCCTGATTTAAGCAATCCTTCAGTGCTGTCTTCAACTTCGTTATCTTTAAATGTTATCCATTCGTTGTTGAACAGATAACTCCAGTGAAGATGGGGCGATGGCTTCAACGACAGAGGGTTGGCTGTGCCATCGGCAATCTGGAATAATAAAGAAATATTCTGAGGTGGTTTCAATCCGGTTAACCCGATGTAAAATTCGGCTTCGCAGGGCTGAATGGCCCCATTCCGGTCAAAACCGAATTGTGGAAGAAGAAATATTTTGTTCGATGAACTAAGGAGTGTATGTTTTTCGGCATACCCGAAAGGCTGTAAATGAATGAATTTTGCACTTCTTTGCGCAAAAGCCGTTTCATCAGACGAGCTGATTGAAAGAACCTGGGTTGCACTATAGTCCAGTGTAAGCGAATTTATAAAAGGTCCTGTAGGAGGTACAGGAGGTTCTGTGATTACTTCGGAGTCCCGAAGGTATGCAAATAAGGCAGCCTGAAATTCTGTTTGTCCGAAATCATCAGTCAGTTTCAAACGGACAAAGCCTTGTCTTGATTTAGTTGAATAATGCTCGTCAGGATTCGGATTAACTGCATCTAAATAGGATTTATCCAGGTTGCTGGTCAATTCGAATTCCGTCTCATCAATATCATAATCAGAAATTCCTGAATCCACCCAGGAGCCTGAATTTAAAAAGTCAATGTTCACTGCTGGATTGGCACCTGTATATGGACTGGGTGTTTCGAGCCATCCTGCCTTGATTGTTGCTGAATCGAGTTTTTTTTGAAATACTTCTGCTGACCCAACTAAAAAAGAACTTCCGGTAACCGGCTGGGCTCCAAAAGGCTGGAAAGGTTTCGATGTATCGACCGGGCCGAAATCGTTCGACACCGCGAGGGTTTTAAGCCCTTTTACATCAACATTAAGTGTGATTTGCTGAATCTCAATGGTTTCCAGCGTTGAATAAATATATTGCCTGTCAGCCTGATGTTTTAATCTGATCATCATCACCGGAAGACCGGTATCGAAGGTATAACCGTGCGTTTTGGCAAGGTAAGGTTTTATGGACGGATCGGCACCCGAAAGACTGGTGATCAGTTGCAACGGTGAATTGGCGAGCTTTTTAAATTCAGTCACTGTAATTTCAAGCCATCCTTTTTCGGTTGTAACAAAGCAAACAACGTCATCTTTGCACTCTGCGATCTGTGCATCCGGGCTTCCGGTAACCGAAAATTGCAATGTTATCTTCCTGTCCCCTTCAGCCATTAAAAGGTAATGCGAAGCAATGGCAAATCCGGCTTCGGCTTCCGGCATAACAATGTCGGTGAGTGCGCCGTCGCGATAGACTTTATTATAGAAAGGATGCCATGACTTATCCTCTGTTTCAATCTTTTTACCCAATCCATCGGCCGAATCGGCAATGGGGGAGGCGTACAATCTTCCGGCCTGCTTTGCTGCTTTCACCCCGCTGCCAACCAATTCACTGCCATGCCGGTAAAGCGATTTCAAGGAAGCTACCTTAGTCTGGTTTGCCACCATATCGCGGGTGTTGGCAAAGAAAACTTCCTTTCCCAAAGCATCCTTACCGGCAATAAATTGATCGCCGGTCATAAATTGGTGGGATTCGGACTGTTTGGCCAATACAGCCGTCAGATGAACGCTGGCCGGAACAGCAGGTTTTTCCTTTAGCCTGAGGATATCCCGGTAATAGAAATCGAGATGTCTTCCCGTAAGGGTATTGGCCTCATTTCTGGCATGTTCGAAAAGCCGCAGAAATCCCAGAAACAGTGTGTAATGCGGATCGTGACGGTCCCATTTGGTGAAACTTGCTTCCAATGCAAGCTGTGAGTCACTGATAACCCGTGCATAAACCTTCAGAAACTGATCAAGAATTGAGGTGAAAAGATTGTGTGTAGCGATGTGGTTGGTCAGTTCAAAGGCACTTCCTGCCGGATTGCCATAGACAGAACCATCCGGGGTAATGCCGGCAACAAAGGTATTCCAGTCGTCAGAACCATCGGTAACCCAGTCCTTTGAAAAGCCCGATGCCTCATTTACTTCAAAGGCAGCGGTTTGCTCACCCATAATTTTCAGTTCGCTGACCGGAGCAATATTCGTGATCACACCAAGTGATATTCCGGCTTTGTGGTATGAAGTAAGCCTTTGGAACGCCGGCGCTATCTGGCTGGTGATAAGGTTTTGAAGACTGGTTTTCTGGGTCAGCCATGCAGGGGACTTCTCTTCCTCGCCCGGAAGGCCTTCTTTCAGCACGTCCAGTTGTTTGGCCAGCGTACTGGTAAAACTATAAAGATAGCTCAGATTGTCAATCAGGTCGGCTGCCCTTGTTTCGTTATCGAGGTTATTCAGAAAATCGAGGCTTGCTTTGACCTGGGCTTTATAATCTTCAATTTCCTGAACGGAAGCAACCGCCAGTCTTATGGAAATATCCCGATCGAAGAATGCAGACCAGTTGCCATTGTGGGTGTTATCAATATCGAAATACCTGAGGTAAGCAGATAATGCGCGGGCAAAAAGCATTCCATGCGCTACAGTACGCTCATTCACCGGGGCATACTCAGGTTTAAGCGCATCCGAAAGGCGCTGTTCCTGGTTTACTCCGTCCCTTATCAGTTTCAGCGGGTCAATGATTTGATTGCAGTTATCAGGCATGGGTTCAATACTTTAATTCAGGAAATCAGATTAACGCGTGTTGACAGATTTATATCAGTTCCTTCAAGTTTATAAAACGGGTAAACGAAGTTGAACCGTGAGTTGGTGGTTTTAACCCGGTAAATCACTTCAATCAATACAACTCCTTCAAGTTCACGGCTGTCATCGAGTTTTACGTTTTCAAGTTTAATTCTTGGTTCATGATAAAGAATAGCAGACTCAATTTTATCAGCCATCAGGGTTTTCATGCGGGTATCAAGGTTTTCAAATACCAGTTCATCAAGGTTGCAGCCATATTGGGGAAGCATCACTCTTTCACCCCGAATGGTTCCCAAAAGCACTTCGAGTGCTGAAGCAATATCTGCTTCATATTCAAGCATCTCCACGCTCTTAAGGCTTCGGCTGAACTTTGGTGGAAACGACCAGCCCCGGCCAAGAAATGTCATGTTTTGTTCCATTTTATTTCTTTTATTTTTTCTCGTTTCGTTTTGCACTGCCGGGATAAGTGTTCTTTGTTATTAAGTTGGGACGGGTGACGAGTGACGGCAAACGTAGTCCCATCTCAATATCGTTTTGCCTTTGCCCTTCAACTTGCACCCTTTATTCGGGTGGTCTCGACTTGATTCGACAATTGTTCACCAACCTCGCTCT
>Ga0105046_10018872_pt1 | contig 10480 bp, 7 predicted proteins | sample MAT03_FD_78385 | JGI IMG/M metagenome (GOLD analysis project Ga0105046, IMG submission 78385) | Freshwater microbial communities from Lake Fryxell liftoff mats and glacier meltwater in Antarctica - MAT-03 (megahit assembly) | ecosystem: Environmental > Aquatic > Freshwater > Ice > Liftoff... | reverse complement strand
GGAGGGAAATGCGCGGGCCAAGGATGCCGGGCGTCTGCGGCAGTTCCTGGCCCAGAGCCAATCTGCGGGCGACATGGGCTCCGGCGACAGGGGTCCATTCTGAATCGGGCGCCGGTCAGCGGCTGAGGGGCGTGGAGGCGAAAGGCGGGCAAATTTGCCCGGCGTGTCGGTACTGGCCTGCATCGTGCTTTTTGATGGTCGAAACCCACGACCCGGAACACGCACATCATGGCCAAACTCTACCCCTGCCTCGCCGCTGCCGCCGCCCTCTCCCTGAGTCCCGCGACGGCCCAAATTCCCTCCACGCCCGGCACCCCGGCGCCGATCGATCCACCCGTCTCCCTGCCCGTCCTGGTACCGGCCACCGCCGCCGCCGCGATCTCGCAGCAGGTGGTGCCGCCCGTGCCGCTGGACGCGCCCGTGCCTTTCGAGACTCCCGGCGCGGCGCCCCTCGATCCGGCGTTGGCGGGTGATGCCGTGCCCTCGTCGCGGCTCAATGATTTCCAGGGCGATCCGATCGACCTCGTCCTCCGCACCCTGGCCCGCCAGGCAAAGATGAACATCGTCGTGACCGATCAAGTGGCGACCACCGGCGGCACGGTGAACATGCGCATCGAAGATAAGTCGCCGAGGGACGCGATTGAGATCATCGTCGAGAGCAAGGGGCTGATCATGGACGAAGGCAAAGGCGGCGTCTTCTACATCAAGACCCTGGCGGAAAAGCAGAAGGAGCCGACCGAGAGCGGCAACTACACCCTGAGCTACGCGCAGGCCAAGGACGTGCTCCCGCTCCTCGGCGCGCAGATTCAGAGCGGCGTCGTGCCGCAGTTCGATCAGCGCACGAACACCGTCTTCTATCGCGAGAATCGCTCGAACCTCGAAAAGGTGACCGAGTTCCTGAAGTCCATCGACCGGCCCACCCAGCAGGTGATGATCGAAGCCCGGCTCGTGGAAGTGACCGCCAATCCGCGCCAGAGCTACGGCATCAATTGGGCCGGCCTGGTGGGTGGCTCCGACCGTGGCCAGACGTTCCGTTACGGCGGCGCTTTTCCGAATGCGCTGAATGCGCCGGTGAACACCCGACTGGACAACACCATCACCGGGGCCAATGGCGGCGCGCAGGTCGGCGACTTCCTCCTCAACGGCCAGACCACCGGCGGCTTTCTCGATGCGCTCCGCGGCCAGTTTGCGATCCTCTCCGTGCCCCAGATGTCGGCCACGATGCGCCTGCTGAACGAAGACAACGACGCCGAATTCCTCGCCCATCCGCGCGTCGTCACGGCAAACAACACCAAGGCCGAGATCAAGATCACGCGCAGCCAGCCCGTGCCGCAGCTCAACTTCAACGAGCAGACCGCGCAGGCCGTCTTCAGCGGATTCCAGGACAAGGAATTTGGCAACACCCTCATCGTCACGCCGACCATCAATAAGGACGACTTCGTGACCCTCCAGGTAAAGCCGGAGATCAGCAACAAGGTCGGCGATGCCACCTTTACCTTTGGCGGCGCGGTGGTCACCAGCCCGATCATCGACAAACGCACGCTCGACTCCAACGTGCTCATCAAGAGTGGCGACACCCTGGCCATCGGCGGCCTCTTGCAGGATGAGCAGACCAAGGCTCGCACCAAGGTCCCCGTCATAGGCGACATCCCGATCCTCGGGTATCTCTTCCAGGAGCGCCTGAACCAGCGCACCAAGCGCAACCTGCTCGTCTTCGTCACGCCCACGGTCATCAAGGACAACTACGGCACCGGCCTCGAAAGTCAGGTCAGCGGCCTCAGCCACACCGGCGACGAGTTTGCCGATCCGAACGGCTGGCGCAACAACGCCAAGGGCGCCAAGCGCATCCTGCCGACTTCCCAGCGCCCGCTCGCCGCGGACTATCCCAAGCCGGGCATCGCGCCCGCGCCGAAGAAGGTGAAATACAAGGTCTCCGCCGGCTCGCGCTAAAGCGCTTTACGGCGGCGCCGCCACGCCTTGAGGGGGAAACCCCGGCGGCTGCTTTCCAGACGCGCCGACTCCGCACCGGAGTCGGCGCGTTTTTTGCGCACGACAGGCGGCCCGCCTGATTTCACGTGGAATCACCGGGGGCCGCCGGTGATTCCGCCATCGCCGCCGCCTCGGTGTAAAATCCCTCCAGCGCCCGCGTCTGTGCGCCGATCTCGAAGCGCTCGCCGACTCTCTGTGCCGCGGCCGTGCTCATCGCCGCGTAGCGCGGCGCGTCGCCGGCGAGGGTGAGCATCTGCGCGGCGAGCGCCGCGTGGTCGCGCTCCGCCACGAGCAGGCCGCTCACGCCGTGCTCGACCGCCTCCGGGATGCCGCCGTGGGTCGTCGCGAGCACCGGCAGGCCGCTGGCCATCGCTTCGAGCATGGCGTTGGGCACGCCCTCCTGATCGCCGTCGGGCCCGAGTTCGCTCGGGTGGAGGAAGAGGTGCGAGCCGGCGAAAAGCGCGCGCAGTTTCTCCTGCGGGAGGAAGCCGGGAAAGGTCACCCGGTCGGCGATGCCGAGCGTCGCGGCGAGAGCCTGGAGTTCCTCGAGCTGCGGGCCGTCGCCGGCAATGGTGAAGGTGGCGCGCGGGTAGTTCGCGGCGAATTGCGCAAAGGCGCGCAGGCTGGTGGCGAGCCCTTTCTTGGCGATCAAGCGGCAGGCCTGCACGCAATGCCACGCACCGTCGGCCGGTGCGTGCCGCGGGGTGAAGGGGATCTCGTCGAGCGGGATGCCGGTGCGGTGCAGACGGATCTTTTCCGAAGCGCAGCCGAGCGCGATGAGCCGGGCCGCGAGCGATTCGGAGCGCACGAGGAGCAGGGTGGCGAGCTGCAGCATCCGTTGCGTGCGCGCCCGGTGCGCGGGCTTTTCCAGATCCACCTGCGCATCGGCGCCGTGGAAGGAGACGATCACCGGCAGATCGGCGATCTCCAGCAGCGGCAGGAGATGCACGCCGATGTGGCCGAAGTACACGTGCAGCACCCGGGCTCCGGCGGTGTGGAGCGCCGCGAGGATGCGGCGGGCTTCCGAGCGATAGATGGTGATCGGTCGCCCGAGTAATTGTTTCTGCACGAAGCGCCGGAGCTGATGCGTGCGCGGCTTGGGCAGCACCACGAGGTCGGCAAAGGGAAAGGCCTCCACGCCTTCGCGCTTCTGGCAGAAGACGACCGGGCGAAAGGCCCGCAGCGCAGTGATCTGCCGGTAGATGTGGAGCATCTCCGGCTTGAGAAAGGTGACGACGTATTGCGCGGCGACGGGCGGAGCCATGCGGGTGGCGTGACGCTGCGGCGGTGAATGCTGGCTTGTCGAGCCGGATGAACCCGACGAAAAAGCGCGGCGATGGACTACCTCGAACGCGCCCGCCGGGTGATCGCTCTCGAACTCTCGGAAGTGCAGCGCCTGCACGACCGGCTCGATGCGTCCTTTGTGCGCGCCGTCGAGACGCTGCGGGCCAGCGTCGAGAATCGCGGCAAGATCGTGGTCTGCGGCGTCGGCAAGAGCGGGCACATCGGGGAAAAGATCGCGGCCACGCTCACCAGCACCGGCTCGCCGGCCGTGGTGCTGAATTCGCTCAACGCGCTGCACGGCGATCTCGGGGTGATCGCGGATGGCGACGCGATCCTCGCCCTGAGCTACAGCGGCGAGACGGATGAACTGCTCAACATCCTGCCCGCCATCGCGCGCTTCGACGTGCAGATCGTGGCCATGACGGGCCACGCGCAGTCCTTCCTCGCGAAGCACTGCCACGTCCATCTCGACGTGCGCGTGGAGCGCGAAGCCTGCCCGCTGGAACTCGCGCCGACCTCCAGCACCACCGCGATGCTCGTGCTCGGCGATGCGCTCGCCATGGTGCTGCTCGAGGCGCGCGGTTTTACCCGCGAGGATTTCGCCCGCTTTCATCCGGGCGGCAGACTCGGGCGCACGCTGCTCCTGCGCGTGCAGCAGATCATGCGCGGGCTGGAGCAGATGGCGCTGGTGCCGCCCACGGCGACGGTGCGCGAAGTCCTCCAGGCGATGGCGCGCGCGCGGGCTGGTGCTGCGGTGGTGACGACGCCGGCAGGAACGCTGGCGGGCATCTTCACCCACGGCGATTTCGGGCGGCATTTTCAAACCCACGCCGATCTGCTGGAGCGGGCCGTCGGCGACTTCATGACGAAGAGTCCGATCACCATCCGCGGCGACAAGCTCGCGGTCGAAGTGCTGCACCTCCTGGAGCAGCACCGCATCGACGATCTCGTCGTGCTCGACGCGGCGGAGGTGCCGGTCGGCATCGTCGATTCGCAGGATCTCGCGCGCTGCCGCCTGATCTGAGCCGCGCCCCGGGATGTGAATGCGCAGCGGGTCATCGCGGAGCTGAAAGAATTGCGCGCCCTGACCGGCGACGCCCAGGGCGCGCAGCGGGTCGCCTTCACCCCGATGTGGCGCACCGCCCGCACCTGGCTCCGGGAAAAGCTGCGGGATCTGCCCGTGGAGGTGCATGAGGACGCGGCCGGCAATCTCTGGGCGACCTTGCCCGGTGCCGACCCGCGGGCGCTGGTCGTGGGCAGCCACCTCGACTCCGTGCCGGGCGGCGGCTGGCTGGATGGGGCGCTCGGCGTGCTCACCGGGCTGGAACTGCTGCGGCAGTGGGAGGCCCGGGCGGGCGGGCGGCCACCGTTCACCCTCCGGCTCGTCGATTGGGCGGATGAGGAAGGCGCGCGTTTTGGGCGCAGTGTCTTCGGGTCCTCGGCCTGCTCCGGCAGTCTCGATCTCGAGGAAGCGCGCGGCCTGGTGGATGCGCAGGGCGTGCCGCTCGCGGAGGCCCTGCGGGAGTGCGGCATCGACCTCGAGCGGGTGCGGGAAAGCGGCCATGAACTCGCCTCGGCAGCGGCGTATCTGGAGCTGCACATCGAGCAGGGCCCGGTCTTGCTCGATCGCGAGCAGCCGCTCGGTGCGGTGCTCGGCACCTTTGGCGTCGAGCGGCATGAGGTCACCTTCCGGGGCCAGGCGGCGCACGCGGGCAGCACGCCGATGGCGCGCCGCCGCGACGCCTTCCGCGCCGCCGCGTGGATGGGCGAGGAGATCTACCGGATCGCGGAGCGGGGCGGGGGCGTCTGCACCATCGGCTCCTGCACCACGCAGCCCGGCATCGTGACGAGCGTGGTCGAGGCTTGCCGGATCACGCTCGACCAGCGGCACCTCGATCCCACGGCACTCGCCGCGATGCTCGCGGAGGCGCGCGCGGCGAGCGCACGTTTTGCCGCCGCGGCGCGCGTCGAGGTCGCCTGGGAACGGCTGCTCGCGATCCCGCCGCGCCTCTTTCACCCGCACCTCATCGACCTGTGCGACGCGGCGATCCGCGAGACCTGCGGAGCGGCGCACCGGCTGCCGAGCGGGCCGCTCCACGACGCCGCGGAAGTCGCCCGCGCGGGGGTGCCGACGGGGATGATCTTTGTGCAAAGCCTGCACGGTCTGAGCCACAGTCGCCTCGAGGACACGCGCGAGGAGCACCTCGCGCTGGCCGTCGAGGCCTTTGGCCGGCTGGCCGACAAAGCGCTCGCGTGGATCGGCGCCCGATAGCTTAGTCTTCGCCATGCCTTCGCTCGCGACCACCATCGATGGTCTGACCCTGCCCAACCCGTTCATCGTCGCTTCGGGGCCACCGGGGACGAATCTGAACGTCATCCTGAAAGCCTTCCGCGAAGGCTGGGGCGCGGTGATCGCCAAGACGGTGAGCCTCGACGCGCGCAAGATCGTGAATGTGACGCCGCGCTACGCGAAGCTGCACGCGGCTTCCGGCGAGGTCGTCGGCTGGGAAAACATCGAGCTGATCAGCGATCGGTCGTTTGCGATCTGGCTCGATGAATTCAAGAAGTGCAAAGACCTCTTTCCCGACCGCGTGCTCATCGCCTCGATCATGGAGGAGTATCGGAAAGACGCCTGGCTGGAGATCGTCGAGCGCTGTCAGGACGCGGGCGTCGATGGTTTCGAGCTGAATTTTTCCTGCCCGCACGGCCTGCCCGAGCGGAAGATGGGCGCGGCGATGGGCGAGGACCCGGCGATCCTCGACGAGGTCTGCCGCTGGGTGATGAGCGTCGCCCGCAAGCCCGTGTGGGCAAAGATGACGCCGAACGTCACGCGCATCGAAGACCCGAGCCGCGCCGCCCTCGCCGCCGGCTGCCAGGGCATCAGCGCGATCAATACCATCCGCTGTGTGCTGGGCGTGAATCTCGACACGCTGCGTCCCGAGCCGACGGTCGAAGGCTACTCCACGGTCGGCGGATATTCGTCCCTCGCGATCAAGCCGATCGCGCTCCGCATGGTCATGGAGCTGGCCCAGATGATCCGGCAGGATTTTCCCGGGCGGTCGCTGGCGGCGATCGGCGGGATCGAGACCGGTGGCGATGCCGCGCAGTTCATCCTGCTCGGGGCGGATGTCGTGCAGGTCTGCACGGGGGTGATGAAGTTTGGCTACCAGCATGTGCGGCAGATGTGCGACGAGCTGCTGGCCTTCATGGCCCGGCATGAGTTTGCCACGCTCGCGGATTTCCGCGGCGCCTCGCTCGACTACTTCACCACCCACGCCGATCTGGTGCAGCGTCAGGCCGCGCGCCGGGGGAGTGCGCGTGCGAGCCAGTCCTCCGCGAAGAAGCGCGCGCTCCCGGCCGATGCGGACTGGACCGGCGAGGAATTCGTGCAGCAGAGCGACGCCCTCGCCCGCGGTTAGCGGCCGCCCGCGCAGGGTCCTGGGTGCGAGCCAGGCACGGGGAATTTTCCGTCGGCGCCGGCGGATCGCGTGACGCGCGGCGAGGTGACAACGCGCGGCGAATCGTCAAACCAAATTGACGGCGTTTGGAAAATAAATGTGTCGGACGGAGGGCAAATTTCCTTGTCCGAAAATCGGGTGAAAAATAGCCTCCAGCCCAGCGGCGGGGACGAGACTGACCAGCTGTGAATAACTTGTGAATACCTTCCACGACACCGCCTGCCCGCACCGGCTTGGGACCGATCTGCGGTCGCCCCGGGGAAAACGCGCGGGAAGTGAGGCGGAATCAGGGTTCCACAGGAATAACCAAAACAACGCGCTGTCCCGCAGCATGTTGCGATGCAGTGTCTCTTTCATGTGGCGCGTTTCGCGCGCCCGCCGGTTCGCTTTTTCTCCGTTTCCCGGTCGTCGCTCGACGGCCTTTTCTCATCGCCCGCTCCCTTAAAATCACTGTGGACAAATCCTCCCCGCACGACTCTTTGCCAGCCCTCTGGAATGACATTGCCACGGCCCTGAAGGCCGAACTGAACGCCGACGCCTACAACCGTTGGTTCAAGGACATCGAACTCATCTCGCTCGACGCCCAGCGCCTCACGCTGCGCGTGCCGAACAACATTTTTCAGCTCTGGATCGAGAGCAATTATCTGCAGATCCTCCGCTCCGCCATCATGCTCGTGCTCGGCGAAGCGCGGGCGGTGCAGTTTGTGCATGCCGACGAGGCGAGCCTGGCCGCCGCGCGGCCACCCGAGGTGCCCGAAGCGCAAGGGGATGAGGACTTCGCCCCCGAACCCGCGACCCCGGCCGCCGCGCGCAATGGCGTCCTCCCGATGAACCCGCGGAACACCTTCGAGGCCTTCGTCGTCGGCGCGAACAATCAGTTTGCCCACGCCGCCTGTCTCGCGGTGAGCGAAGCGCCCGCGCGCGCCTACAATCCGCTCTTCATCTACGGCGGGGTGGGGCTCGGCAAGACGCACCTCATGCAGGCCATCGGCCAGCACATCGCCGGCAAGCGCAAGCCGTCGCGGGTGCTCTACATCACCAGCGAGGTCTTCACGAACGAGTTCATCGACGCGATCCAGAACGGCACGCTCATGAAGTTCCGCAAGCGCTACCGGCAGGCCGATGTGCTGCTCATCGACGACATCCAGTTCCTCGGCGGCAAGGAGCGTTCGCAGGAGGAATTCTTTCACACCTTCAATGCGCTCTTCGACGGGCATAAGCAGATCGTCCTCTCCAGCGATCGCCCGCCCTCCGAGATCAATGGCCTCGAGCAGCGCCTCGTCTCGCGTTTTGACTGGGGGCTCACCGCCGAGCTGCAGCCGCCGGACATCGAGACGCGCGTGGCCATCCTGCGGAAAAAGGCTGCGGCCATGGAAGTGAAGCTGCCCGACGAAGTCATCCGCTTCATCTCCGAGCGCGTGCGGACCAATGTCCGGCGCCTCGAGGGCGCCCTCACGCGCGTGGCGTCCTTTGCCTCGCTGCATGGGGGAAAGGCGCCGCTCGTCGAGAAGATGGAGCAGCTCCTGAAGGACCTGCTCCAGGAAGAGGCGCGACGGACCATCAATGTGGACCAGATCCAAAAGCGGGTCGCCGAGCACTTCGACATCCGCATCGCGGACATGACCAGCAAGCGCCGCCCGGCGAACATCGCCTTCCCGCGCCAGGTCGCGATGTTTCTCACCCGCGAACTCACGAAGCTCTCGCTGAGCGAAATCGGCGAGGCCTTTGGCGGGCGCGATCACGGCACCGTGCTGCACGCGCATCGCACCGTGAAGGAGAAATCCCTGCGCGACGAAAAGACCCGGCAGGCCGTGCGCTTCCTCGAAGACCAGCTCTCGCGCTGAACGCGGGCTCAGCCGCGCTTCGGATCGAAGGCGCGGCGGAGGGCGTCGCCGAAGAGATTGAGCGCCAGCACCAGGCCGAAGAGGGCGACCGTGGCCGAGGTGAGATTCCACCAGACGAGCGGATCGCGGCTCAGCTCGGAGCGGCCGCTGTCGATCATATTGCCCCAGCTCGCCGTGCCCACCGGGGTGCCGACGCCGAGGTAGCTGAGCACCGCTTCGACGAGCACGATGCTCGAGAAGCCGAGGACGAAATTGATCACCACGAGGTGGAGCACATTGGGCAGCAGGTGGTGGGTGATGATGTTCCAGTGGGTCTGCCCGAGGGCGCGCGCGCCAGTCACGTAGGGCATCTCGGCCTGGCGCATCGTTTCGCCCCGGATGAGCCGGCAAAGCCCGACCCACGCGGTGAGCCCGAGGGCGATCGACATCGTGCCGAGGCCCTTGCCGAGCACGAGGATGACGGAGACGAGGAGGAGGATGGTCGGGATCGAGGCGATGGTGCTGTACACGTACTGGATCACGTCGTCCACGCGCCGCCGGAAGTAGCCGGCGAGGATGCCGAAGAGGGTGCCGAGCGGGATGTAGATCGCGCTCGTGAGTCCGCCGATGATCAGCGCCGTCTTGCAGGCCTTGAGCGTCTCGCGGGCGACATCCTTGCCGAGCGCATCGGTGCCGAGCAGATGCCAGCCGGCGAGCGGATCGGGCTTGGCCTCCGAGAGCAGCGTCCGGGCGAGCGGAGCGCTGTAGCTTTTCTCCACCGGGATGCCGCCGATGGCGTGGTCGAGCAGGCTGCGGGTGCCGCCCGTGCGGTCCGGCAGATGGACCGTCTCCAGGGCGCCGATGAGGAGATAGGCCACCACGATCCAGAGCGAGATCATCCCGGAGCGGTCCTGCCGGAAGCGCCGCCAGGCCCGCTGCCAGCGCTCGTGATGCGATCCGCTCCAGAGCACCCACGCGAGCAGGGAGAAACCGGCGACGACGAGGAGATCCTGGGTGAGCCAATGTTCAAAGAGGGCGGTCATCGGGAGCGTTTGTTTTGTCAGACCCGGCCCGCGTCCGGCAACTCCCATTGCCACGGCGTCATCGCCGGCGGCGGGCGCGGGCAACGCGCTTTACCAACCCGCGCCGGGGCCGCATCGTGCGTCCCGCTGTGCGCATGAGTCTTCCAAAAATTGCCATCACCATGGGCGACCCGGCCGGGGTCGGCCCGGAGGTCTGCCTGCACGCGCTGGCCAGCGCCGAGCTGGCGGGCCGGTGCATCCCGATCGTCTTCGGCGATGCGGCGGTGCTCGCGCGCTGCGCGGAGCGGACCGGCTTGCCCGCGCCCCCGCGGACGATCGCCGCCGCCGACCTCGACGGCTGCGCGCAGCCCGCGGTGCTGGATTGCGGCGCGCTCGCGGTCGGAGACTTCACCCCGGGGACGATCAGCGCGGCGACGGGGCGCGCCGCCTTCACCTATGTGAACCGCGCGATCGACGCCGCCCTCGCCGGGCAGGTCGCCGCGGTCTCGACTGGGCCGATGAACAAGGAGGCGCTGAGCCTGGCGGGCATCCACTTTCCCGGTCACACGGAGATCTTCGCGGCGCGCACCCAGGCGTCGCGCTCCTGCATGATGCAGTATTCGGAAGAGATCACCTGCACCTTCGTCACCGTCCATGTGGGCTACGCGGAAGTGCCCGCCTTGCTGACCACGGAGCGCATCCTGGAGGTGATCGCCCTCACCGCCGAAGCGCTCCTGCGCATCCGCGGGCGCGCGCCGAAGATCGTGGTCTGCGGCCTGAATCCGCATGCCGGTGAGCACGGGCTTTTTGGCCAGCGGGAGGAGGAGCGAATCATCCTCCCGGCGATCGCGGCGGCGCGTGCCGCGGGGCACGACGTGGAGGGACCGCTCCCGCCGGACACGGC
>Ga0105046_10018869_pt1 | contig 10481 bp, 9 predicted proteins | sample MAT03_FD_78385 | JGI IMG/M metagenome (GOLD analysis project Ga0105046, IMG submission 78385) | Freshwater microbial communities from Lake Fryxell liftoff mats and glacier meltwater in Antarctica - MAT-03 (megahit assembly) | ecosystem: Environmental > Aquatic > Freshwater > Ice > Liftoff... | reverse complement strand
ACTCCAATGACTTCTCCCAGAGCTTTTCGCCGGTTGTCACCGAAAAGCATGTAATGACATTCTTATCCTTCATTTCACCATTCACGCTGGTGACGATCACGGTGTCATCCCAGACGACTGGACTACTCTGTCCGTCGCCGACAATATCTGCTGTCCATGCGATCCCTTCCCCGGGAGCCCAATTGACTGGCAATTCCGAGTTAATCTCGATCTGTTGGATCTGCGGTAAAAACTCTGCCCAATTGGCGCCGACAAACAGGAACGGCGTCAGGGCAAGAAACAATCTGTTGAACACAGGGAACCTCCGAATTGTGTTGGAATGAAAAATCATGGGCTCACCACCTCTTTCCCCGATCGAGTTCCTAGGACTTCCGCGAGTCGACACGAAGCGAATGAGCCCTGTCGGGACCGCAGGTGATACTCTATCGCAGTTGGCAATCGTTGCTTGGCCTGCGGGCGTGACCAACGCCATGAATAGCTGTCGATCAGGCTGCTCCGTGGCCGTTTTCGTCCGCCCATGCCAGCTTTTCGGCGTCGGATATGGAACAGCACTTGTTTCAGCACGACGTCGCGTTGGATCAGGAACAGCGGCGATCCATACCGCGATAAGATTTGAGGACACTCAATTCCGCGAATGCGAAACTCAAAAGGGCTTTCGATCGGACGCCGATGACGTTACACTACGCGGCCCGATATTGCGACCAATGCGCTGAATCGGGGATTTACCCTTGTTTTGTACTGAATTCGCAGAGATTTTGCAATGTACGCCATCATCGTGGACGGCGGTCGCCAGTACCGCGTCGAGCCAGGCATGGAACTGGACCTGGACTATCGCGACCTGCCAGCAGGCGAAAACATCACCCTCAGCAAAGTTCTTTGCGTCGGCGGCGACGAGGGATTGAAGCTTGGTTCACCGGTTCTTGAGGGTGCCAGCGTGATTGCCTCGGTGATTGGGCTTAGCCAAGACAAGAAAATCTACATCCAGAAGTTTCGACGCCGTAAACACTTCAAGCGACGTACGGGGCATCGACAAATGCACACCCGCGTTCGGATTGAATCGATCGCTGGCATTTGATCGGCGGTCGCCTCCGAGAGCTTATGAATTTCTCGCTGGTCCGGCGAATTGCATGCCGGTCCGTATCCGGCTAGAGTTTGTCCTGGCGGTGTATTCTTATTATCGCCCTATGACACGTTGTCCGTATTCTGCGGGAAGCCACGCATGGCCGGGGTAAAGCTAGCCGACTACCAACTCGGACCTGTTCTGGGGATGGGTACCGTCGGAACGATCTTTACCGCCACGGAAAAGAAATCCGGAAAGCTGGTCGCGATTAAGCGACTGCATCCGACCGTCAGTCGGGATCCGCTGATCGGAGCCCGCTTTAGACGGGAAATGACGATTTTAGAGCGGTTGCGGCATCCAAACATCATCGCTTATTACGGTGGTGGTGAAGATTCCGATGGCAATCTTTTTTACATCATGGAGCTTGTCGAAGGCGGTTCGGTTCGCGAGTTGATCGCGGCCAGTGGATCGCTTCCGTGGCAGGTCGTCGTCAATTGTGGCCGCCAGATCTGCTCAGCCCTGCAGTGTGCCCACAATCACGGAATCATTCATCGCGACCTCAAGCCTGGCAATCTGTTCTTGACTCGTGATGGCATACTAAAGCTAGGCGATTTCGGAATCGCTCGAGACGTTGGCGCTTCCGACTTGACGGCAGACGGGCTCACGGTGGGCACCCATGCATACATGGCTCCTGAGCAGATCACCGGGGATGCTAACATCTCAGGGAAGGCTGATTTGTATGCTCTTGGCTGCTGCCTCTATGAAATGTTGACTGGGCATAAACCGTATTCCGGAGAGACATTTCCCGTACTTTTCGACCAGCACTTACGCGCCGCGCCGCCTCACGCCAAAAACATTGCTTTGGGATGTCCGCCAGAATTGGATCAAGTCATCATCGATTTGCTTGCCAAGAAACCGGAGGACCGACCGTTCAATGCTCGAAGCGTCCAGGGGATCATGCTCGAAATCGCGGCGAAATATGACTTGAAAGACACCGCTCCTGCGACGCCGACCCTCGGCGGAACCGTGGATGTTTCGGCTGGAAACGTTAGTGATCTTGGTCAACGAATGCTAAAACGGCATATCGAAGCAAGACTTGGTACTTCACAGCGAGCGGAGATAAGCTGGTCGAGGTTAGGAATTTTAGGACTTGTGGTTGCAGTCGTTCTTCTTCTTATTGTTTTGCTTCGAGACTGAATTCCACCTTCACCGAACCGATTGCCAACGATTCCGTGCCATTCGGAGGGCTAGACGTCCGTTCGTCTTGAACCTATCAATTTGTGTAGATTTCTACCTTAACCGCTCACCGACTGTTTCAATTAGACCGATTTCGAGACGTTTTTTGGGGGCTTCTTTCAGTGCGAAAGCGTGCAAGAGGCCGACTCAAAATAAGCTTACTTGAATTCTTTATTGGCAGGTACGTGACTCGACCCCCCGAAGGTTTGACTGATGTTCTTAAGCGTCAAAACACCCATTTACTCGTTTCGCAATCTGGCGTTCTGCTCGTTGACGATTGCAGCCCTCGCATTTCCGGGACTTTCCATGGCGCAAGACGCCCCTGCAGCACCTCAAGACGACGTCGGGTACTTTCTTGGCATGTCCGTCGGCCAACAGCTAGCTCAACAAGGCTTCCAGGCCACTGACTTCACTGCCGAGGGGCTTGTGAAAGGCCTAACCGATGCACTTGCCGGTAAAGATGCCACGCTGTCAAACGAACAACTGCAGGCCGTCTCTGGAAAGATCGAAGCGACGCTTCGCGGTCGCCAGCAAACGCAGATGGAAGAGCGAAAGAAACAAGGCGTTGTCAACCAGGAGAAAAGCAAGCTGTTCCTAGAGGAAAACGGGAAAAAGGAAGGGATCAAACAGCTGGCGAGCGGCTTGCAATACAAGGTCCTGACCGCCGGGACTGGAGTTTCGCCTAAAGCAGAAGATACCGTGAGTGTTCACTACACTGGGAAGCTCGTTGACGGCACGGTCTTTGACAGCTCAGTCGAGCGCGGCGAGCCCGCAACTTTCGGTGTCGGACAAGTGATCCCTGGTTGGCGCCAAGCGCTTCAAGAAATGAAGGTTGGCGACAAGTGGATGCTTTATATTCCACCGCTGCTGGCCTACGGAGCCCAAGGTACACCTGGTATCGGTCCCAACGAAGTCTTGATTTTTGAAGTTGAGTTACTCGACATCGCCAAGTAACGCGACGGACTTCCATTCAATTTTCTTTTTCGTAGTTATGCTTATGAGTAGCGTAACTACGTTTTCTCGATCCTTATCAACAGAGGTCTGTAATCACGATGAAATGGTTGAACCGGTTTAACTTGCCGCTTTTGGGTATACTATTGTCGGTTGCCATCGGCGGTGTCTCTGTAACTTCACAGGCGGAGTCTCCACGTCAACCGACGATCAATCTTGCGCAGCCGCCCGCCGACCTTGATGTCACACCGATGCCGGTCGACGTCGTCGAGGCTTACCCAAACTTGCGTATTGATCGACCGATCGTGATCACCGGTGCAGGCGATCAATCAGGTCGCTTATTCATCGCCTCCCAGAAAGGTCAGATCTATTGGATTAATCAAGCTGACACTGAGGTTGAAGAACCGAATCTGTTAATCGATTTATCCGATCGAGTGTCCTACAAGGATCGCGAGAACGAAGAAGGCTTCTTGGGCCTGGCCTTTCATCCCAAGTTTGAAGTGAACGGTCAGTTCTACGTCTATTACACGACAAACCAGCGTCCACACGTCTCTGTCATTAGTCGCTTTACTGCAACAGGTGACAGTCACAGCACTGGTGATCCGGCGAGCGAGGTCGAGTTGATGCAGCTTCAACAACCGTTTTGGAATCACAACGGTGGGACGCTTGCATTCGGTCCCGATGGCTATCTTTACATCGCCCTTGGCGACGGTGGCAAAGGCAATGATCCGTTGATGAGCGGGCAAGATCTCAGCAAGTTGTTAGGATCGGTCTTGCGGATCGATGTCGATGGTTCATCCGAAAAATTGCCCTACCGCATTCCCCAAGATAATCCCTTTGTTAGTACCCCCAACGCATGGCCAGAAATCTTTGCCTATGGGATTCGAAATATTTGGCGAATGGCATTCGATCCGAAAACAAATGATCTTTATGCCGCTGACGTCGGCCAAAATGATTGGGAGGAAGTGAATGTCATTACTTCGGGTGGAAATTATGGCTGGAGCCTTCGCGAAGCCGCCCATAGCTTTACCCTTGGCGGCGGGAAAGGCTCCGATGAAAGACCTGACTTAATCGATCCACTTGTCGAGTATCCGCACACCGACGATTGGGGAAAGTCGGTAACCGGCGGTGCGGTGTATCGAGGCAAGCAGACGCCCATTCTTGATGGATACTACCTTTACGGTGATTATGTTTCAGGCCGGTTGTGGGCGATGAAGTACGACCGAGATTTGAAAAAGGTAGTCGCTAATCGTCCCATCGCTCGACAAAACATGCTGCCCGTATTCACCTTCGGCCAGACAGACGACGGAGAAGTCCTGATGAGCACGATGATGTCCGGTGGGATTATCTATCGCTTCACATCGAAGTGACTTGACTTTGATTCAAGTCAGACATGCCAAACAAACGGTCCAACCGGGTAACGTGTAAAACTTCCCGGACAGGATCGGTCACATTCGCCAAGAGTAATTTCTTACCAAGTTGGCTTGCTCGGCAATGGACCCTCGCCAACTGTGCTAACGTTTCGCTAGACACCGACTCAATGCAAGCTAAGTCGACCCGCAACACCCGAATGTTTGTGTCTTCCAGCAAGTTCAAAAGTTGCCGCCCCAAATCGTGGGCGTGATTCCAACATCGAATTCGCTGTGTTGTAAGATTCAGCGTCGCCTGGTCTTGCTGCCAGCGGACAACAGAAGCGTGCTCTGAAGCCGATCCTAAATCGGCAATGCCATTGCTCAGCCATCGACTGGATTCGCCGAACCTAACCAATCGAGCCAACCCGGCGGGTGGTGACTTGTGAAGTTTTTCGAATCGCGGTCCAAAGAGATTCATAGGAATTGGTGGCAAATCGATTAATCGAATGTGCGGCCTTCCGTCACCGAGACATCAGCACGTCCTGCTCTACTCACGCCGTCAACCTGTCATCGAAAACGATAAAGGTGATGTTCGACTGTATTGATGAATTCGTCATTCGACAAGTTTGAAGAAGAGCACTTCCGAAACAGATTTTCGGCGTGGTGTGCTAACGGACCTTCTGGATCGCTAACGGTTGTGATTTTGCCAAATGCCGGAAGTTAATCTACGGATTTGACGATAACGAGTTGCTGCTGGGGGCCCTCAAGATGGTCGACACCAAGAGCCAGTTTTCTCCTTCGAATTCGGTAATCACACCGGTGACAGTCCAGCGGACGTCCTTGGGGTCTTGCTTGATGGATTCAACCACGCGTTGGAGGGCGAGGTTTTCCAGGACTCTCAGGCGAGTTGGCTCTTTCGGCGGGGCTGGTTCAGCAGTAGCCGAGCCCGTTGTTGTTGCCTCCGTGTCGGTGAAAGGGGCTGTCGTCGCTCCCTGTACTTCAAATTCGAATGTCCATCGTCGCCCAGCCCTCACAAAAGTCCCAACGGTGGAGCCAAACTTTGCTCCCTCCCGAAGACGGGGTTGAACGCGTTCGGTGGCGACTCTTTCGCTGCCTTCGTTTTCTTCTGAACTCCAATCATCGGCAAGCGCACACGTCCCGAACTGTCGCGGCAGTGCATCGAAAGAAATGATCGCCAGCCCAAACAAGAAAACGCTCAAGGCAACCATCTTGGATGGCCAGCCATATCGCATTGGACGACGTGACCAGATGAACACGAGGGGCAGTAGTAACATGAAAACTGAGTTCCCGTCGGTATGCCCTGTCAGCACACTCGAACATAACGAAGACGTGTACACAATTGAAATGAATAACGTTGAATCCATTCTTTTGTGACCCGATCCCAGTTTCCTTTGGGAGCTTTCGTGATCTATTGCTTTGGCATCGCGATTGCGTGAAGTGCAACGACTGCTCCGACTGCGACCATCGCAAGCCCCAGCCAACGAGGTGGTTCGACCTTTTTCTTTGGACTCGGATAAACTTGAAGCAAGAAAGACGTCATCGATGGTGCGTTGCTTGCAACAGGCGACTGCTTCGTGATTTTGGCAATGGCTCGCGTTGTCGGTTCGTTCAGCACGAAGGACTGCACCAAGCGAAATTGAATTCCAAGCATGACCAATAGCATGCCTGCCATGAAGTATCGATTGCGAGTGAATTGCATGGTAAGTGCCTTTTTCGACGAGGGTGTTGGCTATGGGAGCAAGCCGAACAGACCAACGTCTGAAATGAGAGGTTTGCGCTTTTGGGGGGAGGAGCGCCTTCGGCAATTTCATCGGCAATTCGAGCCAATCGCGATGAAGCGGCTTTGCAAAGTTGGTGTTGTATCCGCTTTGCCGAATCTGCGGCCGATTCTGTTGTCACACAGTTCAATGCAACGTCGCTGCGTTAAGCGAACTACAGAGGTTGCCCGTCGCCCGCCCATTCATTCAAGAAGGTAATGACGCTCTTGCGAAATCCGGTCAAGGTCGACCCATCTAGCAACTCTTTCTGGTCACTTTTCAGAATCGATGCGGCAAGCATGCGGTGCTCGTTCCAATCGCTCAAACTAAACTGGCGGATGTCAACGTAGATGTCTTGTAAATTGTTGTTCAGCTTCGGGACGACGAACACACCAGTGTCGCCTCTTACGATGTGATAGTGATTCGCAACGAAAAAAAACGCGAAACCAGTAATCATCCCGGCAAAAAAAGTACCGATACGTCCCATTCTACTTATCCGATTCGTATCGGCCCTGTTCACTCGCGAGCATTGTTATCCTACCGGCTTGTAATGGTTCGGGACGTTCGACAACAAGATCAGCCGGACAGCGACCAAGCGGTGACTGGCCAGGTTATCCTTCCTCTGCCCCTGTGGCGTTGTTGCGATCGATGGCTGACAATAGAGCCTAGCGAGACAGCGCCAATCCCGTGAGCGACTCGGCGCTGCTCCACTAGTAAATTCGTTTGAAACGTCAAAACCTGCGCCGAGGATTCTTACTGTGCTTGCCCTGCGATCTGTTCGGACTCGTGCCCTGCGTCTGTTTTTTTTGTTGAGTGCCACAGTGTCATCAACCGCGTTTAGCCCGTACACAGTGCCCGTCCTTGGCGATGAAGGCATGTACCTGATGAACGACCTGCCAAGCGAGCAACTCAAGCAGCGCCACGGATTCTCGATCGATCAAGCATGGGCGGATCACCTGAGGCTGTCCGCCGTTCGATTCAACAGCGGAGGCTCGGGGTCGTTTATCTCGAGCAACGGCCTTGTCCTTACTAATCACCACGTCGCGTCAGATACTCTCCAAAAGTTGAGTACAACCGATCGGGACTTGATTCGCGACGGTTTCCTGGCGAAGCGATTCGAAGACGAACTGCAAGCCCCGGATTTGGAACTCAACCAACTCGTGTCGATGGAAGACGTTACCGAGCAGGTCAACGCCGGTGTCGACACCACGGCATCCGCTGAAGAGGCGTTCAAACAGCGCCGCGCGGCAATTGCCAACATCGAACAAGCGTCCAGTGAAGCAACAGGACTTCGCAGCGATGTCGTCACACTTTTTGGCGGCGCGAAGTATCACCTTTACCGCTACAAGAAATACACTGACGTGCGACTCGTTTGGGCTCCGGAAACCGCAGCCGCATTCTTTGGAGGCGATGCGGACAATTTCGAGTACCCACGGTTCAACCTGGATGCCACCATCATGCGTGTCTATGAAGATGGCAAGCCGGCGAAGATCGAGCACTTTTTAGCTTGGAGCGATGCGACACCAGCTGAGGGTGACTTGGTGTTCGTCTCAGGAAATCCTGGCCGTACTCAGCGCATCTTCACGACGGCCGCACTTTCTTATCTGCGTGATGACCGAGTCCCCTACGTGCTCAATTTCTTGCGACGCAAAGAAATCTTAATGCAGCAGTTCTCGCTCGGAGGGATCGAAGACAAGCGACGCGCCCGCGACGAGTTGTTTGGAATCCAGAATTCACGCAAAGCCTATGTCGGTATGCTCGCTGGGTTGCAAGATCCAAAAACGATCGCCGAAAAGAAACGACGGGAGGAGACATTGCTCGCCGAAGTCGTTCGCCGTGACGAACTCAAGGGTTTCGAACAAGCCTGGGCGGATGTTGCCGAAGTTCAGAAAGAAAAAAAGGCAATGTTGACCCAAACGATCAGCCTGCGAAGCGATCTGTTTGATCTTGCGGAATCAATCGTGCTTTTAGCCGAAGAGGACGAAAAACCGAACCAAGATCGCCTCGCCGAATTCACCGATGCGGGACGGGAGTCGTTACTTCAGCGACTGCTGAGCGAAGCCCCGCTGTATGACGATTTGGAAATGGCGAAGCTTGCTGATGAACTTGGCCGAATGATCGAACTTCGCGGCGCAGACGATGAGCTGGTGATCAAGATGCTAGATGGTAAAGGGCCCCGCGAAAGAGCAGCGGAGCTAGTGGCCGGCACCAAGATCGACGAAATCCCGTTTCGGCAATTGCTAGTCGAGGGTGGCATCAAGGCGGTCCAAGCATCCGACGATCCGATGCTAAAGCTTGCTCGGTTGGTCGAGCCCGAGTATCGCCGCATCCGATTACAAAACGATAAACTCGACGAGCGTGAGCGACAGGCGTACGCGAAGATCACTTCGGCGACCAACACGCTCCATGGAACGGGCGGATATCCTGATGCCAGCTTTACGCTTCGCTTGGCATATGGTGTTGTGAAGGGATACGAACAAGACGGTGAAACAATCTCACCAGGCACCACGTTTGCCGGTGCATTTGAGCACGCGCTAGAACACACTGGACAAGACGACTTTGATTTACCAAAGTCTTGGATGGACGCGAAGACAACGATCGACCTCCATACTCAGCTAAACTTCGTTTCGACCGCCGACATCATCGGTGGCAACAGTGGCTCGCCGGTGGTGAATCGCAGAGGCGAATTGGTTGGACTCATTTTCGACGGCAATATTCAAAGTCTGACAAGCGATTACCTTTACAGTGATGTCCAAGGGCGGGCGGTCAGCGTATCTGCCGTCGGAATTCGCGAGGCACTTTTAAAGATCTATGGAGCAACTGACCTAGTGAACCAACTCGGTCATTAGTCCTAGATGAACAGCGACTTGCCGCTCACTTAGAACCTATCCGAAAACCGTTAGCCGCATGGCGTTAGCCGCGGTTTCCTCCGGTTTTCGGATAGGTTCTCAGTCGGAAAACACCGTAAATCGTTTAGAATTTTTCACTGCGTCATTGGTGACACAGAGGATCCAAATGTCACTCGAAGATAAGCAGTTGCATCAAAACTCCCCGTTGCCATTTAACGCGAATGCCAACGTGCCCGTCTTTTCGCTTGAGCTGTTGATGACAACACGATCCGAGCCAACTTCGCACCAGGTGAGGCTTGCTAACTTAGACTTACCGCCGGTGGTAAAACCGACTCCGCGTGATGCTATCGCGGCCATCGTCGATAGTGCAAAGAAACTGATTCGCGAATCTATCGCGAGCGGTGGACCCGTCCCGTGGCTTGACCCAAAGCTGAGTCCCGAGGTTGGCGAAACTCGAATGATCGTACCGATTCACCTGTAGTCTCTGCTCATCGCGACGAGCCTCGCTTGATCACAACCCGATCTTCAAACACTTCCTCTTCGCCTTCAATGATGAGCCATCGTCGATCGAGTTCCGGGATGGTGTGTGTGCTCGATTGTCCAGAAGGCCATTGAACCTTTACCTCTGCCTTTTTGGCGTCAGCGAGGCCAACGTGGAGGATTGCCTCGTTCTTGCTGCCGTATCCATCGCCGCTCGTAACAAGCTTATATCGCACCACTTCATCTGCTTTGACCGTCACCTTGGCGCCGATCGCATCGCGTTCGCTCAATGTACCGACCACTCGAATCTGCAACCAGCGTGAATCGCCGTGAGTGCGGTTTTCGAGCAGCGCTGTGGGGCTAACCAAATGAGTCGCAACCAAGTCCATTTGGCCATCCCGATTCCAGTCGAGCGTGGCCAATCCGCGTCCGAGCGCCGGCGTTTGCCAATAGCCAGACGGGTCTTTGATCTGCTCAATGGCATAGGCTCCTTCCAATCCGCGTCGATAGATCTGGGGTAACATTTCGTAGGGAATCTTCGCGTTCGAGCTTCGTGCGGTGTGTCCGTTCACCACAGCGATTTCAACGTATCCATCATTATCAAGATCAATCGCTTGAGTTCCGAACCCTAACACATCCAAACTCGGTTTGTATGTTCCCACTTGTACCGTTCGATCGACAAAAACGCCATTTTCCGTCTGCAAGTAGAAGACGTCTGGCTCTCGATAAAATTGCGTGACAAAAAGGTCAAAACGTCCATCGTCATTGAAGTCGT
>Ga0105046_10018866_pt1 | contig 10482 bp, 11 predicted proteins | sample MAT03_FD_78385 | JGI IMG/M metagenome (GOLD analysis project Ga0105046, IMG submission 78385) | Freshwater microbial communities from Lake Fryxell liftoff mats and glacier meltwater in Antarctica - MAT-03 (megahit assembly) | ecosystem: Environmental > Aquatic > Freshwater > Ice > Liftoff... | reverse complement strand
TGGTGCGCCCGGAGCGATTCGAACGCCCGACCCTCAGATTCGTAGTCTGATGCTCTATCCAGCTGAGCTACGGGCGCTTTGGAGCGGCGCACATAGGTCGCGGCCTCGCGATTGGCAATGGCTTTTGCGGCCTGGAAACGCGGCATCCCCGCCGGGGACAGTGGGCTGTAAACTTTCGTTACGTTTCGTGAAGAGCGTTGTAACTGTTCTTTCTGGGCCGGAATCCCCCGTTCTATCAGCGTCTTGGTGGGTCTGGAGCGGGGTTGGACGGGATTGGGGAGCCACGCGCCTGTCGGAAATTCTGCCACTCTCCCGGCCCGCTTAAAGGAATTCTTAATATCCCAGGAGCCAAAACAGCCAAATAGCCGACGCAACGAGAGGGCGCGTGGTCATGTTCAAGTTGCTGCGCAGACTGTCCGGGGATGAAGCTGGTGCAACCGCCATCGAATATGGACTCATTGTCTCGTTGATCGTGATCGCGATGATCGTCTCACTGTCGGGGGTAGCAAATGAAAGTTCCTCGCTCTGGACGGACATAAGTGAAAAGGCCGAAGTCGCGATGGATTGACGAAAAATCTATGTGAAGCGAATTAATCAATTTTTAGCGAATGCTCACTATTTCGAAATGCGCTTGCTCCGGGGGTTTGAACGGAAAAGCCGGGTACGAAGACACTGAAACAGGAGACCAGTCATGACGTTTTTCAAGAAGCTAATCCGTGACGAAGCGGGCGCCACCGCCATCGAATACGGCCTGATCGCCGCGCTCATCGCCGTCGCTGCGATCACCGCGATGCAGGGTCTGGGCAACGAACTGAACACCACGTTCAACACCGTCAAGGATGAGATGGCGGACAGCAACACCGTCTAAAAGTAAGGCTACTCAACGCCAGCCAACGAGGGGGCGGCAGGGAAACCTGCCGCCCCCTTTTCGTTTGCGGGTTAAACTCGGCGTCTGCACTGGCCGGCTTGCCGGCGCGACAGATACCTCAAAACGTGACGAGCTTGACCTTCTGCCCGGCCGTAATCCGCGAACTCGAGTTGAGCCCGTTGAGCACCAGAAAGCGTTCGAACTGCCCGTTCGAATAGGCCATCTTCGCTGCCAGCGACTGGACCGTATCACCTGGCCGTGCCGTTACAACGTCGATCCGGCGCGGCTTGACCGCTGCGGCTTCGTTCGCCGTTATCCGCCGCATCGAATTGTAGAGCGGGCTGAACACATTGCCCCGACCCGCCGGGACCAGCGTGACGAAGTGAAATGCCTGGCTGCCCGAGAACTGGTAGGCAAACACCGTCACGTCGACCTGACCGTTGCCGCTCGCAACTCGCGCGCTGCCATAGGCGGAGGGCAGTCCGTTGACCGTCGTCCGCTGGATCGCTCCGACGCCGAGCGACGCCTGTCCCTGCTGGGTCAGGCCCGCGAAGACCGAGCGGACATAGCGATCGAGGTTTCCGTCGAACGCTGCGGTGGAAAGCTCGCCCTTGCCGGATTGCCCCGAGATAGAGACTGAGCGCGTGCCGTTGACGAGGTAGAAGCCGTTGGGTGCCTGAAAGGTCAGGCGGAACTCGGGATGGACGAAGTTTTGGCCTTCGACCACGCCTTGCTTGGGATCGTCGCCGTAAAGGATCCCGTCGATCCGTGACAGGAACACGTCGCGGTTGGTCACCCCTGTCGCGGCAGCGCCAGCCCGCGAAGCGGCGGCGCGGACCCGCGAGGCCGGATCGGGGTGCGTGCTCGCCCACTGGGGTGCGCGTGCGGTGCTGGAACCCATCAGCCGGGCATCGAGCGCATTCTGCGCGGCGAGGCTGGTCAGCACGGTCGACATCGCGCGCGGATCATAGCCCGCCCCGCGCAAGTACTGAATACCGAGATTGTCGGCCTGGGTTTCCTGCTTCCTGGAAAACGAGGCCGTCAACAATTGTGAGCCTTGGGAAAATATCTGCTGGCCCAGCTGGCCGAGTGCGCCGTCGCCGAGGAGCACGCCCGACAGCACCGTCCCCAGTACGCCGAAGATCGAGTTCTTGGTCGCCGCCTTCTGGCGCTTGGCCGAATGGCGCGCGGCGACATGCCCCACCTCGTGGCCGAGCACTCCCGCCAGTTCCGCCTCGTTGTTCATCAGCGCGACGAGCTGGCGCGTGACGTAAACATAGCCGCCGGGGATCGCGAACGCGTTGTTGACCGACGAATTGAGCAGCGTGACGGTGAAATCCGAACGTGCGTTGCCGAGCCCCGATTGCAGCGCAATGGTCTTGCCTACGCCCTCGACATAGCTCGCCTGCGGACCGCTCACCGCGCCGCCGAATTCGGCGATAAGGTCCGGGTTCGCCTTGGCCCCTGCTGCCTTGTCGGCCTGGCTGATCGATCGAACGGCGGTCTGCTGCTGGGCAGCAAGCGGCGCGGCAACCAGCGAAGTTCCCACCAACAGCGCGGCAGCATAAAAGGTGAAAGTGTAGGGCATTGCTTGGCTCCTTATGGGCGCGCCAACTCGCCACGCGGCGGCGCGTCAGTTGGCAGGAGAACCTCGGAAGGGCCGACGCGGTTCCCGCAAGCGGGCGTCCGCCTCCTCACACGCCATCGCCGATCCGCAGAAAGCGCGTCGCACGCTGCTCACGTAACCGATCGGGGGCAGTGTCTTCGAGCGCGGCCAGTTCTTCGACGACCGCCTTGCGCAAGCCAGCCGCCATTGCGGCCGGATCGCGATGCGCGCCGCCGGTCGGCTCGGGCAGGATGCGGTCGATCACATTCAGCGCGAACAGATCCTGCGCGGTGGTCTTCATCGCCTCCGCCATTTCCTGCGCCTTGTCGGCGGTGCGGAACAGGATCGAGGCCCCGGCCTCGGGCGAGATCACCGAGTAGACCGCGTGTTCGAGCATCAGCACGCGTTCGGCCGAGGCCAGTGCCACCGCGCCGCCCGACCCCCCCTCGCCAACGATCACCGCGACCATCGGCACCGGCAGCGCCAGGCAAGCCTCGGTCGAGCGGGCGATCGCCTCGGCCTGGCCGCGCTCCTCGGCCTCGATCCCCGGAAACGCGCCCGACGTATCGACCAACGTCACCACGGGCAGCCCGAAGCGGCCCGCGAGTTCCATCAGGCGGATCGCTTTGCGGTATCCCTCGGGCTTGCCCATCCCGAAATTGTGCGCGATCCGGCTGGCGGTATCGTGGCCTTTCTCGTGCCCGATCAGCACTACTCGCCGTCCTTCGATCGTCGCGAAACCGCCGAGTATCGCCTGGTCCTCGCCGAAATTCCGGTCCCCCGCCAATGGCAGGAAGTCATCGAAGGCCAGTCGCACATAGTCGAGGAAATGCGGCCGCATCGGGTGGCGCGCGACCTGGGTCTTCTGCCACGGGGTCAGCGCGGCATAGGTGCTGTGCAGCAGCTCGGCCGATTTCGCCTCGAGCCGGCGAATCTCACTGCCGATGTCGATGTCGCCCCCGGCGGCGGTGGCGCGCAGTTCGGAAATTCGCGCTTCGAGCGCGGCGACCGGTTTCTCGAATTCGAGGTAAGATATCATCGGAGTTCGCTAATCGCCCCGGCGAAGCGCGGCAAGGCCTAGCGGATGCCCCAGCGGATGCCGGGCATTGACCAGTTCAACCAGCCGCGCCGTATCGACATGGGTGTAGATCTGGGTCGTGGCGATATCGGCGTGGCCCAGTAGCATCTGGAGTACGCGCAGGTCCGCCCCGCCCTCAAGCAGATGCGTGGCGAAGGCGTGGCGCAGCACGTGCGGGCTGATCGCCGTTGGATCGAGACCCGCGCGTCCCGCCAGCGCGCGCAGCAGCTGGAACAGGCGCACCCTGGTGAGGTGCGCCTTGCGCGAGGGGAACAGCCAGCGCGATCCGCTCTCCCGCAGCGGCAGCCAGCGCGCCAGTGCGGAGCCCGCGCGGCGGCCAACCGGGACCATCCGCTGCTGCCCGCCCTTGCCGGTGACGGTCAGGAACGGGGCGTCGCGCGGGACGGCAGCGAGCGGCAGCGACACCAGTTCGGTCGCGCGCAAGCCCGACCCGTATAGCAGTTCGAGCAGCACTAGCATCCGCACTGAGGAGGGCTCATCGCTCGCCGCCTCATCCTCGGCCTGCGCGAACAGGCGGGCAATCCCGGTGTGATCGAGCAGGCGCGGGAGCGGGCGGCGGGCACGCGGTCGCGGCAGTGCTGGCGAGGGATCGTCTTGGCGCAGCCCCTCGTCGATGAGGAAGCCAAAAAACTGGCGCAGCGCCGAACATTTGCGCGCCAGCGAGGACGGCGCGAGATCGCTCCACGCACTGCCAAGCCGCGCCAGATCGTCGCGTCCGGCATTGGCGAGATCGCCAAGGATTTCCTCCGCACCCTCCAGATCGCGACGGTAAGCGGCAATCGTGTTCGCGGCCGCCCCGCGTTCGGCGGCGAGCATGGCAAGGAAGGATTCAGGCGCGGACGCCGTCCTCACCCCCGCGCCACCGCTTCGGCGGCGATCATCCGCGCTTCGGGTTCGAGCCCGACCCGGCGCAGCGCCGAGACGATGTGATAGAGATGCAGCGCGGTCATCTGATCCCAGCTCTCGCCCTGCATGCCGAGGCCCGCGAGGTAGGCGACCAGCGGCTGGTTATCGCTGGCCGCCGCGCTCTGGATCGCGCGGGTCCACTTGGTCTGCCGGTTGAGGTCGACGCCGAGGTCGCCAGCGAAATCGCTCGCCACCCCGCGCTCCACCCGGCCCAGGCCATAGAGCCCGGCGAGCAGGAAGCGGGACTTGCGCGATCCTTCGCTGGGATCGTCCGAATGGAAATCATCGAGCGAACCGCCGGCCACGGTGCGCTCACCCGGTGTTGCCAGGCTCAGCAACGCCCAGCCCTGCCCGCCTTCCGGCACGACGCTGCTCCAGCGCGCGGCATTGGCATCGAGCCCGGCAGCCAGCATCGAGGCAATCAAATCGCCGGAATCATCGGCGAATTGTTCGTTCACCGGCAAGCGAGCCGCAGCATAGGCGGTCAGCACGCGGCGCGAATAGCCGCGCACCGGGTCGCTCTCATCCCCCCACAACTCGCGCATCGCCGCGAGCCGGTCGGTCGGGCTGGCGGCGACATAGGCCTCCCGCAGCCGCGCAGCGCGGCCGGTCCATTCGGCAGCGACATCGGCATCGCCGCGCATCTGCGACCACAGGTCGATCATCGCAGTGCCCGACAGAATGCCCCTCGCCGCAGCAAAATCGGCGGCCGCCGCACGGCTCGCCAAGGGCAGCATCGGCGCGCGCGCGGCGAGCGGATCGTAGCGATTCCCGGCCTTCTGAAGCAGCGCGGGCGGCGGTTCGAGTCCGGTCGCGAGCGCCAGCGCATAACGCCACGGGGTCAACTCCTCGACGCCGTCCCACTCGATCCGGACCGCCTTGCGGCTTTCGAGCGCCGACCCGGCGAACTTCTGGGCAAGCAGGAGGTCGACGTTCTGGAAGCCGTCCCCCACGCCTCGCCGGCGCAGCCGCTCGAGTTCGGCCATCGCCCCGCTGCCCTCGCCCACGAACGCGCGACAGATCTGGCGGACCACCTGCCACTCGGCACCCTGGCGTCGCGCCGCGGAGATCGCGGTGACCGGACATATCCCCAGCACGTCGCCGGTCGCGAGGTAAGCGTCGAGCGCGGCGTCCTCAAGCGCGGGAGAGTATGCTCCGCTGTCGACTTCCTGGACCAGCGCGCGGGCCGCATCGACTTCGCCCATCCGCAGCAGGACGCGGGCGCGCAACGCCGCCCAATCTGCACCGTTTAGCCCGACCGGGGTGGCGAGACGACTGGCCAGCGCGCGGCGCAGCATGATCGAGCCCCAGCGCGAGACCAGCGGACGCTTGGTGCCTTCGAGCACCGCGCGCAGATAACGCCCGTTGAGCCCGGCGGTGTCCGCCTCGGGCAGCCCGCCTTCGCTCTCGGCCAGGATGCCGACGCTGGCGAGGCTGCGGGTCGCCGCAGGCGGAATGTCGTACTTCGGCCGCTGCGCCTCGATCAGTTCCTCGATGATCTTGGGATCGAGCGTTTCGGCCAGCGAAGGAAGTCTCGGGCCAGTAGCGGCCGGCGCGCTCGAACCGCCGGGGATCGCCTGGATGACCGGGACGGACGTGCTCCCCGGGTTGGGCGCGGTTGGCGCCGGGCGGTTGGTCTGGCGCGGAGTGGGTGCGGGAGCCGGTTGCGGCTCGTCGAAACCGGGCGGGAGCAGCGATTCGGGTGAATTCTGCGCGATCACCCCGCCCGACAGCAGCAGCGCCGAGCTCGTCGCAAGTATACCACCCACCAGCAAGGCAACGCGCAGGCTCATCCCGCGTCGGCGGGCAGTTCCACCGGTTCCTCGATCCATTCGAGAGGACGCTCGCCCCCGTCGAGCCAGGCCCAGGCCAGAAATGCTATCAGGCCGATCGCGGCCAGCGTCCAAATCCATGCCTTGCGACTCACACAGCCTCGTTCCGACCCTTGGCGGTTGCCGCCGGTCACGGAAAATCCCCGCCAACCGGCGTCTCGCCGCGCTTGCGCCGCTGCCTAGCGCACTTATACGCGGGGCCGCAATGGAAGTCGAAGCCGCCACCCCCTCGCCGCGCGAGATCGAGGCCCTCGCCCGGCGGGTCGATCGGCCGCTGGTGCTGGTCGGGTTGATGGGGGTGGGCAAGTCGACCGTGGGGCGCAGGCTCGCGAGCCTGCTCCAGTTCGACTTCGTCGATGCCGACGAGGAAATAGAGAAAGCGGCGCAGATGCCGATATCGGAGATATTCGAAACCTATGGTGAGCCCTATTTCCGCAGCGGAGAACGCCGGGTGATCGCACGCCTGATCGACGATGCCGCGCGGGACGGGAACAAGGTACTGGCAACCGGCGGCGGGGCCTTTGCCGACCCCGAAACCCGTGCGCTGATCCTCGAACGTGGGATTGCCATCTGGCTCGACAGCGACACCGACACTCTGCTCGAACGGGTCTCGCGCAAGTCCAATCGCCCGCTGCTCACAGGCGGCGACCCGCGCGCCACGCTCGATCGGCTGCGGGCCGAGCGTGGCCCCGCTTATGCCGAGGCGCCGATCCGGGTCGAGAGCCGGACCGGTCCGCACCAGCGCACAGTCCTCGCCATCCTGAGCGAGCTCGAGGCTTTTCTATGAATGGTGGCGCTGTGATCCCGGTCGAGACAGCCGGCGGGCGCTACGAGGTGCGGATCGCGCCCGGTCTGCTGGCCGACGCAGCGACGCATTGCGGACCGCTGCTGCGCAAGCGCGAGGTGGCGGTAGTGACCGACGCCAATGTCGCGGCGGCGTGGCGCGGGCCGGTCGAAGCTTCGTTCAAGGCTGCCGGGATCGCCACTCACTGGCTGGAACTTCCCGCGGGCGAGGCGACCAAGAGCTGGGTCCAACTCGGCGAAGTGCTCGACTGGTTGCTCGCGCAAGGGGTCGAGCGCGGCGATCCGGTACTGGCGCTGGGCGGCGGAATGATCGGCGACCTGACCGGGCTGGCGGCGGCGCTGCTCAAGCGCGGCTGCAAATTCATCCAGTTGCCGACCACACTGCTCGCGCAAGTGGACAGCTCGGTAGGCGGCAAGACCGCGGTCAATACGGCTGCGGGCAAGAACCTGGTCGGTGCGTTTCACCAGCCCGCACTGGTCCTCGCCGACCCGCTCGCGCTCGACACCCTCCCGCCGCGCGAACTGGCGGCGGGGTATGCCGAGGTGGTCAAGTACGGCGTGCTGGGCGACGCGAAGTTCTTCGCATGGTGCGAGGCGAACGGAGCAGCGCTGCTGGCTGGAGATGCGGCGGCGCGTGAGCACGCCGTCGCCACCAGCGTTGCGGCCAAGGCGACGATCGTGGCCGCCGACGAACGCGAGACGCGCGACGTCCGCGCGCTGCTCAACCTTGGCCACACCTTCGGCCACGCGCTGGAAGCGGACACCGGGTTTGGCGAGCGATTGCTCCATGGCGAAGGGGTGGCGCTGGGCATGGTTCTGGCGGCACGCTATTCGGCACGGATCAGGCTGATGGCGGGGGCCGAGGCCCAACGCATCGCAGCGCACCTGGCGGCCAGCGGGCTGCCGACCGAACTCGCCGCGCTGAGGCTCGATGCCACAGGCACCACGCTGGTCTCGCACATGCTCCACGACAAGAAGATGGACGCGGGCACCCTGCCCTTCATCCTGCTGCGCGGGATCGGCAAGGCTTTCGTCTCGCGCGATGTGGCGCTGGTGGATGTCGCAGCGTTTCTGGACGGCGAACTGGCTGGAACCGCCTGAACAACCTATCCGAAGATCGCGATCGACTGCATCCCCGTCGCCAGCGGCGCGCCATCGGCGTTCCAGACGCCCATCTCCTGGCTCGAGCAGCCATTCTCGGCATAGTTGCCCGCCGCGCGCAGCAGGAACCACCCGTCGCGGGTGACCGGCGCGGCGGTCAGCAGGTTGACCAGCCAGGTCATCGAGCTGACCGGCCCCTTGCGCAGCAGCGGCATCACGCCGGGAGGGAGGCCGTCAGCCATCAGCACCAGTTCGACCATCGGGTCGATTCCGGTCCGATCCTTCAACCGAACCCACCAGGCGATCTCGGGCAGAGCCTCAGCCTGGCGCGGCAGGGCGAATCGTCGGTCGAAAATGTCGATGAAGCTCGGCCCCATGTGAGCCGGCAGCGGCCTCGCCTCCTCGGGCGATCCCCATCCGGCGGGGGGCGGCACATCGTTGATGTGAAGCTCGCTCGCCACCGGCCCCATGAACACGAAGGTCGCCACCAGTCCGACCCCGCTCTCGCCCTCGACCTCGGCCGAGACCCAGCTGGCGTTGCGCCCGCGCCGGAGCATCTTGGCGCGGACCGTCACCTCGCCAGCCAACGGCCCGACAAAGCCGACCGTGGCCGAACGCAGCGGCGGCAGGTCATCCGCCAGACGCCGCGCCGCTTCGAGCGCCAGTGCGGCGGAAAGCCCGCCATAGCTCGTCCGCCCCTGCATCCATTCGTCGGGAATAGCCGCGACGAGGCCGTCGGCGGTGGGGCGGGCGGCGGCGATGATTGCGGGCAAGCTCATCGTTCGCCCATTGACGGCAGGCGGCGCGGGGTCAACCTCACGGGATCAGGTCGATTGCCGTGAAGTTGCTCAACATCGCCTCGTGCAGGAGGCTGCGGTGGCACACCGAAGCATCGCGCTCATAGCACAGCAGCGCAACGCGCCTGTCGCTCGCGAGGTCGGCCAGCTCAGCCGCGGCCGCCAGCGCCTCGGGCAGTTCGAGCTGACCCGCGTAGATCCGCTTCAAGTCGTCGTGCCTCCCGGCACGCGCCGCCGCGCGTCCTTCGGCGGGCGTACCCAATGCCTTGAAATGTCGGTACTCGATGCCCGCGTCGCGCATCGCCCCGGCCAGCGCGGTCTTCGAAAAGCCCGGCCGCCGCGACAGCGGCAGCGCGCGGACATCCGCGAGAACCTCGACCTGAGCCGTTTGCAAGGCTGCGGTGAAGGCATCGAGCGTGGTCTGCTCATAGCCGATGGTCCAGACGGTCGGCATCGGCAGGGAGCCTATTCAAGCTCCAGGATGATCGCGTCGACCGCCAGGCTCTCACCCTGCGCGGCGTTGACCGATTTGACCCGGCCCGACTTCTCGGCGCGCAGGATGTTTTCCATCTTCATCGCCTCGATCACGGCGAGCGGTTGCCCGGCTTCGACCGCATCGCCCACGCCAACATGCAACGCGACCAGCAGCCCGGGCATTGGGCAGACCAGGTAGCGCGACATGTCGGGCGGAATCTTGGCAATCATGTGCCGGGCGAGCGGCGCGATCCGGCGCGGCAATACGTGCGCTTCATGGATCGCGCCGCGGGTGGTCAGCTTGAAACCCGAACGCCACGGCTGGACCTTGACCGACCACGGCGCGCCATCGAGTTCGGCGGAGACGACCCGGTCGCCCGGGGTGTATTCCAGGCTGAGGTCCAGTTCCTTGCCGTCCACCGCAATCGTGTCCTCGGCCAGATCGACGCTGAACTCCTGCCCGCCGACCCGCACCGCCCATTCGCCCGGCGGATCGAGTTCGTCGCCAAGCTGCCCATCGACCCGCCGCGCCCGATCCGATCGCGCGGCGGCGAGGAACCCGGCGAGGCCCGCCAACCCGCGCAGCAGATCGGGCGACGGCGGCGCGCCGTGGAAGCCTACGGGATACTCCTCAGCGATGAATCCGGTGGTCAGTTCGCCCGAACGGAAGCGCGGGTGCTGCATGATCGCGCTGACGAAATCGATGTTATGGCTCAACCCCTCGATCTCGAACGCGTCGAGCGCGGCGATCTGCTTGTCGGCAGCTTCGTCGCGGGTTGCGCCCCAGGTCACCAGCTTGGCAATCATCGGATCGTAGAACATGGAGACTTCGCCGCCTTCATAGACGCCATCGTCCACACGAATTCCATCGACCCCGCGCCGCCCATTTGCGGCACCGTCGTCGGTCCAGCCTTTGATCGGCGGGTTATAACGCACCAGCCGCCCGGTGCTGGGCAGGAACCCGCGATAGGGGTCTTCGGCATAGACCCGGTTCT
>Ga0105046_10018865_pt1 | contig 10482 bp, 9 predicted proteins | sample MAT03_FD_78385 | JGI IMG/M metagenome (GOLD analysis project Ga0105046, IMG submission 78385) | Freshwater microbial communities from Lake Fryxell liftoff mats and glacier meltwater in Antarctica - MAT-03 (megahit assembly) | ecosystem: Environmental > Aquatic > Freshwater > Ice > Liftoff... | reverse complement strand
TACAAGAACGCGACGATGGAGTGGGTTGATGGCAACCTCGGTTCCAAACTGACCATGAAGTACCCGGCCGTCTGGTTGATGGAAGAAGGCGCTCGTGGCGAAATTCTCTCCGTCGCCTTTGCCGGTGATGGCCAGCACCAGGACGCGGGCGGCAAGGTTGTCCACGTCGCACCGAACACCTCTTCGCAGATTATCTCCAAGTCGATCTCGAAAGGAACAGGTCGCTCCAGCTATCGCGGTTTGGTCAAGGTTTACAAGGGTGCCGAGAATGTGAAGAGCAACGTCGTGTGCGACGCTCTCCTGCTCGACGAAACCAGCCGAACCGACACATACCCCTACATGGAGATCGAAGAGGAGCGCGTTTCGATCGGCCATGAAGCGAGTGTTTCGAAGGTCGCGGACGAGCAGATTTTTTACCTGAAGAGTCGTGGCCTGACCGAAGACGAAGCGATGAGCATGATCGTGAACGGCTTCATCGAGCCGATCGCCAAGGAGCTCCCGCTGGAATATGCGGTCGAGCTCAACCGGTTGATCCAGCTCGAGATGGAAGGTTCCGTCGGATAGTTCGTCCGGCAGCTCGCGATCGGGTGGACTTTACGTCTGCCCGATCGCTTGAAGCGCCGATTCCAGGGTTGACGGTTCGTCCCAAAGGGCGAGTCAAATCCGAACCATGTGAGGGGTAAATGGTCACAACAGTTGAAACAACATTGAAGGGTTTCGCCCGGGAAGCTGTGGTTCAGCTCTCCGACGCGAAACAGGAAGCGGATTGGGTTCGTGATTGGCGACTCGCCGCATGGGATACATTCGACTCGATCGAATGGCCGAAGCGAACCGACGAAGAGTGGCGCCGAACCGATTTCAAGGCGTTGAAGTTCGATCGGTTGGTGCCTTTCACTGGCGTCGGTGAAAAGGTCCCATCTCTTGATGGCGTCTTGACGATCGCCGAGCAGAGTGGCGTCTCGAACCAGGGCGAACGCGCCGGCGTTAACGTTCAGCGGAATGCCTCGGAAGTCTTCACCGAAGTCAGCCCCGAGCTCGCCTCGAAAGGTGTGATCTTCACCGACCTTGCGACCGCGTTCCGCGATCATCCTGAACTCGTGAAGAAGTATTTCATGACTCAGGCAGTACCCGTCACGTTCGGGAAGTTCGAGGCGCTCCACGCCGCATTCTGGCAGGGCGGGAGCTTTCTCTACGTCCCGGCAGATGTTTCGGTTGATCTGCCGTTTCGTTCGTTTACGACGATGAACGAAGCCGGTTCTTCGGTTTTTACTCATACGCTGGTGGTGCTGGAGGAGAACTCCGAGGCCTTTTTCGTCGACGCCTACCACTCCGAAACGCAGGACGGTCAGTCCTTTGCGTCGGGCGTGGTCGAACTGATTCTGGGCAAAGGCAGCAATCTCCGGTATGTCCAGCTTCAAGATTGGGGCCGCAACGTCTGGAACTTCATGACGGAGCGCGCCACGATTCAAAAGGACGGGACGCTGAAGTCTCTTCACGTTTCGCTCGGGTCGAAGTTCACCAAGAACTCGATCGGATCGCATCTGCAGGGTGAGAACACGCTGGCGGAAATGCTCGGCATCTTCTTCGCCGATAGCGACCAGTTTTTCGACCATCACACGTGGCAGTTGCACGAAGCGCCGTACGCGACGAGCGATCTCGAATTCAAGGGCGCCCTTCGCGATAGTGCCCGTTCTGTCTACTCAGGTTTGATCAAGGTGGAAGAGGGCGCGCAGAAGACCGACGCCTATCAGCAGAATCGGAACCTGGTGTTGAGCCGCGAGGCCCGCGCTGACTCAATCCCGAATCTCGAAATCGCCGCCAATGATGTTCGCTGTACGCACGGAGCGACGGTTTCGCAGGTCGTCGAAGAGCAACTCTTCTATCTGGAAGCCCGCGGTATCCCCCGAAACGAGGCGCAGAAGCTCATCGTTGAGGGTTTCTTCCGCCCGGTTATCGACCGCATCCCGGTCGAAGAGATTCAGGATTTCCTGGAAGGCGCAATTGCTCGAAAGGTCGGGCTCTAGCAACTTTCCCCTCCCCCAATGATGGGGGAGGGGAGCACCCTCTCGATCCCCGGTTAACACGACGATTCGAATTTATTCTCAAAACCACAGGTGAAGACCATGGCACAAAGCGCGCATACCACTACTCAGCATTCGTTTTCGCCGCTTGATGCTTCCGCAATTCGCGCGGAGTTCCCGATTCTGAATCAGCCACTGGAAGGTCGGCAGCGGTTGGCGTTCCTCGACAGCGCTGCCAGTTCGCAAAAACCCACTGCCGTGATTCAGGCGCTCGATGATTACTACCGCAAATACAATGCGAACATCCACCGTGGCGTCTACCAGCTCTCGGAAACCGCAACCAGCAAATATGAAGAGTCTCGCCATCTGGTCGCCTCATTCGTGAATGCTGCCACCCCGCGGGAGATCGTCTTTGTCCGCAACACCACCGAGGCGATCAATCTGGTCGCGAAGACGTGGGGACGGCAAAACATCACGCGTGGCGATCTTATACTTGTGAGTTATCTGGAGCACCACTCCAATCTCGTTCCCTGGCACATGCTGGCGGAAGTGACCGGCGCGGTCATCAAGGGTATTCCGCTGACCTCCGATCTTCAGATCGATGTGGAGGCATTTGATCTCTTGCTGACGGAAGAGCCGAAACTGGTCGCGATCACCCATGTTTCCAACAGCATTGGAACGATCAATGACGTCGTTTCCCTCACCGCGAAGGCTCAGGCCGCGGGCGCGACGGTACTCGTCGATGCCGCGCAGAGCGTTCCGCACCTGCCGGTCGATGTTCAGGCGATCGGGTGCGATTTCCTTGCATTCTCGGGTCACAAAATGCTGGCGCCGATGGGATCGGGTGCACTCTATGCAAGGCGAAAGCATCTCGATGCAATGCCACCCTTTATGGGCGGAGGCGGAATGATCAAAAAAGTTCGCATCGACAGTTCAACGTATCAGGACGGTCCCGCGCGTCACGAAGCGGGCACACCCTCGGTTGGCGACGCGATCGGTCTTGGGGCAGCAGTTGAGTACCTCACTGCGCTCGGGATGGACAGGATTCGCGAGCATGAACGGGAACTGATGGCGTACGCGATGGCAAAGCTGCCGGAGGTTCAGGGTCTGGTTCAGCTCGGTTCTCCAGACCTGGCCGTCCGCAGCGGCGTGATCTCATTTACGCTGAACGATATTCACGCGCACGATATCGCTGCGATTCTCGACAGCAGCAATGTCGCGGTTCGCGCCGGTCATCATTGCAACCAACCGCTTATGGATCTGCTCGGCATTACATCGACCACACGCGCCAGCTTTTACGTGTACAACACGCCGGAAGATGTCGATCAACTCGTCGATGCGTTGCACAATGTGAATCGAATTTTCGAAGTCGGAGCCGCTAGCCGCTAGCTACGGACGTCTCGGCGCTGCAACAACAACTCGTTCGCTGCCAGTGGCTAGCGGCTCGAAGCTAGAGGCCCATTCATGTCCGACCAACTCTATCGAGAGATCATTCTCGATCACTACAAAAATCCACGAAACAAGGGCGTGCTCGATCCGCACGATTTCAGCGCCGAGGATGTCAACCCGCTCTGCGGAGATGAGATTCGCATCGATCTTCGGGTCAAAGACGGCAAGGTCGACGAAGTCAAGTTCAGTGGTCGCGGGTGTGCGGTCAGCCAGGCGTCGGCTTCGATTCTGACCGAGATGATCGAGGGAATGTCCGTCGACGAAGTCAAGGCATTGACCAAGGATGATCTTCTCGAAGAGATCGGCATTCCGGTCAGCCCTGCACGGCTGAAATGCGCGTTGCTGTCGCTAAAGGTGCTCAAATCAGGAATCTATGGAGTTCAGCAAGACGATCTGTAACTGGGAGCAACAAGGCACAAGCTCCAGGGCTTAAGGAGCGTCGAGTTATCGCTAAACTGAAACGTCGTTGCACACTGTCAATAGTGCACACCTTGCAGCTTGCTGCTTGAGGCTTGGAGCTACTCGAACGTGTCAGATTTCTACAAGGTCGCGAAGGTTTCGAAACTCGGTCCAGGTGAGATGACCTATGTCGAGGTCGGGCCAGATGAAGAGCCGATCTGCTTGATCAATTTCAACGGTGAATACTTTGCCCTGAACGATTGCTGCACCCATGAGGACGCATCGCTCTCCGATGGCGAGATCGTCGGCGATGAGATCGAATGCCCACTCCATGGTGGCTCGTTCGAGATTCAAACGGGTTTGCCGACCTCGTTTCCCGTCGTCATCAAAGCGCGAACCTACGAAGTGAAAGTCGAAGGCGACGACATTTTGATTTCATTGGCCAAGCGCAAGTAACAGTCGATTACGATGTAGCGAGCGAAGGAACGGACGTTGGCCGATTCAACGGCAGCCCCGACAAGAGGACGCCAACGCGCTGATCTCCTGCTCTCCGTTTACGTTCCGGCCGCCCTGCTCGCATTCGGGCAGGGGCTTCTCCTCACCACGCTTCCGCTCTATGTTGCCAGTCTCGGAGTCTCCTACGGTCTGATCAGTCTCGTTGTCGGGGCAGCGGCGCTGGGAACACTTCTGACGGACGTGCCGGCGGGAGCGCTGGTCGGTCGACTCGGTCTTCGCCGGACAATGTTGCTCGGCACATCGATCGTCGCGGTAAGCACGCTGGCACTTGTCATCGCCGAAAACATCCCGGTACTTGTCGCGGTTCGCATCGCGGCCGGAATCGGCACATCGATGTGGGGGCTCTCACGCCACGCGTTTGTCGCATCCGAAGTTCCGATCGCCAACCGTGGCCGCGCGATTTCCGTCTTTGGCGGAGTCAATCGAATCGGCACCTTTGCCGGTCCTGCTGCTGGCGGCGCACTCGTTGGATGGATAAGTTATCAGGCGTCGTTCGCGGCGGCGGCCATGATGGCGGGAATTGCAATCATTCTGACTCTCGTGTTCGTCAAACCGGCTCCACGCGCGATCCAGATCACCACGGGTCGCAATCGCTGGAAGGTGATCGGCGAAGTGCTCCGGCAAAACCGGCGTGATCTTGGCGCGGCCGCGGTTGCCCAAACTTTCGCCCAGATGATCCGCGCAGGTCGGCTCTTCATCATCCCCATCTACGGGGTCGATCAAATCGGCCTCAGACCGCAAGAGGTCGGGTTGGTGATGACCATTTCCGCGCTTCTCGATGTCTCCATGTTCATCCCGGCAGGAATGTTGATGGATCGCTTCGGTCGAAAAACCGCGGCAGTTCCGAGTTTCGGGATCATGACGCTTGGTGTGCTTTTGATCCCGTTTGCCAATGACTTCCGCGGGTTGATGATCGCGGGGGCAGTCATCGGGCTGGGCAATGGGCTCGGTTCCGGGACAATGATGACGCTGGGCGCCGATCTGGCTCCGCAGGGCGCAACCGGCGAGTTTCTGGGAGTCTGGCGACTAATTGGTGACGCCGGCGCGTTCGTTGGCCCGGTTGCCGTCGGTCTCCTGGCGAATGTCGCCGGTCTCAAGGGTAGCGCGTTCGTTCTCGTTGCTTTCGGGATCTCAGCATGTCTCACCCTCGCCTTCCTGGTTAAGGAGACCCGCATTTCCGAGAAGCAACCGCCGGCGGTCTGAAGCCACCTCTTTGACGGATTTTCCGGTTGCAACAGATTCGCGCCAGACTCACTGGACGCTCCGAGAGCCAGGCGAATTGGTCACGCGCATGTAATGCTCAGTATACGATTGAAATCGTGTCGACGACCGATTGTCACCTGGTCGGCTCCCGCACGATGAGTATTCCCGACGAAGCAGCGGTGGAGACCGATTTGAACGTTAGCGGACTCGCGGGATTACGGGTGATCGATGCCTTGATCCTGCAGTAACTGATCAGCGGCAACACCAAGGCGCCATCGATCATGGTTGGCGAAACAGGCACGGCGATTTTGCGAGCAGGAAAGGTTGTCTGGCGACTCGGAGGGGCGGGATTGCGCGAATGAATCCGGGTCTATTCGTAAGGCGTCATTTGATCCGGGGAATAGGCGTCACGCATGCTCCAAGGTGCAGTCAGGACGTGCACGTCGCCATTTTCGATTGACGCAATCTGATAAAGATCGAGCGGACGAAGCGCGGGGCCCTCAATTCGCGAACCGTCGAGTTCAAAAGTGGCACCGTGACATGCGCACTTGAACTGCTGGTCCCGCTCCGACCAATTCGTCGCACACCCGAGGTGAGTGCAGCCCCACGCCATGGCGAGCAAACCGTCACTATTGCGCTCCAGGAAGAACTTGCCATTCGAAGATCGAAATGGTGTACCACCGACGACCGGGACATGCCTGCGCGGCACGGTCACGATCCGTGGATCGAGTGGAAGCCCCGCGAGTCCGCATCCAGTCAGCGAGAGTTTAGTCGCGGCGAGTATCACACCAATCGCGGTCGCTTTATCAACAGGCGACGATCGAATGGAGATGCGGTCTCCCGGCAACGCTGACATGCATCTTGCGCGGAAGTTGAAGCAAGTTCGGACGAGATCGTCGTTGGTATCGGATCCTGCGTCTGGCTGCGCTAATACACCCTCGCACGTATTCGCTATCAGGAGTATTTCCTATTCTTATACAATTAGGGAGTGGGTTGTGCGTACGTCAATGGGTACACATGTAAGACAATGATGTTAACTGGGGTCGATTCTCGCGAATCGATCCCAAACCAATCGAATGTCGCCGTTTGAAGCGGTTATTCGAAAGATAGGAGTAACTCTGGGCAAGAGTTGCGTCCCCGGACGCGCTAGGTGTCCGGGGCCATTTCTTGCTGCTCTACGATTGGCATCGGTGAACGAGCAGGCAATCGAAGGGTTTACTTATTGCACCTCTACATAGGTGGAATTGATATATCCGGATTCGCCGGTCGCGTTGTCCTTGACCGGCAGCCAGGAGCCCTCTGCTGAACCGGTGACCGTCAAAACCGTGCCCTCTTCGAGAACATCGATAACTTCACCATCCTCGGATGGTTTAGCCCGAAGATTCACTCCTGCTGTGGTGACGACGATCGCGCCGTCCCAGCTGTCGACAAGTTCGAACAAATCCTGAGCAAGGTAAACGCTCACGGACGTCTGGTCGCCATCGGGAGTCAATTTAGTGACTCCCGCATAGCCAGATCCGTTTTGCTCCTTCAACCCGAGAACGATGCTGTCCTGGGCGTAAACACCACCAATTTCGCCGCAGGCAATCAGATCGTCGCTGGAACCGCCGGCTCGAACGACGACGGCATGAGCTCGATCGAGCAGTGCGGTCAAACTAATGCGAATCGTGGTCGTGCTGGATGCAGTCGGAATGGCGGTCGATTGCCCGAACCACTCGGCGCTTTTGTCATACCCCTTCGCATCGATCAGGTTGTAGATCGTCGATTCGTCGAGATCGTCACACGTACCTCGGACGACGAAAACGGGGAAGGGTGCTGCGCCCGTTACCTTCCGGGTGGGACGTCGACTTGGCGGGCACACCAGGGGACCATCGGTGCCGCCGACACCAGTGCTATCTGCGCTGACGATCGCGGAGCTTGAAACGGCAATCGAACTGCCCGCTGCGATTGCCACGGAGCGAAGAAGCGAGCGGCGTGTTCCCAGCCGGGCAATCCCGCGCGTGAGCAAATCGAAACGACGAGCATCCATGAATGCACCTCAGACTTTGTTAGATTTCGTAGCGGGGTGCAATTGCTCACGGGAGCGCTTTGGGCGTTGGGGGAACGCACCAACGGGTGTACCTACAGCTTACCGTGAAATCGCGAAAAGACAAGATTTGCCAAATTGACAACACCAGGGCGCCCAATCTGAATTATCCGCAATACTGAATAACGGGATTTAACCGAAGAGAATGAGGTTTGCGCACAATTCCCGAATGAACGAGGAATTTGAATGCGAAATGACGATCTAATCGTCTTCTCCGAACTAAAACAATCGGTCGGTCCGTGAAAAGAGGCCGGAAACAACTCCGGTACATGAGTGGTCCCCGGCCTCGCGAGAAATTCCCAAAGCTCCAGATTCGCGATCAGTCGGCCACGAGCCCCACCGACTCGATTGGTGGCGCTGCCAATTCCGTAACAACTCGCGGTTTCGGATTCCGAATCAGCGTGGCGATCAATGCCGCCATCAGACACGTCAATGCACCGAAGAGGAAGGTGTTGTGGAGCGCATCGACGAATCCGCGCTGAATCGCCGAGAAGACCGCATTGAGTTGATCAGCTGGCACTACCTCCGACAGTTTGTCGAACTGGCTCTGCTGGGCAAGTGCGACCACCTCTGCCCTGGCAGCAGGATCTAGCGGTATGCCCGTCATCTGATCCTCGACGTGCGCGCCGACCCGGTTTTGCAGATACGAACCCAGCACCGCGATCCCGAGCACCTGCCCGATATTCCGCATGGTGTTGAGAATACCGGAGGCACTCCCGGCAATCCGCGGCGGCACATCGCGCATCGCGGCAGCGGTCATTGGCGAAAAGGTGAATCCCATACCAATACCAGTCACCGCGAGAGCGGGCAGCAACTTCACCCAGTCAGTCTCAAGATTGACCTTGGTGATCAGATAGAGGATGCCGACGAACATGAGTGATGACCCACCGACCATGATCCAACGGGCGCCGATTCGATCGGTCAACCGGCCGGCAATTGGAGCGGCGATCATAAGCATCACCGACATCGGCACCATGGTCAGCCCCGCACGAATCGGGGTAAAACCGAGCACGCCCTGCAGAAAGATCGTCATCGGGAAGAAGATGCCGAGCATGCCGAACGAAATCGCGGTCGCCATCACATTGCCGACCCAGAAGTTCCGGATTTTGAAAAGTTCGAGACGCATCATCGGCTCAGCGACGCGGCTTTCCCAGAAGATGAAGATCACCAGCAGGGCAATACCGAAGACAGTAAGGCCGAGAATAGTCGGACTGGTCCAGCCCTTGGCATTTCCTTCGATCATGGCGTAAACGACCGCGAAAATACCGACACTGGAGAGTCCCAGACCGACATAGTCGAGTTTCTTAGAGGCAAGGGGATCGAACGACTCGGGCACAATTTTGATGGTGGCGATCACGGCAGCGATACCAACCGGAATATTGATCAGGAAGACCCACTCCCATGCGTAATGCGTGACCATGACTCCGCCGATGATCGGACCCATGATCGCGCCGAGACCGACCACGCTCCCCCAGATGCCAAGGGCAGCGCCTCGCTTTTCGGGGGGAAAGACAACGGTCACCAGGGTTAGTGACTGCGGCATCATGAAGGCGCCGCCGATTCCCTGCAGAACGCGAGAGGCGATGAGGACGTTGACGCCGGAAACACCGATTGCATCACCGATAAATGCAGAAGCCGCGCAAAGTCCGGAGGCAATTGTGAAGATTGACATGCCCAGGATGAAGAGCCGTTTCCGCCCGAAGATATCACCCAACCGCCCGAATGAGAGCAGAAGTACCGCGTAGGCGAGAATATAGGAGTTGAGCACCCACTGAATCTGGGTCAAGTTGGCGTCGAGCCCCAGTCGAATCTTGACCTGAGCGTTATTGACGATTGTTGTATCGAGCAACAACATAAATACTGCAGTACAAATGACAATAAGTACGAGCCAGGCGTTGCGTTCCTGATCGTCGGCTGATTGGGGTTTCTGCACCTTGGCAGTGGTCATTGAATATGCTCCTTGGCTATTCGGCTGGGAAGCGAGCAAATGAGAGTTCCTGGGGCTTACCGGTCTCTTCGAGGGAGTTCACCAGTTCCCGCAAACCACGAACAAATGCTTGCTGTTCATCAGAAGTCAGGCGGGCAAACGCTCCCCGGATTTGGGCAGTTCGATTTGCGTGCAGTTTCTGGAAAACGCCGGTTGCCTCAGGCGAGAGCGTGAGAATCACCTGGCGACGGTCCGCCGGGTTAACGCCTCGTTCGATCCAGCCGGTTTCGACCTGCCGATCGATCAGTTCGGATGCGGTCGCCAGCGACACGCCGATTCCAGAGGCAACTTCTCCAACTGTGGATCGTTCATTCTGGTAGAGATGTGATAGAACCCTGAGCTGCCCATAAGGGATATTCGTCATATCACATTGATCGGTCAATGTAGTCTTCAAAATACGAACCAACGCGGGCAACAGCCGCGCTGTCTCTTCAGCTAAAACCTGTTCGGAACGCTGTCCCATCGATACTCCTTCGGTCTCCGAAGCATCTTCAAGTGTCATGATACGGAAACCGAAGCAATTTCGTCAAGAGTGAATAGGAGAGCTCACTCGCGACTGCACTCGTCACCCTGAAGGACGAAGGGTCCCCCGAAGGGCGTCGGTAGCACAATACCGGCAATCTTCCAGAAGGAACGGGCTTCCGGCGAGATGCTTCGTAGCTCAGCATGACGGAGTGGTGCGAGGGTTCGCAGCTTAGTACTACAGTGACAGTTGCGATAGGAGGTCCGGAATTCCGCTCAAATCAGTTCCTCTGGCATACGTCCGTAGGCACGTTCTACGGCGACAAGACCGCCCGAAAAGAGCCATTTGAGAGTGTTTC
>Ga0105046_10018862_pt1 | contig 10484 bp, 6 predicted proteins | sample MAT03_FD_78385 | JGI IMG/M metagenome (GOLD analysis project Ga0105046, IMG submission 78385) | Freshwater microbial communities from Lake Fryxell liftoff mats and glacier meltwater in Antarctica - MAT-03 (megahit assembly) | ecosystem: Environmental > Aquatic > Freshwater > Ice > Liftoff... | reverse complement strand
ATGGCCGGCTAAATGGGAGCATCAAGGTGATTTTATCATGCCTGGAACAGATAGCAGTTACATGTGGCAGGGGATGATACCTGATGCAGAAACACCCTTTCAATACAATCCGGCAAGAGGGTTTGTGAGTAGCGCCAATCAACGACCAGTAGATGCCACTTATCCTTATTACTTAGGCTACGAATACCCGAGTTCGAGAGGAGTGATTATCAACCGTATGTTGGCTGATACCAATAAGTTTACGCCAGCTTCTATGATGAAAATGCAAACGGATAATTACAATGTATTTGCAGAAATGGTAAGACCGATTTTTCTTAAAAATATCCAACAAGATCAGTTAACGGCTGAAGAGAAAAAATATTTTTCAATGCTGGAACAGTGGAACTTTCGCCATGATATTGATTCTAAAGGCGCTACTTTATTTGTAAGACTATGGAGTACATTTTACCAAAAAGTATATGAAGATGAATTTGCCAAAGCACCAAAACCCATCCTGATGCCTTTTGAAAGCACTTTGATGGAAGGATTGTTAAAAGATAGCATATATAAATTTGTTGATAATATTCAAACGCCCGCTATTGAAACGCTGGCTGAGTTAACAACAGCTGCCTTCAAAACAAGTATATCCATATTAAAACAACTCAATGAAGGAAACGGTGAAAAGATGCAATGGGGGGCTTTTAAAGCTACCAAGGTAAACCATTTGGCAAAACTTGCTCCGTTTAGCAGATTAAACTTGCCCATTGGTGGCGGTAGCAATATCATCAACGCCACCAGAGAGGATCACGGTCCTAGTTGGAGAATGGTGGTTCACTTAACCGCCGAAACAGAGGCGTATGCTATATATCCGGGCGGACAAAGCGGAAACCCCGGAAGCAGGTTTTATGATAATTTTGTTGACGATTGGGCAGCCGGAAAATATTATCGCTTGTGGATGATGAAAAAAGAAGAGACAAAAGACCAGCGTGTAAAATGGGTGATGCAATTCAATAAAAAAGCATCTTAATCCTGACTATCAGAAATAAACAAGAACACTTCAAATAATTTATCATGAAATTTTTATCCTCTTTTATATTAATGGCGGTGTTAAGTTTTGCAGCAGGCTTGTATCTTCCCTGGTGGGTGGTGGGGATCACCTGCTTTATAGTGGTGGCACTGATTCCGCAACGCCCATGGGCAGCATTTTTCTGTGGGTTTTTTTCCGTAGGAATTTTGTGGACGGTCCTGTCTTTTTTAAAGAGCAGTCCTAACCACCACATGCTGGCCCGAAAGGTATCGATGCTCATCATTCAACTCGAAAATCCAGCCCTCTTAATTTTAGTAAGTGCCCTCATAGGTTCGCTGGTAGCTGGATTTGGTGCTTTAACTGCATCCTTTCTACGAGGAAAATAAACTCTACGAAGATGGCTTGCCAAATATCAACATTTTGATTTTCCTAACAGTATTGCACCTAATTTCGTAGTAACCCAATTACTGTTATGAGATTCATTTTATCCGTTTTGTTATTGTTGACAGGCTATGCAGCCAGCTCCCAAAAAATTTATGGTACCGTATTCACTGAAAATGGCGACTTATTGCCCTTTTCTTCCATAACGGTAAAAGGCAGTTCCAAAGGTGCCAGTGGCAACGACAAAGCTCGTTTCTCTTTCAGTTTGCCCGCCGGAAAATATACGCTGGTGTGCCAACACATTGGTTATACCAGTCAGGAAAAACAGGTGACGATTGAAGGCGATACAGAAGTAACTTTTATTTTGAAAGATCAAAAACTCACTTTAGAAGAAGTGGTCATTACAAACGGCGGTGAAGATCCAGCGTACGAGATCATTCGGCAAGCCATCAAAAAAAGAACCACCTATGGCAATCAGGTAAAAGCTTTCGAAGTGGACCTTTACGGAAAAGATATGATCAAATTGCGCAATCTTCCCAAAAAAATATTTGGACAAAAAATACCAGATACCGACAGAAAAGATATGGGACTTGATTCTGCAGGGCAGGGCATTATTTATTTATCCGAATCAATTGCAAAAATCTTTTCCCAGGAGCCCAACAAATTTAAAATGGATGTCATCAGCAGTCGTGTGAGTGGGAGCGGGGGTTTTGGATTTACCTTTCCTACCTTCATCAGTTTGTACAGCAATAACGTAAAAGTATTTTCGGAGCGTTTGAATCCAAGGGGATTTATTTCTCCTATTGCAGATGGCGCCATCGGGTTTTATAAATTTAAATTAAAAGGATTTTTTATAGAGGATGGAAAAATTGTGAATACCATCCAAGTCACACCAAGAAGATTGTATGAGCCACTGTTTTCGGGGATCATCAACATCACGGAAGACGATTGGAGGATACATAGTTTTGATCTTCAAATCACCAAAAAAGCGCAGCTTGAATTATTGGATACTTTAAAGATCACTCAATTGCACGTGCCGGTTAACAAAGAGGTGTGGCGTGTTAAAAATCAGTTGCTGTACTTCAACTTCAAATCATTTGGCATAGATGCCATTGGAAATTTTTTAAATGTGTACAGCAACTATGATGTAGACCCAACGTTCGATAAAAATACATTTAGCAACGTTTTGATCAAATACGATACGGCAGTTAACAAACGCAGTACAATGTATTGGGACAGCATCCGCCCTGTTCCCCTGGAAGCGGCAGAGTTAAATGATTATGCCGTAAAAGACAGTATTTACCAGCAAAACAAAGATTCTGTTTATAGCAAGTTTACGGTAGATTCTTTAAACAGCAGAAGGCCAAAATTGAAACCCTACAAAGTGTTTCTGAATGGGTTAAACAGAACAAAATACAGAAAAAAAGATTCTTCCATCACATCCATTACCTGGGGCATCAGGCCGTTGATACCCGATCTGGAATACAATCCTGCCGAAGGTGTTACCATCAAAGCCAATGGCTATATTAATACTTATATCCGAAAGTGGAAAACAGCTTTTTCTTTTGAACCGCATATAAGATATGGTACCAATAATGGGCATTTAAACGCCTGGGGAAATATACAATTCAGGACGAGAGACTCCGAAGCCGACAAAAAAATTAAACAATACAGTTGGAATTTTGCCGGAGGTAAAAGAGTATCCCAGTTTAACAAGGATAGTAAAATGTCGCCCCTCATTAATACCATTAGCACTTTGTTATATGGTAATAACTGGATGAAAACGTATGAAAATTATTTTGGAAGCATCACCTACAGCAAACGATTTGAGAATGGTTTAAGGTTTACAATGAACGGGTTGTACGAAAACAGGATACCCCTCAATAATACCACCAACTTTACTATCTCTAAAAAAGACAGCATTAATATCACCCCCAATTATCCCGATGAAAAAATAGCCGAACAGTTTACGCAACACCAGGCGGCTATCTTGTCGGTAGTGATTAGTTTCAAACCCGGGCAGAAGTACATTCAGTTTCCTTACAGTAAAGTGGCCATCGGATCTCGGTTTCCAACTTTTACATTTTCTTATTCCAAAGGCATTGAAGGATTGTTTGGTAGTGATGTAAACTTTGACAAATGGAAGTTTTCGGTAAACGGCGATAAAAATTTAAAACTCCTTGGCGAAATAAAGTACAACCTCGGGGCCGGCGGTTTCCTCAATAACGAAAAAGTGTATATTCAGGATTTTCAACATTTTAACGGCAATCGTTCTATTGCAGCCAGTGAATACCTCAACAGTTTTCAATTGGTGTCATTTTATGGTAATAGCAATATCGACCGAACTTTTGCATTCGGTCACGTAGAGCATCATTTTAATGGATTGCTCACCAACAAAATTCCATTGTTTCGCAAACTCAATTGGAACCTGGTGGGCGGAGCCAATGCTTTTTACGTGAACAGCAACAGCCATTACTTTGAAGCATTTGTTGGCTTAGAAAATGTTCTCAAAATTTTCAGGGTCGATTTTGTTGCCGCATTCGAAAATGGTAGATCTGGCACAACCGGTATCCGTATTGGAGCTGGTGGTATATTGGGTGGGAGTGTAAACGTAAACAGGAGCAACAATTCGGCAACCATCAGTTTTTAAAAAATAAAAAATTACCTTTGCGGCGTTAAAAATTTGGTTTGCCCTGCAAGCATCCAATCATCGTATGATTTCCCATCACAGGGATCAAATTAAAATTTATGGCTGTATTATATAACCGCTTATCGCAAGAGGAGTTGAAAAAGCTCTTGTATGCTGAAACTTTTTACAGGCATACCATTTCATTTTACCAATATTTTTTTATCGAAGATCCGGTATCCTTTCGAGACGAGCTCTACAAAGGGCTCAACCAACTCAATGTGTTCGGCCGCATATACGTAGCCAACGAGGGTATTAATGCGCAAATAAGTGTGCCCGAACATAATCTAGAGGCCTTCACGTCTTTTTTGCACAGCTATCCGGCCTTTCATCAACTGCGACTTAATATGGCGGTAGACAATGACGGAAAATCTTTTTGGGTTTTAAAAATAAAAGTGCGCCAGAAAATTGTGGCAGACGGTATCATTGATCCATCATTTGACATGGCCAACAAAGGCAAATACGTAAATGCGCAACAGTTCAATGAACTAACTGCGGATGAAAATACTATTGTGGTTGATATGCGCAATCATTACGAATTTGAAGTAGGGCATTTTGAAAAAGCCATCGAAATTCCGAGTGATACTTTCAGAGAACAATTGCCCATGGCTGCCGATATGCTGAAAGATCAGAAAGATAAAAACATCATCATGTACTGCACCGGCGGAATCCGTTGCGAAAAAGCAAGTGCCTATATGTTGCACCATGGTTTTAAAAATGTCTTTCACCTCGAAGGGGGCATCATTCATTACGCCAACAAAATAAAAGAAGAAAAGCTGCCCAATAAATTTCATGGAAAAAATTTTGTGTTCGACGACAGGTTAGGCGAACGTATCACAGAAGAGATCATTGCCAAATGCCACCAGTGCGGCCAGCCCGCAGATACGCACACCAATTGCTTAAACGATGGCTGTCACTTGCTTTTCATTCAATGTGAAAAATGCGTCACTGCTTTTGAAGGCTGTTGCAGTGAGGCTTGCAGGCAAGTAATTCAGTTATCTAATGATGAACAAAAGGTATTGAGAAAAGGACAAGACAAAGGCAATATGATCTTCAATAAATCAAAGCAGCGACTAAGGCCCAGATTGAATGAACAGTGATGAGTGACCCACAGCGTTATTACACAAACCTATTTTTCAATTTTTTAGATTCCAATTCTGCTTCTACAAGTGCATACACTTCCGCATCGGTCATCGATTTTGGCTGGAATGGCTCGCCAATAATATTTTCGTACAACTCAATGTATCTTTTGCTGATGGTATCAATCCACTCATCGCTCATCGCCGGAACTGTTTGTCCTTCCTTGCCCATGAAGTGGTTGGCAATGAGCCATTCTCTTACAAATTCTTTGCTCAGTTGTTTTTGTTTTTCCCCTGCGGCCTGTCTGTCCTCAAATCCATCTGCATAAAAATAGCGGGAAGAGTCGGGGGTATGGATTTCATCCATCAGGACAATCTCCTCTCCAATTTTCCCAAACTCATATTTCGTATCTACCAAAATCAATCCTCTTTTTGCAGCAATCGACTTGCCTCTTTCAAACAATGCGAATGTATATTTTTCTAACACCGTCCATTCTTCCGCGGTGGCGAGCCCTTGTGATATAATAGATTCCTTGCTAATATCTTCGTCGTGCCCCTCGCTGGCCTTTGTACTAGGTGTGATGATGGGAGTCGGGAAAAAATCGTTTTCTTTCAAACCTTCGGGCAGGTTAATGCCACACAAAATTCTGGAACCAGACTGATAAGTACGCCAGGCGTGGCCGGTGAGGTTGCCCCTTATTACCATTTCAATTTTAAACGGCTCGCATCTTTTTCCAATGCTGGCAGAAGGGGCGGGGATAGATAATAACCAGTTGGGACAAATATCTTCGGTTGCTTTTAGCATAAAAGCAGCTATTTCGTTTAATACCTGCCCTTTATAAGGAATCTGCCTGGGTAAAATAACATCAAATGCTGAGATACGGTTGCTGGCAATCATAACCAGCAAATCGTTGCCAATACTGTAAACGTCTCTTACTTTGCCGCTATAAAAATGGGTTTGTTGGGGGAATTGATGTGGATTCATATTGCAAAAGTAGCTTCTGTGTGGGATATATTTTGTTGATTACTTTAACTTTTAAACATGTAGTTGAAAAATAAAATTTTTGTAGATAATTATTTTCTTAATTTGCCATAAATATACCTTAACCAAAACAATGCGAAATGAAAAATCTCACTAGTTTTTTGGTTACACTTTTGCTTACCAATTTGCTCTCTACAACATTGTATGCACAAAGTGTAATCATTAACGGTAACGTAAAAAACAGCGTAACGCAGGAGAATAGCTCCGCTGTTTCTGTTACCATAAAAGGCACAGACGTAGGAACTTTTACAGATGACAAAGGTAATTTTACCCTTACCGCTAAAAGTTTTCCCGCAACATTGGTCTTCACCTCTGTAGGTTTTGACCCACAAGAATTTACGGTGAACGGTGCTGCCAACAAAGTAAGTATATCACTGGTTCCTTCCAACACATTGGGTCAGGAAGTAGTAGTATCCGCCTCCAGGGTGGCTGAACGAAGCTTGGAGTCGCCGGTTACCATCGAGCGGGTATCGGCTGCTAACATCCGCAACGCGCCAGCCGTCAGTTATTACGATGTAATAAGCACGCTGAAAGGAGTGGATGTAGTAACTTCTTCTTTAACTTTTAAAACACCCACTACCCGTGGTTTTGGTGCAAGTGGGAATGTACGATTCAACCAAATCGTAGATGGGATGGATAACCAGGCGCCTGGTTTGAACTTCTCTGTAGGAAGTGTAATTGGATTAACACAATTAGATGTTGACAACATGGAATTATTGCCTGGTGCGTCTTCTGTATTGTACGGTCCGGGTGGTATGAACGGTACATTGCTGATCAACAGCAAAAATCCTTTTAAATACCAGGGCCTTTCTTTTGAAGTGAAAGCAGGTGTGATGCACACCGATAGCCGCCAGCGGGATGCTTCTCCTTACCACAATTGGAGCCTTCGTTGGGCCAAAAAAGTAAGTGAGCGTTTTGCTTTTAAAATCACTACAGAATTGGTACAAGCCAAAGATTGGTTGGGTGTTGACGACAGAAACTATCAGCGTTTGGGTACCGATGGTTTCCCAAAAGCAGGTGACAGACAATCTGATCCGAACTATGATGGTATCAATGTATATGGTGACGAAACTACTGCTGACATTAGAGCGATCTTAACAGGTATTGGCGGCCAAGCACCGTTCCTGGCTCCATTTATTAATACACTTACTGGTACCCCCATTAATGTATCCCGCACAGGGTACAGAGAATCAGACATCATCGATCCTACTACTTTGAACTACAAATTAGGCGGTTCATTGAATTATAAATTAGGCAGAAACGTTGAAGCCATTCTTGCAGGTAACTGGGGAACGGGTAATACGGTTTATACCGGAAGTGATCGTTATTCACTAAAAAACCTGAAAGTAGGTCAGTATAAATTTGAATTACAAGGTAAAAACTGGATGGCTCGTGCATACACCACACAGGAAAATGCCGGTGAGTCATTTAACGCCACCATCACTACTCGTTTAACCAATGAGGAATGGAAAAAATCCATCACTTTTGCTCCGAATGGTGTTACCCCGGCACCACAAGCTACAGATTGGTACGTTCAATATGCCCAAGCATTTCTTGCCAATAAATTAGGTGGCCAGTCAGACAATATTGCACACAACGGCGCAAGAGGGGTAGCAGATGTGGGTCGCCCTGCAGCAGGAAGCGCTCAATTCAAATCATTGTTTGATGCGGTTAGAAGCAGGCCTATCCCACAAGGTGGTTTGTTTGTAGATAAAACTGACTTGTATATGGCAGAAGCACAATACAATCTGTCTGAGTTTACGGGTAAATTTGCCGACGTATTGATTGGTGGTAACTTAAAAAAATATGTATTGAATTCTGAAGGAACCTTGTTCGCAGATTCAGCAGGTGTAATCGATATCAATGAATCGGGTGCATATATCCAGGCGATCAAAAGCTTGTTCGGCGACAAACTTAAAATAACGGTTGCTGGTCGTTACGATAAAAACTCCAACTTCAAAGGGCGTTTCACACCAAGAGCCACTGCATTGTTTAAAATAGCAGAAGATCATAACATCCGTGCTTCTTATCAAACAGCTTACCGTTTCCCATCTACGCAACAACAGTGGATCAATTTGGACGTGGGCGGTAACGTAAGATTATTGGGTGGTGTAGAAGATTTCCGCACTTTTTACAATATGATCAACAACCCGGTGTACACCCTCGAAAGTGTAACGGCTGGTTCACCACAAACCTATTCTTTTTCAGACTTCAATCCAGAGTCAGTTACTTCTTATGAAGTAGGATACAAGGGTTTGGCGTTGGAGAAAAAATTATTGATCGACGTCTACGGTTATGTAGGTCAGTACACCAATTTCTTAACACGCAGACTGGTAGCACAATCAAAAACGGGTAACCCGGCAGATTTGGGTAACCCAACTGCAAGAAACGTGTACTCTCTTCCAGTGAATGCTGACGGTAAAGTAAAAACTTACGGTTTTGGTATTGGATTGGATTATCGTTTGCCTAAAAATTTCCAGGTAAGCACCAACTTGTCTTCTGATGAACTGGATGAGTTACCAGCAGGACAGGTGTCTTTCTTTAACTCACCAAAATATCGTTTCAACGCGTCATTGGCCAACAATGGTTTCGGGCCTTCCAAGCGTATGGGCTTCAATGTATCGTACAGATGGCAGGATACGTTTTTCTACCAAGGCGATTTCGCCAGCGGTCAGGTACCTTCCTTCCAAACAGTAGATGCACAGGTGAGTTTGAAATTACCTAAAACAAAATCAATTTTGAAATTAGGTGCCAACAACCTGTTGAATCAATATTACGTAAACGCGGTGGGTAATGCTCAGGTAGGTGGTTTGTACTATGTATCATATGCATACAATGTATATTAATTGACAACCGAACGCAATTGTTTAAAACATTAAATACTGAATTATGAATCTTTTCAAAAATAAATTGAACATGGGAACCCTGGTAGCAGCAGCCGCTATCACAGTGCTCAGCTCCTGTAACAAGGATGTGGAGCAATTTCCTATCTCGCCGGTAGTGCCGCCATCAGGTCAGAGCTTGGCGCAAACATTGGCTGCCATTCCTGATGATAGCTTGTATTATAGAATGATCGTAAGAGGCGGTTTATTGCCAGTCATCAACAACACTGCCAACGCTTATACTATGTTTGTACCAGGCAATGCTGCCATGCGAACTTTTGTAAATGTGGCTTCTGGGGGTGCTATACCAATAGCAGCACCCGATGCAGTGCATTCTAACTTCATCAGAACTTTACTACCTGCGGCCAGTGCAGCGGGTGTAGTGAGTTATAATATTTGTCCGCAAAGACTTACTTCTGCGGCCATTCCTACTACTTTTCCGAATTTACAATTTCCAAGTATTTTAAATCCGGCACCTACTGTGAGTGCTTTGCTAAGGCTCACCACTTTTCCTAGCAAACGCAGCAACGGAGCTTGGTTAAATAATATTCCACTTTCTTCAGTTGACCTTGCAGCAGCCAATGGAGTGATTCATCACACTGCGGCCGTGATTGCACCGCCATCGACTTTCTTATGGAATAAAATTGACACGGACCCTGCTTTGGCATTGTTGAAAGCAGCGATTGATCGTGCTGATGCTGATCCAACTGCCCCCGGTGCTCTGCGTGCAGCATTACTCAATATCGGTGCCAGTTTAACTGTGTTTGCTCCAGATACTACAGCCTTTAAGAATGTGCTTTCTTTATTAAGTGGTGGTGCTATACCGTCAAATGCGCCGGTTGCCACCTTTAGTGGTTTCATTGGCACATTACCCATTACAACCATCAAAGGAATTGTAGTATATCATGTGTTGGGCGCCAGAGCGTTTTCTGTAAACTTGCCTATGACTGCAACCAGCACACCTACTTTACTAAACGCAGCGGTGCCAACACATCCGGGGGTAAGTTTATTAGCTACCTTTACAACGATTCCGGGATTTGGAACGGTAGCGGCCACCGCCACCGTAAAAGGAATTGCCAATGCAATGGCTAGTAATGTAACATCACGGGATAATCATTATTTGAATGGTGTTTTACACGTGATTGATCAGGTGTTGTTGCCGCAATAAGCTATAAAAATTCAACGATTTTTTTTAGAAAAGAGCTCCATTTGTAGGGGCTCTTTTTTTGTTTCTTTTTTGGAGAAGCAAAAAAGAAACAAAGCCCGCGGCAGGCGTTGGGAAGTTGCGAAGCAAAAAGCTTTTGCGGTAAAATTAATCTCGTTCATCCAACCATAGCCCTTGGCTGAAAGCAAGTCGGCGGTGACCCTCTTTTCTTAAACTTAGATGGATTAAGAAATGAATATTTTT
>Ga0105046_10018861_pt1 | contig 10484 bp, 6 predicted proteins | sample MAT03_FD_78385 | JGI IMG/M metagenome (GOLD analysis project Ga0105046, IMG submission 78385) | Freshwater microbial communities from Lake Fryxell liftoff mats and glacier meltwater in Antarctica - MAT-03 (megahit assembly) | ecosystem: Environmental > Aquatic > Freshwater > Ice > Liftoff... | reverse complement strand
GGCTGCACGATCGACCAGACCCCCGAGGACCGCCACAACGTGACCCGCAAGCTCGGCGCCTTCAAGACCTCGATGCTGCAGGACGTGGAAGCCGGCCGCACCATCGAGCTCGACGCGCTGGTGACGGTGGTGCGTGAGATCGCGCAGCGGGTGGGCGTGGCCACGCCGTTCATCGACGCGCTGCTGGGCCTGGCCCGGTTGCACGCCCGGGTGCACGGGCTGTACCCGGCCGCCACGCCGGCAGCAACGCCAGCCTGACCCTCAGCGTCGCGGGCCGACGGTGCCGGCCACGGCGCCGCCGCTGGCCTTGACGCTGGCCACGCCTCCGGCTCAGGCCTCCCCCGCCCGAAGGATGTTGTTACGCATCTGGCGGTCCTAGGGATACGCCCCGTCCCTGTCTTGCGCTTCAATGCGACGCAACCCGGTCGCTGTTCGACCGCGTCTGTGTGTTTGCCGCCTGGCGCCTGGCGCCACGTCGAAGCTAAGGAGATCGCGATGGCAGAGATGGTGATTCCGGGCACCTACATCGAGGTGCGGTCCGAGGGCTTGATCTCCGCCGGCGGTGTCAGCACCGGCGTGGTGGGCGTGATCGGCACGGCCAGTGCGGGCCCGGTGGGTGTGCCGGTGGTGCTCTCAGGCATGTCCGAGGCCAACGACCTGTTCGGCGCGCCCGACCGTTTTGCCGTGCCCACCGACGGCGCCAACCCGCTGACGCTGACACGCGCGCTGGGCCTGGTCTACGGCAACGGCGGGTCAACAATAGTCGCGGTGCGGGTCGCCAGCCCACGCGCCACCGCCGCCCGCTTTGCGATCAAGGATGCGGCTAACAACACGGTGGCCACGCTGGTCGCCAACAGCCCCGGCACCTGGGCCAACAACATCCAGGTCTCGGTCGATGCCGCCAAGGCGCCGGCCCGCATTACGGCGGAGCGCCAGACCACGGGCTTTGCATCGCTGATGTACAAGCGCGTGCTGCCCAGCCCGCAAAACCGGCTGCAGGTGGTGCGCGGTGATACCCGCCGGGTCGACAGCTTTGTCATCGACTACAAGTCGGTAACCACCGCCGAGACGGTGGCCAAAAACGGTGGCGGCAGCTTCCAGTTGGGCAGCCTGCCGGTGGCCACTGTGCCGGCGATCAACAGCGTGCGGGTGCTGGACGCCAGCGGCAACCCGGTGCGGGCCTACGGCGCCAACCCGCCGGCCGGCGTGGTGGCCGGCACACTGATCTACAACATCGCCGTCACGCCGGCGATCAACGAGCTGCGCATCAACGCCGCCACCGGTGTGCTGACCTTCGAGGCCACGCAACTGCCCGCCGCCGGCCAGACCGTGGTGGCCACCTACGGCGTCGACCACGCCGCGCCCGCCGCCGGCCATGTGCTGGTCACCTCCTGGAACGGCCAGCTCGACTTTGCCGCCGGCGAGGCGCCGCGGGTGCTGGCGGCCGACGTGATGACGGCAAGCTACGGTGTCGAAGCGGCCGACTGTGTGCAGGTCACCCTGAACTGGGGGCCGCGCAAGGAGATCTACACCGTGCCCGACGGCAACGCGCTGGCGGCGCTGGCCGCAGGCTCGGGCCTGGTCAGCGTTGCGCCCGATGCCACCTTCGGCAACGCCAAGCCCGCCACCGGCGTGGCGGCCTACTTCGGCACCGGCAGCAACCTGGGTGGCGCCGACGGTGCCGACGCCGGCGAGACCGAATACGCCGCCGGCCTGGCCAGCCTGTCCAACCGCATCATCAACATCGTGCTGCTGGCCGGCCAGGACGCGGGCGCGATGGGCACGGTGCTGGTGGACCACCTCAAGGCCACCCAGGACACCGACTTCGAGCGTCTGGGCGTGATCGGCGCACCGGGCACCACGGTGGCCGATTTTCTGGGCCACCACCTGGCCGAAGACCGGGTGGTGATGTGCGCGCCCGGCATCCGGCAGACCGACGGATCCACCCTGCCGCCGGCCTACACCGCGGCGGCCGTGGCGGGCATGATCTCGGCGCTGTCGGTGCAGACAAGCCTGACGAACAAGGCGATCAACCTGCCCGGCCTAGCGCACAGCGCCAACCGCGGCGAGCAGACCCAGCTGGTGCAGCGCAGCGTGCTGACCATCGTCACCAAAGAGGGGCTGCGGGTGCTCAAGGGCGTCACCACCGAGGGCGTGGGCGCACCGTATTCGGCCATCCCCACGCGGCGCATCGTCGATTACGCCAAGTACGGCGTGCGCTCGGCCGCCAACCCCTACCTGGGCCGGCTCAACAACTCGCGGGTGCGCACGGCGCTCAAGGCCACGCTCGATGCCTTCCTGACCGGCATGGTGCAAGACGAGGCGCTGACCGGCTACGCGCTCGACGTCACCGCCACCCGGGCCCAGGAGATCGCCGGCCAGGTCAGCGTGGTGATGACGATCCAGCCCACCTTCAGCATCGATTTCATCCGCGTCGTCATGACGCTCCAGTGAGCCAGGAGAACCCGTCATGCCCAACGATGTCTTGCGTGCGATCGATGCGGTGCTGGTGCTGGGTGTCGAAGACACCGCCACCCCTGAGGGCCAGGCCGCCGATGCCCTGGTCTCGCAGTACGACCTGTCCAACGTGGTGGGCCGGCTCACCAACGTGGCCATCGCCATCAGCAGCGATGTGCAGCCGTTCTACGAGATCGGCAACCGCTACCCCACGCACCTGCGGCCCGGCATCTTGCGGGTCACCGGCTCGGCGCAGCGCGCCCATGTCAACGGCGCGCTGATCCGGCTGCTGCTGGGTGACGGCGCCACCAGCCCGCCGTCCGGGCCGTCGTTTCCGCAGCCCTCGTTCAACCTGATCTCGACGCTGCGCGACCAGAACCACCCGACCCAATCGACCAAGGTCACGCTGTTCGGCGTCAAGTTCGACCGCTGGACCTACACCATCCCCAGCGACACCTTCGTGATGGAGGCGGTGACCTTCCAGGCGATGCGTGTGGCCTACGAAGAGACCTGACGCGCCGTGGCTTCGCCACACTGGCCGCGGCGTCACTTGACAGCAACCCCAGGCCGACGCCACGTCGTCCGCCCCCCGAGGGGGCAAAAAAGCTCGGGGGCGGCCCGTCGTTTTCTCGAGAGATGAAGTTCATGTCGATTGCCCGCCCCCTGTTGACTGACGCCACCGACAGCCCCGCCGGCGCACTGCTGACGCCGCAAGAGCTGCTGGCCGGCAGCCTGCTGGTGCACGAGGTGGTGGTGCCGGCTGCCGTGCTGCACCCTGGCGAGTCGGCTGCCCGAGACCCGGAAAGCACCGAGCGACGGGTCCGGGTGCGGCCGCTCAAGGTGGCCACGCTGGCGTTGATCTCCAAGGCCGCCCGTGACGACGCCTCGCTGGTGCCGCTGCTGATCGTCAAGGAGTCGCTGGTCGAGCCGGCGCTGTCGTTTGAGCAGGTGCGGCAGATGCATGCCGGGCTGGTGCAGTTTCTGGTCACGGCGATCCACCGCATCTCCGGCCTGGCGCCCGACGGCGCCGCGGTGCAAGAGGCCAGCGCATCGGCCATCGGCGAGGCCCACGTGCTGCTGGCGCGCCACTACGGTTGGACGCCGGCCCAGGTGGCCGAGCTGACACCCGGCCAGATGGCGGTCTACCTGGCGGGCACCGGTGCGGCGGGCGATACCCGCGCCGGGGATGCAGCCGGATGAGCACGCCGTTCTGGGCGCCTGATGCGCTGCGCACCCTGCGCCAGGCGGACGGGCTGATGTCTTGTGCCGTGCTGAGCTGGTTCGAGGCGCTATGCGACCAGCCAGGCCCCACGCAGGCCACACCGCTGGACCGCTTGATCCGCGAGTCGCTGAGCGGTGCCGGCGCTGCGGTGAGCACGGCCACCGGCCCGGGACGGCCGGTACCGCGTGGTCCTGCGCCGATGGCGGCCGCGCGGGGCTGGCCGGCCGAGCCATCCCACGACGGCCTGCGACAGGCCGGGGTGGCTCCCGGCGCAACGGTTCAGCCGGGCCTGCCGCTGGCGCAATGGCAGCCGGCGCAGCGCCTCGCACCGGCCAGCACCCAGGCCAACCGTCGGGTCAACGCAACCCGGCCACCGGCCGGGAATGTGATCGACCTGGCTGCCAACGCCGCGCCAGGCCCGGCCGCAACACCTGCGGCACAAGGCCTGCCCTCACGGCGGGCCGGCGGCACCTTGCAGCCCGTGCCGGCAAGCCATGCCACGGCCCCTACCCAAGCGCTTGGCTGGGCATCGCCGCCTGGGGTGGCGCGCCCGGCCCACGACCGCGGGTCCGGCACCGGCACCGTGGCCAGCCTGCTCGACCGACCGGATCGGCGTGACCGGCTTCAGGATCGGCTGGCCGTGGCCCGCCCCGGCTTTTTGCCGCCAGATCGCCCGGCGGCCGCCGGCGCACGGTCTGACCCGAGCGTTTCACCGGCGTTGCCGTCATGGCCGCTGGCTGCGCCCACCGTGGCCTCGCGTTGCTTGCCCGGCGCCCAGCGCCGGGACACCGACGGGACGGTCTTTGCGCCCGGACGGGTCGGGTCACCCATCGACCGAGACGCCGACGCGGCAACCGGCCTCGGTGCCCGTGTCCAACCGGCTGGCAGCGGCGCGGACCACTCACCGGCAACCCGGCTGGTCGCGGGCCTGCCCGCACTGCAAGGCCTGCTCAGTGCCACCCTGGCGGACAGCCGCCAACGTCATGCCGCGGCCGCGCCGCCGGGCACTTTGCTGCAGGGCCCCGGGGTCGCCACCCATCCCGCACCGACCGCCACCGGCTCTGCACGGGCCGATCGGTCCTTTGCACCGCCAGCGGCGTCGGGTGATCGCAGCCTGGCGGCCGCACAAAGCCTGTTGTCCGGCCTGGACGCCCTGGGCGAGGAGATGCTGGTCGATCACCTGGCCGACCGCCTGGCCGAGCGCCTGCGCGACCAGACCCTGCGCCAGCACGGTTTCACGGGGGGATGGCTGTGATCGCCGCCCACAGGCTGCACCCCGGCTCCGCCCGCATCGCGCCACCTCGCCGGGGCGGCTGACATGGCGCTGGAGATCGCCGGCGTGGTGCTCGACAAATTGCTCAGCATCGAGGTCAGCGAAGGTGCGCGTTTTGTGCGCCATGCCGTGCCCGGCATGGACGGTGACCTGGCCCAGGCACTCGGCCGGCCCAGCGTGCAGATCCGGGTGCGTGGCATCGTCTATGGCCACAGTGCGGCCGACAGCCTGCAAACGCTGCGCGACCACCTGCTGGGCCGCGCGCCGGTCGACTTTTTGTGCGAGATCACCGGCCAGGGTTATTTTTCGCAGGTGCTGGTCGATAGCCTGGACGTCGCCCAGCGCGCCGGCCGGCCCGACGAGTTCGACTTCGATTGCGCGCTGGCCGAGTTTGTGCCGCCCCCGCCGCCGCCCGCCGGTAACCCGCTGGACGGCCTGGACGCCGGCCTGCTGGACGAGGCCGCCGGCCTGATGGACGACATGCAGAACGCGCTGGCGGCGGTGTCCGACCTGGCCGGCCTGCTGGCTGGCGCCGCCGACTTTGCCAACCCCACCACCCGGCTGCCGGGCATGCTGGATACGTTTGGCGCGGCCAGCGGCGGCGCGGCCGGTGCGCTGTCGGCCATCGGAGACCTGCTGTGACCAGCGCCACCGCCAGCCTGCCCGACCTCGGCCCGGCACTGGATGCAGCCAGCAACGCCCAGACCGGCCTGTCGGGCTTTTTGCAGGTGGCCGGCGCACTGGCCGGCGGCGGTGCGGCGTCGCCCTTGAACGCCGTGACCCAGGCGCTGGGCGGCTTGCAGGGCGCGCTCGACATCGATGTCAGCGGCCTGGCGCAGCGCCTGCCACTGGCCATCAGCACGATCCACAACGCGCTGCCGGCCGACAGCCTGCAGTTCATCGACGACCTGCAGGGGGCCTACCAGGCGCTCAACGACTTTCTGGCCAACAACGCGCTGGTGCGCCAGATCCAGCCCGGCAACAGCCTGGAGCAGACCGCGCTGGCCCTGGTTGATCAGGTGCTGGCCCAGTTCAGCACCCGCCTGGCCAGCCTGGGCAGCTCGCTGATCGATGCCGACACACTGGCCCAGGTCAGCGCCGCGCTGGCCACGCTGGAGCAACTGGCCGCCGGCCAGCCCCCCGCAGCCGGTGCGCTGGTCGAGTTCCTGGCCCAGCAGCTGATCGGCATCAAGCACGACCTGCTGGACGACGCCCGCAACCACCTGGACAACGCACTGGCCCTGGCCCAGCCGCTGGATGCCGCAACGCTGGACGCCGCGCTGGCCGCGCCGCGCCAGGCCGTGGCCAGCGCCTTCAACGCGGTGCTTGCGGCGGTGCACGCTTTCGACGCCAGCGACGCCGCCGCCTACCCGGCGCTGGAGGCGCTGCTGCAGGCCTGGTCCGGCGCACTGGACGCCGCCTTCAGCGTGCTGCAGGCCACTGAGACCTCGCTGCTCGGCGTCATCAACCTGCCGGCCTGGGACGGCCTGTTCGCGGCTTACGCCGCCGTGCTGGCTGCGATCCCGCTCGACGAGGTGCCCACCGTCGACGACGCGGTGGATGCGCTGGCCGGCCTGCTAGAGTCACTGTTGTCGCGCCTGGGCATGGCCCTGTCGCCGCAAGACCTGGCGGCCCAGGTGGCCCGCTCGTCGGCCGCGATCCACGACCTGTTTGCCCAGTCGGCGTTGTCGCAAGTGCGCCAGATCCTGATCGACTTCATCGGCCGCATCCAGCAGGCCGTCGAGGCCATCCCCAGCGAGGCGGTGCAACAAGCCGTGACGGGCATGCTGACGCGGGTGCACCAGGCGCTGGACAGCCTGGGCATTGCGCAAGTGCGCAGCGGCATCGTCGCCGGCTTCCAGTCGGCGCACGACTTCATCGACCAGCACATCGACAACAGCCTGCTGGCGGGCGTCAGCAGCGCGCTGGACGGTGCGCTGGCCCAGTTCAACAGCATCCCCATCGCCGACCTGGGCCAGGCCCTGGCCGACGCGGTGGCCCAGGCCGGCACGGTGATCACCGACCTGGAGACCAACCTGTCCTCGGCGCTGGACGACCTGAAGGGCCTGCTGGCACAGCTCGACGGTGTCGACTTCCGCCCGGTGGCCGACGAGGTGGTGGACGAGATCGACGCGCTCCGCGCCAAGTTGGCAGCGATCAAGCCTGAATCGATCTCGGACGCCGAGAAGTTTGCGCTGCAAGCCGGCCTGGCCGTGCTGCGCGCCATCGACCTGGAGACGATGGTCGAAGAGCAGCTGAAAAAAGACTATGCATCCCTTGACGAGCAGCTGACCCAAGGCGTGCAGACCGTGCTGGACGCCTGGCTCGAGTTCCGCAACCGAATCGGCGGTTTTGACGGTGCGGCGCTGGCCGGGCCGGTGCTGGGCCTGATCGACCAGGTCGGCAATGCCGTCAAGGGCGTCAACGGCACGCTGCTGCTGCGTCCGCTGGACGACCTGCTGAACCAGTTGCTGGGACAGCTGCAGGCCTTGTCGCCGGGCGCGCTGCTGGACCCGCTCAAAGCGCCGTACCAGACCATGATGCAGACGCTGGACCGGGTCAACCCCGATGTGTGGGTCCAGCCGCTGCGGGCGCTGCATGTCGAGATCGACCGGCTCGTCACGCTGATCGACATCACGCCATTGCTGGACGCGCTGGAGCAAAAAGAGCGGACGCTGTTCACCGAGGCCCGCAATGCGCTGGCTGCGTCGCTCGACAGCCTGCACCTGCCCGCGCCGCTGGACAGCTTTCTGGACACCGTGAAGGTGCTGGTGCTGGGCCTGACCGACGCCGTGTTCGGCGACCCGGACGGCTCCCTGCGCCAGTTCAACCTGCAACTGGCGGGCAGTGTCCGGCCCAGCAGCCTGTTCAAGCCGCTCGACGACGCCTTTGACCGGCTGCTGGCCGCCGTCAATGCCCAGCCCGCGGCCGACGTGCTGGCCGCGCTGGACGGCGTGCGCAGTGGCCTGGGTGCCGCACTGCCGGTGCTGAACCCGGCCGCCGTGCTGCGCGGTTTGCGCCAGGCCCAGGCCGGGCTGGCCAGCCTATCGCCGGCCGCGTTGCCGGGGGTGGTGACGCTGCCCGGCCTGCGCGCGCAGATCAACGTCAAGCTCGACCTCAGTGCCGGCAACGGCGCGGCCAAGGTGTCGCTGCAGGCCCGCTTCGATGGGGTGCTGGCGCCGCTGGACCTGGCGCTGCCGGCCAGCCGGCTGCGCTTGCTCGACAGTGCGCACCAGGCCCTGGTCACGGCCCTGCGCCTGCGCATCAACCGGCTGGACAGCCGCACCGCGCAAGCCGCGTATGACCGGCTGGACGCCAACCTGGGCCGGCTGCTGCCCGCCTTCCTGCGCCAGGCCCAACCGTTGACGATGACCGACGTGACCGCCGGCCTGGCCGCGCTGCGCCCGTCGGTCAAGGCCCGCCGGCTGGACCTGGCCACCGACCGTTTTCTGGCGGAGCTCAAGCCCCTGCAAGCCGCACTCGACGGCTCGGTCAACGGCTTTTTCCAGGAGGTTCGCAACGCCGCGCTGGTACTGCACCCGGCCGGGCTCAAGACCGCGGTGGCCGGGGTCTATGCCGCGCTGCGCAGCAAGTTGAACCTGCTGGACCCGGACCAACTCGCCGCCGATCTGCGCACCAGCGTGTGGGACCCGCTGACCGACCCGCTGCGGGCGATCGACCCGGCGGCCATCGCGCTGCAGCTCGACAGCCTGTACCAGTCGCTGCTGGCCAAGCTGAGCGGCGCGGTGCGTGGGCTGCTGTCGCAGATCCGGCTGGCGATCGACGCTTTTCTGGTGCAGGTTCGCCAGGCGCTCAAGGCCGTGCTGGACGCGCTCAAGGTCCAGATCGAGGCCATCCTGGCCGGTGTCTCCGCGCTGCTGCAGCAACTGGACGCGCTGGTGGTCGATGAACTGTTCGGCCGGCTGTTGAGCTTGCTGGACAACCTGGAGACCAGTTTCAACCAGCAGCTCGACCGGGTGCGCAACGAGTTCGACGCGATGCTGGATGCGATCCCGCTGGCGTCGGCGTCCGAGGCGCTGGCGGTGTGACATGACGGCGCTGCACACCCTCAAGGCCTTCGAGGCCGCAAGGTCTGGCACCCCCGACGGGCCGGCAGCCCGCGTGCTGCACGCCGAGCACGGGCTGCCGCTGCAGGTTCAGGAGGGCGCGCGGCTGTGTGCCTACACCTGGGCCGCAGGCGAGCTGACGCAAATCATCGAGCCCGACGGCAGCCGGCTGGATTACCGTTACGGCGACGACGGCCGCCTGCTGGCGGTGGACCGCAACGGCCAGGCCTGGGCCCGCTACAGCTACGACGCCGCCGGCCGGCTGACTGGCGCGGACCGTGCCGATGGCCCGCTTACGCACCAGTACGACGCCCAGGGCCGGCTGCTGCGTACCCAGCGCGGCGATGCCAGCCCGTTTGTCTACCGCTGGGCCGACGCTGCACCAGGTGGCCAACCCGCCGGCAACCCGGCCAGCCGCGTCAGCGAGGCCCGCAGCGACACCGAGCACAGCCGCTTCGCGCACGACCGCGCCGGGCGGCTGGTCGGGCTGGTGCAAACGGTCGCCGACCACACGCTGTCGCTGCGCTTCGACTTCGACGCCGCCGGCCGGCTCGAGCAGATCCACTTTGCCGAGTGGCAGCAGCGTATCGGCTTTGCCTGGGACGCCCAAGGCCGGCCCGGTGCGTTGTCCTGGAACGGCGCCCCAGTCACCCGCCTGGGCACCGACGACGCCCAGCACCTGAGCTGGCACGAAGGGCTGGACGGTGTGAAAAACCAGACCCGGCACGAGCCCAGCGCCGGCCGGCCGCAGCAACAGCGCCTGAGCATCGGGGGCCAGCCGGTCTGGAAACAGACGCTGGAGCGTGACGCCGCCTTCCGCCTGGTGCGCGAGGGCCGACGCCAGCACCACTACGACGCTTTCGACCGCCTGGTCGAGACCCGGGACGGCGCAGGGCAGGGCAGCAGCAGCCGCAGCCGCAGCTGGCATTACCGCTACGACCTCAACGACGACGTGGCCGCTGACAGCGACACCTGGCAACTGCACTGCGACGGACAAGGCCGGGTGCAGCGGGTGGTGGACGGTACGGGCGAGCGCACTTACCGCCACAACCAGGCGGGCGAGCTGACGGCGCTGCTGCACAACGGCGACTGCATCGCCCACCTGGCTTACGACCACAAGGGCCGGCTGGTGCAAAAGTCCGGCCCGGGGGGCACCGAGCGCTATATCTACGGCGCCGACGACGCGTTGTTGGCCATTGCCGACGGCGCCGGCCAGCCCCGGCTGATCCTGCTGCGCCTGCCCACCGGCCTGATCGCTGCGATCGACTTCCGCCACCAGCCGCAGGGCGAACTCCTTTGCCTGCACCACGACCACGCCGGCAACCTGCTGTTCGTGGGGCGCGACGGCAAGCCCGACCTGACCGGGCCGCTGGTCTACGACCCCTGGGGCCTGCCGCTGCCGGCCGACCCGGCGGTTTTGCCCACTGACGGAGCACAAGCCGCCGACTTCCCCCCCGTCTTCCGC
>Ga0105046_10018860_pt1 | contig 10484 bp, 9 predicted proteins | sample MAT03_FD_78385 | JGI IMG/M metagenome (GOLD analysis project Ga0105046, IMG submission 78385) | Freshwater microbial communities from Lake Fryxell liftoff mats and glacier meltwater in Antarctica - MAT-03 (megahit assembly) | ecosystem: Environmental > Aquatic > Freshwater > Ice > Liftoff... | reverse complement strand
GCATGGCGACAATTCGCGTGGAGCGCTGTCAGGTTCTCGTGTGCACGGCTCTACCCTTTCGCAGGTCGCGTTGACCTCGCACACGAACCGGGAGGACGCGATGAAGCTCATGCAGAAGGTGCTTACGACGATGGCGACGATGACGGTGCTGGCAGGTGCGGTGGGTGCAGCGGGCGCGGCGAACGCGGTCGTGCTGCGCAACGAGGACACCGAGAACCACACGGTCACCATCACCTCGCCGACGATGCACAAGCAGTACGAGTTCCGCGCGCGCACGCTGTCGCTCATCGTGTGCGTCGGCGTCTGCGAGTTCACCATCGACGGTGTCGGCACGACCCGCGCAGAGGGCGACGAGATCGTGGCAATCCAAAACGGCAAGCTCGTCACGCTGCCCGCGCCCGCAAGCGAGTAGGCTGCTCGTCCGGGCCACTCGGTCAGCACACGCGGCTGAGCTTGCCGCGCGGCGGGCGCCGTGGTCCCCTTCGGCGCATGCCAACCGGCGCTCCAGACGATCGGGTCGTCGCCCTGGGTCCGCCCCGCCACGCGTGTCACGCGTGCGGCTCGTGCTGCACGGGCTGGCGCGTCAAGGTCCTCGAGCACGAGGTCGAGCGCATCGAGCGGCATGCACAGGCGCTCGCGGTGACCGACCCGATCGTCGACGGCACGCTGCGCACGGTGAGCGGGGCCTGCGTATTTCTTGGCGCCGACCGCCTCTGCCGCCTCCACACGACCTTTGGCGCCACCGAAAAGCCGGTCGTCTGCCAGGCCTTTCCGCGCCTCGCCGTGCACACCGGCGACGCCGTCCGGATCGGCGTCGACCCCGGCTGCTCGAGCACCTGGCAGAGCTTCGTCGCCGGGCCCGAGCTCGACTTCCCCGCCGTTCGCTCGCCGCGCTCGGAGCCGCTCCCTCCCGAGCTGGCCGCGACCGAGCAGGCCCTCATCCGCCTCTGTCGCCAACCCACTATGACGCTCGCGCAGTTGGTCGGCCTGGTCGCCGAGCAGCCCGGCCACGCGCCGAAGCTGCCGCCCGGCCTGACGCGCCGCTTCCTGGCCGCGATGAAGCGCCTCGATTTCTTCGTGACCGCCGACGACGCGGGCCCGTTCTTGCGGGCGGACCTCGCGAAGGCCGCCACATTTGTCCACAACGTCGACCCCGAGCGCGCCCCGAAGCTGCTGTTCCCGCGCGACGCATCGGCGCTGGTGCTGGAGACGCTGCAACGCACGTTGTTCCTGCGGCTGGGGGACGCGCAACTGCCGCCGATGGGCAAGTTCGTGCTTCAGCTCGCGGGGGCCATCGCCTGTGCCTATGTCTACCATCGCAGCGACACCTTCGGGCGTGCGCTCGCGGCCTGGTCGCGGCTATCACGCCTGCCCGACTTCTGGGTAGCGTTCACTCCCGACGCGGATGCGGCGCGCACGCTGATGACCGGGCTTCGTTGAACGATGATCCCGGCGATCTTGGACAAGGAACGGAACTCCCCGATGTGGCCAACCGACATTCGCCCCCCGCGCCGACTTTGGACCCTGGTGCTCACGACGCTCGCCGTGTGCGCGGGCAGCGGCTGCAAGTCGCCCGATACCGGCCCGGTGCTGCCGATCACCCCCAACGACTTTCTCGCCGCCGCGGCGCCGACCTTCGTCACGGCGACCCTCGGTGACGACGCCGCCGACGCCCGGGTCCGCGGCCAGGCCGAGCTGGTGCGCGAGTTGCTCTTTCCAAAGTCGACGCTCGTCACCGACGTCGAGGCCGCGAGCACCTGGCCCGAGCACCCGGTCGTCTACGGCGGCCCCCACGTCAATGCGCTCATGCGCGATCTGGCGCCCGGCCTCCCGTTCGTGATGGACGCCGCGCATCTCGCCATCGGCGACCTCGACCTGAAGGGCGACAGCTACCAGCTCGTGACCGTGCTGCCCGCACGCTCGGAGTCCCCGTCGCACCCGGAGATGCTGTTGTACGCCGGCACCGGTCCCGTCGGGGTCGCCGAGATCAACGCGATCGGCCGCGGCAACGACGCGATCCTGGTGGCCGACGTCTTCGGCCCGCTCCACACCGGGCGCTGGGTGCGCGCGGCCGACGGCACGGTGAAGGCCAAGCTCGGCCCGGCCGGCCGACGCATCGCCTGGCGCGACGTCAGCCGCGCGGGCGCCGCCGGCACGACGATCTATCGCTTTCCGGCCGAGCTTGCCGCCGCCGCGGACGAGTCCGACCTCATCGACGCGGCCCAGCGCGGGCTCGAGCAGGCGGTCGTCATGCTGGAAATGAAGTCGCCCCCACCGCTCACGATCTATGTGCACCCGGACGTGCGCTCAAAGCAGGCGTTGACCGGCAATGCCGGCGACGGGCACGCGATCCCGGGCGCGCGCGCGTTGCACATCGTCGCGCGTTCACCGGTGTCGGTGCTGACCTCGCTGGTCGCGCACGAGGCGACCCACATCCTGGCGTACGCGGCCTATGGCGCGGCCGGCACGCCCCTGCTTGGCGAAGGTCTGGCCGTGTGGGTGAGCGGCCAGTACGGCGGCGGCAGCCTCGACAACTGGGAGCAGAGCCTCGGCAAACATCCGTCGCTGCGCGACATGCTGGGCCCGATCTTCCGCAAGACCGCCGAGCGCGTCGCCTACCCGAGCGCGGGCCTACTCGTGAAGACCGCCGTCGAGCTGGTCGGGCGTGAGGCCGTCACGACGCACCTCTACGGCGCCACCGCCTCGACCTGGGACGCGGCCTGCAGAGCCGCCGGCACCACTTCGGACCTCATCGAGCAGGCGCTCGCGCGGAGGCTAGAACGTCCCTGACCCAACTCTTGCCGCGTTCGGCCAGACCAGTACCCAGGTCCTTGTCGATACGCTGCTCGTACCCTTGAGCAGCCTCTCGAAGCTCCACCAGCGCTGCTGGATGGAAGCTCCGCAATTATGGATTTCCAGTCGGCGGATCGTGCGACGTCAAGGCCTGCGGATCAGGGTTCGCCACGTCGGGCAGCGTCACCGGCAACGACCCTGTGACGCCGCTCGAGTCAGTCCCGGGGCAAGTGAGTGTCGCCCGCGGGACGTTGCATGACCCAGGCCCGCGGCGCCGCGCCGATCCGGATCTCTGCGATCGTCTCGAAGCCGAAGCGCCGGTAGATTTCGGGGTTCGCGGGGTTCGTGGTCTCGAGGACAACGGGCCAGCCGTGGCGATCGGCATGTGCCAGCAGGCCTTCCATCAAGCGGCGCGCGATGCCTCGGCCCTGCATCGCCGGGTCGACCGCGAGCAGCTCGAGGTGCACGTGCGGCATCAGCGGATGCGCACGCGCAAGCGCCCGGAGCACGCGCCAAGCGATGACCAGGCGGTGCCACGACCGGACCGACGCCAGGACGCGCAACGCCGGTCCGACGTCCACGACGGACGAGCCCGCTAGCTCCACGTCGGGCGCATGCCACGCGATGAAGCCTCCGTCCGTCACTTCGACCCGGGCGCGACGAAGGGCCAGCGCCATGAGAGCGCGTAGCTTCGACACGCGCCGACGCGGGAAGAGCCACTGATAGAACGGATCTTCATCGAAGGTCCGCGCGGCCAGATCCGGCAACGATTCCAAGGTCATATCATGCGCGCCGGCCGAGGCCTTGCCAACGCGCGACGCTCGGCATGTCCCCCTCGGTGCCATCCGGTGCGGACGTTGCGTCGGCATCGGGCACCGCGGTCGCATCGCTCGCGACGTCGTCGGACATCTTCGCGGCATCCGATCCGCAGCTCGCGAGCGCGCTCGCGACGAGAACTGCGCAGCCGAGACGGAAACGGTTCATGGGTGCCCCTTTCGGAACGGGCGGCTCAAGGGCCGCTTTCACCCTCTTCGTCCTCGATGTCGAGGTTGTCGATGTCGAACTCGAGGTCGTCGACCGCGAGCAAGCCGCCGCCGCCGTCGCCGGTCGGCTCGGCGATCCAGCCGAGGTACTTGCCCTTGGCCTTGTCGGCCTTCGACTCGAGCACAAAGCTGACCTTCAGGATGTTCTCGGGGTCGAGCGTGGTCTTCTGCACACCCACCACGATTAGATCGGGCTTCTTGCCGACCGTGTCGATGTCGCTCAGCTCGAGCTTCTTCATCAGCTCGGCCAGCGCCTCGGCGCCCTTCGAGATGCTGGTCGCCACGCGGTGCATGACGTTGTGCTCGACCTTCGGATCCGAGTTCTGTTCGACGAGCTTCGCGATGAGCCGCCCGTCCTCGATGCGGCGCCACTCGCGCGGCCCGGGCAGGAGCTGCTCGTAGCCCTTCCACGCCGCGTCGTCGCGACTGATGAACAGGAGCTCGGTGCCCATCGACGCACGCACCCGATCATCCAGGCCCTGCGGACGCTTCGGGAAGTAGAACAAGAGGTCGCGGTTGCCCTGCCCCTGACGTCGCCCGACATAGATCCCATCGCGCGCCTTCGTCACCTCGCGGATCCGATTCTCGACCGCGTTCAGGCGGCCCTCCTCCTCTTCCGAGGGGAGCCCGTCCGCGTTCCTGTTGGTCATCGGGATCCGGATCCCGAAGAACCACGGATGCGTCCTCAGCGGGAAGTCCTCGCCGTGACCGAGATCGAGGAGCACCTCGAAGATCTGGTCCCCGACCAACACCCGCCACATCTCGTACATCGTGGCATACGCCATGTTCGTTACCCCGCGAGGCGCACGCCTCGAAGCTGTTGCGGTTACTTGTGGATGGCGCGTCGGGCGCAGTCAAGCGCCGCCTCGCGCACGATCTCGCTGAGGGTCGGATGGGCGTGGCAGCTGCGCGCGATGTCTTCGGACGAGGCGCCGAACTCGATCGCCAGCGCCACCTCGGCGATGAGATCGCCCGCCTGCGCGCCGATGATGTGGCAGCCGAGCACGCGGTCGGTCTCCTTATGGGCCAGCATCTTGACGAAGCCGTCGCCCTCGCCGAGCGCCAGCGCGCGCCCATTGGGGCCATACTTGAAGCGCCCCTTCACGAACGGAACGCCCGCCTGCACAAGCTCTTCTTCGGTCTTGCCGACACCAGCGACCTCGGGGTGCGTGTACACGATCGACGCGATCGCGTCGTAGTTGACGTGCCCGTGCCCGCCGGCCAGGATCTCGGCGACCGCCATGCCTTCGTCTTCGGCCTTGTGCGCCAGCATCGCGCCGCGCGTCACGTCGCCGATGGCGAAGATGCCGGCCACGTTGGTCTGGAACTCGCCGTCGATCTGCACGCGCCCCCGGTTGTCGAGCGCGACCCCGACCGCGTCGAGGCCTAGCCCGTCGCTGAACGGTCGCCGCCCAACGCACACGAGCACGCGGTCGCCGGTCACCTCGTGGGTCTGGTCGTCCTTACTGCGCCAGCGGACGACCACTTCCTCGCCCTTGACTTCCGCCGCCTCGACGCGCGCGCCGAGGATGAACTCGAGGCCCTGCTTGGCCAGGATCCTGTGCGCCTCGGACGCGACTTCGCCGTCGACGCCGGGCAGGATCCGGTCGAGGTATTCGAGCACCGTCACCTTCGCCCCAAGCCGCGACCAGACGCTACCGAGCTCGAGCCCGATGACGCCCGCGCCGATGAGCACGAGGTGCTTGGGGACCTGCGACAGTTCGAGCGCGCCGGTAGAATCGACGACGCGCTCGTTGTCGATCGTGATGCCGCGCAAGCTGGTCGGGACCGAGCCCGTCGCGATGACGACCGCGGCCGCCTCGACAGTCTCCTCGCTGCCGTCGTCGTGCGTGACGACGACCTGGTGATAGCCGTCAGCACCTTTGGCGATGCGGCCAAGGCCGGACAGCCGGGTGATCTTGTTCTTCTGGAACAGGAGCGCCACGCCGCCCGTGAGCTGCGCGACGATCTTCACGCGCCGCTCCTGCATCTTGGCGAGGTCGAGCCCGACTTCGCCGACGTTGATGCCATGCTCGGCCAGCGTATGGCGCGTCGCCGCGTAGCGCTCCGAGCTCTCGAGGAGAGCCTTCGACGGGATGCAGCCGACGTTCAGGCAGGTGCCGCCAAGGGTCTTGTCCTTCTCGACGCACGCGGTCTTGAGCCCCAGCTGTGCGCAGCGGATGGCGCACACATAGCCGCCCGGCCCCGATCCGATAACGACCACGTCAAAGCGTTGCATGCTGCCCATCTCGTGTTCCCCCGATGTTGTGCGATCGATCCCCACGGCGCGACAGGCGGCTCAGATCTCGAGCAGCATGCGCGCCGGATCCTCGAGGCACTGCTTGACCTTCACGAGGAAGCTGACCGCCTCGCGCCCATCGACGATGCGATGGTCGTAGGACAGCGCGACGTACATCATCGACCGGATCTCGACCTTGCCCGCGACCGCGACCGGGCGGTCCTCGATCTTGTGCAGGCCGAGGATGCCGACCTGCGGCGGGTTCAGGATCGGCGTCGACATGAGCGACCCGTAGACGCCACCGTTGGAAATCGTGAACGTGCCGTTGCTGAGATCGGCAAGCGACAGCGTGTTGTTCTTCGCCTTGTCGGCGAGCCCCGCGAGCGTCTTCTCGAACTCGGCAAACGAGAGCTGGTCGACGTCGCGAACGACCGGCACGACGAGGCCCTTGCCGCCGCCGACCGCGACGCCCAAGTGGTAGTGGTGCTTGTAGACGACGCTGTCGCCGCGCACCTCGGAGTTGACGCTCGGGTAGGCTTTCAAGCCTTCGATGACCGCCTTCGCGAAGAAGCCCATGAAGCCGAGCTTCACGCCGTGCGCCTTCTCGAAGCTGTCCTTGTAGGTGTTGCGCAGGCCCATGACCGCGCTCATGTCGATCTCGTTGAAGGTCGTCAGGATGGCGGCCGTGTGCTGGGCTTCGACCAGCCGGCGCGCGATCGTCTGACGCAGCTTCGACATCACGACGACTTCCTCCTTGCCGCCATCGGCCTTGCTGGAGGCAGGGCTGGGCGTGGCCGCTGGCGCTGCCATGGCCGTTGCCGCTGGGGACGAAGTCACCTTCGGCGGCACGACGGGCGCGCTGTTGCGGTTGGCCAGGTAGTTGAGCACGTCCTCTTTGAGGATGCGCCCGCCCGGACCGGTGCCGTGGATCTGCGACGCCTGCAGCCCGTTGTCGTCGAGCAGGCGACGGACCGCCGGCATGAGCGCGACGTCGGAGGACGCGGGCGCGGCGGTGGGCGCGGGCGTGCTAGCGGGCGCGCTAGTGGGCGCGGGCGTGCTAGCGGGCGCGGGCGCACTAGTGGGCGCGGGCGCGGGCGTGTTGGCGGGCGCGCTAGCGGGCGCGCTAGCGGGCGCGGGCGTGGGCGTGCTGGCGCTCTCATCGATCCGCGCAATGACGGCCCCAATCTCGACCTTGCCGTCGACCTTCACGACGTGCTCGACCAGCAGCCCCGCGACGGGCGACGGCACGTTGACCGTGATCTTGTCGGTCTCGAGAGCGACGAGCTCCTGATCGACCTTCACCACCGTCCCGACCGGGACGAGCCATTCGACAACGACGGCCTCGGTAATCGACTCACCGACCGGGGGCACTTTGACATCCGTGGCCATGCAATCTTTCCAAGCTGTGGAGAATGAAACTGGAGACACTCAGCTCGCGAACGTACGCGTGAGGAGAGCGTCCTGCTCGATCTGATGGGCCTTGGGCGAGCCGGTCGCGGGCGACGCGCTCTCGGCGCGCGCGACCCAGCGAACGCGCGGCCTGCCAGCTTCGGTCGCCGAAGGCGATACGGCGGGGCCACCATCACTGTTGAAGAGGCGCGCGAAGATCGGATGCAGGTAGCGGAACGCGCCCATGTTCGCAGGCTCCTCCTGACACCAGATGACCTCCTTCAAAGCGCCCCCGCCAAGCTCGCCGAGGGCCGCCAGCAGCTGCTGCTCGGGGAACGGAAAGAGCTGCTCCAACCGGATGATCGCAGTGCGCTTGTCGCCCGTCGACTCGCGTCGTTCGAGGAGGTCGTAGTAGACCTTGCCCGAGCACAGGACCGCGCGGTCGACCGCTGCCAGGTCCGACAGATGCGTCTCGCCGATGACCCGCTGGAAGCGGCCGCCGGTGAAGTCCGCGCGATGCGATACCGCGAGCTTGTGGCGAAGGAGCGACTTCGGCGACATCACGATCAGCGGCTTACGCCACGGGCGCACGACCTGCCGCCGCAGCACGTGGAAGATCTGCGCCGGCGTCGTGAGGTTGCAGACCTGGATGTTGTCCTCGGCCGCGAGCTGCAAGAACCGCTCGAGCCGCGCCGAGCTGTGCTCGGGCCCCTGCCCTTCAAAGCCGTGCGGCAACAGCAGCACCACCGCCGACAGGCGATTCCACTTGTCCTCACCGGCCACGATGAACTGGTCGATGATCACCTGCGCGCCGTTCATGAAGTCGCCGAACTGCGCCTCCCAAACGACCAGCGCCTCCGGTGCCTCGAGCCCGTAGCCGTACTCGAAGCCCAACACCGCCGCCTCCGACAGGAGCGAGTTGTAGACCGAGAAGCGGGCCTGGTCCTTGGCCATATGCTGGAGCGGGAAGTAGGCCGCCCCGTTCTCGTTGTCGTAGAGGCCCGCATGGCGATGGCTGAACGTGCCACGCGTCACGTCCTGCCCCGAGATGCGCACCGGCGCCCCCTGCAGGACGAGCGACCCGTAGGCCAACATCTCGCCGAGCCCCCAGTCGATCGGCACCGTCGGGTCCAACGCCTCGAGCCGCCGGTCCAGGATCTTCTGCACCTTCGGGTTCACATTGAAGCCCTCGGGCACGGCCACCATGCCGCGGATGACGGCCTCGTAGGTCGCATCATCGAGGCCGGTATCGGCCGGCTCGACGCCCTTGTCGGGCCCGCCCCGGTAGGCCGCCCAGCGTCCCTGGAACGGCTCCGCGCCGGGCTTCACGGTCGTCTTCGCGGCCTCGAGCTGGGCTTCCAGCTTCGCCCGCTCGCTCTGATTGATCTGCGTGACCTCGGCCTCGGTGACCGAGCCGCGCGCGATGATGACCTTGCTGTAGCCGACGTGGACTGGCGGGTGCTGGGCGATCGCCTTGTACATGAGCGGCTGCGTGAAGGTCGGCTCGTCGCTCTCGTTGTGGCCGTACTTCCGATAGCAATACAGGTCGATGACGATGTCGCGATGGAAGGTCTGGCGGAAGTCAGCGGCAATGCGCGCGACGTGGGCCACGGCCTCGGGATCTTCACCGTTCACGTGGATGATCGGCGCCTGGATCATCTTGGCGACCTCGGTGCAGTAGTGCGCCGAGCGGGCGTCCCGCGGCTCCGTCGTGAAGCCGATCTGGTTGTTGATGACGATGTGGATCGTGCCGTTGGTCGTGTAGCCGTCGAGCGCCGCCATGTTCAATGTCTCGGCCACGACGCCCTGGCCTGCGAAGGCCGCGTCGCCGTGGATGAGGATCGGCATGATCTTGCGCTTGCCGTCCTGACCGGCCGCGATCAAGCGGTCCTGGGTAGCGCGGACCTTGCCCTCGACGACCGGGTTGATGAACTCGAGGTGGCTCGGATTGAACGTCAGCGCGAGCCGCACCTCGTCCCCGAAGCGCGTCTTCTGAATCGAGTTGTACCCCATGTGGTACTTGACGTCGCCGCGGCCGAGCATCGCCTGCGGGTTGTTGTCCTGGAACTCGGCGAAGATCTTGGCCGGGTCTTTCCCAAGGATGTTCGCGAGCACGTTCAGGCGCCCGCGGTGGGCCATGCCGAAGACGATCTCCTCGACGCCCTGCGCGGCACTGGTCTCGACGATGAGCGCCAGGATCGGCAGGAGCGACTCCGCGCCCTGCAGCGAGAAGCGCTTGGCCCCGCGGAACTTGGTGTGGATGAAGTCCTCGAACAGCTCCGCCTTGGAGAGCTGCGCATAGAGGAATATCTGCGTCTCGCGGTCGAGCTCGGAGCGGTTGCGCGAACGCTCGAAGCGCTCCTGACACCACTGCTTCACGGGCACGTCGTGCACGTACATGAACTCGCACCCGACCGTGCGCGAGTACGTATCGCGCAGCCAGGTGATGAGATCGCGCAGCGTCATCGTCGGCGGACCGCACAGCGGCGCCGTCGAGAAGACCTTGTCCTGGTCGCTGTCGGCCAGCCCCCAGTAGCTCGGCTCGAGCTCGGGGTGCTTCACCGGCTCGAGGAAGCCCAGCGGGTCGAGCTGCGCCCGCAGGTGCCCACGCACGCGGTGCGCGTTGATGAGCTGTGAGATGCGCGCCTGCGCCTTCAGGATGTCGACGTCCGGCGACGACACCACGCCGGCGGCATGCCCGTTCTTCGGAGCATACAGGCTCGCCGGCTTCTGGACCGGGCCCGCCGCGGGTGCCACCGCGTCGAGATAGTCGCGGCCTGCACCCTCGAGCCAGGTCCGCCAGCTCGCATCCACCGAAGTCGGGTCCTTCAGGTAAGCGCGGACCACATCCTCGAGATAGGCGACGTTTTCGCTGTACAGCATTGAACGCCTCGGTTCGGGCCCCGCCAAGGATGGCGAAGCCTGGACTGCGGGCCCCGCCAAGGATGGCGAAGCCTGGACTGCGGGCCCCGCCAAGGATGGCGAAGCCTGGACTGCGGGCCCCGCCAAGGATGGCGAAG
>Ga0105046_10018859_pt1 | contig 10484 bp, 10 predicted proteins | sample MAT03_FD_78385 | JGI IMG/M metagenome (GOLD analysis project Ga0105046, IMG submission 78385) | Freshwater microbial communities from Lake Fryxell liftoff mats and glacier meltwater in Antarctica - MAT-03 (megahit assembly) | ecosystem: Environmental > Aquatic > Freshwater > Ice > Liftoff... | reverse complement strand
GGCGTGGCTAAGCGCATCGCCCAGCAGGCTCATTCGGCGCAGCGTCAGAAATACGCCCAGCGGGGCAGCGCTCAGCGACAGCGCCAGAGTGGCTGCCAGTGAACGCCGCATGAAGGCGAACTCGGCAAACGGTGCCCACAGCAAGCTCCAGCCAGTGTCGAAAAAAGCTGTAAAAAAAGGCGTACTGCCTTGCATCAGATGGCTTGCGCCAGGCGCTTTTGAGCCGCTATTTGGGCGCTTGCCACGGTGTCGATGTCGCACAGCCCGGCCTCGTCGTCCCAGGCCTCGGCCATCTGCCGGGCGCTGGCCAGGCGTTGCTCGGTCATGACTCGGGCGGTAGGCCCCCAATCGATGAGCTCGCGCGCCAGCAGCACCGTTTGCGGAAAGTGCTCGCGCACCTGCGCATCGTCATGCAGCACTGCCACCACAGTGCGTTGCTGCCGGTGCCACGCATCAATGGTGGCCAGCAGCGAGGTGACGGTCTTGCTGTCCATCGCGTTGAAAGGCTCGTCGAGCAAAATCAGGTCGGCGTCCTGCACCAGGAGGCGGGCAAACAATACCCGCTGCAGCTGGCCGCTGGACAGCGAGCTCAGGGTGCGATTTTCAAAACCCTGCAATCCGACATTGGCGAGCGCTGCGTGAATGCTTTGCATCTGCACCTCGCCAACGCCGCGCCAGGCGCCGTAAATCGGCCAGCAGCCCAGCAGCACGCAGTCCTGCACGTCCATCGGAAAGCTGCGGTCGATCTCGGCAAGCTGCGGCAAATACGCGATGCGCTCGGGAGGTACCGAAACGCTGACGCTGCCGCCCGAGGTGGGCACCAGGCCCATGACGGCTTTGAGCAAGGTGCTTTTGCCCGAACCGTTGGGCCCGACCACTGCGGTTAGGGAGCCAGCTGCAAAAACGCCACTGATATGGTGCAAGGCCGGGTGCTGGCGGTAGCTCACCGTGAGGTTGTGCAGCGCCACCACGGGGCTGTCGATCACCACGGAGCCACTTCCAGCTGTGCCCAGGCCACTGCCAGCCACAGTAGCGCCAAAGCGGGCAATACAGCCAGCACACGCAGCCAGGCCGGCCAGGCCAGCACGCTGGACAGAGGAGGCTTCAAGGCATTCGTGGAGGGGGAGAGGGCTGACATATAGAATTAATTTTTACGAATGGGTGGCCGTTAGAACGCCAGAGTTGCCGTGATAATGCAACAAGATTGCAGTAAATTGTAACGCCACTTAATTGCGTTATTGGCCTTTTTCCTGGAAATTACAGAGAACCCCGAAACACATGGCCTCAGCCCACTCCTCAATCGACCCTTCAGGCACACCGGCCATAGACCCCATTGCCGCCCTGCTGTCCGCCCACGGCCTGCGGCGCACCCATGCTGCGCGCCGCGTACTGGGCTGGCTGCTGGCGCATTCGGACACCAGTTACACGCATGCCCAGTTGCAGATCGCGCTGGACACACGGGATGAACAGCCTGGATTGCGGATTCCCGGATCAAGTCCGGGACAGGCTCTGTCCGCAATGACAAAGGCGGTGAAGAAGACAAAAACGGCGGACAGTGCCCCGCTGGACCGCGTCACGCTTTACCGCCTGATCGACCGCCTCACACAAGTTGGCCTGCTGCTGTGCCGGGTGGACGCGAGCCGGGTGCGGCGCTACCAGGCGATGCCGACTGGCGTGCATGCGATGCCGCACTTTGAATGCCAGAGCTGCCACCGCGACAGCCCGCTGGACGGCGCGCTCAAGGCCACGACGGGCGACCTGGAGCGTGCGGCGCAATCGGCGCTCGACGCGCTCAAGGCGCTGGGTTACCAGGGCATGAGTCTGGACTTTGCGGTGCGTGGGGTATGCGCCGACTGCGCCACGGGCAGCACTGGCGGCCATCGCCAACGGGGCGCGGCCGCGTGATCAGCACGCGGCAACTGGCCTACCGGTATCCGGGTGGGCCAGAGCTTCGCTTTGACGACATCGACATGGCGCAGGGCGGGGTGTTGCTGCTGCGCGGCGTGTCGGGCTCTGGCAAATCGAGCTGGCTGGCGCTGGCGGCAGCCTTGCTGGCGCCGACTTCCGGCGACATCACGGTCGCCGGGCAGTCGCTCAAGGCGCTGGGCAAGGTTGCCGGCGATGCCTGGCGCGCCAGAACGATTGGTTTTCTGCCGCAACAACTTCATCTGAGCAGCGCGCTGAGCGTGCATGCCAATCTGGCGATGGCGCAGTGGGCGGCCGGCGAGCCGCAGGACGACGTGCGTATCACCCAAGCCCTCACGGCGCTGGGCGTGGCTGAGCTGGCGCAGCGCAAGCCAGCGCAACTCTCGGGCGGTCAGGCGCAGCGCGTGGCACTGGCGCGTGCTGTCTTGATGCAGCCCAAGGTGATTCTCACCGACGAGCCGACCGCCAGCCTGGACGACGAGGCTGCGCGGCAGGCGGTTCAATTGCTGCAGGCGACGGCCACGCGTTACGGCGCCACGCTGGTGATTGCCACGCACGATGCCCGGGTGGCGGCCAATCTTGATGGTCAAATCGGCTTCCAGCCCTTATTTCTCGGGCGTAGTACGCTATGAAAACAATAGCAATTGCCTGGCGCTTTCTCTGGTCCCGGCCGCTGGCGGCGGGGCTCAATGTGTTGCTGCTGAGCCTGGGCCTGGCGTCGCTGAGCTTTGTGCTGCTGGTCAGCCACCAGATCGAAAAGGCCTTTGAGCGCGACCTGGCCGGCATCGACGTGGTGGTGGGCGCCAAGGGCAGCCCGATGCAACTGATCCTGTCGGGCGTGTTTCACCTCGACGTGCCGACCGGCAACGTGCCGCTGGCGGCGGTGAATGAACTCGAAAAACATCCGCAGGTGGCGAAGCTGATTCCCATCAGCCTGGGTGACAGCTACCGCGGCTTTCGCATTGTGGGCAGCACGCCGGACTACCTCGCGCACTACAGCGCTGCATTTGCACAGGGCGCCGTGTGGACCGCTCCCCTGCAGGCGGTGATAGGCGCGCAGGCGGCGGCGCAGACCGGCCTGAAGGTCGGCGACCGCTTCGCCGGCAGCCACGGCCTGGGCGGTGGCGGTGACATCCACGATCAGACGCCGTACCTCGTCAGCGGCGTGCTGGCTGCCAGCGGCTCGGTGCTGGACCGGCTGGTGCTGACCGGGCTGGACTCAGTGTGGCAAGTGCACGAAAAAATGCATGAGGGCGACACCGCGCTGGATGCCGAAGACAAACAGGCGCTGGAAGAAGAGCGCGAGGTGACGCTGGCGCTGATTCAATACCGCACGCCGCTGGCAGCGGTGACGTTTCCGCGCTTTGTGAACACCACCACCGAGATGCAGGCCGCCGCACCGGCGCTGGAGATTACCCGCTTGCTGAATCTGATCGGCGTGGGCACCGACGTGTTGCGCGCGCTGGCCGGCGTGTTGCTGCTGACGGCCGGGCTCAGTGTTTTCATTGCGCTGTGGAGCGCGGTGCGCGAGCGCCGTGCCGATCTGGCGCTGCTGCGCATGCTGGGCGCGCCGCCGCGCAAGGTGGCGGCGCTACTGCTGTGCGAGGCGCTGTGGCTGGCGCTGCTGGCGACGCTGATCGGCGTGCTGGCGGGGCAGGGGCTGATGGCGCTGCTGGGCTGGCTGCTGCAACTGGAGAAATCTGTCCTGATCGGCGCGTTGGCGTGGCCGCCCGGGCTGTGGTGGGTGCCGGTGCTGGCCGTGGGCGTGGCGCTGCTGTCGGCGCTGCTGCCCGCGTACGAGGCCTACCGGGTGCCGGTTTTTGAACTTTTGCAATCAAGGTGAACCATATGACTATGAACATTATGAGAAATACGCTTCCAGCCCTTACCGCGCTTGCCCTGACAGCTATGTTTTCGATAGCACATGCGCAGCACACCGACAAGGAAGTCAAGGAAGATATCCAGCGCCACCGCGCCATGGCCGCCGCCCATGAGGCCGCCGCCAAATGCCTGGAGTCTGGCAAAAAAGAAAACGTTTGCATGAAAGACCTGCAGGCCTCCTGCAAAGGGCTGGCCGTGGGAAAATACTGTGGCATGAAACACGCGCACTGAACCTGACTTTTGTCATTGCGGGCAACCCCTGATCCATGCTGCTTTTGACTGACGGTGGTCGATAGGAGATTGATCCCGGATCAAGGCCGGGATGACAAACCAGGGACCTGACTGAGAGTTTGTTGACACCGTTATCCGGCATTTGCCGTTTTTCCGGAGAATCTCATGAGTACCTTTGATTTTTTTGCCTTCAGAACATCACCCTTGTTGCTGGGTTTGCTGTTGCTAGCCAGTGGCGTGCATGCCCAGGTGTTGAGCTCGCCAATAGCTGGCGGCAGCAGCAAGCCGGCTGCAGGCAAGGTCGCGTCGGAGCCCCTTGGCAGCATTGATCTGCCGGCCGGTCAGGGCGCAGGCGTACACGGCGCCAACAGCCCGTTCGCGCCGCTGGCCACGCGCCAGGACGTGGTGCCCTGGTCGGTGTTGACTGATGTCAAAACCAAAAATCAAAAAAACCGCATCTTGCCGGTGTTCAGTGCCAGCCAGCTTGGCATGAACGGGAAAACCCAGCGCATTCAGGGCTTCATGATGCCGCTGGAGCCGGGCGAAAAGCAGCGCCACTTTTTGCTGTCCTCGGTGCCGCTGAGCTGCTCCTTCTGCCTGCCGGGCGGGCCTGAAAGCATGGTCGAGGTGAGGACCAGAACGCCGGTCAAATACAGCATGGAGGCGGTGGTGGTCGAGGGCCGGCTGCAGGTGCTGCATGACGATCCCTATGGCCTGTATTACCGCGTCGTCGATGCGGTGGCCGTGAAGTAGGCAGCGCCCGCATGTTTGTCAGGCGCATGGTCAGGCACGCGGCATGGGGCTATCTGGCCCTGGTGTTGTTGCTCGCCCCCATGCTGGGCCTGATGCACGGTGTGGTGCATGGCGCGGGTGGCGCTGCGCAGGCAGCGCATGCTGCCGCGATGGACGTGGGCGGCCATGGGCATGACCACAGCCACGGCCACGGCCACGGTTGGCTGGACGAATTTTTCTCGACCCACGGCGATGATTCCGATTGCCGTATGTACGAGCAGCTTGGCCACAGCGATGTGGTGCCGCCGCCGCCCGCGCTGGTATTGGCGGTTGTTCTCTCGTCTGTTGTTCTCCACTTTCTTGAGGGCGAAATACTCGCCCGCCGGGCTGCGCTTTTTGAAGCGCGCGGTCCGCCTCTGGCTCGCTGAATCCGTCCCCGAAGTTCTCCAGGCTCGGCTGCGCCCTGCCTGGGGTGTCCGTTCCCGATTCAACGAGTCCTCATGAAGAAAATATTCCCCCGCAGTGCCATCGGCACGGCTACCCTGACCCTGTTCGCCCTGGCCGGCCTGGCTGCGCATGCGCAGACCACGGCGCCCAGCCTCAAGGAAATCACCGTCACCGGCAACCCGTTGGGTGCGGCCGACCTGATCGCGCCGGCCACGCAGTACTCGGGCGACGGGCTGTTGCTGCGCTCCAAAACCACGCTTGGTGAAACGCTGGACGGCACACCCGGCGTGAGCAGCACCTACTTCGGTCCCAACGCCAGCCGGCCCATCATCCGCGGCCTGGACGGCGACCGCATCCGTATCCTGGCCAACGGTGGCGGTGCGCTTGACGCGTCCAGCCTGAGCTACGACCACTCGGTCAACAGCGACCCGCTGAGCATCGAACGCATCGAGGTTTTGCGCGGCCCCGGAGCGTTGCTCTACGGCGGCAGCGCCGTCGGCGGCGTGGTCAACGTGATCGACAACCGCATTCCGCGTGAGCCGCAGTTCGACGAGAAGGGCGGCATCAGCGGCAAAGCCGAGCTCAGCATCGCCAGCGGCAATTCCGAGCGCGGCAAGGGTGTGCTGCTGGAAGGCGGCAACAACCGCTACAGCCTGCACGTGGACGCTTTTGACCGCCAGACCAGTGACGTGAAGGTGCCGCGCGACCTCAATTGCACCAAGGCCGGTGTCACGACGACGGCGCGGCGCATCTGTAATTCCGCCAGCGACGTAAGCGGCGGCGCGGTCGGCGGCTCGGTGTTTTTTGACAACGGCTACCTCGGCGCGTCGGCCAGCAACTACCGCAGCACCTATGGCACCGTGGCCGAAGACGAAGTCACCATTCGCATGAAGTCGGATCGGTACGCGATTGAAGGCGAATTGCGCAACCTCGGCGGGCCCTTTCAAAGCATCAAAGGCCAGTACAGCCAGACCGATTACGGGCACACCGAATTTGAAGGCCGCACGCCCGGCACCGTGTTCAAAAACAAGGGCAGCGACTTCCGGCTGGAGGCGCGCCACGCGAAGGTCGGCAATCTGGAGGGGGTGCTGGGTCTGCAGACCGAGTCGAACCGCTTTTCCGCCGACGGTGCCGAAGCCTTTGCGCCTTACAGCAAGACTTCGCAATCGGCGCTGTTTGCCTACGAGGAACTCGGCACCGGCTGGGGCAAGCTGAGTCTGGGCGGGCGCGTCGAGTCCGTCAAGGTCGAGTCTTTCGGCAACCCGCGGGTGGCGCGTTTCATACCGGCCACGCGGGACTTCAGGCCCGGCAGCTACGCGCTGGGCGCACTGTGGAACGCCGCGCCGGGCTGGCAGCTCACCAGCAACGTGGCCTACACCGAGCGCGCGCCGAGGGACTACGAGCTGTTTGCCGATGGTCCGCACATCGCGACCGCCGCCTATGAAGTGGGCAATGCGAATCTGGCGAAAGAGCAGTCCGGCAACGTTGACGTCGGTGCGGCCTGGAAGTCGGGCGGGCACAGCTTCAAGGTCAACACCTACAGGAGCCGCTTCAAGAACTACATCGCGCTGAACCAGACGACGGGCGTGACGCGCAACGCCGAAGACGGCGAGCTTAACCCGGTGGAAGATGCTGGCAACCGGGGCTTTACCGCCTCGGGTGCCGAGTTCAACGCGCTGGCACAGTTTCGCTACGAGCAAGTCAGGGCGCGCTTCACCGGCGTTGAGGCCAGCGGAAACATCCGGCTGCTGGAAGGCGCCTCGCGGGTGGACCTGGCACTGCGCGGCGACATGGTGCGCGCCACCAATCTGACGAATGGCCAGCCGCTGCCGCGCATTGCCCCGTGGCGCGTCGGTGCGTCGCTGCTGTGGGCCAGCGGGCCATGGGGCGCGAACTTCGGTTTCGACCATCTGGCCGCGCAAAGACGCGTGCCCGCACCGCCGGTCGGCGCAACCGGCGCCTACACGCTGTGGAACACCGCAGCGACCTATCGTGTGAAAGCCGGCGCCGCTACCTTGCTCTGGTATGCCCGGCTCGACAACATCACCGACAAGCTGGCCTACAGCGCGAGTTCGGTGCTGACGAGTACGGCGTTTCCGAGAGCGCCGCTACCGGGGCGCAGTTTGAAGGTCGGGTTGCAGGCGAGTTTCTAGACAGTTGTTATTGCCTCCACGCTGCGGCTTGGGCTTGCCTTGGACAGCAGGTCTGACTCCCCACTCCGGCGAGCACCACAGGTTGCCCCGTAGCGCAGCGCAGGGGACCCAGACCATCGGGTCGCCTTTCTTTTGGGTACTTTTCTTTGGCGAAGCAAAGACAAAGTGCCTCGCCCGCCGGGGCGAGACCCGGCTTGCTGGAAGCACAACCACGTCCGCAAGCTGCCACAGTTTCCGACGGGTTCCGCCGCAACAGCATGTACGCCATCGCTAAAGCTGTTTGGGCTGCATCGTCACCAGAGCCCATCCTTCCCGGATAATGGTTTTCAAACATCAGGAGACGCCTGTGACGGATGCAGCCCAACCTCTAGCCTCGCTCAGCGCCGACCTGAGTCCGTCCAGCAGCCTGCTGGCCAATTTGCGTCAGGAACTGATGCGGTATCCGCCGTTTGCGCAGATGCAGGCCGGCGACGTGGACTTCTTCCTGAGCCATGCCCGGCAAAACTACTTCGCACCCGAAGAAATCCTGATCGCCCCCGACAACGGGCCGGTCAAGGAACTGTTTTTCATACGCCAGGGCGCGGTGATCGGTGAGCGCGGGCTGGCGGAGCTGTCGGGCGGTGCTTTTCACTACGAGCCAGGCGAGCTGTTTCCCGTCAGCGCGGCGCTGGCGCAGCGCGCGGTGACCGCGACCTACCGCGCCGTGGCCGACACCTTTGTGCTGGCCCTGCCACTGGCTTCCATGCATGCGCTGGCCGTGATGAGCCCGCCGTTTGCGGACTTCCTGAACCGGCGCATCCTGAAGTTCCTGGACCTCTCGCGGCGTGCCCTGCAGGTAGCGTATGCCTCGCAGGCGCTGGCCGAGCAGTCGCTGGAAACGCCGTTGGGGGAGGTGGCGCGCGATGCGCCAGTGACCTGCCTGCCTGACACGCAGCTGCGCGAGGCGCTGGCGCGCATGCACCAGCAACGCGTCGGCTCCATGCTGGTCGTCGATGAAGGCAGGCGGGCGGTGGGCATTCTCACGCGGTATGACATCCTGGGCCGGGTCACGCTGGCGGCGCTGCCGCTGGACACGCCGATCTCGCAGGTCATGGTGCAGCCGGTGCTGACCCTGAGCCACGAACACACGGCGCTGGACGCAGCCCTGTTGATGAGCAAACACGGCATTCGTCACGTGCCGGTGACGCGCGGCGGTGTAGCCGTCGGCATGGTGTCGGAGCGCGACCTGTTTGCCTTGCAGCGGCTCAGTCTCAAGCAGGTCAGCAGCGCCATCCGGTCCGCCGCCGATGTGGACATGCTCAGGCTGGTGGCGCAGGACATTCGCCGTTTTGCGCACAGCCTGCTGGGCCAGGGCGTGCATGCGCGCCAGCTCACCGCGCTGATCAGCCACCTCAACGACGTGCTCACTGCCCGGCTGCTGGAGATCAAGGCGCTGGAGCACGGTCTGGACCTCAGCCGGATGTGCTGGCTGGCGCTGGGCTCTGAAGGGCGCAGCGAACAGACGATTGCGACCGATCAGGACAATGCGCTGATCCTGCCAGACGACACCACGCCCGCCCGGCGCGAGGCCGCGCTGCGTTTTGCCCGCGATGTCAATCTGGCGCTGGATGCCTGCGGTTACCCGCTGTGCCGGGGCGGCATCATGGCCGGGGAGCCGGCCTGCTGCCTGACCCTGCATGAGTGGCGTGAGCGTTTTACACACTGGATTGAACACGGCGCGCCACAGGACTTGCTCAATGCGAGTATTTACTTCGACTTTCGCGCACTGGCGGGCGACGAGCGCCTGGCAGATGGCCTGCGGTGGGAGGTTGGCGAGGCGGCGAAGCGATCCCCGCGGTTCATCAAGCAACTGGCGCTCAATGCGCTGGGGCGCAGTGTGCCGCTGAACTGGATGGGCAGCATCGCAGTCGACGCCGCCGGCCTGATCGACCTCAAGCTCCAGGGTGCGGCGATCTTTGTCGATGTGGCGCGGATTTATTCGCTCAGCCACGGCGTGGCCGCGACAAGCACCCGTGAGCGGCTGGAGGCGGTCGGCCCCTTGCTGGGGCTGGACGCGCCGGAGTATGAGGCCTGGGTCAGCGGGTTCGAGTTTCTGCAGACGCTGCGCCTGCGCATACAGCTGGAGGGCACCGCCACGCCGCAGCAGCCCAACCATCTGGAAGTAGCGCGCCTGAACGACATCGACAGACGCATACTGCGCGAGTCCTTTCGTGTCGCGCGTTCGCTGCAACAGCGTCTGCAGATGGACTTTGAGCGATGAGCTGGCGCGCTGGCTGGGGCAGACTGTTCGGCCTGCCGGTTGCCGTGGACGAGGCGCGCTGGGTGGTGCTGGATGTCGAGACCAGCGGGCTGGACCCGCACCACGACCAGTTGCTGGCGATAGCGGCGATTGCCGTGCAAGTCGATTGGGCTGACAAGCGGCTGAGCATCATGCCGGGAGACAGTTTTGAGGTCGTGCTGCGCCCGTCCGCACCGACCCCGGCCAAACACAATATCTTGTTGCACGGCATTGGGCTGCAGCGCCAGCGCGAGGGCACGCCGCTGGCGGCAGGCTTGCGCGCTTTTTCGGATTTTGTCGGTGCTTCGCCATTGCTGGCTTTTCATGCGCCGTTTGACCGGGCCCTGATGGACCGTTATGCCATCGTGCATCTGGGTGCCGCGCTGCCCAACCGCTGGGTGGACATCGAGCAACTTTGCGCCGTGACCCACGAAAAGGTTCGCGCGCGCGCGCTGGACGAATGGCTGGCCCACTTCGGCATCATTTGCGCGAACCGGCATCAGGCTGCAGCCGACACGCTGGCCGAATGTGAACTGCTGCTGCGTATCTGGCCGCAGGTGGCCGCACAGTGCGAACACTGGCGCGATGTCGAAAAACTTGCTGCCCAGCAGCGCTGGATTGCGCGGGCCTGACCGCAGCTTCCTGGGGGCTGTACGCCGGCTCCGCCGGTCCGCAGGCGCAGCGCCCCCTCGGGGGCAGAGAGCTACACGCTGGTAGAGCGAACGTGGGGGCTGCCTCTTCACCAGCCCGGGCCGCGGGTCCGGCTCTGCCGGTCCGCAGGCGCAGCGCCCCCTCGGGGGGCAGAGAGCTACACGCTAGTAGAGCGAACGTGGGGG
>Ga0105046_10018858_pt1 | contig 10484 bp, 11 predicted proteins | sample MAT03_FD_78385 | JGI IMG/M metagenome (GOLD analysis project Ga0105046, IMG submission 78385) | Freshwater microbial communities from Lake Fryxell liftoff mats and glacier meltwater in Antarctica - MAT-03 (megahit assembly) | ecosystem: Environmental > Aquatic > Freshwater > Ice > Liftoff... | reverse complement strand
GGCCGGGTACTCGACGCGCTTACCGGTGCCGGCGTTTCCCACGCCGAAGTCTATCTCGGCAGCTCGGCCCAGGGCTTGGCGCAGCAATCGAAAACCCTCTCCGGCCCTAGCGGCGAGTTCCGGTTCGAGGCGGTCCTGGCTACCGAACAATATAGCTTCACCGTTACCAAACGAACCTACCTAAAGGCCAGCCATCCCAGCCGATACCAGCCCACGCCTTTCACAATCGAGTCTACGGGACTTACTGGAGTCACCATCCAGCTAATGCCCCAGTCCGTCCTCTCCGGAGTGATCGTCAGCGAGGATGGCGAGCCGCTTGAGCGAATCACCGTTCTTGCCAACGTTGCCCAAAGTCGGAATGGCCAGGCAATTCTCCGCTCGACAGATTCGTCCGCCCAAACCGACGATCTCGGTCGATTCCGCCTATATGGACTCGCCGCCGGGGACTTTGTCCTCACCGCCAATACGAAGGAACTCCCGGGAGTCTTCTCGGTCAAGGCCGGAGAACACCGCTCCGGCTTGCGCCTGGTGCTCTCCTACCCTAAAACGTTCTCCGTGCAAGGACGGCTGACCCAGCCCACCGTTGGTTATGTCTTCGTTCGAACCATCCCATTTCTGAATGGAGGAGAAGTCAAAAAGGATGGATCTTTCTCCATAGATCGTCTTACGCCCGGAACGTATACCCTCATCGCCGACGAAAACTCGCGAACCCAACTCCGTCTCGAATCCGCCCAGATCACCATCACGAACCAGAACCTCCAAGGCGTTCAACTCACTTCCCCCGCCCTCCGAACTTTAACTGGGCGCATACGCACCGAAGGTCCCGTCCGCCTGTCTCCTGGCGGAGTCGCGCTCACCTTCACCGCCCTGCACGGTTCGAATCGCCCCATCCCCGTCACCACTGCTCCCGACGGCACTTTCTCTATTTCCTCGTTCCCCGCCGGACCCTACAACGTCGATCTGCAAGCCCCGCCAGGCTCCTACGTCCGGCAGATCCTCCGCGCCGGAATTCCTTTCGACGCCGCGGTGCCGGACTCTGCCCCTCTCGAAATCTATCTAAGTACAGCCGTTGCCAGAGTCTACGGCACCGCCGAACCTCCCGAGGGTGACGGAAACTACTATGCGGGGGTGCTCTACCTCGTCCCGGAGGACAAATGGCTGGGGTTCGGCTTCAATGCCGCTCGCTATCAGAAAATCATGCCGGTGGATCTTAAGTTTTCACTTCCCGATCTAGCCCCGGGTCGCTACCTTGTCTTTGTCGCGGAGATCCCGCTCGAGGACGGAATCTCCGCCGCGAAGTTCCGCAATCTCGGTGCCGCCGTGCCTACAATCACTCTACGGCCCGGGCAATCCCTCCGCCTCCAGCTAACTCTCATTCCGCCCGGCCGAATGGCTGCCGCCGGCATTCCGCTGGCCTACTAAACTCTATGCGCTACTTGCTGCTCCTATTCCCCCTTCTTCTCCCTGCCCAGGGCCCGATCTCCGGGGTGGTCATCGATAGTGTCACCGGTGCCCCAGTCCCCAAAGTCAGTCTCCAACTTTCAGCCCTTTCAGAGCCTACGCCATCGCAGAGCCACGCCGTCACTGGCGCGAGCGGAGAGTTCCACTTTGCCGAAGTTCCCGGCAGCGCCGCTCGCTACCTCCTATTCGTGAAAAAAACCGGTTATCTACCCGGTTTCTACCCGGGCCCCGGCTACTTCGCGCTGTTCGAAATCCCGCCTTCCGGTCTCGCCGGACTCAAAATTCCGCTCGTTCCCTCGTCAGCACTATCCGGCGTTCTCGTCGACCATAACGGAGAACCTCTCGAAGGGAAAACAGTAAGCGCCACCAAACAGCGGACGATCGCCGGGCAAACCATTGTCACCTTCTCCGGGCCACATGGCCGGACTAACGATCTGGGTGAATTCCGCATCGCTGGTCTCTCTTCGGGGGAATACGTCCTATATGCCGATTATGGCCGCCGCTTGCTGGGCACCCACACCGTCCAAACTGGCCAAACGCTGGAAGGGATCAAAGCCGCCCTTCCCCCTCCTCCCATCGGCTTCCGGGCCAGCGGCAAGCTTTCCTTTGTTCCGGCTCGATACTCGGTCGGCGTCTCTACGATTGGTCCACCCTCCCGTGGGGCGACGGTCGAAGCCGACGGCAGTTTCACCTTCACTGATGTGCCCCCGGGGCACTACAGCCTCGTCGGTAATTCTGGCTATGCGGGGAATAACACCTGCGAAGCCGGCTCAGTCACCATCTCCGATGCCGATGTCACCGGTGTCAACCTGACGCCCGTCCCCCGCTTCACCCTCCGCGGCACGATCCGCTTGGCTGAAGGCGCCGGAGCTTTACCGGCGAGTTTTACCGTCGTCCTTTCCGCCCCCTGCGCCCAACGGCTTGAGATCACCACCGCAGCCGATGGCACCTTTACCGTCCCGGATTTTCCGCAACAACGGTTCAAAGCCACCGTCTATCCCGGAGCCGGCCTCAACCTGATTGAATTCCGCCAGAGCGGCCAGCCCGTCACCACCCCCGACTTCGCGCCCGAGCCGCTCGAAATCCTCCTGGACTCCCGCCCCGCGCAAATCTCAGCTCAGCTCGAAGGTGCCACATCCCCTGGCGGCCCGATGGGCGTTTCCGTCTATCTCATCCCCGACCAACCCACACTCCCCCTCGAACAGATTGCCATGATGAACAATCAGGATCCCCACACGTTTCCCCCCACGCAGCGCAACGTTACTCTTTCTCGACTCCTGCCTGGCCGCTATCGTCTCCTTGCTGCCGAGGTCCCCCCGAATCAAGGCCACCTCGAAGAGGTTCTCCTCCTGTTTCCATCGCTGATTCAGACCATCACCCTCGCCCCGGGCCAGAACCTCGAAATTAAGCTGCCCGTCATCACCGTCGCCGCCATGACCGCCGCTGGGATTGAGTTAGATCGGTAACTCTGCGTCTCCTCCCCTTTCGGCTGCCCAATTGGATTCGGCGATTCGATTGGTGAGAGGCCACTGCCGAGACGATTTTCGCTCCGATAAGTGAGCGCGCCAACGACGTAGCGGCTTGACCACCGGGTACTTCGCGAGCCTGTCCGTGAGGACTTTCGCAAGGCACGCGCTGCGGGCCCCCTCACCACCCCGTGCCTCGGAGTTTCACCCCCGCTGCTGCCGCGAAAGTCGCCGCGGCACGGCTCCGCCCCACGGGAGGAGCCTTCCGCAAAGCGTGCTAGTTTCAAGCAGCGCTGATTCAGGAGGTTCCAGTGAAAACCGGCGTGCTCACGCGAATCGCCAAGTTCAACGAAGGCCGGGATCCCGAGCGGCTCGCCCTGAAGTTCGCCGCCCTCCGCCACGACGCCTTTACCTTACTCCGGGGCACGTGCCACCTCTTCTACGAGGATCTTCGCGCTTCCGACCTGCCCATGTCCCCGCTCGTCTGGTGCTGTGGCGACTTACACCTCGAAAACTTCGGCACTTACAAAGGCGATAACCGGTTAGCTTACTTCGATCTCAACGATTTCGACGAAGCCTGTCTGACCCCCGCGTTGTGGGAACTCGTCCGGTTTCTCACCAGCGTACGGGTAGGCGGCAAGACCCTGGGCATGGACCGGCGGATGACCACCATGCTGATGCGCACCTTCCTCGCACCCTGTCCCTCGACAAAACCAAGATCGAGACGTTACGCAAGTTTCTCGCCGAGTTCGGCCGGAGCCAGCCGAACCCCCAATTCTTTCAGCTCTTGGACGCCGCCCGGCGCGTCGCCGGCGTCGGTAGCCTCGGCCTCGAAAGGTACGTTCTCCTCGTCGAAGGCCGTGGATCGCCGGATGGCAATTTCCTCTTCGACTTCAAGGTCCAGCCGGGGTCCTGCGTCGTTGCGGCCCACCCCCTGTCCCAACCCCATTGGGCGTCGGAAGGCGAGCGCGTCGCGGTAACGCAGCGGGAGATGCAAGCCGTCTCCTGGCAGCGGCGGTCGTTTCTGCTTCATGAACTAATGCCCATCAACGATCGCCTGGATATCACGAAGTGGCAACGCGGCGCGGACGGCCTCGCCCGGTCTATTCACAACATGGGCGAAATTGTCGCCTGGGATCAAATTCGTTCCGCCGCCCGGCGCGGTGCCGCCTTGCCGGCGGAATTGATTGACTTCGGCCGGGACAAAACCTGGTGGAAAAGTACCATCGAGTGTGCCGGCCATTATGCAACCCGCACCGAACAACAGTGGCGTGAGTATACGTCACACCCAGTGGAAAGCACCAGGAAAGGGGCCCGATTATGGCTGAATTGGAGATCCATCTGGAACGGCGGAGGGCGATTCCTCCGGTAAAAAGATGGGCGTGCTCGCCGCTGTCATCGCCGTGCTGCTGGCTGTGGTGACGATTCTGTCGCATCGCGCCCTCACCTACGCCGTCGTCTTCAAGGACGAAGCCAGCGACCAATGGGCCTTCTATCAGGCGAAGAGCATCAAGAGCCATACGCTCGCCGTTGGGCAGGACCTGCTCGGCGCACTCGGAACGAAGACCGCGGCCATCAAGGGGGTTCACGCTCGCTACGAACAGGAGCGCAAGCGGTAGGAAAAGGAAGCCGAGGAGATCAAGCGCGAGGCTCTGGCCAACGGCGCGGAGTGTCAGCACGCAGGTCACCAGGCGCTGCGCTACGACGTCGGTGAGGGTCTGCTGGAGATCGGCCTGGTGCTGTCTTCGCTCTACTTCATCGCCCGCCGCCTACTGTTTCCTATAGTCCGCTTGGTGGCGGCCCTTGCGGGCCTTGCCGTGGCCGGCTCCGGGTTTTTCGTCCCCTAGTCGCCCCCAGACGGAAGGCTTAAATGGCAGTAAGGCGGTAACAGCCGGGCGCGCAAATGTTTCTCCCCCACGTGGATACAGCGCGTCGCGATTTCATGACCCTGATGGCGGCCGCAGCGGCGGCCAGCGAGTCACTTCTAGCCCAGAGCCGTTCCGGTGAGATGATCTACCGGATGCTCGGCACGACTGGAGAGAAGGTGTCGGCGATTGGGCTCGGCGGCCACCATATTGGGCGTCCCAAGGAGAAGGCCGACTCGATCAAGATCGTCCGGACGGCCGTAGACCGGGGCATCACGTTTCTCGATAACTGTTGGGATTATCATGACGGCAAAAGCGAGATCTGGATGGGAGAGGCTTTGCGCGATGGGTATCGCGACAAAGTATTCCTGATGACTAAATACGACGGGCGGACTAAGGCGGCGACAACGCGTCAAATCGACGAATCGTTGCAGCGCTTACAAACCGACAGGATCGATCTGATTCAGTTCCACGAGAATATCCGCTTGGAAGACCCCGATCGCTACTTCGCGAAGGACGGGCCTCACGAGGCCGTATTGGAAGCAAAGAAAGCGGGAAAGGTTCGTTTCATTGGGTTTACCGGCCATAAGGATCCGGTTGTACATCTACGAATGCTCGAACAGGCGGCCGAGCGAGGGGTCCATTTCGACGCCGCGCAGATGCCGTTGAATCTGCTCGACGCCCATTTTCGCAGCTTTACACACCAAGTCGTTCCCAAGTTGCTGGCCGCCGGAATTGCCGTGCTGGGGATGAAGCCCATGGCCGACGGGTCCTTGCCATCAAGTGGCGTGGTAACCGGGACGGAATGCCTGCACTACGCGCTGAGCTTACCGACCTCGGTGGTGATTACGGGTTGCGAAAGCCTGGAACGGCTGGAGCAGGCGCTGCAAGCGGCGCGGACGTTCAAGCCCTTGGCTAAGGTACAGATGAACAGTCTCCTTGAGAAAACCAAAAAACTTGCCGTGGGTGGAGCGCTGGAGAAGTTCAAAACGACGTCGTCCTATGACGGCACCGCCCTGCATCCGGAGTGGATGGCTTAGCTCCCAGGTTCGGGCGAGTTCTCAACGGACGATCGTGTCCCGGTTAACCGCCTGGGGGCTGGCGTTCACTTCCCCGGATTTCAATCGGACCGGCTACTGACCACCTCAGTAAGGGCCAAGGCCACAACCAGAATCACCGGGCCAAGCACTAAACCCGACACCCCGAACAAGATCAGACCACCGGCGATTGCCATAAAAACCAACGCTGTGTGAATCTTTATCTCACTACCCACCAGAATCGGATAGAGCAAATTGTCCACCAAGCTCACCACCAGAAGTCCCCACGCCATCAGGATTGCCGCTTTCCCCCAGTTCCCTTGACCCGCCAAAATTGCTGCCGCGGGCACCCACACGATAAACGTCCCCACCACCGGAATGATGGCCAGAATCGCCATCACCCCTCCCCACAGCACCGCCCCCGGAATGCCCAGGAACCAGAACATCAATCCGCCAAGAAACCCCTGCAGCAGAGACACAGTCAACGTTCCGAAGATCGTGGCATGCACCATTGAGCGGACTCGTTGCAGCACCCTGTCCGACTCAGCCGGCGACAGCGGCAGATAAGATCGTAACCCGTCCAACGCCGCCCCCCGGTCCCGCAAAATGTAGAACAGCAGGAAGATTGTCACGAGCAACTGCGTCGCCGTCCAGATCACACCCCTAATCCACCCGCCCAAAAGTGCCTTCCCCATCCCCGCCAGATCCTGCATTTCCTTCTGCAAATCCACGTGGCTATTGATCCAAACCAACGCGGGCCCCAACTGCTGCTCGAACTCCCCCACACGATCTAAGCTCTGCTTTGCCTCCTGGACTAACTGCTGCAGCAAGAGCAGAAGCGGCCCGAGCAATCCAATTGTGACAATCGCAGTAGTACCAAGCGCCGCCAGATCGCGCCGCCCCGGGAACCGCCCCTCCACCCAGGCGTGCAGCGGATTCGAAACCACCGCCAGCGCCATGGACCAAATGATCGCTGGAGTAAAAGGGGCCGCCAAGCCCAGACAAAGCAAAATTGCCACCGCTGTCAGTACCAGCAGAATGCCTTTGCGGAGGCTATCTCCATGAAAATGAATCTCTCGCTCCATGCTTGGGTAGATGGCTTGTCCGTCTAAGAGTTACCGCCACGGCGAGGGATAACATATTTAGAATCGCGTTTATACTTCTGTGAGCGTTCGCTGCAACCGCCGCGGGCAGAGCGGGACCGGTCAGCCGCTGTCTGGCGCGAAACCACGGATTACGGCTTCCGGGGGGTCTGAACGAGGTCGAATACTACAAAAGCCCGGCAATTCTCCAATTCTGGTGCCGTCCGATCGCCCTGCAACGGATGGGCAAAACTTTGGCGACAGACGTGCTAGATACATGTTGTCGGATGGATAATCCGCGAATTTCCCAAAGGTAGGTTAATCCATGAATCTCATACTGCTCGTTCTCCTTGTCTTGATCCTATTTGGCGGCGGAGGGGGGTACTATTACGGCGGTCCCGCGGTAGGAGGCGGAGTTGGCGGACTGTTCCTGGTAATCCTGGTCATTTGGTTGCTCATGGGCAAAAGGGTCTAGCAGGCTCTGGTCCTCAGCCGATTCTTCGCTGATGGAAACCCGGCGCGGGCACTCTCCCAGCGCTGTGGCCTTGACTCGTCGAGTGACCGCCGGCGGTCACTCGACGCAGCAGCGCATCAATCGATCACCTCCACCCAATTCAACCAGTCTGACTCCTTATTCCACCCCGCCTTCGGCGCAGCGCTACCGCGATCGCAAACCCAGCGACACTCCTTGCCGCCCCGCCAGTAAGTGGGCCCGCGATCAGGTTGAGCTGGCCCAACGTCGTCGATCGTCTCCACGGCTTCTCGCACGGCCATGCCGTTTTCAAAAATGAGTTGGATGCCGTAACAGTCGGACGAAATCGGAATCTACTGGATAAGGGCCTCCGCGTTCTGACCAAGTCGATGCTGAACCGACGATGCCCCCATGTGAATTAGGAGAAACCACCATGGCCCAATGTGAGGTTTGCGGGAACGATTATGACAAAAGTTTTGAAGTTTTGATGTCGGGTAAGTCACACACCTTTGACAGCTTCGAGTGCGCCATTCACGCCCTTGCGCCGGCTTGCGCGCATTGCGCATGTAGAGTCATCGGACATGGCACTGAGGCCGGCGGCCGATTTTTCTGCTGCGCCTACTGTGCCCGTATGGCAGGCGTCCACGGAATAAAAGACCGCGTTTGAGAAATCAGGGGCACTACGCAGCGCTTCAAGAAAATCATCAATGGCTACCAAATCAGCTTCGGCCTGCAAAGGAACCGGCAAAATCGAAAAGGTGATGATTGACCAGCCGGAAACAGGCCGTCGCGATTGCGCTGAATGAAGCGCGTGATTCGGGTGCAATCATTCCCGAAAAAAAGTCCTAGGTGGGCGGCCAGCGCTCAGCCCTACTGGAAGTGGCTGGCGCTCCTCGTCCTGGCAATCTGCATCGAGATTGCCACCAACCCGGCGGCCCCCCGGCCGTTGGAAGTGGTGCTGGATCCGGTCTTCAGTTCGCAATCTCCCCCACCCTTCCTAATGGCGCTGCTCGGTGGTGCGATGGATCGCCATTCCATCCTCAATCGAGCCGTCGCTGCCACGGTAATCATCGCGCTGCTCCCGTCCATCGGCGCTTGTGTCGACGTGTCCTACTCCGCCAGCATTGGACAACGCATCGCCCACGATCTCCGCCTCAGCGTCTACACGCACCTCCACCGGTTGGCGATGTCCGACTACGACCGTCAGCGGATCGGCCCGATCGTCAGCACCATCACCGACGACATCAATGCCGTCCAGGTCTTCGCCTCCACCTCACTCTTGGACATCCTCGTGGACGGCCTCACCATCCTCGGCATGCTCGTCTTCATGTTCTCTCCCATCTGGCGCATCACGCTCGTCGCCCGCGCTCTCACGCCTCTTCTCGCCTTCTTCTTCTATCGCTTGCGGTTTGTCGTTAAGACAGCAACGCAGGACGTAAGGCTCCGCCAGAGCGAACTCGTCAGTATCGTGCAGGAAGCCCTCGGCGCCATCCGCGTCGTGAAGGCGTTCTCCCAAGGCCGCTTCGAACGGGGGCGGCTGGAAGCCAAGAGCCTCGAAAGCTAGCAGGCGGCGCTGCATGCCCGCCGGCGCCCTCGTCGTCTTCATGACCGACCTCGGTAAGCTCTTCCGGCCGATCCAGGAGCTTGCCCGAGCGAGCACGAACATCGCCCAGGCCACCCGTCGGCCTGGAGCGGGTTCAGTTGCTGCTCCGCGCCGACGAGCGGCTCCCGCGTTCCCCCACCGCCCGCATCCTCGAAACGGTCACCGGTCGCGTGGAGTTCCGTCACGTCAATTTCGGCTACAACCCGCGACGGATCGTTCTGTCCGACGTCTCCTTCGTCTCCGAACCGGGCCAGTTCATCGGAGTCGTGGGAGCCAGCGGTAGCGGCAAGTCGACTCTGGCCGGTCTCATCCCCCGATCGACGGGCAGGACATCCGCGAATTCATCATCCGATCGCTTCGCCCGCAAATCGCTTTCGTGATGCAGGAGGCGCAGCTGTTCTACGTGCCTGTCTGGCAGAACATTGCGTACGGCAAACCGGACGCCACCCGCGACGAGATCGTTGCAGCTGCCCGCCTCGCCCAGGCGCATGACTTTATCGAAGCGCTGCCCCAGGGCTACGACACGATGGTGGGACAAGGCGGCATGCCGCTATCGGGCGGACAGGCGCCAACGGCTGGGCATCGCCCGGGCAATGGTGAGAATCGGCCGGATCGTGATTCTCGACGAACCCAGCTCCGGCCTGGACGCGGAATCGGAACGCCTGGTCCTCGAAGGGCTCGGCAATCTGCTGAAGAACCGGACCACCTTCGTGATCGCCCATCACCGGAACACGATTCGCCAAGCGGACTGCATTCTGGTCTTGGACGAGGGCCGCATCCCCGAGCGGGGCACGCATGACGAACTCATGGCTCTCGGCGGTTTGTACGCAAAGCTCCAGCAGCAGGGGACAGGCACTACGACTCCACTTTCGCTGAAACCGAAATAAGGCTGCGAAGGTTGCTCTTACCAGCCCAGGAGTTCACGGAGCCGGGCGGCGTAGCGGCGGCTAAGTTCCAGCGTTTCGCCGGAAAGAAGGCGAAGGCTGCCGCTGGAGCGGCTGTCCGGGTCGATTTCGGCGACGTGGGCAAGGTTCACGATGGCGCTTTTGTGGACCCGGATGAAGTGGGCGGGGTCGAGGCGGGATTCGAGATCGCGGAGGGTCGAGTTCAACAGAAAGCGGCCGTCGGCCGTGGCGGCAAAGACGAGTTCGTCTTCGGCGAATAGGTGGGAGATCGATTCGACGGGAAAGACGTGAAGCCGTTGGAGGCGCTTGCCTACTAAACGCTGCAGGGGAGGGCGGGAACGCACCAGGGCATCGAGGTTGGCCTGGCGTTCGCGGAGGCGGCCTACCGCCCGGGCAAGAGCTTCGGGTTCGACAGGCTTAAGGAGATAGTCGAGCGCGTTGGCGGCGAAGGCCTGCAGAGCGTACTGGTCATAGGCCGTGACGAAAACGACGTGGGGCCGGGTGGTCAGGTTTTCCAGGACTTCGAAGCCGTCCATGCCGGGCATTTGGATATCGAGGAAAACAGCGTCGGGGCGGAGGGCTTGAACCTGCTC
>Ga0105046_10018856_pt1 | contig 10485 bp, 10 predicted proteins | sample MAT03_FD_78385 | JGI IMG/M metagenome (GOLD analysis project Ga0105046, IMG submission 78385) | Freshwater microbial communities from Lake Fryxell liftoff mats and glacier meltwater in Antarctica - MAT-03 (megahit assembly) | ecosystem: Environmental > Aquatic > Freshwater > Ice > Liftoff... | reverse complement strand
TGCCGTCGCGGTCGGCGATCATGACGGGGTTGTTGTACGTCACCTCGCCGTCCTTCCCGAGCTTCTGGGCCTCGGCGAGCGGGTTGCGGCGGTGCGGCCCGGGGGCGGTCGGCAGCGGCGTCGGGGGTGCGAAGGTTTTGCCGCGGTCGGCGGAGCGGCGCACCACCAGGTCGATGTGCCCCCAGTCGCCGCGCTCCGACTTGCGGGCCTCGCAGTAGACGAGGACGCTCCCCTTCGCGGTGACGACGACGCCGGGGATGCGGTAGAGCGCGTACCCGCCGGTGCGCGACTCGAACAGGTCGAGCTGCGCGGGCGCGGGGTCGGCGGCGGTGGCGGCGGGGAGGAGCGCGACGAGCGCGAGAACAAGACGGGACATTGGGGCACCCGGGTGCGGAGGTTGACCGCACGATACGCGAAAGACGCGATCGTGTCACCAAAAGAGCGGGGCCGCGTGAGCGCCCCGTGCCGACGCGCACCAGACCCCCTCCGACGTGATTCGATGTGTGCGGGCACGGGGCGCTCACGCGACCCCGCTCGTCGCGCCGGCCGTCACGTCACCGCGCGGTAGGCCGTGGCCCCGAGCGCGACGAACACCACCACCAGCAGCAGGAAGATGCCGAACAGCACCTTGGCGATGTCGGCGAAGCCCTCGGCCATGCCGCCGAACCCGAACAGCGCCGCCACGCCCGCCAGGATCACGAAGACCAGCGCCCACTTCAGCAAGCCCATGACCGCTCCTCCACGGGTGCGGCAGGAGAACCCCCGCCGCGTGACCGCACCACATCGCAACATCGGTGCCAACCGGCCGGCGGCGAGTTGCTATAATTTCACACTCCGCCCGCCCCGCCGAGCCGTCGCGCACATGAAGATCGTCAAGTACCCGCACCCCGCACTCCGGGCGGTCGCCAAGCCGGTGACCGCCATCGACAAGGACGTGCACCTCGCCGCCGGCGCCATGCTCGACCTGATGTACACCGCCACCGGCCTCGGCCTCGCCGCCCCGCAGGTGACGCTCGACTACCAGCTGATCGTCATGAACTTCGAGGGCGACCCGGCCGTGAAGGAGGCCGAGTACGTGGCGATCAACCCGGTGATCGTGGAGAGCAAGGGGACGGTGAACGACCGCGAGGGGTGCCTGAGCTTCCCCGGCCTGTACCAGAACGTGCGGCGGGCGAAGGCCGTGACGGTGCAGGCGTACAACCTGAAGGGTGAGCTGTACGAGATGACGTGCAGCGACCTGCCGGCGCGGGTGTGGCAGCACGAGATCGACCACCTGAAGGGCGAGCTGTTCATCGACAAGATGGGGCCGCTCGGCAAGCTCGGCAGCAAGCGCGACCTCGACAAGTTCATCGCCGACTTCGAGAAGGAGAAGAAGAAGGGCACGCTCCCGGCGGACCTGGCGCCGCGGCTGTAGGGGCCGTCGAACGTCACCCGGGGCGTTGCCCCGGGCTATCCAATCCCAGGCCGTTGGCCTGAAATCCGACCAACCGTCTTCACCCCGAAGGGGTGGGATAACATAGCCCGGGGCAACGCCCCGGGTGCGGCGCGTGGAGCTCTATGCGACTCCTGATGATGGGCACCGGCACGTTCGCCGAGCCGACGTTCGAGGCGCTGCTCGCGGCGTTCCCCGGCGAGGTGGTCGGCCTCGTCACGCAGCCGGCGCGCGACGGCGGCAACACGCGCGGCAGCACCCGCCAGACCGGCAAGGGGATGGCCGCCATCGCCGCCGCGGCCGGGCTGCCGGTGGTGCAGCCGGAGAGCATCAACACCCCCGACGGGCTCGCCGCGTACCGCGACCTGCGGCCCGAGTTGGTCGTCGTCGCCGCCTACGGGCAAATCCTGTCGAAGGACGTGATTGCGACGCCGACCGTCGGCATCATCAACGTCCACGCCTCGTTGCTGCCCAAATACCGCGGCGCGGCCCCGGTCGCGTATGCCATCCTGAACGGCGAGGCGCGGACGGGCGTGACGATCATCAAGGTCACGCCCGGCCTCGACAGCGGCGACATGATCCTCCAAGAGGCCACCGACATCCGCCCCGACGACACCACCGGCACGCTCGAAGCCCGCCTCGCGGAGTTGGGGGCGCGGCTCGCCGTGGACGCGGTGCGGAAGTACCGCGCCGGCGGCCCCGTCGAGGGGGCGAAGCAGGACGCCGCGCTCGTGACGAGGGCGCCGAAGATCAAGAAGGAGTTCGGCCTGATCGACTGGTCGCAATCAGCCCTTCGAATCGGGTGGCACGTGCGCGCCATGCAACCGTGGCCCACGGCGTACACGTTCCTCCATCGACCCGGAAAAGAGCCACTGCGCGTGATCGTGACGAAGACGGATTCACACGGATACCGGCCGACGTTCGACCCCGGCCCTCCCGCTGGGTTAGTAGCTTTGGGCAACGACGATGGGCCACAGGATTCGATCTGCGTCGAGTGCGGCCGCGCTCCGGGACGTACCTCGCTGTGCATTACGGAACTCCAACCCGCCGGGAAGAAGCGAATGTCCGTAGCCGAGTTCCTCCGCGGCCACCCGGTCGTGCCCGGGATGCGATTCGGGCCGGAGGTGCTGTCTTGACCGCCCGGCAGGCCGCGGCCGACATCCTCCACCGCTCCGTCAGCCGCGACGGGTTCGTCGCCGACCTGATCGACGACCAGCTCGCCCGCGCCCCGCTGTCGCCGCAGGACCGGCGGTTCGTCACGCAACTGGTGTTCGGCGTCGTCCGCCGCCGGGCCACGCTCGACGCCCTCGTCCGCCCGTTCGTGAACCGCGCGCCGAGCACCGTGGACGACCGCCTGTGGGACGTGCTCCACCTCGGTGCGTTCCAGCTCGCGTTCCTCACGCACGTCCCCAAACACGCCGCGGTGAACGAAACCGTCTCGCTCGCCACCCACGTCGGCAGCGCGAATGCGACCGGGTTCGTCAACGGCGTACTGCGCCGCGTCGCCGACCTGGTGACCGACGACTTCACGGAGACGCCCGGCGCCGCGGCGCTGCCGTTCGACGTTCACGAGGTGCAGGGGCCGGGCGGCCGCGAGCAGCGGCCGCGGTTCCGCGTGCTGGCGGTGCCGATGCTCCCCGACCCGGTGGCCGACCCGGTGGGTTATCTCGCGGCCGGGTTCTCGTGGCCGAAGTGGCTGGCGGCGCGGTGGCACGCCCGGTACGGCGACTGGGAGGCGGCGCGGCTCGGGTTCTGGTTCAACGCCGCGCCGCCGCTGTGGGTGCGCACGAACAAGCTCCGCACCGACCGCGAGAGCTATCGCGTGCAACTCGCCGCGGGCATGATCGACGCCGAGCCCGGGCCGCACCCGCAGTCGCTGCGGTTCGCCGAGCACCACCCGGTGCGCGAGCTGCCGGGCTACGCCGACGGCGACTTCGCGGTGCAGGATCACTCGTCGATGCTGGTGGCGTCGGCGCTCGCCCCGCAGCCGGGGAACCGCGTCCTCGACCTCTGCTCCGCTCCGGGCGGGAAGACGACGCACCTCGCGGAGCTGGCCGACAACCGCGCCCGCATAGTCGCCTGCGACCCGGACGCCCGCCGGCTCGAAACGGTGACGGCGCTGTGTCAGCGGCTCGGCATCAAGGGCGTCGAGACGGTGCAACTGAAGGATGGTGCGGAGTTGCCGGCGGGGCCGTTCGACGCGGCGCTCGTGGACGTGCCGTGCAGCAACACCGGCGTGCTGGGACGCCGCCCCGAGGTGCGCTGGCGGCTGAAGCCGACCGAGTTCGAGCACCTGATCCGGCTGCAAACGCGGCTGCTGTTCCAGGCGATCGAGCGGGTGAAGTCGGGCGGCGTGGTGGTGTACTCGACGTGCAGCATCGAGCCGGACGAGAACGAGGGCGTGATCGCCGCCGTGCGCCACGGCATCCCCGCGCTGAAGGTGGAAGCGGAACACCACGCCGTTCCCGGCCGCCCGGCCGACGGCGGCTACTGGGCGCGGCTGCGGGTGCCGCGCGTCGCCCCCTTCCGCAGCTGACAGGGCGGCGGTACGATGGAGTGTTACAGCACGGGAGGTTTCGCATGAGTACGGCTTTCGCGGCGCTCACGGCCGACGACCTGCTGCGAATGGGCGACGCGGGGAAGGGCTACGAACTCGTCGACGGCGAACTCCGGGAGAAGCACGTGAGTACCGAATCCTCCCGGATCGCGGCCCGGTTCTGCGGGCTGCTGGACACGTTCGTGATGGCCAACCGGCTGGGCTACGTGGTCGCGGCAGACGCCGGGTTCCGGTGCTTCCCCGCCGACCCCGAGCTCGTGCGCAAGCCTGACACGGCGTTCACGTCCTACGCTACCCTGCCGCGCAACAAGTACAAACCGAACGGCTTCAGCCGTACCGTACCCGACCTCGTCGTCGAAGTGGTCTCCCCAAACGATCTGGCCGACCGGGTGGATGAGAAGCGTGACGAGTGGTTGGGGGCGGGCGTCAAACTCGTATGGGTCGCGTCCATCTCCACCCGGACCGTACTGGCGTACCGCCCCGGCGAGCGGCCCGAGTTGCTGCGCGTCGGTGACAGCCTGTCTGCTCCCGACCTCCTCCCCGGCTTCACCGTTCCCCTCGCGGACTTGTTCCGCCGGCCGGACGACCCCGATCCGCCGCCCGTACAATAACCGCTTCCCCGCGTCGGCCCCGTCTTGACAACGGACCCCCCGATCATGCCCCGGACCGTGTACATCGAGACCGTCGGCTGCCAGATGAACGTGCTCGACAGCGAGCTCGTCGTCGCCGCCCTCCGCAAGGCCGGCTACGCCATCGCCGACCAGCCCGCCGACGCCGACCTCGTCCTGTTCAACACCTGCTCCGTCCGCGAGCACGCCGAGGACAAGGTCTACTCCGCCCTCGGCCGCGTCGCGCCGCTCAAGAAGGCGCGGCCCGGCACCGTCGTCGGCGTCCTCGGGTGTATGGCCCAGAAGGACCAGGAACTCATCCGCAAGCGCGCGCCGTTCGTCGATCTGGTCGTCGGCACGGGGCAGCTCGCGCGGGTGCCGGAGCTCGTCGAGGCGGTCCGCGCCACGGGTCAGCCGCAGTTCGCGCTCAGCCTCGGGCGCACCGACGCCGGGCGGCACGTGGTCGAGGCCAGCTTCGTGAGCTTCGACCCGGCCCGCGACTCGGCCGCACGGCCGACGCCGTTCCAGGCGTTCGTCCGCGTCCAGTTCGGGTGCGACAAGTTCTGCACGTACTGCGTCGTCCCCAGCACCCGCGGCCCCGAGCAGAGCCGCCCCCCGGACCACATCCTCGCCGAGGCGAAGCAGCTCGCGGGGCAGGGGTGCAAGGAAGTCACGCTGATCGGGCAGACAGTCAACAGCTACGAGTTCGACCACGGCGACGGCCGCCGCACCCGCCTCGCCGACGTGCTGGCGCAGCTCGACGGCGTGCCGGGCCTGGAGCGGGTGCGGTTCGTAACCAACTTCCCGAAGGACATGACCGACGACCTGCTCGCCGCCGTGCGCGACCTGCCGACGGTCGTGAAGTACCTGCACGTCCCGGTGCAGAGCGGGTGCGACGACGTGCTGAAGCGGATGAAGCGCCTCTACACCGCCGGCGAGTACCGCGACATGCTCGCCCGCTGCCGCGAACTCGTGCCCGGCGTGTCGGTCAGCTCGGACTTCATCGTCGGCTTCTGCGGCGAGACGGAGGCCAGCTTCGCCAAGTCGATGGAGTTGGTGCGCGAGTCGCGGTTCAAGAACAGCTTCATCTTCAAGTACAGCGAGCGGCCGGGGACGAAGGCGGCCGAGCGCTACCCCGACGACGTGCCCGAGGACGTGAAGAAGCGCCGCAACAACGACCTCCTCGCGGTGCAGAACGCGAACAGCCTCGCCGACCACCGGGCGCAGATCGGCACCACGGTCGAGGTGCTGGTGGAGGGGCCGAGCAAGCGCGCGGCGCGCACCGAGGCAACAGGAGAGGTGGTGCAGCTCAGCGGGCGGTCGATGGCCGACCACATCGTCGTGTTCGACGGCACGCCGCGGCTGGTCGGCAACACGGTGCGGGTGCGGGTGGACGACGCCAGCGCGTTCACGCTGTTCGGCCGCGTGCTCACGGGCGAGGGCGTCGGCGCGGCGGTGGCGTTCACGCCAGACGCCGCCCGGGCCGCGGCCGACGCGGAGGAGGCGCCGGCGTACCCGGCGCCGCTGGATTTCGCCCCGCCAGTCGAGCGGCGCATCGGGCTGCCACTCGCGTAAGAGCACACTACTGGTACGGTATCCGTCGGTACGTAGAATGTGTGTTCAACCGCGGCCGGTGGCCGCGCCTTCCCGGGAGACGACATGGCCAGCCCGAACGTGGTCGAGTTCACGACCGACAACTGGAACGAGCACGTCACCAGCGGCAAGCTGGTGGTCGCCGACTTCTGGGCGCCGTGGTGCGGCCCGTGCCGGCAGCTGTCGCCGGTCATCGATCAACTCGCCGACCAGTACGCCGGTCAGGTCACCGTCGGCAAGCTAAACGTGGACGAGAACAGCGCCATCGCCGTGAAGTACGACGTGATGACCATCCCGCGCGTGCTGTTCTTCAAGGGGGGCGACGTGCCCGTCCACCAGGAGATCGGCGTACTGCCGAAGGTGGAGCTGGAGAAGCTGGTGAAGAAGTACAGCGAGTGAGCAGGTGGCGAAGCCCGGGGACGGCCGTCCCCGGGCTTTCGTCTTTCCCCTCACCTCAAGTTTCCCGGCCGCGCGAGCCGATAAACCCTGCGGGTTGTTCCGCCCGTAGGGGGTTTCGCGTTGGCCCACGAACCCGATCCCGCCGACCTCCTCCGCGACGCCCACTTCCTCCGCGCCGCCGCGGCGAAGGACCGCGCCCGCGCCCGCAAGCTGGCCGTCCGCTTCGCCCGGCGGGTGCGCTCGAAGTGGTCGGCCGTGCGCGCCGAGCTCCTCGCCCGCCGGGCCGAGCTCGACGAGGCCCGCGACCGGCTCGCCGCCGAGGCCGCCCGCTTCCAGCAGGCCCGGTCCGACTACGCCACCCGCGCCACCGAAGAAACCCAGCGCGTCCGCCAGGAGTGGGACGCCCTCGACGCCCAGCGCCAGCGCCTCCACGCCGAGTGGACCGAGCTCCAGGCCACCGTCGGCCGGCAGGAGGAGGCCGTCGCCCGCCGCGAGGCCGAGCTGGCGGCGCGCGAGAAGGAGCTGGCCCGCGGGCGGAACCAGCTCGCGGCGGAGGCGGCGGCCGTGCGCGGCGAAGCGGCCGGGCTCGCCGCCCGCGCCGACAACGCCCGCGCCGTCGTCGCCGAGCTGGAGGCGCGGCGCGACAAGCTGCACGCCGAGCTGTTGGCGGCGGCGCCGAAGGCCAACCCCGACCCGCCCGGCACGGTGAAGTTCGCCCTGACGCGGGCCGCCGATCAAGACCTCGCCGACTTCTCCGCGGCGCTCGAGGCCGAAGCCCTGCGGCTCGGCACCGAGCGCGGCGCACTCGCCGAGTTGCGGGCGCGGCTGGACCGCGAGGCGGTCGACGCGGAGGACCGGCGGCGGGTGGCGGCGGAGCAGTTCGTGCTGCTGGCGCAGGCCCGCGGCGGCTGGCAGGAGGCGGAGCGGCGGGCACTGGCCGACCTCGAAGACCTGACCCACGCCCTGCGGCGGAAGGAGACGGAGAACGCGGCCCGCGGGGAGTGGCTGGTGCGGTCCGACGCCCGCCGCCGCGAGGAGGGGTACGAGCTGTGGCAGCTGCGGCTGCGGCTGGAGGCGTGGCAGTCGAAGCTGGTGGCGACGGAGCGCCGCTGGCACGCCGAGCGCGAGGCCCGCGACGCCGAGTACGCCCGCCGCCTGCACGCCCTCCTGGAGCGCGAGCACGGCGGCGACCTGACCGACGACGTGTTGCCGGTGGCCGACGAGGCGCGGGTGGCGCCGCCGGAGCGGACGACGCTCCACGAGGAGTTCGAGCGGATGGCTGTGGTGCTGATCAAGGCGGAGCTGCCGGAGCCGCCGGACAGCCAGTTGCCGTGGGCGGGCGACGAGGCGGAGGAGGCGGAGGCGACGATCCTGCCGTTCCGCGACCGCCGGGCGGCGTGACGAATGCAGATGGCGAGCGGCCCGCGTGAGCGGGCTGTTCCTGAGCGCATCGATGCGATCAGGAACAGCCCGCTCACGCGGGCCGCTCGCCCGATTCCACTACACCCCCCGCACCGGGCGCACCGTCAGCCGCACCTCCTGGCCGCCGCGGTCCACCACCAGCACCACGTCGCGGCCGACGCGCACCAGGCTCGCCGCCAGAAACGTGTCGCCCACCGTGTCCGTCCAGCGGGCGTCGAGCGTCAGCAGCCGGTCGCCGGCCTTCAGGCCCGCCTTGCCGGCGGCTCCCTCCTTCAACACGTCCGTGACCGCAACGCCGGCCGCGGTGTCGCCGGCCGGCTTGTCCACCGCGAACCCGAACAGCGCCGCCGGCCCCACGATCTTCGGCCCCTTGTCCGCGTTCTGCGCCGCCATCATCTTCCCCATCAGCGCCTCCATCGCGTCGGCCGGCACATACCCGTTCGGCACCAGCGTCATCTCGCGCTTCTGGTAGTCGATCGTCGCCTTGTACCGGGCGAAGAACGGGAAGCCGATGATGCCGTCGATCGGCCCCAGCGCCTCGGAGATGGCCGCCACCGTGGGGTGGTCCATCACCACCGCCGTGGCGTTCTCCAGCTTCGCCGGACCGACTTCGAGTAGGTTCACCTTCTTCTGCCCCATCGTGCCGAACAGCCCGACCGGCCCCTGCTTGTTCTTCGGGTCGAGGACGCCGGAGTCCTTGGCGATGCGGTTGTTGATGAGGTTCATCGGGGCGCCGGTGTCGAAGATCAGCTTGTACGGCCCCTTCCCGTTGAGCTTCACTATCACGGCCATGTGCCGGCTGTCGAGCAGCTCGAACGGCACCACCACCGGCTCGGCCTTCTCCGCCTTCTTCAGCGGGACGCGCTCCTGCGACACGACCAGCGCCGGCGCGAGTGCGAACAGCGCGAGTGCGAGAACGACACGCATGGTTACAGCCCCCGCCCGAGGTCGATGGTCAGTTCCACGTCGTCGCTGCCGCGCTTCACCAGCACCCGCAGGCGGGTGCCGACGCCGGCCTTCGCCAGCGCCCGGTTCAGCCCTTTGGCCATCTCGATCTCGGTGGTCCGCACCTCGACCAGCTTGTCGCCCGCCTTCACACCCGCCTTCGCCGCCGGGCTGCCGGTCAGTACCTTCGTGATCACCACGCCGTCCTTGTCGTCGAACTCGACGCCGACGAACCCGCGCGGGGCGACCTCGAAGTTCGGCTTGATGCCCATCATCGACGCCATCACCTTCATCAGCGGCCCCATCATCTCGAGCTGCCCCTGCCCCCCCTTGCCGCCGTTGATGCGGACGAACCCCGGCGGCTCGAACCCCGGGATCTCCTCGAACCCGAGCTTGTCGGCGGTGAAGTCGTACTCGATGCGGTACTTCGCCAGCACGTTGTAGCCGACGACGCCGTGCAGCTCGACGCCGGCGAGGCCCATGCCGTTCATGCCGTCGAGCTGGAACAGATCCTCGACGCGCCCCTTCGCCCCCGGCACCACGAGGCCGCCCTCGATCTCGAACTTCTCGAAGTCGGACAGCCCCTTCTCGGTGACCGGCACGCCGGCCTTCTTGGCGACGGCCTTGGTGATGAACACGGCCGGGGCGCCGGTGTCGAGGATGAGGTTGAACGGCCCCTTCCCGTTGATCTTCACCCGCACCATGACGTGCTTGGTGTCGGTGAGGCGGTACGGAATTTCGAGGCGCTTCCCCTTCGCGCCCGCCTTCGCGGGAACGGGGTCGGCGGCGGGGGCGGCGGAGGCCACGAGCAGCAGCCCGGCGAGGAACGCCGGCGGTGCGAGGAAGCGTCTCATGCGGGTCGGTCCTCGGGGAAGCGGTGGGGCTATTGTAGCGCTTCCGCGTGTGACCCGCAGGTTGTTGGCACGGGTGCGGGGCTTCGGGTCGTCATCGGACGTGGTTCACCCCCTCACCCCGCGTGCTCCGCCGCGACCCTCTCCCCCGAGGGGAGAGGGTGGGAGGCACCCGGCCCCCGTCACGGGCGGGCAACCACGCGCCGACGGTAGGCAAGTCACGCCTCTGCGTTCGCGGGTCGATGCCCGCCAAGATGTGGTCCGGCCAGTCCCACCCTCTCCCCTCGGGGGAGAGGGTCGCGGCGAAGCACGCGGGGTGAGGGGGTGAACCACGTCCGATGACGACCCGAAGCCCCGCACCCGTGCCAACAACCTTGAGGTCACACGCGGCTCGCGCAGCCGCCGGACATGGGGAGCGACACCCGCAGCTTCTCCCACTGCCCGCCGCTTCCCAGGCGGTCGGCGGCGCTCTCCCGCGTCCGGTCCCACACGCCCTTCGACAGGACGTACCAGCAGAAGAAGCAGTGGTTCGAGGTCGCCCCCGGCAGCGCCGCCGGGTCGCGCGCCAGAATCTCGGCGCGGATCGCGGTCAGGCCGTCGCGGAACACCTTCCCCACATACGGGTGCTCGCGCCCGGCGCGGATCACCTCCTCGGCCGTGTCCGTGTGGACGTTACCG
>Ga0105046_10018854_pt1 | contig 10485 bp, 8 predicted proteins | sample MAT03_FD_78385 | JGI IMG/M metagenome (GOLD analysis project Ga0105046, IMG submission 78385) | Freshwater microbial communities from Lake Fryxell liftoff mats and glacier meltwater in Antarctica - MAT-03 (megahit assembly) | ecosystem: Environmental > Aquatic > Freshwater > Ice > Liftoff... | reverse complement strand
TTAGCTCAACTACGCTGACAATTGCAGCGCCAACCGGAGCTGCCAGCGTCGCTGCTTTGGCGGAGTCCGCTAAAACTCAAGTTTTACTCAATCCAAGCAGGCTGGTGGTTGATTTTCCACAATCGATTGCAAGTCATGCAACAAGCCGCACGTTTGAAAATAGCGACTCCCAAAACAGCTCCGCAAATTCCTTTGATTCAACTTTTACAAAGCAAGTTCGTGTAGCTTCTTATAACGGCAAAACGCGCATCGTATTCGATCTAACTGAAGGCACGTTTGTTACTCCGACAGTAACGGCAGCAAATGGTAATATCGCAATTACTTTGGTTGATAAGAAATCAATCTTAAAAACTACTACGATGGCAGCAGCTACCACTACTGGTGCATCAAGCGCAGTAACATCGAAGCCAGAAACCGTAGCAGTAGTGCCAAGTCTCGCTTCAGCAGAGAATACTATTCCGGAATTCGCTTCCAGCAGCCCGGATGTTAATTCAGCAAGGCTTGCCGCGATGCGCTTTGAAGCGACTGGGAATAAGACTAACCAGTTAGTGCTAGATATGGATTCAGCAGGCGTTTACTCGTTAAAGCGCACCGCTCCATCAGAATTTGTTTTAAGACTCGAAGATGCAACGCTTTCAGAATCTGCTAATCAGGTTTTAGTAGCACCAAGCAATCAAGGTAAAATTCGCTCAGTGCGTCCAATTATGGACGGCAACGATATTGTGCTGCGCATTTTTTCAGCTCCCGATACATCTTTAAAAGCTGAATCGCAGAGCGGCGGAATTGTAATAACCCAAGCTAATTTTGGGATTGAATTAGCAAATGACGCTCGTGCTCAACTTGCTCCAGCAAAAAGCACTGAAGTAATCACGGCACCGGTAAAAACTGAGGCAGGGAAAACTGAACTAGCGAAAGATGATTCGGTTGCTGCTGCAAAAGACAGCAATCTGCTAGCTGTTAAGGAAAGTAGTACCGCGTCTGGTGATGGTGAGTTAACTGCCTTGCTTGAAGATCAACAGTATACGGGGCGGTTAATTTCGCTCGACCTACAAGACACAGACATCGATAACGCTCTGCGCATTATCGCCGAGGTTTCAAACCTGAATATCGTCACAACAGAGGACGTTCAAGGTAAGATTACGTTGCGGTTGATCGATGTTCCATGGGATCAAGCGCTCGATGTTATTTTAAAGATTAATTCACTCGGCAAAGTTCAAGAAGGCAACGTTGTTCGTATCGCGCCGCTTGAGAAGATTCGCGCTGAACGGGAAGCTCTAAAACAAGCCAAACAAGCAGAAGAGCAGTTAGAGGAGTTAAAGGTTCGCTACATGCGCATTAGTTACGCACGTGCTGCTGACTTAAAACCATTAACGGAAACTGTTTTAACTGAGCGTGGCGCTGTGTCTTACGACGAGCGTTCAAACCAACTGATTATTAAAGACACTAAAGCAGGAGTTAGCCGCGTAGTTGAATTGATTCGTAAAGTTGATTTGCGCACCCCGCAGGTTCTACTAGAGACGCAAATTGTTGAGTCAACTCGTGGCTTTCAACGTCAGCTAGGTAGTAGGTTCGGCTTTAAGTTCTCGCAGTCACCAGCAACTGGTAACGGTACTGGTTGGAACTTTCCAAACAGTATAATTGGCGACGGCGTCGGCAGTAACCTTGGTGGTTTAGGTGCTACATCACCTGGCTTCTTGAACTTACTTTTCGGTAGCGCTGATGGAACTAGAAATTTAGACATCACGTTAGCGGCAGCCGAGAACGAAGGTTTGGCGAAAGTTATCAGCAGACCGTCAGTTGCAACTACTAACAATAAGCAGGCAACCATCAAATCAGTAACAAAGCTGCGTGTTAAAGCACCAAGCGGCGGTACTCAAGTGGCGGTAGGGCAGGGCGGACAAACCGCAGGTTCTCCAGTAGCAACTGAGACTATCGAGGCAGGTATTACGCTAGACGTAACCCCGCAAGCTTCACCGGATTATTACGTGTTACTAGACATTAACGCTAAATCAAGTTCGTTTGACACTACAAGCAACGTAGATGGAATTCCATCTGAAATTGAGCGTAGTGCAACATCAACGATTCTAGTTTCAAGCGGACAAACGTTTGTAATGGGCGGCATCTATAAGATAACCGAGAATAATAACCTCACGGGCATTCCGTTCATGAAGGATATTCCGGTGTTCGGTCACCTCTTTAGATTCTCCAACACTAATAACACCGACGAAGAGTTATTGTTCTTCATCACTCCGCGCATCGTTGAGGGAAGTTTTGACGACGCAGCTATGAAGGCAGCTCTTTAATTCATTAGTACTAAAAAGTAAGGACGAAACTTAAATTTTACCGGCACAGGATATCGATATGAATAGTTTTTACAAAAAAATTCTACAAACAGGTCTGCTTTGCAGTTTAGTTTTCGCGGGCTTCGGCTGCGGCAGCAGCTCCAATAACGACCAAGGTGTGTCGTTTTCGTTGAATGGATTTTTTGCTGACCTTCCGGGCACAATCGGATTAATTGGTTATAGCGCTGCGTTTGGCAGCTCTGTAAGCCCCGCTTTCGCTGAATTCCAAAATAACTTAGCCGGTCAGGGCATCAGGGTTAGTCGCATTAATTTATCTTATGAAATCCCAGGTGCTTCGGTTAATTTACCAAGCACCTCCGTTGGTATTACGGCATTGTTAGGGCCAACGCCTTGCGTCAGTGTCGACCCACGATTATGCCCAGCTCCCACAACTTTGCCACCAGCTTTTAACACCAGAAACGTCGGCAGAGCTCAGTTCTCAGTAGTACCAGCAGTTATTAACGAGTATTTGGTTTTGAATCGTGATTCACTGCCTCCGTTACCGTTTACAATGGAGGTGTCGATCACCGCTGTTGGTACAACTACATCCGGCGATTCTTTAACGACCAATGAAGGGGTGCTCTCAATAGAGTACTCATCCGACAACACAGCGGTGCCATCTGACCCAGCGGCTGCTGCGGAAACTTTTGAAGGTTAATCCAGTTAATTTTTACGGGCGAGAGTAAGGTTATGAAGATCAATCAAATTTCAGTCTTGGGAACCAGTTTAGCTACAGCACTAGCGCTAGGCTTAGTTGCAGGTTGCGGTGGTGGAAGCACCAGCGGGGGCGATGGCGGAGAGACTCCTGTATTCACAGGCGGCAATCAGTCAGGCTCTATCTCAATTGATTTAAACGAAGCGACTTTAGCGGTAGCAAACACAACTGGCTTCATCGTTTCTTTGCGAGATGAGAATCGCCAAGCTGGTTCCTCAGGCACAAAAATTACCTGTGACTCAGAGAAAGGTGTTGCGATAATCGAGCCATCTTCGGGTTCAGAAATTACTGATTCGATCGGTAAAGTAAGCGGCCGTATCGGCTGCGAAGCGCCCGGTAGTTACCAGTTTGTCTGCAGATTACCAGGTTCCGGTTCGCGCCAAGCAGCAGTTACTGTAAAGTGTACCGGTACTGCGCCTAACGGATTCAGCGGATTCACCGGTGCAGGCGGTGGAAATTTAGGCGGTGGCAGCGGCGGATCTACGGATTTTGATTCAAGCAAAATAAGAATTAGCTCGGTTGATTTTTCGGAAGTGGGTGATGCTCAGACAGCAGCTATTGATACGACCCGAAAAAACGACTGTGATACAGCAACTGCCGGTGAGCAGATGGAACCGTTCACAGACACACTAGTAAGATTCAAAATAGTTAATAATAGCGGCCAAACTGTAAATATGAGTTCTTTCTCGTATACGGTGCCTGATGCTCCAACTACTGCATCAGCGGACTTCACTTCATCAACTATAGCGTTTACCGGAAACAATGGATTGACTATCGCTTCCGGCAAAGAGGGAGAACTTGGTGGATTCTTTGCGCGGGCGACCGGCGGTCTTAAATTTCTAATTGGTAGTTCAACCGCCATCAGCACAACTTTAGGTCAGCGTAATGTTATTATTAGAGTTACTGGAGTTACTGACCAAGGTGAAGAGTTTGAATTGTCGGCCGTCTCAGGCATAATTCTTCAAGACTACGATAAATGCTCATAGAAGGTTAGTTGTTTAAGCCAAAAGGGCGCAGAAGTTTATTCTTCTGCGCTCTTTTACTTTTTATAGCTGTATTCCTAGTTTTATTCCTGGCCCCAATAAGTAAGATCAGTATAACTTGTTGCTATGACCCAGAATATTGAAGGTATTCCCCCTGAGCTAAGTGCTGACCCTGCGCATGAGAGTTATTTCGGTGTGGCGCAGCTTTTGGCAGGGGAGGCAAAGTTATTAGAGGCATGCGGCGTGCTGATGCGCGCGCTGGATGTTAACCCTGCACTCGATAGAGGACGCTTACTTCTGGCGCGTTTATATTTTGAAATCGGAGCGCCGCGCTTCGCTGCCCGCGAAATTCGCGAACTTGTACAACGCAACCCGCAGCTAAAATCGTTAGAGCGCCTGCGCGAAGCTCTTGAACCCGGTGTTGTGTTAGACCCACAAGCGATCACGAAGAAATTTGCTGAAACCCGCTTTAAGTCCTCTGAAATAGAAGCCCTAGAAGAATCGAAGGTGTAACCGGTGCGCACTTAAACCTAGAAAGCGCAGTTGAATCGTTACGAGGGGAGCGAGGTGTTTGAAATTATTGATTTTCTTCGACGAAATTGGAACGGAACCTTAAGCTCGCTAGGGTGAGTACCGATTTCTAGAAAAAATTAATAATTTCGGGCAGATCGCTCACCGTAGTAGATTCAAATGCGTTTTCTAGGTTAAAGGTTCGCCTCAGAAAGGAACTTACAAGACCACGAAGAAGGCAGATTCTTAGCGGGATCTGACCATGTGGCATTCAAAACGCGCCTATGGCATTCTCTGTGCTCGATTTCTATTAAGAGAAGGCTCATGGATATTGAAGAAATTCGCACTATTGTTAATTTTTTGAAAGAAAACGACATCGTCGACTTCGAATTGAAGCGCGGGGAAGATGTTTTAAAGCTTTCGCGCGGCAAGCCCGCAGCACAGCAGGCACCATCATTTCCCGCGGGCCCTCAGTATCAGCCACAATATCAATCGCCATCCTCATATGCAGCCCAAGTTGAGCCTGTGTTCTGGGCAGCTCATCAGGCAGCTAGCGGTGTTCCCGCCCCTACAGCTCCCGCCCCTACAGCTCCCGCGGCACTGAATCCTAACCTTAAAAAAGTAGAATCTCCTATTGTTGGTACGTTCTATCGCAAATCGGGCCCTGATTCGCCGTTATTTGCGAAGGAAGGTGACAAGGTGCGCAAGGGGCAAACGCTGTGCATCATAGAAGCTATGAAGGTGATGAACGAAATTGAATCGCCTTGTGACGGGACCATCGAGAAAGTGCTGCCTGCTGATGGCGAAGTTATTGAGTACGGTGAAGTGCTTTTCCTGATTAATCCTTAAATATTGTTTTAATTAAAAAACGAAATTCTGAGTAGGGAATTTTTTGTGAGCAACGTAGCCCAATCTCTAACACCGTCTTTAATGCAGCCGCTGCCTTTTAAGAAAATTTTAATAGCAAATCGCGGCGAGATAGCTGTGCGGGTTATTCGAGCCTGTCATGAATTAGGCATTAAAACAGTGGCCGTACACTCTACCGCCGATAACGAAGCGCTGCATGTAAAGCTCGCCTCAGAGTCAGTTTGTATCGGGCCTGCATTAGCAAAGGATAGCTACTTAAATATCGCCAGTATCATGTCAGCTGCAATTGCTACCCGTAGCGATGCTATCCATCCTGGTTACGGATTTCTCTCGGAAAACGCTGCGTTTGCGGAAATTTGCGGTAGTTGTGGCGTTACGTTCATCGGCCCATCCGTGCGCAACATGCGTGCCATGGGCGATAAAGCGCGTGCACGCCGTGCTGCCGATAAGGCAGGGGTCCCAACTATCCCAGGCGATAGCAAAGGTTACATGGATCCTGCAGAAGCAGTCGTTGTGGCTAAGGCAGCAGGGTTCCCGATTCTGTTAAAAGCTTGTGCTGGCGGCGGCGGCCGCGGCATGAAAATAGTCGAAAACGAAGCTGACTTTGAGAAAACGTTTAATACCGCACAACGTGAAGTAACCGCTGCTTTTGGCGACGGTCACTTATTGGTTGAAAAATACCTGCGAAATGTGCGCCATATCGAAGTGCAAATAGCAGGCGATAACTTCGGTAACGTTATTCATTTAGGCATCAGAGACTGCTCCGTTCAGCGTCGCTATCAGAAAATTATTGAAGAATCGCCATCAAAAGGGTTACCTGAGGAAATGCGTCAGGCCATTCAGGATTGCGCCGTCGATTTAGCAAAGTCAGTTGGGTACACAAATGTCGGCACCATGGAGTTCTTGGCCGACCTTGCCGCCAAAAAATTCTACTTCATCGAAATGAATACTCGGCTTCAAGTTGAGCACCCAGTTACTGAGTTAGTGACCGATACAGATTTAGTAAAAGAGCAGATTCGCATCGCTGCTGGGCAAGAATTATCTTTATCGCAGAAAGATGTGAAGTTCTCCGGTCACGCAATTGAGCTGCGCATCAATGCTGAGGATCCACGCACGTTGGTGCCATCCCCGGGTCTTATTAACTCGTATCATCCGCCAGGTGGTAACGGTGTGCGTGTTGATTCTGCGCTATATGCGGGATACCGGGTGCAGCCTTACTACGATTCGCTAATTGCGAAATTAGTCTGCCGCGCGCGCACCCGTGATGAGTGTATCGATAAGCTTTTGGTTGCTTTGGACGAATATATAATCGATGGCATTAACACGAATATAGAGCTGCATCGTAGGATTTTGCGTCATCCAGACTTTCGCTCCGGCAATTTTCATACGAAATTCCTTGAAGGCATTAACTTTTTCCCCGAAGGCGACGAATGGAAGCAAAAAACCGACACCAAAAAACTTACAAAAGCTTAAAGTCCCCAATAATCAATACGCTGAAAGGGCGACAGGTCTTATCCTCGCTATTTTCTGTATTCTTTACGGCGCTATTACTACTGCCGAATATTTCACTAGCTCAAGAATTGCGCCCACGTTTATTAGTTGATTCGGCTGTTTATAATTTTGGTACCGTTCATCAGGGCGATAAGGTATCGACCACTTTTAAGCTTAAAAATGCGGGCAATGCAGATCTATTAATTCAGCGAGTCGTTGCCGCCTGTGGTTGTACTACTACCTCGCCAGGTAAGGAAAAGCTTTTGCCGGGCGAAGTCACGGAGATAACGGTAACGTTTGATACCGCAGGATTTAGCGGCGAGAAACTTAAAACTGTGCGCGTTTTTTCAAATGATCCTGACCAGCCTTCAGCGGTGCTTACTATCCAAGGAGTGGTAGAGCCTGACGTTTTTGTAGAGCCTACACGGGTGCTATTTCCTGAAATAGTACGCGGCGAAGCGGTTAATGGTGCGGCGCAAGAGTTTACAATCAAAGTGCGTTCTGGAGCTTCAGCAAAGTTAGGAATACCTCAGGCAAGCTCGGGTAATATTACGGTTACTGAACTAGCTGGCGGCTCTGACACCAACAAAAGGATTCAAGTTATTTTAAATCCAGAGCTTCCCCCGGGGGAGTTCCGTGAAAGGGTAGTAATTCCGCTTTCACGCGGCAGTACATCGGCGATTAATGTGCCGGTTGTTGCAACTGTAAGAGGTACATTAGAACTGCGTCCCATCTCTTTAAGCTTTGGAGTGCTAGAGGGGCAGGTACCCCTACAAAAAACAGCTAAGCTTGAAAACCTTACAACTTCTCCAGTAGCAATCGAATCTATCTCAAGCGATAACAATGCAGTGACTGCGGTCTCTCGTCCTACCAAGGGTACGGGGGATGCCCGTCAGCTTGAAATCGTTGTAATTGTCGATCCGAGGAAAATTGTATCTGACTTGCGCGCAAATATCACGATTAAAACCTCTCGCAAGTCAGAGCCTGCGATGGTGCTTGGGGTTTACGGCATTCGCCCCGATTCAACGAGCGCCCAAACTGAGAAGTAAATTCTTTCCAGCGCTAGTTTTTGTATGTGCGCTGTTAAGCGCCAACAGTTTGCTGGCAGATGAAATTTTAGTTGCCGGTGTTAGTCTGCCGGTTACAGAGCTAAGGGTCGTCGATGCTAACTCAGTTAAATTAGTCATTGGTGAAACTGCTGAGATTTTATCTCGCGAGGTGGCTGAGATTCGCGCTGTCGAAGCTACCTTCGCTGATGCAGCAGTGGGCCCGCGCTATTCGCACACAGCACTGGCAAAAATAGCAGCAAGTATCTCGGCTCAGGGCTCTGCTGCTAATCCGGCGATGATAGCGCTGTTAGGCGCATGGATAAAAAACGTTGAGATGCTCTCGGGGGATAAGCGCTCGGATGCGATCCGCGAGCTACTAGCAAGCGATACGATGACAGCGTTTCTTAATACGACACCGGTGCAAGGTTTTCTTGATAACGTTGTGGGAGTGGATCTCGTCGCCGAATTAGCTGCCAGAGACCCGTTAACCTTCGAGCTTCGCGCATCCGGCATCAGTGGGCCTACTCGCAGCGCGCTTATTAAACGACTTAGGCAGCTGGCATTATCGGCGATTTCACTGCGCGATTATGAAAGGGCTGCGCGCGCATCGCGTGCTTTAGCTAGCTTAAGTTCAGAACCGTCGGGTACAGCTGATGCTAATATGGTGCCGGAATCAGCCTCGCGCGAACTGACAATTTTTGTGCAACGTCTGCGCGAAGCAATCGATGCTACACAAAATTCTAATTCTGATGCCGCTAGCGGTTCGCGCAAACTTTTCGAACTATTTGAAAGCACGAAACCGGCAGACCTACGCGAAGCGGTGTTTCCCTTGGTCATTGAAGCTGTGCATCGCATCGCGTTAGCAACGCTTACGGAATCTCGCTCGGAAACTAAATTTGAAGAGACGCTTGGGCTGTTGGCAAAAATACCTGTCAACAAAACGACCCCCACAACGCATCGGTTGCTGTTAGAGGCACTGGCCGGGCTGCAATCAGCTAACTCAGTGGCGGTTCTTTTAGAGCATCAGGTAGCCTTATTTCTGAACGCTTGGAGCGCAGTAGATGCGAGTATCGCCTCAGCAACGCGGTTAGCTGTGTTGCGTGTCGGTGAGGCGGCCGCGCGCAACGCAAGCTCGGCAGTCCTTGCGTACGATGATATTGGTAAGCTTTTTGCAACTTATTCACTCTCAATTACTGACCGAGATTTTCTGCGTCGCGCCCAAATTGATGGTTTCTTGCAGCAGGGCCAGTTGCAGGCCGCAAATGAAATGTCAGCCAAGCTCGAGAATTACAGTTTATTTGATACTTTAAGGTTCATGCGGGCCGGGTCATTTGGTAGCGTAACGGCGCTGGTTTGTTACGGGCTGAGTTTTATCCTGTTGTGCGTTTTACTGGCCATAAAGATTCGGGCGCGGTTACAGCTTTCGCGAGGTAGTGCCGCTGCTGATAATTCAGCAGCCGAAGCGCAGCAGGCGTCTCAAGCGCGCGCGCATCAAGCTTATTTATCGGAGGCCACAGGTGATGCCGAGCCTTTAGTAGGCGGATTCACAGTCAATAAAGCGCGCATGATGAGCCCGGTAGCTTTAGAATACAGAAAGCTTTTGGCCGATTTCGGATTACAGCCAACGGCAGAACTTAAAGAGATAAAACAGGCGTATCGCTCGCAAGTAAAAGCGGTGCATCCTGATTTAAATCCTGATTTATCCGAAACTCGCCGAGCTGAATTTATCGAATTGACCCAGCGTTACGAGCGTCTACTAGAGTTGCGCGCGGAAATTGGTTTGCAAAACGGGCAGTAGCTTTGCGTTGCAAGTTTGCGGTGCTGCTGAAACTTTCCGAACTGTTATTTTGTCGGCTCATTTCGCGGCGTGCTAGGCGAGCGCTAATTGATGTCATCGCAAATTCCCGCGTACGAGAACTTTGCTGTGCGCTGCCTTCCTGAATTGCGAGTAACCGAGCGCGTTCTTTTGAGTTAAATTGAGCGAGTTTTTTCCCTTTTAAAACCGCAGCAATTAATTCAGCGCAAACTGCATAATGAGGCGCGCTTAATTGCTGTGCTGCTATGCGTCCTAGGGTTTTATAAATTGGTTCGCTGCCGTCTAGATATTCGGCTGCTCTAAGCATTGCGTTAAGTGGGCGGCCAGATTCAATTGCAATTGAAAGGGATGAAAGAATTGTATTTGTTAACATCATGCGCTTGCCATCGCAATCGCTGTGCCAACCTGCCTGCTAATGTAACTAATTGAAACTATTAAATAAAAAGCGTGTAAGATGAGGCAAGTTGCAGCAGTCAGGTGAGGCATTACGCCTCAATCCACTGCGCTGCTCGATTTTTATTGCGGCACGGTTTACACTTTGCCCTAGCGGAGTAATCGCGCGACTGGACCCGTAAATTCGGCTAGGCCCGGAAGGGAGCAACCGTAGCGGTCATCCTTTGTGATGCGGTTGCTCCGTGTTTTTCAGCTCCGTGTTTTTCATCTCCGTGTTTTTCAGCTCAGTGTTGCCTCGCTCTTCGCATGGCATGTGGCA
>Ga0105046_10018853_pt1 | contig 10486 bp, 9 predicted proteins | sample MAT03_FD_78385 | JGI IMG/M metagenome (GOLD analysis project Ga0105046, IMG submission 78385) | Freshwater microbial communities from Lake Fryxell liftoff mats and glacier meltwater in Antarctica - MAT-03 (megahit assembly) | ecosystem: Environmental > Aquatic > Freshwater > Ice > Liftoff... | reverse complement strand
TGCTCTGGTTGGATCACGGATCGCTCGAAGGCGACGACACCGATGCGCACATCGATACCCTCGCGCGCTTGGTCGCCGTCGATGCGATCGTCTACCAGGCCTGCGCTGGTGCGGCGGACTCGCACTTTCTCGAACTCAAACAGATGGCGGCCGAATTGGCTGCCCTGCGCACGCTTGATGGGCGCCCGTATCGGCTGTTTGCGCTGCCGTGGCCGCGCGCGATCATTGAAGACGGCCGCCGCCTGTCGGCGTCTTACGCCAATTTTTTGATCATCAATGGCGCAGTAATCGTGCCTCAATACGACGATCCCGCCGACAAACTGGCCTGTGAGGCGATTGGCGTTGCAATGCCGGACCGCCAAATCATCGGGGTGCCGGCGCGCGCGATCATTTGGCAAAACGGCTCGCTACACTGTCTGACCATGCAGCTGCCGGCGGGTCTTCTGAAATGAGTGTATGCGTCGCTTTGATTCAACACGCCAACCGCGGCTGCGTAAAAGACAATCTCGATCACATCGAGGGCCAGCTCGAAAAAGCCGCACAAGCCGGCGCACAGCTGGCTCTGCTGCAAGAACTGCACAACGGCGCGTATTTTTGTCAGCAAGAAGACATCAACGAGTTTGATCGCGGCGAAGCCATCCCGGGTCCATCAAGCGAACGTCTGGGCCTGATCGCCGAGCGCCTGTCGCTGGTGCTGGTCGCTTCATTGTTTGAGCGCCGCGCGCCTGGGCTTTATCACAACACCGCGCTTGTGTTCGACCGCAGCGCGGCGATCGCCGGCCGCTACCGCAAGATGCACATCCCGGACGATCCAGGCTTTCGCGAGAAGTTCTACTTCACGCCCGGTGATTTGGGATTTGAGCCGATCAAGACTTCCGTGGGCAAACTCGGCGTTTTGGTGTGCTGGGACCAGTGGTATCCAGAAGCGGCCCGCTTGATGGCGTTAAAAGGCGCCGATTTGCTCCTTTACCCAACCGCGATCGGCTGGGACCCAATGGATGATGACGCCGAAAAGTCGCGCCAGCGCGATGCGTGGATAACCGCCCAGCGCGCGCATGCGATCGCGAACGGAATTCCGGTTCTGTCTTGCAATCGCGTTGGCCACGAGCCCGACCCCTACGGCAGCAGCCAAGGCATCCAGTTTTGGGGTTCAAGCTTTGTGGCGGGGCCACAGGGCGAATTTCTGGCCCAAGCGAGCAGCACTGATGAGCAAATTCTGCTGGCGACGCTTGATTTGTCGCGAACCGAGCAGGTCCGCCGGATCTGGCCTTTTCTGCGCGATCGGCGCATTGATGCTTATGCCGATTTGACGCGGCGATTTATTGACTAAAAGCAAAACGGATCGCGCGCTCGCGATCCGGTCTCGGCAACGTCTCTAAAGCGCTTCCGTCTTCGCGACCACACCGCCGCGGGCCTTGCTGCCGCCGCGCAAGTCGATCAGGTCGCTCAAAACATGGGCGGCTTCTTCCAACAACACATCGCTTTGCTCGTCTGCATCCGCGGCGGGCTCAGCCGGCGCAGTTGCGGCGGCAATTCCTGAGGTTTCCGCAGAAACCGGGCGTGGATCAACCGGCGGGTTCAGCGTGCGGTCTTTCGCTTTGGCCTTGTCTCGCTCAGCTTTGCGCAGGCTGCGTTTGGCTTCCTGATCGGCGGCTTCTTTGCGCCGCTTAGATTCCAGCAGACTGACCAAGGTGTCGTCGCGTGCAGCGCGGTAGTCCTTGATGTCTTCAACCAAATACTGGAACTCGCGGTCTGTCTTGATCCGCCCAAGGTGGCGCTGATTGAGTTCAGGAATAACCGCCGCAAAATCGCTGTAGGTGCGATAGCGCGAGGGTTCAATCGACGACCACGGCAGCGCGTTGGCGTAGGCGGATTCGCCAAAGTCTTTCGGGTCGTAGGCGCTCGGAAATGGGATATCGGGCTTGACGCCGCGCAGCTGCGTGGAGCCACCGTCAATTCGGAAAAACTGCGCCATGGTGATCTTGACCTGGCCAAACTGCGGCTTTTCAGAATTTCCCATCTGATCAAGATCGATCAGGTTCTGCACGGTGCCCTTGCCAAAGGTGTTGTCGCCTAAGATCAGCCCGCGGCCATAATCCTGAATGGCGGCGGCAAAAATCTCAGAGGCGCTGGCGCTGGATCGATTGACCAAGACCGCAAACGGACCCGCCCAAATCGCACCGGCGTCGCGATCGGATTTGACCTCAATGCCCATGCCAACGCCCTTGATCTGAACCACCGGTCCGCGATCAATAAACAAGCCCGTGAGCTCGGTCGCTTCGTCTAGGCTGCCGCCGCCGTTGTCGCGCAAATCCATGACGATGCCTTCGACGCGCTTGGCCTTGAGCTCATCAATAAGGCGCCGCACGTCGCGCGTGCTTGAGCGATAGTCCGACTCCCCGCGCGCCCGCGCGGCGAAGTCAAGATAGAAAGTTGGCAGCTCAATCACGCCGATAGCGTGGGTTTGACTGCCCTGCTTGATCTCAATCACGCGGCTCTTGGCGGCCTGCTGTTCGAGCTTGACCTTGTCGCGCTTGATCACCACGAAATCGGTGCGGCCGCCGGTGCCGACGTCTTTGGGCAACACTTCGAGTTTGACCACCGTGTTTTTCGGGCCGCGGATCAGATCGACCACATCATCAAGGCGCCAGCCGACCACATCTACAATCTGTTCGGCATTGCCTTGGGCGACGCCCACGATGCGATCACCCACCCGAATCTTGCCGGACAGATCAGCAGGACCACCCTTGACCACTTCGCGTACGACGGTGTAATCACTGTCGGGCTGCAAGACCGCGCCGATGCCTTCAAGCGACAGCCGCATTTGGATCTGGAAGTTCTCCGATGCGCGCGGCGCCATGTAGTTGGTGTGCGGCTCAATCGACGTCGCAAAAGCGTTCATGTAGTTCTGAAAGACATCTTCGCTGGTCAAATCACGCACGCGCCGCCCCAGGTCCGTGTAGCGCTTGTCCAACGTCTCGCGGATTTGCACATCAATCGGCTTTTTCGCGTCGGCTTTGGATTCCGGCAGCGGGCTTGGCAATGTGGACGGCTTGGTTCCCGGCGCTGGCTTGTTCTCCTCGGAGCTGTCTTTATCGCGCGAAGTCTTCGAGATTTTCATCTGCAAGAAATCGTTCTTGACGCGCTTGCGCCAGAGGTCGTTCATTGCGCTTTCAGTTGCCGGCCAAAGCATCTCAGCGCGGTCAAGTTCGACGGATTCATCGACCGCAAAATCGAACGGCTTTTTTAGGACGTTCTTGGCGTAGCTAACGCGTTCTGCCACGCGCTGCTGGTAACGCGCGAATATTTCATAAGCGGGGTCGAGATTATCGGCTTTCAGTGCGTCATCGAGCATGGTTTCGTACTTTGCGAACTCATCCACGTCGCCTTGCAAGAAGAACCAGCGATTGCCGTCCAGCGAATCGATATAGGCCTTGTACATTTGTTTGGACAAGGCATCGTCGATCTCGGTCGGCTTGTAGTGCGCGCGGGTGAGATAGCGCGACGCGAGCTTGGCGGCTTCCAGCTGCTCTTGTGTGGGCTTGAGCGAAATTGCTGCGCTTGGCTTGGCCCAAACGCCTTGGCTTAGCGCGCCAAGCATCAACAAGCAGCTCAATCTGGACACGGTCATCGTCATTTTTTCCAATCTCTTTGTGGAGTCACTGACTGTGGCTCATTTAACTAAGTTCAACCAACCCTGCGGCATGCGCCATTTGATCGGCGTGATAGCTTGAGCGTACCAGGGGTCCGGATGCCACATGCGTGAAGCCCATCGCTTCTCCTTCTTCACGAAAAGTCTCGAATTCGGCAGGGGTCCAATACTTGATCACGGGATGGTGGTGGCGCGTGGGCTGAAGGTATTGGCCGATCGTGACCATATCCACGTCGTGCGCGCGCAAATCGCGCATCGTTTGCAGCACGGCATCGCGTTCTTCGCCCAAGCCGAGCATGATCCCGGACTTGGTCGGCACCGTTGGATTGAGCGCTTTGAAGCGCTTGAGCAGCAGCATCGACCAGTCGTAGTCGGCGCCAGGCCGCACTTCAAGATAGCGCGAGCGAACGGTTTCCACGTTGTGGTTGAACACATCGGGCGGTGATTTTTGCAAGACCTCGAGTGCGCGCTCCATGCGGCCCTTGCCGCGAAAATCCGGGGTCAGAATTTCAATCTTGATCCACGGCGCAAACTCGCGCGTGCGCTCGATGCATTCGACAAAATGCGAGGCGCCCCCGTCGCGCAAATCGTCGCGATCGACTGAGGTGATCACCACGTATTTGAGCTTCATGTCGCGAATCGTGCGCGCCAGATTGAGCGGCTCAGCGGCATCGGGCGGCTTTGGGCGACCATGCGCGACGTCACAAAACGCGCAGCGGCGGGTGCACACGTCGCCCAGAATCATGAAGGTCGCGGTGCCCTTGCTGAAGCACTCGTGGATGTTCGGGCAGCTGGCTTCTTCGCAAACCGTGACCAGCGAATTTTCGCGCAGGTTGGCCTTCAGGCGTTCGACCGCATTGCCCTGCGGCAGGCGCACCCGAATCCAATCGGGCTTGCGCAGCAGCGGCCGGCTTGCGTCAAAGGTGACGGGGTTGCGCGAGGTTTTATCCGCACCCAGCTGTTTTTCGCCGATTACAATCAGCGGGATGGTTTTTTCAGCGTGCACTTGGAAAGCTCTCTTGAAAATAACGCTTGAAGTCGGCGCAGGCTTGCGCCCAAGTCACTGACGGAAAAAAGTCTAGCACCTGGGTCACCGCGAGTCCCTGAAATCCACACGGATTAATCGCAGAAAACGGCGCCAAGTCCATTGCCACATTGAACGCAAGCCCGTGAAAGGTGCAGCCGCGACGCACGCGCAAACCCAGGCTGGCAATCTTGGCGCCGCCGACGTAAACGCCGGGTGCGGACAGCTTGCGCTCAGCGTCAACGCCGTAGCCGCGCAGCTGCTCAATCACGACGCCTTCGAGGCGATGGACAAAATCGCGAACGCCGATCTTGCAGCGCTTGAGATCAACCAAGGGATAGGCAACCAGCTGACCGGGCCCGTGGTAGGTAACCTGACCACCGCGATCCACTTGCAGCAGCGGAATCTCGTTGCGCAGCAGCACGTGCTCGGGTTTCCCCGCCTGCCCTTGGGTGTAAATCGGGTCGTGTTCGACCAGCCACAGCTGATCGGGCGTCGCCGCGTCACGCGCGTCGGTAAAGCGCTGCATCTCGCGCCAGACGGGTTCGTAAGGCTGGTGCCCCAGATCGACGATCTCAAGCCCGCTCAAAGCGTCCACTTAACCTCGGGCAAGGCCTTCAACGCGGCGTAGACCGCGACCAACTGCGCGCGCGACTCGATGTGCGCAGGCACCGTCACCGACCACCAGCGCGCCTTGCCACTGGCTTTGTGAGAGACGCTTTGATGTTCAACCGGCGCCAACGCCGCTACCGTTGCCACGACAGTTTCAAGAAACTTGAGATCAGCCGGCCCCATCGCCTTGAAGTCATGCAGCATGGGAAACGTGAAGACCTCTTCAGAACCCGCATCGAGAGCCTGCATCGTGCGCTGACCTATTTGCCGGCCGCCGGGTTGGCGCTGGTCTCGGTTTCGCCATCTGCTGACGAAACCATGAGGCGCGCGGAGTCAACCAATACCGTCCACCAGCCGCCTTCTGCCACGTCTGCGAGCGCCACCAGCGGCTGTTGCGCGAGCACTTTGTTGTCGAGCTCGACGCGCACCTGGCCAAAGGCATCGCCGGCTTTCAACGGCGCAATCAGGGTCGATTTAACCGTCATTTTCGCCACCAGCTTAGCGTACTGGCCGCGCGGCAGGGTCACGATAAACGGCGTTTTCAGCCCCAGTGCCAGCGTATCGGTCGCGCCCTTAAGCACGTTAACTTGGGCAAGCTGCTTGTTGGCTGGGAAAAGCGCCACGGTTTCGAAAAAGCGAAAACCGTAGTTGAGCAGCTTTTGGGTCTCATCCGAGCGCGCATTTTCAGACGGCGTGCCCATCACCACGGTGATCAGGCGCTGGGTGCCGCGCTTGGCCGATGTCACCAAACAGTACCCAGCCGATTGGGTGTGGCCGGTCTTCATGCCGTCGACCGAAGGGTCGCGCCACAGCAGCCGGTTGCGGTTGTATTGGTCTATGCCGTTGAACTTGAAGCTCTTAACCGAATACCACGCGTAATAATTCGGAAACTCCGAGATGATCGCGCGGCCCAAACGCACGATATCTCGCGGCGTGGTGAACAATTGAGGGTCCGGCAAGCCGGTGGAATTGACGAAGTACGAGCCGGTCATGTTGAGCCGCTGCGCGTACTGATTCATCAGGCTGACAAAAGCCTCTTCCGAGCCCGCAACGTGCTCAGCGAGCGCAACTGCGGCATCGTTACCGGATTGCACAATCATGCCCTTCAACAGCGTTTCAACGTCGACGGTTGAGCCTGCTTTGATAAAAGTCCGAGAGCCCTCCATTTTCCAGGCGCGCTCGGAAATCGTGACCTGATCGGTGAGTTTGAGCTGGCCACCCTTGATCTCGTTAAAAATCACGTAGGACGTCATCAGCTTGGTGATGCTGGCGGGTTCGACGCGGGCGTTTTCGTCTTTCCCGGCAATGATCTGCCCCGAATCAAAATCTTCCATCACGTAGGCAGTCGCGTTGATCGCGGGCAAAGCCGGTGTGACTGTGGGCAGGGGCGGCTGGGTTGGCGCTGGCGGCGTTTGTGCGCTGGCGACGGAGGCAAGTAACAGGGCGAAAACAAAAATGCGAATCATGGACACCAATCTGGGGGTTGCGGCTCTTGAAACAACGGCCGTTGACTAAAAATTATTGAATGACAACCTGCGGCGACTCGAATCCAAGTGCCTCGATATCGCGGCTGAATTCGTCGACAAGCTCAACGTTTTGCAGCGGGCCAACGCGGACCCGGTGGACGGGGCCGCTGGCGGTAACGACTTGGTCGACGAAGGCCGGAAAAACGCTGCCGCTGAGCAGGCGCCGCTTTTGCAGATCGGCGTTTTCGCGGCTGGAAAATGCGCCGACTTGAAGATAAATGCTGGGTTCGATGACGTTTACCGGTAAACCCAGCGGCCGCATGGTGGCCGCCAATGGCGCCACAGCAGCCGCTCGCCGCGGTTTCACTGGCGCATCCATAAACGCCGCACGCGGCCCCAAATCGGGGTTGATGCCGGGCTCGATCACGCGCACTTCGACCATCGCGGTTCCCGTTTGCTTGACGCCAAGCTTGACCGCCGCCGCGTATGAAAGATCAATGATGCGGTTATTTACAAATGGGCCGCGGTCATTGATGCGTACGACCAAACTCAGGCCGTTGCTTAAGTTGGTGACCCGCGCGAAGCTCGGCAGAGGCAGCGATTTGTGCGCCGCGGTGAGCGTGAGCATGTCGTAGGGCTCGCGCGTCGAGGTCAGCCGGCCGTGGAACTTGCGCCCGTACCAAGACGCAAGTCCGCGCTCGACGTAGCCCGTGCGCGACGGCATCACCCGATAGGTTTGACCCAAAACGGTGTAAGGCGAATGGTTGCCATAGCGCGCCAGCGCCTCGTTTTTCGGCACCGGCTCGACCACATTGGCAAGGTCGTAGGCGTCAAGCGGTGGTCCATCACCTATGCTCGCTGGCGGCTTTGCGGGAACCGCGCTCTGCGTCGGCGGCACTGCCGCCATGGGAGGCGGGCCGCCACGGCTGGCGCATGCGCTAAGCAGCGCGCAAAGCAGCAGCAGCAGTACACGGGTCACCGGCGCGGCTCCTTTGGCGATCATGGTTTGCCAATCTCCTCCGCCAACTGATGCACCGCCATGGCATAGAGCGGCGAGCGGTTGTAGCGGGTAATGACGTAAAAATTATTGAATCCGAGCCAATACTCGCGGCCACCGGCGCCATCTAGGCCCACCAGTACCGCGGGTGTTGCCGGATTGGCGACTGAAACCTGCGATACAAATCCGCGCTCACGCCATTGCGCGATCGAATCGCTGGGTTTGAGGTCGCCAGTCTTGCGGTCGGCTGCGCCCGCGGCCTTATCGGCGCGCAGAACCACCGTGGCCCCCGTCTTCCAACCGTGCGCCTTGAAATAGTTGGCCACGCTCGCCAGCGCATCGGCGCGTGAGCCCCAAAGATCGCGGCGGCCGTCGCCGTCATAGTCGACCGCATAGGCGCGGTAGCTTGAGGGCATGAATTGACCCAGCCCCATCGCGCCTGCGTAAGAGCCGCGCAATTCGGCAATCGGCAGCTTTTCGTCTTGTTCAAGCTTGAGCAGGTGCTTGAGTTCGCTGCGGAAAAACGGCGCGCGCTTGGGGTAATAAAAGGCCAAAGTTGCGAGCGCATCGATCACCCTGTGGCTGCCCATGTTCTTCCCGTAGTTGGTCTCAACCCCAACGATGGCGGCGACCATCTCTTCTGGCACGCCGAGATCAGCTTCGATCTTGTCGAGCAGGGCCTGATTTTCTTGGACAAAAGCGCGGCCACCGGCAATGCGCGCCTCGGTCATGAAAATCGGTCGATACAGCGACCACGGTTTGGCCTCGGCGGGCCGGGTCATGGCATCGATGATGCTCTGCTGATAGGTCGCGGCATCCAGAATCTCGCGTACGCGCTTGGGATCGAGCGCAAACTCTTTCACCGCTTCACGAATAAATGCCGTCTCGCCGGGGTGCTTTTCTGCCCGCGACGCACTTGCGGGATTTGCACATGCATTCAAACTCAAGCTCAAAGCCAGCACGATCAATAGGTTGCGCATTAACAGATCTCAGAAAAAATCGCGCCGAGTTTAACAGCCGCGTAAGCTCCGCGGCTGCGTTCTTTACCCAATCATTTAACAGTCGCCACGAAATGTCACCAAACGCCCTGCTCAATACCTACGCGCGCTCGCCCTTAAGCTTTGTGCGTGGCTCTGGCCCCTACCTCTTCGATGCCCACGGCCAGCGCTATCTCGATGCGATCTGCGGCATTGGCGTGACCTCGCTCGGCCATGCGCGTCCTGAGCTCAACGAGGCACTGGGCGCACAGGCGAACGCGCTGTGGCTCGCTGGAAACGGCTCACTGGTGCCGCAACAGGCCGCGCTCGCCGAGCGCTTGTGCGCGCTGGCCGACATGGATGGCGCCTTTTTTTGCAATTCAGGCGCCGAAGCGACCGAATGCGCCTTCAAGCTAGCCCGCCTGCACGGCCACGCGCGTGGGATCGCGGCGCCCAAGATCGTGGTGATGGAAAACGCGTTTCACGGGCGCACGCTGGCCTGTTTGTCGGCCACTGATTCGGCCAAGGTGCAAGCGGGGTACGCACCGCTGACCGAAGGTTTCATCCGCGTCCCATTCAACGATCTGGATGCCCTGCGTACGCTTATCGAGCGCGCTGACATCGCCGCCGTGCTGCTTGAGTGCGTGCAGGGCGAAGGCGGCATCGTGCCCGCGACGCCCGCGTATTTGGCCGGCGTGCGCGAGCTCTGCGACCACGCGGGCTGGTTGATGATTGCCGATGAGGTTCAATCGGGTTTCTGCAAAACCGGCAGTTGGTTTGCCTACCAGCACTTCGGCGTGCTGCCAGACGTGGTTCCGCTTGCCAAGGCGCTCGGCAATGGCTACCCGATTGGCGCCTGTCTCGCCCGCGGCGAGGCGGCCAAGCTGTTCAAACCGGGCAGCCATGGCTCGACCTTCGGCGGCTCCCCGCTCGCCTGCGCGGTGGCCCTGCGGGTGCTCGACTTGCTCGAAAGCGAACGCTGCAATGAGCGCGCAAAGACCCAAGGCGCGCGCCTGGCTTGGGCGCTCAGCGAGATGCTGGCCGGGCGCGAGGACGTCGTCGCGGTGCGCCAAGTGGGTTTGATGATTGGGGTTGAGTTCAACCACGAAATGAGCGGCTTGAAAGCCCGCGCGCTGGAAAACGGCCTGCTGCTCAACGTCACCCGCGAGCGCGTGATGCGCCTGCTGCCGCCGCTGAATTTAAGCGAAAGCGAGTTCGTGCAGCTCATTGACAAACTCAAAGGCGTCTTTGCATGAGTGCCCTTAGCTTCTCAAACGTCAGCTTTGGCTATGGCAACACGCTTGTGCTTGATCAGCTGAGCTTTGCGCTCAAAGCCGGGGAGCTTTGCTGTTTGCTTGGCCCAAGTGGCTGCGGCAAAAGTACGGCGCTGCGCCTGAGCGCGGGATTCATGCGCCCGCTAAGCGGCGAAATCGCGATAAACGGCCAAGTGGTGGCAAGCGCAAGCAAGCTGGTGCCGCCTGAGACTAGAAATCTGGGCATGGTTTTTCAGGATTTCGCCCTGTTTCCGCATTTGACGGCGCGCGCCAATGTTGCCTTTGGGCTGCACCGCTTGCCACCCAAGGAGGCCGCCCGGCGCACCGAATCCGCGCTTGAACGCGTGGCGATGCAGGCGTTTGCGGATCGCTATCCGCATGAACTTTCAGGCGGTCAGCAACAGCGCGTCGCGCTTGCCCGTGCGCTTGCCCCGGAACCCAAGCTGCTTTTGCTGGATGAGCCTTTTTCAAGCCTGGACACGCG
>Ga0105046_10018852_pt1 | contig 10487 bp, 5 predicted proteins | sample MAT03_FD_78385 | JGI IMG/M metagenome (GOLD analysis project Ga0105046, IMG submission 78385) | Freshwater microbial communities from Lake Fryxell liftoff mats and glacier meltwater in Antarctica - MAT-03 (megahit assembly) | ecosystem: Environmental > Aquatic > Freshwater > Ice > Liftoff... | reverse complement strand
CAACCGCATCTCCGCAGACGGATCCCACGAGCGTCGCCGTCTGGTCGACGTCCTCGCCGAGGCCACCGCCTGGGGCGCCGCCAGCGCCGCGGTTATCGATCCCTACGGCGACCCTGGGCTGCGCTCTGAACTTGCCGCGATCAGCAAGCATCCCATCAGCCTGGTCTATGCCGTTGCCGGCGCTCCGCCGCTGCCGCTGTCCATCTCGCAGGCGGTGGTTGGTAGCGACGACATTGGCTGGACGGCGGCGCAGCATCTGCTGGAGGCCGGCTACGAGGAGATCCTCGCCTGGCAGCCCTTCGCCGCGCCATGGTTTCCCGAGCGCATCGCCAAGGCGCGCAGCGCCTGTGCCGCGGCCGGGCGCCAGGGAGCCGTACGCGAACTCGATGACGGCGGCCCGCTGGCCTGGCATCGGGAAGAACAGATCCAGGAGACGCAACGCCGGCTGCCCGCCCTGCTCGCCCGTGGCGGCCCCGTGCGCCGCGGCCGGGCCCGCCGCGCCGTGCTCGCGCCGAACGATCTCGTCGCCCTGCTGCTGCTCGATGCTCTGGAGGCAGCTGGCCTGAAACCCGGCCGCGACGTCGGCGTCATCGGCGCTGACGATCTCGCAGGGGCGATGGGCGCCGGCCTGACCACGCTGCGCCCGCCGTTGGAGGCGCTTGGCGCTGCCGCCGGCCGGCTGCTCGGGCAGGACGGCAACGAGACCGTGATCCTGCAGCATCAACTCATCCGCCGCGCCTCGACCGACCCCACGGACCCCCAATGATCCGCACCCTGCTCCTCGCCTGCGCCATCGCGACCATCACTGCCGGCGAAAGCGTCGCCGCACGGCTCGATTTCGAGGGCCTTGATGGCGTCTACGACCTGACCGCCACCCCGGCGGTGCGCAAACTCGCCGCCAAGGCGGAGGCGCTGCCGCTGCGCTTGCCTACCTCCTGGGCCGATTCGTTCAACGGCAAGGCCGGGCGTTGGCGGGCCACGCTGGTCGACGGCAAGCCCTTCACCAGTCGCTGGCTGCGCTTCGACGTTCCAGCCGACGCGCCATTCGCCGGACGCATGGACCTGATCCTGCCCAAGGCCGAGGCCGAGGCCGGAACCCAGAGCACGTGGAGCGTGTCGTTCGCCTTCGCCCGCCTCGGCGACATCCGCACGAAGAACTCATTCCTCGAGATTGAGCTGAAGAACGCAGCCGGCCGCACCTTCCACAAGCCGGCGCTGTGGCTGAACGCCTGGCTCGGCGACTGGCGCAACCAGCAGAGCAACCGCGACATTCCTGCCGACACTCTGGTGAACGTGCGCATCGACCTCGACCTGCCCGGTAAGCGTTACGCCATCGCCTTCGGCGGCAAGATCGCCGAGCAGGGCGCGCTCGACGGTGCCGATTCTTTCGGCGGCCTGACCCTGGCTTTCCTCGGCGAGGCCTCGCCACAGCCGCGCGCCTTTGGCTTCGACGACTTGGTGATCAGCCGCAACTACACCGGGCCGCCGGTGACCATCGAACGGATGACGTCTCCCGATCCGGTGAACTTGCTGCTGCTACGCGAGTGGACGGGCAAGCCGTTGCCGATCCGTCTGACCCTGCGCAATCACCAGGAGCATGTCGTCGAAGCCACGGTCAACGTGCAGCCGGTCGATGAGTCCGGGCCGGTCGGCGAAGCCGTCGCCAGATCGGCGCAAGTACCGGCGGGAGGATCTGCCGAGATTGACGTGCCGGTAAACCTGCCCGGCGCCGGGTGGTGGGGCATGCGCGCCACGGCCACCGCCGGTGGACGCAAGGCCGAGCGGTTCTCCGCCGTCTGCCTGCTCCACGATCAGGCCGCCGGCGTCCGGCCGGGCAGCCTGTTCGGCCTCGGGTTCCGCTCCGGGACCAACGACAACGACCTGCGCATTGCTGAACGCCTCGGGGTGAAGTGGCGGCGCGGGGCCGACAACGATCTGTCCTACCCGGGCAAGGTCGCACCCAAGCCCGGGGTGTGGTGGGACGACGAGGCTCAGGACAAGCTGCGGGCCGACGTTGACCGATGGACCGCCGCAGGCGTCTGCACCCTCGGCTACATCAACTACAACATCCCGTGGAATGTCCCGGCCGGCACCCAGCCGCATCGCTCGCCGCCCACCGACATGGCAATCCACGCCGAGATGGTGGCGCGGTTGGTCGGTGCGCTCGACGGCAAGGTCAGCCACTGGGAACTGTGGAACGAGCCGGGCGGTTTCTTCTGGGGAGGCACCGCCGACCAGTACCGCACCATGCTCAAGACGGTGTGGGACCGGGTGAAGCCCGAGTATCCGCAGACCAAGCTGATCGCCGGCGGCCACTACATGTGGGTCAGCCGCAACTGGGTCTTCCCGCCCGGAGTCGACAATGCCGGCTGGTGCGACGGCGTCGCGCTGCATCCCTACGCCAAACCGGGGCTGTGGACGCCAGTCAGCCCGGCCCTCGACGCGGTGCTGCTGGCCAAGGCCAAGGGATCCGGCGGCGGCCTGTGGATGACCGAGGTCGGCACCTCGCCGGCCTGGCACTTCAAGGGCGTCGCTGCCGAGCTGGCGGTCCAGCACGTGGCCCGCGCGATCGCCCCGACCTACCTGCTGAGCAAGGCCGGCGCCGGCGCCACCGACCTCAAGGTGTTCTGGTTCATGAGCGGCTTCGGCAAAGCGGGACCGCTGCATCCGAAACAGGACGATCCCGACTGCTTCAACCTGTGGGACCGCGACATGCCCATGCCCGGCCTGGCTGCCTACGCCGCCATGGCCCACAGCATCGAGGATGGCGTCCTGGTCGAGGACGTCTTCGCCGGCTCGCTGCGCGCCTGGGCCTTGCTCTTCCGCAAGCCGGATGGTTCGCACACCGTCGCGCTGTGGCCGGAGACGACCTGGCCGGCCGAGGAGATGGCCAAGGCCGATCAGCATCGCAGCACCTGGGAGCTGCCCGCGCTGGACTTCGCGGTCATCGACTGGCTGGGCCGCCCGGCCGGCACGGTCACCGACGGAAAGCTGCGCTTCGCCACCGTCACGCGCGGCACCCACTACCTGAGCAGCAAGCGCAGCGTCGACGAGATCCGTGCCGCTCTGCGCGCCGCAACCGTCCGCGATCTGCCGCTGCTGCGCGTCGTGCCGCAGCCCATCGCCGAGCCACTGGCCGCCGGCGCAGCCCTGCGTCTACGCGTGCGCAATGACGCCTTCCGGCCGCGCGACATCTCTATTAGCCTACAGGCCGATGGCCTGACCCTGGCCGAACCGCAGGTGCGCCTCGTCGCCCTACCGCCAGGCGAGGACCGCTACGTCACCGTGACCGTCACCGCCGCCACCCCGGCAGCGGGCAACCGCTACCGCATCGCCTGGAAGGCCAACGCCGACGGCGAGACACTGGCCGGCGAACAAGAGGTCCAGGTCGCCTGCGCCACCCGTGGCACACCGCGCATCGACGCGAACCTGTCGGACTGGGCCGACTCCGCCTTTGTCAGCATCCGCCATCGCGGCGTCCTCGCCGACTGGTGGGATCTCAAACCGTCCATGCTGTACGACAACGGCTACCGTCTGGCGACGCGCTGGGACGACGAGGCCTTCTACGTCGCCGCCGAGATCCCTGACCGCTCGTCGAAGCTCGACGACAGCGGCCAGGACAACAGCACGCTGGAATACCGCAACCGCGGCAATGACCGGCTGCTGCTGGGATTCAACGTCCTCGACGAGAATCCGGAGGACCTGCTGCGCAACCATCCGTTGCATGCCAAAAGCCTGGCCAGCGACATCGACTACGAGTTCTCCGCCGAATTGCGCGCGCAGAAGGAAGGCCCGGCCAAGGCCGTGCTCAAGCGCCTGCTCGCGCCCGGCACCGCCTACCTCACCACCACGGTGCCGGGCATGACGCCGGAACGCGGTGCGCTCGACGCCAACGCCGAAGGCGGACGCGATGGACGCCTGGCCGTGGTCTACGACGCCTCCAAGCGCGTCTATCGCTACGAACTGGCCCTGCGCTGGGAACTGATCCCCGAACTGCGCGATCGCCTGGCCAAACTGAAGCCTGGGCAGACCGCGCCGGTCGCCTTCGACTTCATGGTCGTCGATGGGCACAAATGGGATTCGCCGACCCGCTGGTGCGAGGAGAACGGTGATCTCGAATTCGGCGCCTACGGCTTCGATGGCCGCGTCGGCACCCCGTGCTGGCTGGCCGACTACCCGACCCGGCTGCGTGCGGCCTGGGGCTTCACGCGCTGATCGCCATGAACATCCTGCGCACCGTCATCCCTGATCCCGAAAGCCTGCTCGGCCGACTCGACCCAGCCAGCGGACTGATCGGCGAAGCCGGCACCCGCACGCGACTCAGCCTTGAGCTAGCCATCGGTCTCCTGCGAAACGGTAAGCCCGACGCTGCAGCGCAGAGCATCGACGCCGTGTTGGCCCTGCAGTGCGCAGATCCAGACGCCTACGCCTACGGCCAGTTTCCACTTAATCTCGGGCCTTGGGACTATCAGGACCTCAACATCATCCTGTTCCTGTTGCCGCATCTGCTGGAACTGGAGGTGGCGCATGCCGCCACACTGCCGTCCGCAACGCGCGCACGGTTGGCGACCGCGCTCGACCGAGCCGGCGATGCGGTGTTGCGGCGTTGGGACGAGGAAGTCTTCGACCTGCACCGCGACCACGTCTGCTACACCAACGTGGCATTGCTGCAAATCCGCAGCCTGGTGCTGCTTGGGCGTTATCGGCAGCAGCCGCGACTGCTACGCGTTGCCGCCGGGCAATGGCGGCGCTGGTTCACCCATGCCGCGTATTTCGGCATCGACGAATTCCTCTCTCCGACCTATGCCGAAGTCGACCGCGAAGCGCTCGATGACATCCTACTGCACGCCGAAGACCCGCGCATGCTCGCCGAAGCCCGCGTGGCTCTCGACCACATTCTTGCCGAGCAGGCCGCCGTGCTGCACCCGCTGCTCGGCCTGCCACTCTGCGGTTCGTCGCGCCACCACCGTGGATTCATCCAGCCTGGTCCAATGACTGGCGGCCACGCCGGACCGCCCGTCCCAGCAATCAGCACGGCACACGACTTTCCCTACCGGGCCACGGGGCGGGCAGGCCTCATCCCGTTTCGCTGGCGCACCTGGCAACTGGCGACCGCCGGTCTGGGCAGCATGAGTGGGGGACACGTCTTCTGGCAGCAGATCCACGCCATTGCCGCCGTTGGTACTGACGCCTGGCATCGCGCCGTTGCCTGGTTTCCCGGCCGCTGCACCAACACGCCCGGCTGGACCGATCAGCGGGACGGGGACGTCCTCTGCCTGTTCCATCGCGGCATCACCAGCATGCACGGCACGCAATGGTGCGTACCACGCTCGCAGGCGGCTGAGCCACTTGGCGAACACGGCCTTGGCATCATCGGCAGTTGGCTCGAACGGCATGAAGCCTCGCGTCTCATCCTGTCGGCGCATGACTGGAACCTGGTGGTCGATACCTGGGCCGACGGCGCACCGGCGCCCCTGCGCCGGCAGGACTGCACCAGCACCGGACAGGCCGGGACCCATGGCAGTACAACAACGTTCGCAGAATGGACCTTTCCCAACCACGCCACCTGGTTCGCTGCCCGAATACGCTTGGTGTCGGCGTCCGCCCCCCTGCCGGCACTGCCGGCCTGGCGCTGGTCGACAGACGGTCACGGGGTCAGTCTTGCGGATGGCGACCGCGTGGTCGAGGTGAAGGTGCTGCCGCACGGCGAGGCGGTGAGTTCTGAGGGTCTGCGCCGGGATGAACCACTGTTACAGACGCCGGAGCTGCGTGTGCTCCCTGGCTCCTGGCTCCGCCTGTGGCCGGAAAAGACCTTATGATCCGTTCTGCTTTCACTCTCATCGAACTCCTGATCGTGGTCGCGATCATCGCCATGATCCTGTTCGCCGGCATGAGCGGCTTCCTCGCCGTACGCGACCAGGCGCGCAGCGTCTTCTGCCTCAACAACATGCGCCAGTTCGGCATGGCCTTCACCGCCTACGGTCAGGACAACCGCGGGGTGTGGCCGGTGGCCAACACTGGATCGGGCGCCTACACCGAGGCGCTGTTTTCAGCCAACGGCGGCAGCTACTGGTACAACGGCCTGCAGCGCTACCTCGACAACCCGACCGAGGCTGGATACAGTCCCTCACAGAACCGTTTCCACCGGGTGTGGAAGTGCCCGCGCAGCAACTATCCGACCTTCACCGAATCAGCCTACGGCATAGGCATCGACTACGGCTTCAACGACGCGCGCAATGGTAGCAGCGGCCCCTACGCCATCCCCAACCGCGGCACCTGGAAGGGATTCAGGCCGGCCCAGGTATCTGGCAGCACCATCCTGATCGGCGAACGCTGGGGCGTCACCGGCGCCAATACGCCTGGCTGGGATCCCTACCTCCGTGCTCCCTGGCAGGGCGTGGTCCGCTTTCCGCCCAAAGCCGTTGGCATCGCCGGGGCGTATGACAATGCCCTGCGCGTCAGCCATCGTGGTCGGACCAACTTCCTCTCCGTCAACCTGTCCACCTCCAGCCTGCGACCGGAAGACGCGAGCCCTCTGTGGCTGGGGCAGCCGTGATACCCTCCATGGATCACACCCGACGCATGGCTATCATAAGCCATGTGGATATGCACCGGACCGGCTTTTCGCTTATCGAACTGCTGGTGGTGATGGCGATCATCGCCCTGCTGGCCGCACTCGGCATGGCTGGGATCCAGATCGTCCGCGAGCAGGCCTATGGCTCCCGTTGCCTGAATAATCTGCGTCAGATCGGCATGGGGTTCGAGGCCTACGGCCAGGACAACGACGGCGTGTGGCCGGTGGCGAACAATGCGACTGGTGCCACCGGCGTATTCAACTACGCGCTGTTCTCAGCCAACGGCGGCAGCCACTGGTACAACGGCATCCACATCTACCTAGAGACTCCAACCGATGCAGGCTTCAGCCCTTCGCTGAACAGCTTCAGCCCGGTATGGAAGTGCCCTAGAAGCCTGTACAACGACTGGACCAACAGCGCCTACCGCATTGGCGTCGATTATGGATTCAACGACGCCAGGAGCAGCACCAACGTCTACGCCATCACCCCACGCGACAACAACAGATGGAAGGGTTTCGTTTCGGGTCGGGTGAAATCCGGCACGATCCTGCTCGGCGAACGTTGGGGATCCACCGGCGGAAACACCCCTGGCTGGGATCCCTGGGTCCGGGCACCCTGGCAAGGAGTGGTGCGGTATCCCCCCAAAGCGCTCGGCCTTGCCCCAGCCTTCGACAATGCGCTGCGCGTCAGTCACCGCGGCAAGTCGACATATCTCTATATCGATCTTCATGTCGAGTCGCTCAGGCCGGAAGAAGCGTGCAATCCGGCAAACACGTCGGCAGACACATCCTTCGCACCGAACCATTGGCTCGGTGTCCGCTGATAGTCGAGCTGCTGTCCTCGAGAATGAGGACTTCCGTCCTGATCGGTACCACGCTGATGTCCGACTTCGCAGAAATGATAATATAATAGCAGCCTTGGCGGCGTAAACCTTACCGCTACCCCGGTACTATTGCTGAACGACAGCAGCTTTCGGCCAAGGTCGTAGCGGCGGAAGATGCTTCATACCTGGCTAGTTGTCGTCATCAGCCGAGGAGCCACCAGCACCCGCTGCGGTTCCACCGGCAATCGACCAGCTGCACGATCAAGCAGCAGGCGGATCATGGCTGCGCCGGCCGCCCGGTTGTCCTTATCAACACTGATCAGCGGACCGTAGGGTTCGTAGGCGCGCTCCCAGGCTTCGCCAGCGTAGCCATCGTAGCCGGAGATGTCGAGGTCGGTGCCAGGGGATCGCCCGAGTCGGCGCAGGGCGGCGGCACAGGGATAGACCATAGAATCGGTGATGGCGAGTAGGGCGTCCGGGGCGCCGGCCCCGGTGCAGCTCGCGCTGAGTGCCGGCAGCAGTGCCTCGACCCGAGCGGCGAAGCGTTCCGGTGTGGGGTCGCCACGCTCGTCGCTGCAACCGGCGATGGCGGCCGGTGGCGGCAGGCCGGCATCGCGGCAGGCCTGCTCGATGCCGCGCCGGCGTTCCTGCTGCCAGCTGCTGGCGCCGGCCGCGCTCCACAGGCAGGCGAGCCGGCGGCGTCCGCGCGCCAGGAAATGGTTGGCAATGGCATAGCCACCGGCGGCGTGGTCGAACACGATGCGGTCGAAGCGCTGCTGCCAGGGCTCATCGCCCAGCACGATCACCGGGATCCCGGCCGCCGGTAGTCCATGCAGACGCTCGACCAGGGCCCGGTCCATGGACGGATACGGTCCGAGCACCAGGCCGAGCGGCCGATCGCGGCGGACGCTGTCCGCATCGATGCGGCTTGGCGACAGCACCAGCACGTCGCGTTCGGCAGCCTGCGCGTGTTGCAGGGCGGCACTGTCGACGGCAGCCAGATAGGATCCAGCGTAGGTCGGGCTGACGATGTGCGACAGCAGGATGATGGCGCCGGCGAGGCGTCCGGGTGGCAGGCCGGCCTGGCTGATCGCAACCCGTCCGCCGCGTCCCCGGCTGGCGACCAGCCCTTCGACCTGGACGGCCTCCAGGGCGACGCGCACGGTGCGGCGTGAGACGCCCAACTCCTCGACCAGGGCGAGTTCGCCGCTGATGCGCGTCCCAGGCGCCCAGCGTCCGGCGGCCAGCCAATCGCGCAGGGTGGCGATGGCGCGCTCGCGAGGACGAAGGCTGGGTTTGCGCGATGTGACCACGGTCAATCCCTTGTACCGCACTTGTTCCTGGAGGCCAGCGAGACGCGGCCGTCAGTGGACGGTAGCGAGCAAGCGCCCGGTGCGCTCCAGGGCCTCCTGGGCATGCGGCACGACCTCGGCGCGGGCCAGCACCGGCAGCAGCGGCAGGACCTCGCGGCCTTCGAGCAGCAGGAGAGCGTCGAGGGCGACCACGCGCGCCGTCGAGCCCCAGAAGCCGCGGGCCCAGGGCTGCTCGCGTGGCGCATAGTCGGCAGCAGCTTCGTACTGCAGCAGTGCAATCAGCGCCGGCACCGCCGCGCGATCGCCGAGCGCAGCGCAAGTCGCCGCCGCTTCGGCGCGCAGGTGAGTAGCCTCGCGCAGCCGTGGATCCGAGGGGTGGTGCAACTCAGGCGAATCCCAAGCCAGCAGCGCCAGGATCGCCGGCAGGGCGCGGATGTCCTGCGCCGCACGGATGCGGTTCAGCCCGGCGATGCGCGCCGTCAGGTCGCCGTCCTGGACCGTGGCGGCGAGATCCTCGGCCGGGGCGGACCACGCTGGGAGGTCGAGATGGTCGCGGGCCGAGGTGTCGAGGCCGTTGAGGGTGGCGCCGATGCCGACGTCGCCGTCCCACGCCAGGCGCTGCGGACTGCGGCAGCGGGCCCACACGCATAGCCCATTGCCTCGACGCAGGCACAGCCAGCGGTTCGGGGCGCTGAGGCAGGCGAAGCCGCCATACGCGAGGCCATGCACGGCCAGGCCATCGGCGTCGAGTGCGACCGTCACCGGTGCATCGCACCACAGCCGGGTGCCGTCAGGTCCGCTCAGCCGGCGCACGCCGACCAGGCTCAAGGCCCCGTCGGCATGCAGCACGGCCAGGGTCGCGTCGGTGGTCCACGCGCCGATGCGGCGCTCGCCCTCGCCAGGCAGGAGGATCCAGGTCGTGCCGCGGGCCTCATCGAGGGCGAGCAGGTCGGCGCGCTCGCGCCGCGGAGCCGGCGCGGGGCCGTTCCAGGCAGCAACCACGGCGAAAGCATCGTCGCTGCTTCCGGCCAGGACCAGCCGCGCGAGCTGCGGCCGTTCGTCGCCGACGCCCAGCCGCCGCGATTCAGGTTCGGACTGGACCTGCCACGGACGGTCGGCGGCCAGATCCAGCTTGGCACCGCCGACCGCGATCCCGACGTGGACGTCACTGATGGCCGCCCCGCTGCGCACTGTCGCCTGCCAGCGGCCGGCCTGGGCGCCCTGCCAGCGATCGTGGATCAACAGCAGGCGGCGATCGATCAGCAGGGTGGTGCGCTGCGCCAGCGCGACCGCGGCGCTGGCCGGGTAGTTGCCCGCAGTGTCGACGATTGCGCCGTCCAGGCGCGGCAGGCCGCTCTGCGCCAGTAGTCGGCCGCCCGGCACGCTCCAGCCGTCGAAGGCCCAGTCGAAGCCTTCGGGCTGCACCGCGTTGCTGGTCGGCCAGGTCTCGTAGCCGCCGAGCAGCAACGGGACGCCGTGCGCCTCGATCGACAGCTGCGGCGCCTTGCCGCGCAGCCAGCTGGCGAGCACGTGGACGCGATCGGCCGCGACGGTGCCGCTCCACCACGCTTCGCTCAGACACTCGGCGCGCGGCGTCGGCGCTGGCGGTGCCGCGATCGCCGCGTCCATCCCTTCCGGCAGCCACAGCAGAGTCAGGGGCAGCTCGCAGCCGAGCCAGGGCGTATCCCAGCCATGTCCATCGTTGTCCCGCCGAGCTGCCTGCACATACGCGGGATCGCCGGTGCGCCGGCTGGCGAAGGCGGCGGTGAAGCCGTT
>Ga0105046_10018851_pt1 | contig 10487 bp, 8 predicted proteins | sample MAT03_FD_78385 | JGI IMG/M metagenome (GOLD analysis project Ga0105046, IMG submission 78385) | Freshwater microbial communities from Lake Fryxell liftoff mats and glacier meltwater in Antarctica - MAT-03 (megahit assembly) | ecosystem: Environmental > Aquatic > Freshwater > Ice > Liftoff... | reverse complement strand
CTGGGCATTGCAGGAACAACCATGAGGGCACACGGCAAAGCATTTGTAGACAATAAACACGAACTATTCCCCATTCCGCAAGCACAGATCGCTTTGAGTGGCGGACGCCTTACCCAAAACAATTATTAAACAATTAAAATAATATTATTATGAACCAATTTTTTCAGTCAAAGCTCAACATCGCTTGCTGTATTGCGCTTGCAGTAGCAGTTACCAGTTGTACCAAGGTAGAAAAAGACGATAACTTTCCCGTGGGTGATGCACCGCCGGTAGTAGGTGGATTTGTAAACTCTAACGACATTGCTCCTTCCAACCTTGTAGCACATTTCCCATTCGATAATTCAATCGTAGATGTTAAAGCAGGCGTAACGGGTGGCGCTGCTTCAGGTACCACTAGTTTTGTACAAGGTCGCAAAGGCCAGGCCTACCAAGGTTCTATGAATGGCTTCATCTCCTACAGCAATCCTGGTCCAGTGGCAACACTCACCAGCTTCACCGTAAGTATGTGGATCAACACCGCCAAACACGATGGTGGTGCACAAGCCGTATTTACCCTGGCCAAACAAGACGGTTCTTTTTGGGGTAACTTCTTCCTGATGATCGAAGGAAACAATTCACCAGAAAATAAAATGTTCATGAAATTACACATGGAAAAAAACAATGCTCCTTTTGTTGAACATTGGATAGAACCATTCGGTGATTTCCGCCCGGATGATATGTACAATGCGTGGCGCCATGTAGCTTGGAGCTACGACCAAACCACTTCTAAAGCTGCCTTTTACATCAATGGACAAAGAAGAATATTGCCGCCGAATATGGATACCAGGGTGGCTGATGGAACTGGTACGCCATTGGGCGCATTGAACTTTAAAAATCCTACCAAATTTGTAATTGGTGATTTCCAAAACGCTTTGGGCGCTCCTTTCAATTCACCAGAACCCTGGATGTTGAACTACACCGGCAAACTGGATGAATTTAGGATTTACAACAAAGCATTGTCTGACATAGAGATCAGCGCTATCCAAATTCTGGAGCGCCAGGGCAGATAATATTTTTGATCAAATAATACAAGGCTGCATGGTGATGAATAACTTCCGTGCAGCCATTTTTTTACCTATTAAAAAATAATCATGTTTCGGAACCTGCTCCCCATACTCATACTCACCCTCACTTTTGCTACCTGTAAAAAAAGTGGGGGTACTGAACCGGCGGTTCCTGTAAATACCAATTTTAGGTTAACGGGCAACACCCTCAATAACAGCAGCGCTGCCACCCAATTTGGCGTACCGCTGAAACCTACACTGCGCCTGGTGTTTAACGCCCCCGCAAAACGAAGTAGCATTAGCACTGGCGTAAACCTCAGAAACAGCAGCGGATTGATCCCCGTAAATGCACAGTACCAAAACAACGACAGTGTGGTACTCATACAACCCGTTAACAATCTTACTCCGCTTACGCGTTATACTTTTGAAGCCAGTATTTTAATTCAATCGGCACAAAATGTAACCCTGCAAGGCAGTGGTGCTTTTTATACTTTTAACACCGGCATCGATTCGAGCAGAAAATTTCCTGCCCTTACAGACGATGCCCTGCTAAACCTCGTACAACAACAAACCTTTAAATATTTCTGGGACTTTGCACATCCCGTGAGCGGATTGTCGAGAGAAAGAAATACCTCCGGCGACCTGGTAACTTCTGGCGGTTCTGGCTTTGGTATCATGACCATTCCCATCGGCATCCAACGCAATTTTATTACCCGCTCGCAGGGGCTGGCACGCATGCAAACTGTTGTAGGATTTTTAAAAAATACTGCACAAACTTTTCATGGCGCCTACCCACACTGGCTCAATGGCAACAATGGCGCAGTGATTCCTTTTAGTGCGAAAGACAACGGCGCCGACCTGGTGGAAACTTCATTTTTAATGGCAGGATTGCTTTCTGCCAGAGAATATTTTACAGATGCCGGCACAACAGAAACCAATTTAAGAATAGATATCGACACCCTTTTTAACCGGGTAGAATGGAACTGGTTTAGAAAAAACAACGAGAACGTATTGTACTGGCATTGGAGCCCCAACTTTACCTGGGACATGAATCTGCCCATCCGTGGTTGGAACGAATGCCTGATTACCTATATTTTGGGCGCTTCGAGTACCACGTATGGCATTCCCGCAACGGTATATCAAAATGGATTCAAAAACAGCAATACCTACAGCAATGGCAATTCATATTACGGTTATCCGTTGCCGCTAGGCGAAGCCAGGGGCGGTCCTTTGTTCTTTTCACATTATTCCTTTTTAGGTATCAACCCCAACGGACTCAGCGAATCAGGCGTCAATTTCAAGACGCAAAATACCAACCACACGCTGATCAATTATGAATATTGCAAGGCCAATCCGCTCAACCATTATGGCTACAGCGATTCGGTGTGGGGACTCACCGCCAGCGACATCGAAAACGGCTATACCGCCAGCTCACCCAGCAACGACGTGAGTGTAATTGCGCCTACGGCAGCACTCTCCTCTTTTCCGTACACACCGCAACAGTCGATGGCAGCATTGAAGTTTTATTATTATGTGTTGGGCGATAAACTCTGGAAAGAATATGGTTTTGTAGATGCCTTTTCACTCAAAAACAATTGGTTTGCGAGTTCCTTTCTGGCCATTGATCAGGGACCCATTGTGATCATGATCGAAAACCACCGCACGCAACTGATCTGGAACCTGCTTACCAGTAATCAAAAAGTAAAAGCGGGGATGTTGAGCCTGGGCTTTACAGCGCCCTACTTGTAAAAAAGAAAACCATTCGTTGGCCAAAAAGTTAACGAAAATCATACAGGTTTTAAAAAGGAAAACAATACATTGAGAATCATTCACAGCGATGGAAAAAGTTATACATCAAGCATTTCTCCATCGCTGTATATTAACCGCTTAATATTAGTTGATATGAAAAAATGGTCCTTCCTTGTTGGTTGGTTGATAAGCCTATTGTTTGCAAATTCATTGAACGCACAAATCACCGTAAAAGCCATGTCCTACAACATCCGGCTGAATACGGATAGCGATGGCGAGAACAAATGGGAGCTTCGAAAAGAAAAATTGGCTGGCCTCATCAACTATTACAATGCCGATTTTGTAGGCACGCAGGAAGTGCTGCACAACCAACTGGTTTACCTGCAACAGCAACTTACTACCTACAGTTTTGTGGGGGTTGGCAGAGATGACGGAAAAGAAGCCGGCGAATATTCGGCCCTGTTTTATAAAAAGGACGTCTATCATGTAAAAACATCTGGTACCTTTTGGTTATCTCCCACACCTGATACCCCTTCCAAAGGCTGGGATGCAGCGCTGAACCGGGTTTGCAGTTACGGTTTATTTCGGCACAAAAAAACCAAACAATATATTTGGGTATTCAACACACATTTTGACCATGTAGGGAAAATTGCCCGGGTAGAAGCTGCTAAGATCATCGTAGAAAAAATAAACACGCTCAACACAAAAAATTATCCGGTGATTTTGACGGGTGATTTTAATGTACGACCCGAAGATGCACCCATTGCTACCATCACCTCCAGTTTACAAAATAGCAGAACCGTGAGCGAATTGGTGCATAACAATGCCGACACCTGGAATGGATTTAAATTTAACCAGCCACCCAATGGCTGCATCGATTATGTATTCATCAGCAAAGACCCTCGGATCAGTGTTGCAAAATTTATAACCATCACCGATTCTTACAACATGAAATACTATTCAGATCATTTTCCGGTGATGGCCACGCTTTTTGTTAAAAAAAGATAGATGAAAAAACTGCGTTTACTCTTAATCGTGATGTTAGCTTGTGTGAGCACTGCCTTTTCGCAACAGCGCACGTATTGTAACCCCATCAACATTGATTATGGCTATACTCCCATTCCCAATTTTGCACAATGGGGAAACCACCGTGCTACGGCCGATCCGGTGATTGTAACTTACAAAAGAGACTACTACCTGTTTAGCACCAACCAATGGGGTTACTGGCACAGCAGCGATATGCTGAACTGGAATTTTGTAGAAAGAAAATTTTTACGTCCCTGGAACAACAGTTACGACGAACTCTGTGCGCCCGGTGTTGGCATCATCGGCGATACGATGATCGTATTTGGCAGCACTTATACCAGTAAATTCAGCATCTGGATGAGCACCAACCCGAAAGCCAATGAGTGGAAACCTTTGGTTGATTCTTTTGAAATCGGCGGTTGGGATCCTTCCTTTTTTACAGACGAGGATGGAAGATTGTACATGTACAATGGCAGCAGTAACCGCTATCCGATGTACGGGATAGAACTGAACAGAAAAACCTTTTTGCCTATCGGCACCCGCCAGGAAATGTACTTGCTAGAACCCTGGCGCTTTGGTTGGCAACGTTTTGGCGAACACATGGACAATACCTTTCTCGATCCCTTTATAGAAGGAAGCCACATGACCAAACAGCACAACAAATACTATTTACAGTACGGGGCACCCGGCACAGAGTTTAGCGGGTATGCCGATGGTTTGCTGGTTGGTAACAGCCCGCTCGGGCCCTTTACCGCACAAAGCGATCCGCTCAGTTTAAAACTAGGTGGCTTTGTAAGAGGAGCGGGGCATGGCGCAACGTTTCAAGACATCAACGGGCAATACTGGCATGTATCTACCACAGTGTTATCGGTAAAAAATACTTTTGAAAGAAGACTGGGCATCTGGCCCACGGGTTTCGACACAGAGGGGAACATGTGGTGCAATACCGCTTTTGGCGATTACCCCACCCCGTTACCAGCTTCTGTGATATCTGACAATTCTTTTTACGACCATCTCAACCAAGGCAATGGCGTGTATGATTTACCCGGCGGAAGAGACAACTGGATGTTGCTCAATTACAACAAACCTGTGCAGGTATCGTCTACCCTTGGGGGTTATGTTGCCAACAACGCAGTAGATGAATTGGCGAAAACCTACTGGAGCGCCACTTCTGCCGACAAAGGCGAATACCTGCAAACCGATTTGGGTAATGTCTCTACGGTACGATCCGTACAAATTAATTATGCCGATCAGGATGTAGCGTCCGATAGATTGGGCAAAAGAAACGATCAGTACCACCAGTACAAATTGTATTATTCAACAGATGGAAAAAAATGGACGTTACTAACTGACAAAAGCAATTTTAAAAAAGATGTGCCACACGATTATGTAGAACTGGAAAAACCAGTCCAGGCCCGTTACATTAAACTAGAAAACATCCACATGCCCACTGGCAAATTTGCCATCAGTGGGTTGAGGGTATTTGGCCGTGGCAATGGCGGCAAACCCACCACTGTAGAAAATTTTATTGTACTGAGAACGGAGAAAGACAAACGCTCGGCTTTTATAAAATGGCGGCCGGTTGACAATGCCTTTGCCTACAATATATTTTATGGCACACACCCCGATCAATTGTACAATTGCATTATGGTGCATAGCAACAATGAATATTGGATGAAGGCGATGGATTCGCAAAAAACGTATTATTACAGCATTGAATCCATCAACGAAAATGGGGTGAGCAGCAAAAGCCCCATTTTAAAAGTAGAATAGGGGAAAAGGATGGAAATAGACACTGATAACAGGAACGTGTATCCGAAAATAAAACTACCCTTTGAAAACCACGTTGTCTGAACATTAAATCACTTAAAAAAATTGATGTTGAAAAAAATAACTTTTACTGGTATTTGTTTACTACTGGTGACCAGTTTGATGGCTCAGATGCCCAGCACTACGCGTATCGCCTTCGGATCGTGCGGACATGAAACGGAACCGCAACCCATACTGGCACTGGCCGCCAGTTACAAACCCGACCTTTTTGTTTTTTTAGGCGATAATATTTACGGAGATACCGACAACATGGACACTTTGCAGGCAAAATACAATCGTCTAAAGGCGAAACCCGAATTCCAGCAATTGGTGACCAACAGAAAAGTACTCGCCATCTGGGACGATCATGATTATGGCCGCAACGACGCCGGAAAATATTATCCCTACAAAGCTGCTTCCAAAGAAATATTCCTACAATTTTTTAAAGAACCGGCGGAGAGCAGCAGGCGAAAACACGAAGGTATTTATCATGCTGAATACCTGCGTTATGGCAATAAAACCGTGCAAGTAATTTTGCTCGATAACAGAACGTTTAGATCCGATCTGTTGGCCTACGATAGCACTGCCAAGCTGCCCAGGTCGCGCTATTTTTACGACCTCGATTACCAACCGCATACCAGCCCCGACAGCGTCTTACTCGGAGAAGCACAATGGGCCTGGCTCGAACAAGAGCTGCGGCAAAAAGCCGATCTCCGGCTCATCGCCAGCGGATCGCAATTTGGCATTGAGTTCAATGGCTATGAAGCGTGGGCCAATTTTCCGCACGAGCAACAACGTATGCTAGACCTGATCAAAAAAACGAAGGCAGAAGGCCTCTTGTTTTTAAGCGGCGATGTACACTATGGAGAAATATCCAAACTAGAAACAGCCGGCTTGTATCCCATGTACGACATCACTTCCAGCGGCATCACTTCTACCTGGGACTTTGCTACACCCAACCGAAACCGCATCGAAGGCCCGGTGATGGACAATCATTTTGGTTTGCTCAGCATTCGCTGGGAAAAAGATCCGGTGATCACGATGCAGATCATAGATGCACACAACAACAGCAGAATTGATTACCAAATAAAAAGAAGCGAATTAACATGGAACGCATCTAACAAAAAATAAATGAACCATTTTCGAAGTGGGACAACTACTCACTGGCACACATAAAAACAAACATGATGAAAAAACGATTCTCCCCCATCGCCCTTTTTGCGGTAGTGCTGTTGTTGCAACAACCGTTGCTAGCTCAAACAACCGCCGATGTAAAAATGAAAACCTTCGTTGATGTGTTGATGAAAAAAATGACGGTGCAAGAAAAAATAGGTCAGCTCAACCTACCCAGCAGTGGCGACTTCACTACCGGACAAGCACAAAGTTCCGACATTGCTAAAAAGATCAAAGAAGGAAAAGTAGGTGGATTGTTCAACATCAAATCGGTAGAAAAAATACGGGATGTACAAAAAGTAGCCGTAGAGCAAAGTCGGCTAAAAATACCCCTGCTGTTTGGCATGGATGTGATACATGGCTACGAAACCGTGTTTCCCATCCCGCTGGGTATGAGCTGCACCTGGGACATGAACCTGGTAGAACGCAGTGCCCGCATCGCCGCACAGGAAGCCAGTGCCGATGGCATTAACTGGACATTTAGTCCGATGGTGGACATCAGCAGAGACCCTCGTTGGGGCCGCGTATCAGAAGGCAATGGCGAAGATCCCTTTCTCGGATCTGCCATCGCCAAAGCCATGGTAAAAGGTTACCAAGGCAACAACCTCGGCAGCAACAATACCATTCTCAGTTGCGTAAAACATTATGCCTTGTATGGAGCTGCAGAAGCGGGTAGAGATTACAACACCACGGACATGAGTCATCAACGCATGTATAACGAATACTTTCCGCCTTATAAAGCTGCGATAGATGCAGGCGTAGGATCGGTGATGGCCTCCTTCAACGAAGTGGATGGCGTACCGGCCACGGCCAACAAATGGTTGATGACAGATGTGTTGCGCAAAGAATGGGGCTTCAAAGGGTTCGTGGTAACGGATTACACCGGCATCAACGAAATGATCGATCACGGCATCGGCGATTTAAAAACCGTGAGTGCCCGTGCCTTAGCAGCGGGCATTGACATGGATATGGTGGGCGAAGGTTTGCTGCTCCACACCGAACAATCGTTGAAAGAAGGCAGGCTTACCATGGCACAATTGGATGCCGCTTGCCGAAGAATTTTAGAAGCCAAATACAAACTCGGTTTGTTTGAAGATCCTTACAAATACTGCGACCTCAACCGCGCTAAAACTGAAGTGTTTGCATTGGCTCATCGCAAAGAAGCCCGCAGCATTGCGGCGCAAAGTTTTGTGTTGCTCAAAAACAACGATAACCTTTTACCGCTGCAAAAAAAGGGCACCGTAGCGGTGATTGGTCCGCTAGGCAACAACAAAGAAAACATGCCCGGCACCTGGAGTGTAGCCGCTAAAAAAGAAAATGCGGTATCGCTGATGGACGGATTAAAAGAAACCTTCGGCAACAAAGTCAACTTCCTTTACGCCAAGGGCAGCAACCTCTATGCAGATTCGGTATTGGAACAAAGAGGCACGCTGTTTGGCAAAACCTTGTACAGAGACGACCGTACCGACAGCGCTTTGTTGCAAGAAGCCCTGGCCATTGCGGCGCAAAGCGATGTAATTGTAGCGGCCGTGGGCGAAGCGGCAGAAATGAGTGGCGAAAGCAGCAGCAGGAGCGATATACAAATTCCTGCCATCCAACAAGAATTGCTCAAGGCCTTGCTCGCCACAGGCAAACCCGTGGTGTTGGTGCTGTTCACCGGGCGGCCACTCGCCCTTAAATGGGAAGACCAACATGTGCCAGCCATCCTCAATGTTTGGTTTGCGGGCAGCGAAGCCGGGTATGCCATTGCTGATGTATTGTTTGGCGATGTAAATCCATCGGGCAAACTCAGCAGTACCTTTCCACAAAATATTGGGCAGATTCCTTTGTTTTACAACCATAAAAATACGGGCCGCCCCTTAGGCGAGGGCAAATGGTTTGAAAAGTTCCGCAGCAACTACCTCGACGTGAGCAATGACCCACTCTACCCCTTCGGTTACGGCCTCAGCTACAGCAACTTCACTTACAGCGACATTACCCTCAGCAGCACCAGCCCCAAAGGCAACCAGCGCATCACCGCCACAGTAACGGTTACGAATACCAGCAGCGTAGCTGGCCAGGAAGTGGTACAACTTTATATTCGCGACCTAGTAGGTTCTGTAACCCGTCCCGTAAAAGAATTAAAAGGCTTTCAGAAACTGCTTTTCAAAGCGGGCGAATCTAAAAAGGTAACGTTTGCCATCAGTCCCGAAGACCTCAAATTTTACAATTACAACCTACAGCACACCTGGGAGCCCGGCGAATTCCACATCATGATCGGTGGCAACTCGAGGGATGTGAAGATGGGGAAAGTGAATTGGAGCAGGTAAGGTGGGGAATGGATTTTGTAAGATTATTGGGGGGAGGCGGTGGTTTTATTGGGAGGGGTTGTTGTATGTTCGCCTTTTCCTTGTTCATCTACAATGTGGGACTGCGTTGCGTCGCTATAGATGAAGATAACAAGGTATGCCCCAATAGGTACAGTTTGTGTTGGCTGCTGGCCGATTGTGTTTAGAACTGATGTTTAATTATTAATTGTCCGCTTGACTGTATTTGTTTTTTGTGCGACGGAGACTTTTAAAACTCTCTTCTTTCTATACCTTTAATAGTAATTTCGTAGATAAATGGTCTTTCGGCTGTTTCCAAAATCTTCTTCAAATCTTCCCACCTGCTGATAATTGCCTTAACAATTCCCCAATAATTAGATTCCTTTTTTGTCAAGTTTAAAACTACGGTACCAACATTAAATTCTCTGTACAGCGGGTAATAGCTTTTCATGTGTTTAAAATCCTTGTCAAAGGATACGATTATCCCTTCGTTTTTTCCAGCATATTTAATTTGTTCTTCGTCCGATGCACCTTCGTTAAGTATATCCCTAGGATGAACAATAGAAGCTGTTATTTTGCTTTTATGATTAGCTTCCTCGATAAGAGACAAGCCTTTAACAAATTTGTAAGGAACATTTTCGTCTAAAGGAAAAACATTAAGCAGTTCTTTTGTAGTAATGTAAAGCATCAGAAACTTGCGAAGACTTAATATCATATAAGTCAGCTATATTTTTTATTGACTCCCCACCATCATGTAACTTTCTGATAGCTGATGTCGTAATATTTCTACCAGAGACGGTTGGTTGTCCGAATTGGTGTTTAGGGTCTACTACAACTAACTTAGAATTGTTTAATGGATAAAATCTTTGCGCTAAATTATCTTTGCCAAAGTCAATTTTATGCAAAAATCCAAGAATAAACTCCTTAATAGTAAATTGTTTTTTGCCATCTACCTTAATTAAGTTTTCTAATGTCTCGTACCACACTTTTTTACCGTCAGTCTTAATACCAGATGAGGCGAAAGGGTATTTTGTACCTAAATCTTTAGCTAAAATACTATGAGCTTTTTTTATTTCAGATGCTGCTACTCCAAGTTCTCTTAGTTTAAAGAAGGTATAAAACTCGATTAGCGCGTAAAAATTTACAGCTTTATTTTTATCATCTCCTAACTCGTGTCCATGCCAATAGTTTTTCATCAAATGTCTTACTTTGGAGTATGGAAGGCGCAGAATGCTGGCAACATCATTCGTTAAGAAAATGCCTTCTCCTAATTTCGGAGCAGTTGTAGGATCGTTTTTTACCAGCTGCATTAGACTCATAAAATTAATGGACTAAAATTTAATGGGTTGTTATTTTTATTAAAGCTAAAAATTGCATGCTT